>Ga0068861_100003430_pt1 | contig 10523 bp, 9 predicted proteins | sample KBSSwiS42_FD_66593 | JGI IMG/M metagenome (GOLD analysis project Ga0068861, IMG submission 66593) | Switchgrass rhizosphere microbial communities from Kellogg Biological Station, Michigan, USA - KBS Switchgrass S4-2 | ecosystem: Host-associated > Plants > Roots > Rhizosphere > Soil ...
CCGTCCGCGATTCACTCGCGGCGGGGCGGGGGGCTGCCTCAGACCCCCGCGAAATGCAGCGGCGGGGGGCTGCCTCAGACCCCCGCGAAATGGAGCGAAGCAAGGGGGCGGGAGGGTTGCTGTCTCCCGCCCCCTCGTTCGTTTGCGCTCACCTGAATCTAATCTGGCAGAATTGATATTGAGTATCAAGAACAATCGGCGAGGAGCGACTTTTTTCTGCAATGAACTGACTCGGCCCGCCTCGAAGTCGTCCCGCGCCACCAGGAGGTCAAAATGCGTTATCTTGCGCGCCGTGGCGATCGCTGTCGGGCTAGCTGAGGCGAAACAGCGCCTGCGGAGTCTCGGTCTGAAGGTGACTGCGCCGAGGCTGGCGGTGCTGCGCGTGCTCGAGCGAGCGGAGCGTCCGCTCTCGCACGCGGAGGTGGTGGCGCTCGTGGGCGAGCGCCTGCTGGACCCTGAGACCGGCTGGGACCGCGCCACCGTGTACCGCAATCTGGTGGCCCTGGTAGGCGTCGGTCTGGTCCGAATCTCGAGCCATGCGGGCGGCATCTGTCGCTACGAGATCGCCCGAGAGGCCAAGGACTGTTCCCACCCGCACTTCGTCTGCGATGACTGCGGCATCGTCTCCTGCTTGCCGGAAGCAGAAGTGGTGACGAAGAAGAACACGCGCTGGAGCAAGTCCCTGCGTTCCGCCGAAGTTCAGTTCGTCGGTCGCTGCCCTTCCTGCAGCGGCTGAGACGCGCGCGCCCGCTGGCCGGCAGTGGCACATCCCGCTTGCAATTGTATCACTGTTGCATTCGTATGGCGCCGTGCAACCGGCCCTCGCCGCCATCTGGCTCTCTGTCGCGCTCGGCGCGTTGCTCGGAGTGAGCCAGCGCTGGGCGCCACGGGTCACTGATCCGATCCGGACATTTGCGGTCGTCGCTGCGGCGCTGGTCGTGAGCCTCTCGCTGCTGCCCCACGCACTCGCTTGCGAGGGCGTGGCGGGGCTCGGCGGAGCAGCCCTGGGCTATGGCGCCATTCCGGCGCTGGAGCGCCTGGGCAGCGTCTGGTTTCGCCGCGCGGATCCAGATGCCGTTCGACTCGAGCTCGGCTACTCGGGGCTCTTGCTGCATCGCTTCGGCGATGGTGTCGCGATGTCCGTCGACGGGCACGGCTACGGTGTGCTCTGGGCACTCGGGGCGCACGAGATCCCGATCGTGGCGCTGGTCACGCTGGCATTTGCGCGGCGCGGGCTGCGCGTGGCGCTCGGGCGAGCCGCCGCCCTCGGCTTGAGCAGCTCGCTCGGCTACTGGCTCATGAGTGCCCTGCCCACTGCCACCTGGCACGCACTGCACGGCTGGGCCGACGCCATCGCCGCGGGTGTGCTCGTGCACATCGTGGCTCATGAGGGGCTGGGAGCACATGGGGCCGAGCACGCAGGCGCCGCGCAGCTCGGCGCGCCCCAGCGCTCGTTGACGCAGCGCGCGCTCGATCTCTCCGCGGGGTTGCTCGCGTGCGTGTTGATCGCCGCGCTCGGGCTCGACGACGAGTCGGGCGCCTCGGCGCTGCTGGCGCGCGTGCTGCAGATCGCCCTCGAGGTAGCCCCGTGGCTGTGTCTGGGACTGGTCTGCCGCAGCGCGTTCTCGGTCTGGTCGGAGACCGAAGTGCCGGGTCGCGCGCCGCGCTTCTGGCCCGCCCTGCAGCAAGGCGTGCTGCAACGCGCGGGTTGGGTCGCGCTGGGCATCTTGGCCGCGACCTATGCTGCCGCCTTCCTCGCGCCGGGCGGTGCGGACGGCCTTTCGGCGCCGGCGGGCGTGGGTTGGTCGGCGCTCGTGGCCGCGCTGGCGTACGCACATGCGCCTGCAGCGGCACCGCTCGCCGTCGCCCTCGTCAGCCAAGGCCTTCCCTTTGGCGCCGCCCTGTCGGCGCTCCTGCTCGGCCCGCTCGGCAAGCTCCTGTCGGCTCGCAGCGCGAGCACCGCCACGCCATCTCGCGCTCGCCACACCGTGGGAGCGCTGGGCGGAGCAGCGCTCGCGCTCGCGATGTTCTGGGCACAGAGCCGCGGCGCCTCCGAGCTGCAGCCGCTGCCCGTAGCTGGCCAGCTGCGCTGGGTGCCGCTCGGGGCGCTGCTCGCGCTGCTGGCGCGCGGCATCTGGCAGAACGGGGTCCGGGGCTGGCTACAGGCCAGCCTGACCGCGCCCGACCCCGCGCGCAGCGAAGCTGCTGGGCACGTGCATGCCTGGCCCGGCCACACCTGAGCCGACACATCGCCTGGCGGGAGTAGGTGCCTCGGCGACGAGCGCGAGCGCAGCTTCAATTTTGACTCGCTGCGCTGCTCTTCAATTCGCTCGCTGCCCTTCGACCGGCACCGCGGTCGCAGCGACGATCCGGTACAGGCTGGCGACGAAGCCGGCTTGCCTTTCCTCCCCGACCTCCAGCTTGCCCGTGATCAACACGGGAGCCGCCGTGTAGTCGAACGAGTGGTCCGCCGCGAGACGCACGACGATCGTCTGGTTGACCTCGGGCACGGCACCGAAGCAGCAACCCCAGAGTGATTCGAGCAGGATGAATTCATGCATCCCGTCGGTCTCGCCCAGCGTCAGAATGAAGCCCGGGACTCCCACGTTGCTCCCGTCGAGCGCCCGCACGTCCGCGGGCAGCTCACCGCCCTCGGAATAGTGAAAGCCGCCCATGCGCTTCCAGTCGAGCTTCGTGTAACCCACGGGCAGCGTGATGGGCAGCGCATCCGCGCCGGGCGAGGCCCCGACGGCCAGCAGCAACAGCTGCCGCGTCAGCTCGCCGGCCATCGCCAGGATGGCTTCCCTTTGGCGCCCCGTCAGGTCCGGGCTGACACTGCCGAGCTTGGCGCGATCGAACACCTGTTGCACGATCATCCCCGCTGCATTGGCGCGCGTCTCCGGGCGGCCCGAGCCGCGCTGCTCCAGCAGGCTCAGAAGGTGCGACTGAATCTCCGCGCGCTGCGCTTCGCTCACCGCTCCGGTGGCGACGCCGGTGAGCACGCCACCGAGCCATACTTCGATTTCGCGGCGCGCCCGCTCCGCGTCTGAGCTTTGCGCCGATCCGGGAGCGCGCGGCGCGGAAAAGACGCGCGAGCTGCGTTCTCGCGACGGCTCGGCCGAGTCGTCTCGGCACGTGAAGTATCCGAGCACCAGGCAGCCCAGGCCGAGCGTCAGCACCTCAGCCAGGGTGCTCCAGCGCAGCCCGCGCGGCTTGGATCCGAGGTCGCTCATGATAGTGGCACGAGGCCGGCCGCCACGTCGCTGCGATAGGCCTTGGACGCCGGCAGCAGACCAGACAGCGCTCCGGCAGCCACCAGGAGCGCGTATGCTAGAATTTCCTCGGGCAAGAGCAGCCAGGCACGCGGCCGCACCCCGGAGCTCTGCTCGATCAGCGCCGCGCCGGCCGCGACCAGCAGATGGCCGAGCACGAGCCCGAGCGCCCCACCGATCGCACTGAGCAGCGTGGCCTCACCCACGAGCATGCCGAACAGCGTGCGTCGCTTGGCGCCAAGGATGCGCAAGATCGCCAGCTCGCGCTGTCGCGCCGCGAGCGTATTGTAAATGCCCACGGCGACGGAGACGACGCCCACCCAGACGACCAGCGCAGCAATCACGAAGAACACTCGGTCGACATTGCCCACCATGCGCAGCAGGCGCCGCACCTCACCATCCACATCAGCGACCTGTAGCTGCGTGCGCTTGTTCAGTTGCCCGAGCAGCAGCGCCTTGTGCACGCCCGGCTTCGGAAACAGCACGACCGCGGAGATGGCGGGCTTGCCGCTCTCGGGAATGATCCCGCCGCGGTGGTCCGGGATGCGGAAGAACGAGTCCAGGTTGATCAAGACGAGCTCGTCCACGGGTGTGGCCGTGGGCTGGAGAATGCCCACGACGGTCCAGAGTTGCGCGTGCTCGTGCGCGGTGCCAGCGCCATCGACACCGTGGGTGGGCTCGATCTGATCGCCCAGGCGAATTCCCAGCTGCCGCGCCACGCTGGCCCCGAGAACGGCCTCGGCCAGCGCCCCGGGCGCCGCAAGGACCTCGTCGGCGGCGCTCGGTCCACTCGCCCCGGCCCGCGCTGGCGCGGCGATCTCGGCCAGGCGCGCGCGCAGCGCGGCAGCGTCGAACTGGAAGGGGCGGCCGGTCGCAAACTTCTCGGCCACCGTGGCTGCAGGCGGATAGGGGAAGCGCGGTGCGAAGAACGCATCCGAGGTGCCCACGACGCGGAAGCCGCGGAACGCGTCTCCCACGGCGTACGGCACCGCGAGCTCCGTCGAGGGGTTGTGCTGCAACTCTTCGAACACCTCGTAGGCGAGCAACCCTGGGCTCTGACCGATCTGAAAGATCGTGTTCAAGACCAGCTCCAGCCGTGACCCGGGCGGCCCCACCACCAGGGAAAACCCGCGGCTTGGCCCGAGAAAGCTGCGCTCCGTCGCGGCGCGCAGCAGTAGCACGGCGCTGAGCAGCAGCGCGCCGAGCGCCACGCTCAGCAACGTGAGCCCCGAGCTCAGGCGGTGTTGCGACACGTTGCGCAGAATCAGCTGATGAGTCCGCATGCGATCTCAATCTGGCACGGCGGGGGCGAGCTCGGCGAGCGAGCGTACGCTCGCGAAGCGCCCGAGCAGCCGCGCGTCGTGGCTCGCCACGATCAGCGTGCTGTGGCGGCAACTCTCGAGCAGTAGATCGACGGCGGCACCCGCGTTCTGGTCGTCGAGACTGGCCGTCGGTTCATCCGCCAGGACCAGGCCGGGGCTCTTGCACACCGCACGGGCGATCGCCACGCGCTGTTGCTCGCCCAGGGAGAGCTGCGCGGGACGCGCGCCCGCGCGCGCCGCGAGACCGAACTGCTCGAGCAACTGCATGCCCTTGCGCCGCGCCTCGGCGCCGGCAATGCCGGCAAAGCGCTGGGCCAGGGTCAGATTCTCGAGCACGCTGAGTCCCTGCAGCAAGTTCAGGGTTTGAAACACGCAGCCGATATGGCGCGCGCGGAAGCCATCACGTCCGGCTTCCGACAAAGCGAACAGCTCTTGATCGCCGAGCCAGACCTGCCCCGACGAAGGCACCAGCACGCCGGCCAGAATGTTGAGCAGCGTGGTCTTGCCGGAGCCAGAGCTGCCGACCAGACACAGCTTCGCCCCGGGCTCCACATCGAGTGCCGCGATCGCGAAGGCCGCACGCCCCGTGGCGCGCGGCCCATAGCTATGCTCCAGCTTCCGGAGAGCAACTTTCAAGCCAGGGTGCTCTCTGCTGCAAAGCCTGGAGCTCGGCTGCCCTGCGGCCCGAGCTCCCGACGGCCCCGACTACTCCCGCGAGACCGCGACCTGCGCCGGCTGCTGCGGCGCCGCGGTGACCGCAACGCCACCGATGCGCATCGAGTGAAACGAACGCCAGATGAAGAAGAACATGCCCAGCCCAAACACCACCGCGAGCGTGATGCTGGTGGTGCGCTCGAGCTCCACGGCGAGCTCCACCGCCAGCACGCCGAAGAGCGTGCTGAACTTGATCACCGGGTTCATCGCCACGCTGGACGTATCCTTGAACGGATCGCCCACCGTGTCGCCCACGACCACTGCGTCATGCAGCTCGGAGGTCTTGTCGCCCAGCTCTACCTCCACGATCTTCTTGGCGTTGTCCCAGGCGCCGCCCGCGTTGGCGAGGAACAGCGCCTGAAACAGGCCGAACAACGCCAGCGAGATCAGGTAGCCGATGAAGAAGAACGGGTCCAAGCAGGCGAAGGCCAAGGTGGCGCAGAAGATGGTGAGGAAGATGTTGGTCATGCCCTTTTGGGCGTACAGCGTGCAGATCTCCACGACCTTCTTGCTGTCCTCGATCGAGGCCTTGGTAGACCCCTCGAGCTTCATGTTGCGCCGGATGAACTCCACCGCCCGGTACGCGCCGGCGACCACCGCCTGTGTGGTGGCACCGGTGAACCAGTAGATGATGGATCCGCCCGTGAGCAGACCGAGCAGGAACGGCGGATGCAGAATGCTGAGCTTCTGCAGATTCTGCTCCAGCCCGTGCGTCAGCGAGACCACGATCGAGAAGATCATGGTGGTCGCGCCCACGATGGCCGTACCGATCAGCACGGGCTTGGCGGTCGCCTTGAAGGTGTTGCCCGCGCCGTCGTTCTCCTCCAGCAGGTGCTTGGCTTTGACGAAGTCGACCTTGAAGCCATTGTCGCGCAGAATTTCCGCGGGCGCTTCCGGCAGCTCCGTGATCTGGGACAGCTCGAATACGCTCTGCGCGTTGTCCGTTACCGGGCCGTAGGAATCGACCGCGATCGTCACGGGCCCCATGCCGAGGAAGCCGAACGCGACCAGACCGAAGGCAAACACCGCCGGCGCGAGCATCAGGTGCGCGAGCCCGAGCTCGCTCGTGCCGTAACCCGCAGCCATCAATGCCGCGATGATCATGCCGATCCAGCAGGCGCTGTAGTTGCCGGCGGTGAGGCCCGCCAGAACGTTCAGCGAGGCTCCACCTTCACGCGATGCCGTCACCACTTCCGCCACGTGCGCCGAATGCGTCGACGTGAAGATCTTGACCACCTCCGGCAGCACCGCACCCGCCAGCGTGCCACAGCTGATGATCAGGGACAGCTTCCACCACAGGCTGCCGTCGTCCAGGTCCTTGATCATCACGTACGAGACGACGAAGGTGAGCGCGATCGAGACCAGCGACGTCAACCAGACCAGCGCAGTGAGCGGCGCCTCGAAGTCGGGGCGCTCGGGCCCTTTGAAGGCACCCTTCTGCACGACCTCGTTGACCAGATACGAGGCGACGCTCGCCACCAGCATGGCGACACGCATCGTGAAGATCCACACCAGCAGCTGAACCTGGACCGTGCTGCTGTGGACCGCGAGCAGGATGAAAGAGATCAGCGCGACGCCCGTCACGCCGTAGGTCTCGAAGCCGTCCGCGCTCGGTCCGACAGAGTCACCGGCGTTGTCACCAGTACAGTCGGCGATCACACCGGGGTTGCGCGCGTCGTCCTCTTTGACCTTGAAAACGATCTTCATCAAGTCCGAGCCGATGTCGGCGATCTTGGTGAAGATACCGCCGGCGATGCGCAGCGCCGAGGCGCCGAGCGACTCGCCGATGGCAAAACCGATGAAGCAGGGCCCCGCATAGTCACCCGGGACGAACAGCAGAATCATCAGCATCAGCGCCAGCTCGACGCTGATCAGCAGCATGCCGATGCTCATGCCCGCGCGCAGCGGGATCGCGTACACGGGATGTGCGTCCCCCGACAGACTCGCGAACGCCGTGCGCGAGTTCGCGTACGTGTTGATGCGGATGCCGAACCAGGCCACGCCGTAACTGCCCGCGATACCAACCCCGCTGAAGGCGAGGATCGTCAGCACCTTCAGCGCTGGGAACCCGCGCAGTATGCCGAAATAGAGCACGATCACCGTGCCGATCAGCAGCTCCAACCAGAGCAGGAATTTGCCCTGAGTGAAAAGGTAGGTCTTGCAAGTTTCCCAGATCAGCTGCGAGATCTCGCTCATAGAGCGGTGCGACGGCATGCGCTTGACCTGGTTCAGCGCAATCACCCCAAAACCGATCCCCGCGAACGAGATGAGAAGGCCGACGAGCAAGATCGAGCGGCCGCTCGTGCCCATGACCGTCACGCTCCCCAGGTCCGGCAAGATGAGATTGGCTTCACCGCCTCCCGCTGCGGACTCAGTGGCCGCGAATGCCCCACGGGGCAGCAGCAGAGCTGCCAAGGGGAGAGCTGCGCTGGCAGCTCCGGTGCAGAAGCAAGCCAACAATCTGACTAGCTGCCAGAGACGAGAAGACGAAACTGTAATGAACGACGGCAAGGCTCTTTTCCTCCTCACGAGCAACCCGCACGTAGCCCGCTGTGCGCGCTTTTTTGGAGCGCCCATGTACCTCACCCCCTTCGGAGAAGCCACGGCTTCTTTTCCCCTAGCGGAATATTCGGAGAAAGACTTGAATAGCGCTTTCGAGCGGCGTTTCTCATACTTGCGCAAGGGCTCGGCCCACGTATAGTGCCGGCCCTCTGGGCCCAACCCCCAATCAGGCGTCAGATCGCGTGTTTTCCTGTAAACTCAACGTGAGTGCAGCCTCGGCTGCTAGACCGGGCGAAGCTCCAAGTGGAGCCATGTCCATTCGAGGACCTGCCGCTGGCGGCGCCAGACGGCGCTTCAGAACGCGCAGCGGGCGTATGCTGGGCTTGCTCGGTTTGGCGCTTTTGGCGTCGGGCTGTTCGGAGCTCCAAGCACGTCATCATGCGCGCGCCGGCAACAGCCGCTACCTCGAGGGCGACTATGCGGGTGCCGTGCTCGAGTACGAGGCCGCCGAACAGAAGTATGCCGGCTTGCCCGTGGTGGCCCTGAACAAGGGCTTGGCCTGTCGCCAGATGATGGCTCCGGGCAGCAAGTCTCCAGAACAAGCGCGCGCCGTGGACTGTGCGCTCGGGTCCTTCCTCCAGCTGAAGCAGCTGCGCCCGGAAGACCCGCGCGGCGACCAGCTGTACATTCAGACGCTGTTCGACGGCGACCGTTACGACAAGCTGATCGAGATCTACGAAGCGCAGCTGAAGGTCGATCCCAAGAACATGGCCGCCATCAACGGCCTGATCAGCGTGCACTCGCGTGCCGACCACTGGAACGATGCCCTGCGCTGGACGATGACGCGCGCGGACATCGACGCGAAGGACGCGGAAGAGCAGTACGCCGTGGGCGCGATGATCTTCGCGCGGCTGTACCAGAAGGGCGGAGCGGACAAGGCCGCCTACGATCCGCGACCCGATCCGAACGAGGTGCCGCCGCCGAAGCCGAAGCCCGTCAAGCGGCGCGGCAAGAAGCAAGCGAAGGCCGAGCCGCCTCCGCCGCCGAGCAAGATGCCGCCACCCTTCAGCGTCGGCGACGTGGTGGGAGCCGAGCGCGTGCGCTTGGCAGACATCGGGCTCAAGTACTTGCAGCGGGCGATCGAGCTGCGATCGAACTACCGCGAGGCCATCGGCTTCATGAGCTTGCTCTATCGACAGAAATCGTTCGCATATCTGGAAAAACCAAGCGACTGGGAACCGCTGTTCAACCTCGCCAACGAATGGATGGCGAAGGCAAACCAGAGCGGCTCAGCCGCGCCCGCCCCGTCCGCGCCAGCACCAGCACCGGCCGCAGGCGCCCCCAACGTCACAGCTACGCCCGGCTGACAATTACCCGGCGGACCATCAATCTACATGGCGTTCGAAGCAATCCTGTCTCAACAGCGGGCCGTGCCGAGTGGCAAATTCGGCAGCCTGAAAGTCTGGGTGATGGCCTTCACGGTCGTGCTCCATGCGATCGGCCTGGCCTTCCTCATCGTGCAGTCGATCTGGCAGGTCGATGAGCTGCCGATGCCCGCCATCGAGGTGACCCTGTCGGTCGCGCCGCCGCCGCCGCCGCCGCCCCCACCCCCCAAGCGTTCTTCGAGCACCAAGCCCAAGACCAAGCCGGTGGAGACGAAGCCGAAGGTCCTGACGGCTCCCAAGGAAACGCCGAAGAAGGAGCCAGAACCGGCCGAAGAAGAGTCCAAGGAGGACGAGGGCGAGGACCAGGGCGTGGAAGGTGGCGTGATCGGCGGCGTGGTGGGCGGCATCGTCGGCGGCACCGCGCCGCCGCCGCCGAAGAGCACGGGGCCCAAACTGCTCAGTGCCAAGGCGGGGCACTCGCTGCTCGCGATCAATCCGCTGGTTCGCCCCTACAAGGTCAACGTCCCGGAAGAGTTCGTGCAGCGCGGCGACGAGTTCGTGGCGACCATCAGCATTTGCGTCGCGCCGAACGGAACCGTGGCGAGCGTCAAGATCTTGAAGCAGTCTGGCAACCCGATGATCGACGGCCAGATCCCCAAGGTGATCCCGACGTGGAAGTATCACCCGTTCATCAACGAGGGCCAACCCGCTGGCTTCTGCTACAACATGAATTACCGCGTGAAATGATTCGGCGGCGCTTCGCAGCATCACACGCACAATCAATCAAAGGATAGGGAAATGGATTTTTCGCTGCTGGGCTTGTGGAGCCAGATGGGCGTAGTCGCCAAGCTCGTGGTGATCACGCTGTTGGTGATGTCGGTGCTCGCGATCGCCGTCTCGATCGAAAGGCTGATTACCTTTCGCAAGGGTCGCCGGCGTTCGTTGGAGTATATCGCCGCACTTCAGCCCTTGATCGGCACGCCCGGCCGCCTGCATGAAGCCCTGCGCCTGCCCGAGAGCTGGAACGACGCGCCGCTGGCCCGCGTGCTCGGCGTCGGTCTGTCGGAGTACCGCCAGGGCCTGGAGCGCCTCGGCTCTGCGGCTTCCGACACCATCGAGATCGAGGTGCTCGGGCATGGCGTCGCGCGCTCGATGGATCGCGCCAAGAAGCGTGAGCTCGCCGGCCTCGGCCGAGGTCTGCCGCTGCTTGCCACCATCGCGTCCTCGGCGCCGTTCGTGGGTTTGTTCGGCACCGTGTTCGGCATCATCACGGCCTTCGAGAAGATGGCCGATCCCAGCAAGGGCGGCGGCGGTCTCGCGACGGTGTC
>Ga0068861_100003432_pt1 | contig 10520 bp, 11 predicted proteins | sample KBSSwiS42_FD_66593 | JGI IMG/M metagenome (GOLD analysis project Ga0068861, IMG submission 66593) | Switchgrass rhizosphere microbial communities from Kellogg Biological Station, Michigan, USA - KBS Switchgrass S4-2 | ecosystem: Host-associated > Plants > Roots > Rhizosphere > Soil ...
CGTCTCGCGGTGCTCATGCCGGCCACGGTGCCGAATGACAGTTCGCCGTCGTTCGACATCAGCGGTATCGGGGATGTGCAGTCCACCAGTGTTGTCAACAAAGCCCTGTCCGTGGCGGCCTCCAACGACTTAGGGGACTTCAGTCTTGGGCACGCCGACAACACGCTGCGCGTGAGCGTCACATACAACATCTTGAACCTGACGACGGGCCTGTTCGAGTGATCGACGAGCCCCTGCAGACCAACGCCGCCGACCCGACCCAGGTCACCGAAGGGCGCCGCAGTGCGAAGGCGACGCTGCGCCGCCACCGCGGGCTCGTGCGCTGGGTGCTCTCGACCCGCGACGGGCGCGAGTTCGTGCACGACGTGCTGCTGCCGGCGTTTCGCGCCGACGAGAAGATGGGCGGCTCGCTCGAGGACGTGTTCGCCCAGGCGGCGCTGCACAACGTCGGCGTCGACCTCCGACGCCAGCTGCAGGAGCATCCCGAGTTCTATCTGCAGATGGTCAGCGAAGGGCTGAAGCGCGACCACGAGCTCGCGACGGTGCGCAAGTCCCACCGCACCGGCGACGACGACGGGTACGACGAGGTGTTCACGACCTAACACGACGACACGTTCACACGACTCGCTGACCGGGTAGCTGCCCGCTGTCAGCCGTTCACCAGGCCGACCTCTCCGTGCAGGAGGGGCCGGCCTTTTTTTTCGGAGTGCCCATGACGACACCAGCAGTGCCCCCGGTCGGCGACCCCGCACCGGGCATCACGGCTCCGCCCGCCGCGCCACCCGCAGCCCCGGCCCCCGCGCCGGCCGCGGCCGCGCCGGCGGCTCCTCCTGCAGCGCCCGCGCCTGCAGCTCCGGTTGTTCCCGCCGCGCCCGTCGTGGCTGCGCCGGCACCGCCGACGACCTATGCGCTCACGTTGCCAGCCACCGGCGGGCTCGATGCCGCCGACGTCGCGACCGTCACCGCCATGGCGACCGCACGCGGCTGGACGAACGAGCAGGCGCAAGCCGCGCTGACCGAGCTCGCCACGGGCCTCACCGCCCAACGCGAGGCGTTCCGCGTCGAGCTCGCGGCCCATCCCGAAGTTGGCGGAGACAAGTTCGGCGTCGCGCAGGAACGCATGCTGCGCGTGATCGATCGCTTCCTCCCGGCCTCGTCGCCGGAAGGGCAGCAGCTCCGCTCGGTCCTTCACAAAGGCGGCTACGAGTCGTACGCACCCCTCGTGGTGCTGCTCGCCCGCATCGGTCACGCAATGGGCGAGGACCGCCCGTCTGCCGGCACCTTGCCTTCTCCGTTTGCCGAGCGTCGGTCGACCGAGGACGTGATGTTTCCGTCGACGGCGCCACGCCCCGCTGCGTAGACGGAGTCCCCCAACATGGCAACTCTCGCAACGACGGCGTTGACGCTGGTCGATCTGGCGAAGCGCCTCGACCCCAACGATCAGGTGTCGCGGATTATCGAGCTACTCACGCAGACGAACCAGATCCTCGCCGACATGACCTTCAAGGAAGGCAATCTCATTACCGGCGAGCGCACGACGGTCCGCACCGGATTGCCCGACGTGTTCTGGCGCATGTTGAACCAGGGCGTCGCGACGTCCAAGAGCCACACCGCACAGATCGATGAGCAGTGCGGAATGCTCGAAGCGTACTCACAGGTCGACCGCGACCTGGCGGAGCTCGGGGGCAACCCCGGCGCCGTGCGGCTCTCGGAAGCGCGCGCCTTCCTCGAGGCCATGAACAACGAAATGGCGTCGACCTTGTTCTACGGATCGGCGCTCGCGCCCGAAGAGTTCATCGGGCTGTCGGCGCGCTACTCGTCCCTCAGCGCCGGCAATGGCGACAACATCGTCGCCGGCGGCGGCACCGGGTCGACCGACAACACCTCGATCTGGCTCATCTCGTGGGACCCGGAAACGATCACCGGCATCTATCCCAAGGGATCGAAGGCCGGCATCATGCACGAAGACCTCGGCCTCGAGACGGTCGAGAACGCCGGCGGCGTGACCGGTGCCTTGATGCGCGCGTATCGCGATCACTGGCAGTGGAAATGCGGGATCGCGCTCAAGGACTGGCGCTACGCCGTGCGGATCGCCAACGTCGATGTGTCCAACCTCTCGAGCGCGAGTGACGCGGCGGATCTGCTCGAGCTGATGGGCGACGCGGAAGAGCGCATCCCGAACGAGCTCGGGACCCGCGCCTTCTATGTCAACCGCACGGTGCGGCGCTTCCTGCGACGCCAGACCAAAGAACAGGTCAGCGCCGGCGGCGGCTTGACCTTCGAGAACGTCGCCGGCAAGCGCGTGGCGATGTTCGGCACGACACCGGTGCGCGTCACCGATGCGCTGCTCAACACCGAAGACGTCGTCGCGTAGGCGGCCTGAGTGCCCCGGCGCGCCTGGCGCGTCGGGGTGATCTGTTTCTGTTCACTAACGGAGAACCTCGATGATTCTGGACAAACTCACACAGCTCAGCGCCGCACAGGCGATCACGAGCGCCGATGCCTACGGCGGCAGCGTCTACGATTGCGGCAACGTCACCCCCAAGCGCCGCATCGGCGCCGGCACGCCGCTCTCGATCGTCGTCGCGGTCACGACCGCGGCCGCGGGCGACGGCGCCTCGTTTACCGACACGTTCGACTTCATGGCCGTGCAGTCGGTCAACGAGAACCTCTCGTCCCACACCGTGATGATTCAGCGGCGCATCGCGGGCGCGTCGCTGGTCGCCGGCCTGGTGTTCGAGCTGCCGATTCCGGCCGACATGCCGACGGCGCGCTGGATCGGCGTGCGCTACGAGCTCGGCACCGATGACACCGTCAGCGTGTCTGCGTGGATTGTTCCGCGCGAGCACGTCCAGGCGTTCATGGCCTACGCGAAGGGCTACGTCGAGTAAAGCGACCACGGGCGGGCGCCGGTCACGGGGACCGGCGCTCGCCTCCGTCGCGAGCCCCCCATGCGGACCGTCATCATTCACGGCAAGCGCGTCTCGGTGCTGTCACCGCGACACGGGCGCCCGGAGTGTGAGCTGTGGGGCGTCACTCGCGCGAACCCGAAGTTCTGGTCGGGCGCACTGAAAGACTGGACCCGCTGGTTCGACATGCACCCGCTCGTGGCGGCGGGGAAGTTCCCCGGCATCGCCGATCGGCGGCCCGAGGCGTGGCACTGGTACCAGAAGCAGGACGCCACACGCCCCATCTACCTGCAGGCGCCGCGCGCGCATCCGGTCGCCGCGCAGGAGCAGGCGGCGCGTCGTTTCGCAGAGATTCCCGGCGCGGTGGCGTTTCCGCTCGACCAGGTGCTGGCGGCGTTCCCGATCCTCGACGACGGCGACGGCTGGTACATCTGCATGGTCGGGATGATGATGGCGTTTGCGCTCGTCGAAGGGTTCGAGCACATCATCCTCAACGGCATCGGCACCAACCCGCGGATCGACTTTCAACATCTGCATCGGGACACGCTCTACTGGATGGGCCTGGCGCGCGGCCGCGGCGTCCGCGTCACGATCGAAGGCCCGTCGACCTATCACACCCCCGCCCAGGTCTACGCCTACGAGGTCCTGCACTACGAGGAGCTCGCGCGCGCGCGCCGCGAAATGCACGGGCCGACGATGGCCGACATGGAGGAGGCGATCAGCCGCGACCTCAAACGCGGGCGCCCCGTCCGAAAGTTCTACGCGTGAACCAGGCCACCCTGCGCACGCTCGTCGGCGGGCGCGCCTGCGTCGTGGTCGGCGCCGCGCCGCTGCTGTCGCCGCTCGTGGTCGCGACCAGCGAATACGTCGTCGCCGTCAACGGCGGCATCTCGAGCGCCCCGCGCGTCGATGCGTGGGTGCTGAACAGTCGCACGAGTCTCCCGCCGTCCTGGGGCATGGCGCGGCGCACACTCGGGCAGCTGATGCTGCGCCAGGGCGCCGACCGCCAGGTGCCGCTCCTCATCCTGCTGACCAAAGACGACGACGCCTCGGTCGTGACGCCGCGCGTGCTGCGCGCGCAAGGCACCGAGGCGGGCAGTGTGCTCGAGGTCGGCGCGATCGAGCGCACCGACATCGAGGTCGCCGCCGGCGCCCGCACCGGCGACATGAGCAAGCACGCGCTCTCCGCCGGGCTCTTCGCCGTCGCCTTGCTGTTCTGGGCCGGCGCCGCCACCGTGCGGCTCGAGGGCATTAGCTGGGTCGGCGGCTACGCCTACACCGACACCCCCGTGATTCGCGGCCACCTGGTCGGCGACCAGCTCGCGCTCGTGCGCCTGCTGGCGCGGCACGCCGACGCGCTCATTCACACCTTGCCGCTGTCGCCGCGACAGCTGCGCAGTCTGGAGCACCTCCCGATGGCTACTGCCCGTGCGACCACCCCGACTCCGCCGCGCTCCGCGCCCGATGCGGTCGTCCGCGTCCGCGCCACCCGGCTCGGCTACTACGACCTCGCGCGCCGGCGCCCTGGCGACGTGTTCCAGCTGCGCAGTGCGCGGCACTTCTCCGACAAGTGGATGGAACAGGTGGAGGCGTCGACCCCCACGCAGACGCTCTCGCCGAGCGGTGCGTTGCGCCGGGAGCACCAGGCGATTCTCAGCGGCAAGTCGCCGCGGCTGCAACCGAACGCGGCGGATTTGGTCGAGGACGACGCGCCGGTCGGCGCGAGCCCGGGGCCGCGCAGCAGTGACGCCGGCGTGATCTAACCGCATGGCCTCCAATCTGTCTGCGGCGACGGCGACGCTCATCACGTCGTCGTCGTACGCCCTCACGATCGACCCCGGCATCGTCGACTCGCACCTCTGGTGGAAGCGGGTGGCGACGCGCGATGACGTCTGGGGCGCGTTTGCGTGGACCGATTGGGCGCTGGCGGGCAATGACTACTACCCGGATCTGATCGTCTGGGTCGGCGACGACGCCGACGCGCTGACGAAGTACGACACGACCCCCTCGTCGGGGGCGCTGGGTTTTGACGTCGTCAAGCAGGCGGTGCAGTTCCAGGTCGTCGCCGGCCAGACCTACTGGTTCGAGGTGATGGACCTCGATTCGGACTACGACGCCGGCGACGAGCTCCAGTTCTCGATCCAGACGGCGCCGCGCGAGGCGATTCCCGCCGGCTCGTTGTTCATCCCGAACGATCGCCAGGGCTTCCCGGCGCTCGTGCTCTCCCAGGACGACGGCGCGCCGCTGCGCGCGTTCGCGTTTCCGGCCGGCGAACGCGGGGCGGTCCTGCCGAACGGGATTCTGTGCGTCAACGACTATGCGGACTTTACGACGGTTCGGCTCTACACCCCAGACTTCGAGCTGATCGCGGTGGTCGAGGGCGTCGGCTACGCCACGGTGACCGATGGGTACTTCCCGCTCATCGCCGCCGACGAGACGCGCTTCTACGTGTTCGACGTCGTGGACAACGCACAAGTCAACTACACGCTGCATGTGGCGGCCGTCTCGGCGGCCGGCGCGATTGAGGACACCTGGTCGTGGACCGTGGCGACCACCGGCGGCGTGCCCTATGCCGTCGGTGTCTCCCCGGACGGCGCGACGCTCTACTGGTGCCGCGCGGCGGTCGCCACGATGCCCATCGAGCGGTATGACCTGGTCGGCGACGCGCCGCTCGCCACCTTGGCCGCGGCGGTCGCGAGCGCGAGCGGCTACATGCGCGACGTGATCGTGCTCGCCGACGGCACGGTGCTGGTCGGCTACCAGGACAGCCCCGCGGGCTACGTGCGGCGCTACAGCGCCGCCGGCGCCATTCTCAATACCTACACCGAACCCGATAGCGACGGCAGCGCGCACCACCTCTCGGCGGCCCCCGGGCAGTCGCTCTCGTTCTGGACGTGGCGCTTTATCAACGTCGAGGGGAAGACCTCGCGCTTCACGCGCATCCGGGTCGCCGACGGCGTGGTGCTCACGACCTGTGACCTGGTGCAGTTCAACGACGGCAAGGGACCCGACGGCGACACCCTCGTGCCCGCGAACCCCGCCGACCCCGACCGGTTCCAGCACGCCAATTCCTGCCCGTTCCTCGTCACCGCGATCGCCGTCGCCGCGCCGGACGACGAGGACGACGAGGACGAGGAGGAGGACGTCTGCGACCTCGAGCGCCCGTCGCTCGCGTGTTGGGCCGGCGGCACGCCCTCGCTGCAGTGCATCGACCTCACCCTCGTGCGTCCCTCGAGCGCGACCTGGGCGCCCACCTATTCGGTCGACGCGCTGCGCGCCGATCTGCTGGAGCACGACGAATGACCGCCACCCAACTCGCGAACCTCGCGCTGCTCAAGATCGGCATCTCGCAGTCGATCGCCTCGACCGATGAGGCCTCGCGCGAGGCGACCACCGTCGCGCTCGTCTACGACCACCAGCTGCGTGCGGCGCTGCGGCGGTTCCCGTGGCCGTTCGCGACCAAGTACAGCGCGCTCTCGCTGGTGCGCGGCGTGTTCTGGAACGTCGACCCGACGGCTCTGACCCTCGTCCAGGCATGGGACGAGGACGCCACCTACGTCGCCGGCGACGTCGTACGCGCCGACAGCATCAACTACTACTGCATCCTGGCGCACACCGACCAGGAACCCCCGAACGCGACGTACTGGTCGACGCTCGCGGCCGACGCGCCGCTCTACGCCAATGGCGATTGGAGCTACGCCTACCGCTGGCCGGCGGATTGTCTCTTCGCCCGGCGCCTGGTCGACGACGCGACCGCGCGCCGCTACAACGCGACCCCGATTCCGTTCCGCATCGGGCGCGACGAGAACGGGCTGCTGCTCTACACCGACCGCGCCGAGGCGGTGCTCGAATACACGGCGCTCGATTGCACCGACCTCTGGTCTGATGACCTCTTCCTCGACGCGTTCACCTGGCGCCTCGCCGCGGTGCTCGCGCCCTCGCTCGAGCGGGCCAACAAGACCGCGATCGAGTGTTGGCAGATGGCGGAAGCGGCGGTCGTCGTCGCGCAGACCGTCGCGATGCGCGAAGGGCAGCAGGACAAGGGTGGCGACCCCGACTGGATCGCGGGGCGCTGATGGCGCTGACCCCTGTGATTCAACGGGCGTTCAGTGCCGGCGAGATTGCGCCGGGCCTGGGCGCGCGGGCCGACCTCCCGCTCTTCGCGGCGGGGCTGCGGACCTGTCGCAACTTCCTGGTGCAGAAAACCGGCGGCATCGCCAACCGCCCGGGGACGCGCTTTGTTGCGCAGGCGAAAGAGTCAGCCGGCCTCGTGAAGCTCTATCGCTGGGAGTTCACGGCGGCCGAGGCGTCGGTGCTGATCGAGGCGGGCGACCAGTACTTTCGGTTCTACCAGAACGGCGTGCCCATTACCGTCTCGGGCGTCGACCATTGGGACGTCGCCACGAACTACATCGTCGGCGACCTGGTGGAGCTCGACCACACACACTTCTACTGTGTCGCCGACAACGTCGCCGATCCTCCCCCCAGCGCCGCATGGTACGCCCTCGAGGACGACATTTACGAGATCCCGACGCCCTACACGGCGGGCTCGTTCGACAGCCCTGGCCCGCTGCGGTTCACCCAGAACGGCGCGCTCATCACGATCACGCACACGGCGTATGCGCCGCGCGAGCTCGCGAACCTCACCGGCACCGGCGCCCCGCGGTGGACCCTCACCCTGCTGGTGCTGGCGCCGGCGATCGCCGCGCCGGCGAATTTCACCTGGACCCCCGGCATCCCGGGTCCGAGCGGCGGGCACACCTACGCCTACCAGATCACCGCGGTCGCCGAGAGCAACTACGAAGAGTCGCTCCCGACGACGCCCGATAGCGCGGCCGGCGTCGGCGAGCCGACGCTGCTGCTGCCGAACGCCCTGTCGTGGGACGCCGTCACCGGCGCGAAGGAATACCGCATCTATCTGGACCCGTTCGAGAACGGCACCTTCGGCTACATCGGGACCGCGACAGACCAGGTCACGTTCAAGGACGTCGGGTTCGCGCCGGATTTCAGCCTGACGCCGCCGGTCGACCGGCAACCGTTCCCCGGCGCGCTCGATTGGCCGGAGCTCAGCGCCAGCTACCAGCAGCGCCGCATGTTCGCCTACACCGACAACAAGCCGGCGACGGTCTGGTGCTCGCGCGTGGGGTTCCTGCGCAACTTCACGATTCGCTCGCCGCTCCAAGACGACGACGCGGTCGAGTTCACGGCCGTCTCGAACACGCTCGAGGTGATCCGGCACCTGGTCGCGCTGCGGCGGCTCATCATGCTGACCAGCGGCGGCGAGTGGATCGTGCGCGGCGATGCCGACGGCGCCGTCACCCCGACCACCATCGCGCTCGATCAGGTCGGCTACGCCGGCGCCTCGCGCGTGATCCCGGTCGTGATCGGCAACGCCGTGATCTACGTGCAGGCGCGCGGGTCGGTCGTGCGCGACCTCCAGTTCGATGCGGTGCGCTCGGTCACCGACCCGTCGCTCAACGGCCGCGACCTCACCACGATCGCCGGCCACCTGTTCGAGGGCTACACGATCGGCCGGCTCGCCTTTGCGCTGGTGCCGCACTCGATTGTCTGGGCCGTGCGTTCCGACGGGACGCTCCTCGGCATGACCTACCTGACCGAGGACAACACCTGGGGCTGGCATCGCCACGACACCGCCGGCGGCCTGTTCGAAGACGTCTGCGTCGTGCCGGAAGACGACGAGGACATGGTCTACGTCGTCGTGCAGCGCACGATCGACGGCCAGAGCGTCCGCTATATCGAGCGCCTGACGCGACGCTTCGTCACCGCCGAGACGCTCGAGGACGCGGTGTTCGTCGACTGCGCGGTCACCTATGACGGGTCGCCGACCACCAGCCTTACCGGGCTCGACCATCTCGAGGGCGAGGAGGTCGTCGCCTTCACCGACGGCACCGCGGTGCAGGGACCGTTCACGGTCGAGGGCGGCGCCATCACGCTGACCACCGCGGCGAGCGTCGCCCAGGTCGGGCTCGCCATCACCGCGCAGGCCGAGACGCTCAACCTCGACGTGCAGGGCACCGCCGTGCGCGGCACCCGCAAGCGCGTGCAGTCGGTGATTGCGCTGGTCGAGGCCTCGGTCGGCGGGTTCTACGCCGGGCCTGACGAGGACCACCTGTTCGTGCAGCGGCGCGAGCTCTGGCAACCGGCGACGGGCCTGCTCGCGGGACAGATGGAGGTGAACCTGACCTGCACCTTCGGCGACGGCGGGCGCGTGGTGCTGCAACACACGGCGCCGACGCCGCTGACGATTGTCGGCGTGATACCGCGCTTTGAGCCGGGAGGCTGATATGCGAACGCTGGAGCTCACGCGGGCCGAGTGGGGGCGCCTGGCCGGCACCCCGCTCGAGGCGGTGACGGCGGGACTGCCGGCCGACACGCGCGTCGTCGTCGTCGAGGACGATGCGGGCGCGATTGTCGGCGAGTGGGCGTGCATCCGCTACGTGCACGTCGAGGGCATCTGGATCGCCGAAGCGCACCGCCGCACCGGCTCCGTGCAAGGACGGCTGCTGCGCGCGATGCGCCAGGTGGCGCGCTCGTGGGGCGCCAACGTGGTCCTGACCGGCGCGCTCGACGACGACGTCGCCGGCTATATCACGCGCCTCGGCGGCGCGCGGATTCCCGGCGATGCGTTCGCGTTCCCGGTGGAGGCGCGACGATGCCGCTCGTAGCGATCGCCATCATCAGCGGGGTCGGCCTCGCGCTCGATGTGATCGGAAACATCAAGGCCGGCAACGCCGCCGCACGCGCCGGCGAGAGTGAAGCGCAGCGCGACGAGTTCAACGCCGGCGTCGCGGATCTGCAGGCGGGGGACGCGATCACGCGCGGCCAGGACGAGGAGTCCCGCTTCCGCACCCAGGTGCGCGGGCTCATCGGCACGCAACGCGCCGGGTTCGCCGGCCAGGGCGTCGACGTCGGCAGTGGGTCGGCGGCCGACGTGCAGGCCGACTCGGCGTATCTCGGCGAGCTCGACGCGCAAACGATTCGCGCCAACGCCCAGCGCGAGGCCTGGGGCTACCAGGTCGAGGCCGAGGACCGCCGGAAAGCGGCGGCGATCGCGCGGGCCGGCGGGAAAGCCGCCCAGACCGCGTCGCGCTTTGCCGCGGCCAGTGAGGCCGCCACCGGCACGAGCTCGCTGCTGCTGACCAAGTACAGCTGGGGCCGCAACGCCCCCAAGGCGCCGGGGCCGTCCCCGATGCCGCCGTCATACCCGGGAGGACACCCCTAATGCCGCGCGTGCAGAGCTACGGGCAGCGCAAGGTCGCGCAGGCGCCGCTCCCGGGCGCCCGGCAGCAGGCGCACACCACGTTCGAATCCGAGGGCGGAACCATCGGGCAGGCGATTGCCGGCGTCGGCCAGGCGGTCGGCCAGGTGGTCAACGTCGCCGCGCAGATTCACAAAGAGGAACGCGACCGCAAGATCGCGCTCAGCAAGCTGACCTACACGCGCCAGGTCGCCGAAGAAGAAGAGCGGCTGCTGACCAGCCCCGACACGGGCCTGCTGTGGGTGACCGGGCTCGACGCGCACGAGGCGGTCGCCAAGACCATCGCGAGCTACGACGAGACGATGGGGCGGCTCGGGACAGACCTCCGCACC
>Ga0068861_100003433_pt1 | contig 10520 bp, 9 predicted proteins | sample KBSSwiS42_FD_66593 | JGI IMG/M metagenome (GOLD analysis project Ga0068861, IMG submission 66593) | Switchgrass rhizosphere microbial communities from Kellogg Biological Station, Michigan, USA - KBS Switchgrass S4-2 | ecosystem: Host-associated > Plants > Roots > Rhizosphere > Soil ...
GACCTGGTCTGCCAGGCGATCCAGCCGCTCTTCGACAACGCGCCGCCCGACGTCTTCGGCAAGGACCCTGAGGACCGGGCCGACGTGAAGTGGTTGCTCGACCACCTCGCCAGCGTCGACCGGAAGGTGATGCACGACGTCGTCCGACTGCTGACCGGGAGCGCCTCGGACTGGATCGAGGACTACTTCGAGCACCCGGCCGTGCAGGGCTTCCACGCGTCGTCCAGCATCATCGGCTCGAAGGTCGGGCCGATGTCGCCCGGTTCCGCCCTGGTCCTGCTGTTCCACAAGATGGGCGAGCACGACGGGCACCTCGGCTCGTGGGCCTTCCACAAGGGTGGCAACGGCGGCTTCACCCAGGTCCTCGCCCGGGCGGCCGAGGCGTACGGCGCGGAGATCCGGCTGGGCGCCCGGGTCGACACCGTGCTCACCCGGGACGGCCGGACCGTCGGCGTCGCCCTCGAGGACGGCACCGAGCTGCGGGCGCCGGTCGTGGTGTCGGCGCTCGACCCCCGTCGTACGTTCCTCGACCTGCTGGACCCGCGCGAGCTGCCGTCGGACCTGGTCGACAACGTCGAGCGGATGAGGTTCCGCGGCGTCTCCGCGAAGGTCAACTTCGCGCTCGACGGGCTGCCGGTGTTCCCCGCGCTGCCCCCTCTGCCCAACGGAGGAGGGGTCGACCACTACGGCGGCTTCCTCAACATCGGACCGACGATCGAGTACCTCGAGCGGGCCTTCGACGCGGCGAAGTACGGCTGGTACAGCGAGCGGCCGTTCATCGACGCGGCGATCCAGTCGGTGGTCGACCCGGACATGGCTCCGCCCGGCAAGCACGTGATGTCGTGCTTCGTGCAGTACGCGCCGTACCTGCTGCGGGAGAGTGACTGGGAGTCCGAGCGCGAGCGCTTCGGCGACAAGGCACAGGCCGTGCTGGAGTCGCACTTCCCCGGCTTCGGCGAGCTCGTGCTGCACCGCGAGGTGGTCACGCCTGTCGACATCGAGCGCACCACCGGGCTGACCGAGGGCAACATCTTCGCCGGGGAGTTCCTGGCCCCCCAGATGTACTTCTTCCGCCCGGCCCCGGGCTGGAGCCAGTACCGGACTCCGGTCGACGGCTACTACCAGTGCGGCTCGGGCACGCACCCCGGCGGCTGCGTGATCGGCTCGCCCGGCAAGCTGGCCAGCCAGCGGATCCTGCGCGACCTGCGCGGGTCCTGAACGACAGCTAGCCGAGCGTCTGGTGGACGCACAGCACGTTGCCGTCCGGGTCCTTGAACCAGGCCGCCTTGTCGTTGCCCATGGTGGCCATGTGGTCGACCGTGGTCAGGTCCGGCATGTCGTAGTCCTCGAACCCGACCCCCTGACTCTCGAGGTTCTGCACCTCTGCGGCCACATCGGCGACCTCGAAGCTCATCGCCGTGCTCTCCGACGGTGTGCTGTCGGGGCGGGGGAGCAGCACCAGCGTCGCTCCGCCGGCGAGGGCGTACGTCGCCGAGCCCTCCTCGTTGGTTCCCGTGTAGTGGAGCCCGAGCTTCTCTGTGTAGAACGTCTTCGCGCGGTCGGGGTCGGTGACGGGGAGCATCATCGCGACCGTGCTCGTGGCCAGTGACATGAGCACCTCCGGTAGTTCGAACGGACGCCTCGAGAGTGCTCCTGCCGGGTCGGCACCGCAATGGCGGAGTGGACCAGTGCGGCACACTGGAGGCATGAGCATGTCCTCGAGGATGCCGATCACGAACCCGCTGAAGCTGGAGTACCCGCAGTCACTAGCGGTGTACGACGAGTACACCCAGGCGCAGAAGGCCGTCGACTTCCTCTCGGACAACAAGTTCCCGGTCGAGCAGTGCATGATCGTCGGCACCGACCTGAAGCGGGTCGAGCGGATCACCGGTCGGCTGACCTACAACCGCGTCGCCCTCGGCGGCGCCCTGTCCGGGCTCTGGCTCGGTGTCTTCGTCGGCATCGCCTTCGCGCTCTTCACCGAGGGCAACGCCTGGGCGCGGATCCTGTCGACGGCGCTGATCGGGCTGTTCTTCGGCATCCTCTGGGCGATTGCCGGCTACGCCGCCACCCGGGGGCAGCGGGACTTCTCGTCGGTGACCTCGGTGGTCGCCACGAAGTACGAGGTGCTCGTCGAGCACAAGTCGGCCCAGCAGGCGCGCGATCTCCTCGCTGGGCTGCCCGGTGGGCTTCCGGACCCGTTCGCCTGAGGTCGTGACCACCTCGTCCCCATCCGGGGGAACACCGGCCGGTCAGCCAACGGTCCGCTTCACCGCGATGGTCGACGGGACCACCGAGGACTACGAGCTGCTGCTTCCGTATGAGGAGCGGGAGCTGGCGCAGGTGCCGGACCGCATCCTGGGCTGGCTTCGGGCCATGGACGAGCACACCGGCTACCAGGTCACCCGGCTCGGTCACAGCCTGCAGGCGGCCACCCGGGCGCTGCGGGCGGGTGAGGACGAGGAGATGGTGGTGTGCGCACTCGTCCATGACGTCGGCGACGTCCTCGCGCCGGCGAACCACTCCGAAGTCGTCGCCGCCATGGTGCGGCCGTACGTCTCGGAGCGCAACTACTGGATCCTCAAGCACCACGGCGTGTTCCAGGGCGTGTACTGGTTCCAGCACATCGGGGCCGACCCCAACGCACGCGACCGGTGGGCGGACCACCCCTGGTACCAGGCGTGCGCCGACTTCTGCGCCAACTATGACCAGAACTCCTTCGACCCCGACTACCCGACCGAGCCGCTGGTGGTCTTCGAGCCGATGGTCCGACGTGTGTTCGACCCGCGGCGGGTGAGGAAGCCCGACTCCGCCACCCACACCGGCCCGGAGAACGACGGCTGAGCTCTACGAACGAGTGCGTGACTCGAGCGCGAACGCGGCCTCCACCAGCTGGGCGTTGCTCGCGGCTCGGGTGCCGTCCGGCAGCAGGACCGAGTCCTCGAAGCCGACACGAGTGTCATGTCCCCGCCGGAACGCGTCCTCCACCAGCGGCCAGGTCCAGTCGTGCATCCCGTGCGTGAGACGAGGGCATGTCGATCCGGCCGAGTCCAGCGCGTCGTTCACCTGCTGCGCGAAGTCGGTCGGCTCACCCTCGAGAAAGTAGGGCTCCCCCGGGGCCAGCTCGATGCTGACTCGCTGCGCCTGCGGTAGCAGTCCGGATCCGAGCAGCCGGTCCATCTCCACGGGCGCCCACAGGCCCACATCGATGCCCACCCCGACATCGAGCATGGCGCCCATCACGTCTTCGAAACCGTCCTCGGACAGGTTCACGGTGGCGCAGTCGACGCCTTCCCATTCGCGGATCATCGCGATCCGGTCGGCCAGGTCGGGCACGATCCACTCCCCGGTGGTCAGTCCGATCTCGACCCGGGCTCCGACTTCGGTGGCCAGGTCGCGCACCATCCGACAGGTGTCATTCACGACGGCCGGCTCGAGAGTCTCCGCGCCCGCAGGATCTCGCACGTGAAGGTGCACGCCGGTCGCACCGGCCCGGAAGCAGGCCAGCAGGTCGGCCGCGAGCTCACCGAGGGAGACCGGCATCTCAGGGTGCACGTCCTTGCCCCACGGCCCGTTGGGCGTCACCTGCAGCATGGCGCCACGCTAGAGGAGAGCACTGGTCGTCGGCCGCGGCAATACACTCACAGCCAGCGACGCACCCGCCGCGCGTAGTCGTCGTACGGCGCTCCGAACCGCTCGTGAAGGAACCGTTCCTCGGGGTGGATCGCACCCCAGAGGACGAGCAGCACCGCGGCTGGGAACAGCACCAGCCCCCAGAGCGTGGGCGCCAGCAACGCCAGTCCGAGGTAGAGCGCGAGCAGACCGACGTACAACGGGTTGCGGGAGCGGCGGTATGGCCCCGCCTCGATCATCGCGTGCGTCGCCTGCCCCGGCAGCAGACCGGTCTCGTGCCGGCGGAACAGCCACAGCGACCACGCGTTCCACCCGACGAAGAACAGCACCAGCGCCCAGCCGAGCGGAATCGGCCACCGGCCGAGGTCGATCGGGTCACCCCAGATGGACGTGGCCAGCCACCCGACGAGCAGGGGCGCGCCGATCGCGACCGGGGGCCAGAGCCGGAACGCGACGGTCCGCTCGTAACCGTGCGCCATGCCTCATTGTCGCGGGTGGGGGACGGCTGCGCTCGGTCGTAACCTCTGACCGATGAATGACAGCTCCTGCCCCGGCTGCGGGCTGGTCCTTCCCGCGACAGGGTCCGCGATCGACACCCGCAGCTTCCGCGCGACCGCAGAGTGCCTGGACCTGCACGGCGAGGTGACGTCCAACGTGATGCAGCACCCCGAGGTGCTCGGCCGCTGGCACCAGACCTGCGTCGACTCCTACGCCGCACAGCACGTCGGCCCGCAGATGCGGCCGATGACCGTCTGCTTCGCGCTGAACGGCCTGTACCTGGTCCTCGAACGTGGCTGGTCGGGCATCGCTGCCCGCGACGCACACGGGCACCTTGCGCGAACCGTGGTGCGGGCGGACTGGCCGAACTTCGAACCGCCGTCCGAGGCCGGACCACTGACGGTGCTCGACGTGGCGCTCAGTGCCGACCCCGATGCGCAAGGCGCCGCAATCGAGGCATGGGGTCGCTCGGTCTGGGCGACGTGGAGCCACGTGCACGACGCGGTGCGCCAGCTGACCGACCGACAGCTGGCGGGCTGGGTCCCTCACTCGCCGTAGTAGCGGCCGACCTCGTGTCTCGCGTGCACCACCTGGTTCACCAGCTGGCGCTTGGTGCGCTGGTACGACGCGGGGAGCGGCGCGCGGCAGGCCTCGCCGCGGCAGTCCTTGTACTCCCACCACAGCCTGTCGAGGTCGCGCTGCACCGTCCCGTAGCCCGGCTCGTCGATCCGGGACTCCAGCTCGAGCGGGTCGGTCGCCAGGTCGTAGAGCTCGCGGTCGCCGTTGGCGTAGCGCACGTACTTGTAGCGGCCGGTGCGGATCCCGATCTCGGTCAGGCCGGAGCCGAAGCCCTTCGCAGGGCCGTGCACGTCCTTGAGCAGCCCCTCGGTCAGCATCGGGTAGCTCCAGCCACGGTCGGCGCCGTACAGCAGCCCGGCCTTGGACTCCCCGTCCATCCCGCGCAACGTTCCCCCGGCGATGTCGAGGATCGTCGCGGTCAGGTCGAACGTGGTCACCGGCGCGTAGCGCACCCCGTGCGGCACCTCCGGCCCGGCGACCAGCAACGGCACGTGGATCACCGGCTCGTGCGGCTTGATCTTGCCGAGCCGCTGCCGGTGCTCGCCGGTGTAGTAGCCGTTGTCGGAGGTGAACATGATCAGCGTGTCGTGGAACTGCCCGGTGTCCTTGAGCCGTCGCACGATCCGGCCGAACTCGAGGTCCCAGGCGTAGAGCGACTCCGCACGCTGCCGCTCCACGTCGCGGAGCCGGGTGTTCTCCTGCGGCGTCGTCTCGGGGAGCTTCGCGATGTTCTCCGGCTTGTCCCTCACGTCGGCCTCGCTCGGCCCGTGCGCGCGGGTGCCGGGCGCCTTGCTGATCGCGGTGTCGAAGCGGCCCCTGAGCCAGAGGGGCCTGGCCGGCGTCATGAAGCGCTGCTGACGTCCGTCGACCTCGGTGTACGGCGCCGGGTCGTCGGACTCCCCCGGCCCGCCGTGGTGCGGGGCGACGGGGGTCACCCAGAGGAACCACGGCCTACCGGTGGCCTTGCGCTCAGCGCCATGGGCGCCGACCAGGCCGATCACCTCGTCGGCGATCACCGTCGAGGAGTACTGCCCGTGGTGAGCGACGGTGCCGCCGTTGATGTTCTGCGTGAAGGAGTAGTAGTTGTAGGTGTTGCCCCGGTACGGCGAGCCGTCCGGCCAGATCGTGTCCAGGCCCGCCATCCAGTCGGTCCACCCGGCGGGCACGTAGTCGATCGAGGACCTCCCGGTGACGCGTGAGGGCATCACGCCGTATCCGTTGAGGTACTTGCCGACCATGGCCGTCCGGTAGCCGACCCGCTCCAGCGAGGTGGCGATGGTGCGGCTGTCGTCGATCGAGCCGAAGCCGTACGGCGCGTCGTGGTAGAGCACGTGGTGGTTGTGGGCGTACTTCCCCAGCAGGAACGACGTGCGCGCCGGGCAGCACAGCGGGTACGGCGAGAACGAGTTCGTGAACCGCAGCCCGCGGTCGCGGACGTAGCGCTGGACGTTGGGCAGGTACTGCACCTCGTCCCAGCGCATGTCGTCCATCATCACGACCATCACGTTGGGCCGCGGGGTGGCCGCCGACCTGGGGGCGCCGTACTTCGGTCTCGCACGCGGCGCCGCCGAGCGGACCGCTTCGCCGGCGAGGGTCGACGCCCGCACGGTGACCGTATGACCGTTCGCGGGCCCTACCGGGACCGGGTCGCCCCGGCTGACGCCGGGCAGTGACAACCCCACCAGCAGGACCGCCGCGACGCCGGCTCCCGCGCGCCACAGGCGTGCACCCCCGCCCCCCGAGACCATGCGAGCAGGAAGCGGTGGGGAAGCGTCGTGCGCGGGTCGCCGCGTCGGTTTCCGAGAGAAATGTCTATAAGGTTAGTATAGATACTGGATTTTGACACGGTTCCCGTCAGTCCAGATGGCTCATCGCCCCGGCTCCGACGATCCCGGCGTTGTTCTTGAGGGTCGCCGCGACGATCTCCGTCTCGATCTCGATCAGCGGCAGGAACTTCTCGGCCTTCTTGCTCACGCCGCCGCCGACCACGAACAGCTCGGGGCAGAAGAGCTTCTCCAGGGTCCGGTAGTAGATCGTGAGCCGCTTCGCCCACTCCTCCCACGAGAGCCCTTCGCGCTCCCGGGCACTTGTCGCGGCCTGCTTCTCGGCGTCGTGGCCGTCGATCTCGAGGTGGCCGAGCTCGGAGTTGGGGACCAGCACGCCGTTCCACAGGAGCGCCGAGCCGATACCGGTGCCGAGCGTGGTCACGATGACCAGGCCGTCGCGGCCCTGTGCCGCGCCGTACTGCATCTCCGCGTGGCCCGCAGCGTCGGCGTCGTTGAGCACGTGCACCGGCCGGTCGAGGCGGTCGGTGAGCAGCGCGTCCGCGTCGACGCCGATCCACGACTTGTCGATGTTGGCGGCGGAGAGCACGACGCCGCGGCGTACGACGGCCGGGACCGCGACCCCGACCGGGCCCGTCGACTCGGGGAACGAGTCGCAGAGCTGGGCCATGATCTCGCCGACGGCCTCCGGGGTGGACTTCTTCGGGGTGTCGATCCGATGCCGCTCCTCGAGGAGCTCACCCGTGTCGAGAGACACGGGCGCCGCCTTGATCCCGGTGCCGCCGAAGTCGATGCCGATCGCGTGAGCAGTCATGACACGACGCTAAGGCATGCGAAGGGATTGATGTTGCTGCGCAATCCGGCAACTGTTCATCGGCCGTGCCCCCTTCCGTCAGCCCCCTGCGGCGTAGTAGACCCGTCCGGTCACTTCATTCTCGGGAGGAAGTCCATGCTCAACCCTGCCCGCACACTGGCGATCGCCGGTCTGCTGCTCGCCCCGCTCGCGGTCCCGGCCATCACGCCTGGCGCGGCGTCGGCCTCCACCGACGGCACCCGGGTCGTCATCTCGGAGGTGTACGGCGCCGGCGGCAACAGCGGCGCCCTGTACAACCGCGACTTCGTCGAGCTCTACAACCCGGCCGACGCGGCGGTGGACCTCGACGGCCTCTCGGTGCAGTACCGGTCGGCGACCGGGATCTCGAACCCGAGCGGCGTCGTCCCGCTCAGCGGCACGATCCCCGGAAAGGGGCACTTCCTGCTCGGCCTGGCGAGTGGTGCGAACGGGGTGGCCCTCCCGGCGACCGTCGACCAGGACAACGCCTCGGTCAACCTGAGCGGGTCGACCGGCACCGTGTTCCTCGCGAACCAGAAGACCGTGCTGTCGGCCCCCGCGACCGGTTCGGTGACCGGCGACGGCCGGATCTTCGACCTCGTCGGCTTCGGCACCTCGAACACGTTCGAGACGGTGGTCGCCCCCGCGCCGGGCACCACGACCAGCATCTCGCGCACCGCGGCCGGCGAGGACACAGACGACAACGGCGCCGACCTGAAGGCCGGCCCGCCGTCGCCGCAGAACACCATCTCCGGCGACGGCGGTGGCTGCGGTGGCCCGGCGACCGAGCAGACGATCGCGCAGGTCCAGGGCACGACCGGCACCAGCCCGTTCGTCTGCAGGAACGTCACCACGTCCGGCGTGGTCACGGCGTCCTACCCGACCGGCGGCCTCAATGGCTTCTACGTGCAGACGCCGGGGTCCGGCGGCGACCTGCCGACCGGGCACGACGCGTCCGACGCGGTCTTCGTCCACCTCGGCGCGCAGACGAGCTACCCGGCGATCGGCGACCACGTGCAGGTGACCGCGCCGGTGAGCGAGTTCCACGGGCTCACCGAGCTCAGCCCCGCGGTCGGCGGGGTCACCACCCTGGCCGACGCGGCCGCGGCACCGGTGCCGGTCACCGACCCCTACCCGGCGACCGACGCGGGCCGCGAGGCGGAGGAGGGAATGCTGCAGGCGCCGTCCGGTGACTTCACGGTCAGCGACGTGTTCACGCTGAACAACTTCGGCGAGATCGACCTGGCCAGCGGCACGACGCCGTTGCGGCAGCCGACCGACGTCGCCGCGCCCACGTCGGCCGCGGCCGAGGCGGTGGCCGACGACAACGCCGCCCGGGCGGTCACGCTCGACGACGGCTCGTCGTCGAACTACCTGTCCGCCGCGAACTCGAGCCAGCCGCTGCCGTGGATCACCCGGGACACCCCGGTCCGTGTCGGCGCGGTCGCGCACTTCACCAGGCCGGTGGTCCTCGACTACCGCAACGACCTCTGGAAGCTTCAGCCGACCAGCCAGCTCACCCCGGCGAACGCGGCGACGGTGCAGCCGGTCACGTTCCCGAACACCCGCACCGCGGCGCCCGAGCACGTCGACGGCGACCTCAGGATCGCCAGCTTCAACGTGCTCAACTTCTTCAACGAGACCGGCCGGGCCTACGCGGCCGAGGGCCACACCTGCACCAGCTTCAATGACCGCGCCGGCGAGCCGGTCACGGTGGACGACTGCGGGCCCGAAGGCCCTCGCGGCGCCTGGGACGACGCGGACCGGCAGCGCCAGCTGGACAAGGAGGTACGGGCGATCAACTCCCTCGGTGCCGACGTGCTGTCCCTGGAGGAGATCGAGAACTCCGCCAAGTACGACGGGCCCGAGAACCGCGACGTCGCCCTGGCGACGCTGGTCACCGCGCTCAACGCCGATGCCCGCGACGCCGGGGCAGGGTCCGACGTGTGGTCGTTCGTGCCTTCGCCGGCCGTGGCCGACCAGCCGGCGCTCGCCGACCAGGACGTGATCCGCACGGCGTTCATCTACAAGAACGCGGTGGCGGAGCCGGTCGGCCCGTCGTACATCCTCACCGGATCGGACCCGTTCGCCAGCGCGCGTGAGCCGCTGGGTCAGGTGTTCCGGCCCAAGGGGGGTGTGGAGTCCCAGGAGTTCCTCGCGGTCGTGAACCACTTCAAGTCCAAGGGCTCCGGCTCGGGGCCGGACGCCGACCAGGGCGACGGCCAGGGCGCGTCCAACGCGACGCGGGTCGCCGAGGCGCAGGCGCTGGTCGGGTTCGTCGACGACCTCAAGGCCGCCACCGGCGTGAGCAAGGTGTTCCTCACGGGTGACTTCAACTCGTACACGAAGGAGGACCCGCTACAGGAGCTCTACGACGCGGGCTACACCGACGTCGGGTCCGCGAAGTCGCCGAGCGAGTACACCTACGTCTTCGACGGGCTGGTCGGCTCGCTCGACCACGTGCTGGTCAACGACGAGGCGCTGGCGACCGTGAAGGACGCGCACGTGTGGAACATCAACTCGGTCGAGTCGGTGGCCTACGAGTACAGCCGTCACAACTACAACGCCACCGACTTCTACGCGCCGAACGCGTACCGCTCGAGCGACCACGACCCGACGCTGGTCGGCTTCACGCTCCCGAGCCCGCCGAAGTCGACCGCGACCACCGCGACCACCGCGCCGCGGGAGCCAGGAGTCCGCTCTCGGGCAACGGTGACCGCGACCGTCCGGGCCGACGGCGGCACGCCCGTGACGGGCGGTGCCGTCGAGGTCTGGGACGGCGCCACCTTGCTGGGGACCGGTGAGGTCGCGGACGCCACCGCGGACGTGGCGGTGCAGTTCACGAGCATGGGCCAGCACACGCTGACCGTGCGCTACCTCGGCACGCCGGCGTTCCTGCCCTCGGAGACGACGTTCACGGTGCGGGTGAAGCAGAAGCCGAAGGGGTAGCCAAGCCGGGCCTCAGAGCCGGCGGGGTCCTCGAAAGTCCCACGCCCGCTCGATCGCCGCCCCCAGGTCCTCCATGTCGGCACTCTGCCACTTTACAAATCTTGCGATCTTGTCAAGAAACTTTACATCTCGTACGGTCATGTAAAGCGACAGACGGAGGCTGCCATGACCGTGAACCACGCCGTGCCCGCCGCGTCCACCGCTCGGTGGAAGGACGGCAAGCGCTACCTCTGGCTGATCGGCCT
>Ga0068861_100003435_pt1 | contig 10519 bp, 9 predicted proteins | sample KBSSwiS42_FD_66593 | JGI IMG/M metagenome (GOLD analysis project Ga0068861, IMG submission 66593) | Switchgrass rhizosphere microbial communities from Kellogg Biological Station, Michigan, USA - KBS Switchgrass S4-2 | ecosystem: Host-associated > Plants > Roots > Rhizosphere > Soil ...
ATCGTCCGTGAGTTGGCTTTTGATCTAATGGTGCAACGCGGCCTCAAAGACTCAGATGAGCGGCGAACGATCTCTAACGAGGAAATGGAACGTCGAATAAGGACTTGGCAGAAATAAACTGGACCCGCGAGTCCGAGATCTGGCTTCAAGAAATCTATAACTACATCGCTGCTGACAATCCTCACGCTGCGGTGCAAACCATCATCAGTATCTACGAAACGGCGCAACTCTTAGCAAATCATCCTCAGCTTGGCTACAGGTACGAACCAGAACGATTCCGTGAGGTTCGCATTCTCTTATACCAACACTACCGGATAGCTTACCTCTTAAAGCCGGACGGCAACATCGATATCCTCGGCGTTTTCCATGGAGCTTTGGAGATCGAGCGGTATTTCCTGTAGCGGCCGGAATTTTGCCACGCGCGTCGCTCATCCCGTACTTAAAGGCTATTGCAACCAAGAAATGGAATGTCAGATTAAGGTGAGGCTGATCGTTTCGTGAAGACTCTGGTGACCTTTAGTACCCAAGCTGCGATATAGAAAAGAGGACTGAGAACTGCAAGCATGAATGTTGTCCAGAATCCGGGCGAGGGGTTGATTCTCGACCGAATTCGTTGACGCCAATCAGGCCAGCTATCTCCTACAACCGATCTGACTTCAGGCGCAAGGTCATTAACTAGGTTGTAAGCGTAATCTCGCTTGTCTGATAAGAAACTGGGCCAGTGTTGCAGCACGTCATCGCAAACCATCACCGCGAATTCACCGCGCGCAATGTCTCCCAGAACTCTCGCTGAGTCGAAATACGCGGCCCGATGGGAGTGGAGTCCCTTCATAAGCGCGTAAAGGGCTTCCTGAGTTCCAACTTGTTTCAGAGACTCCGCTGCAAGTGAATTTCTCGTCCAAGGCCACTTTCGTTGCAAGAGTTCTTCTTCGAAAACTGCAATTGCTAACTCATCTCCGGCAATTCCTAACGCCTTAGCACTCTCTGCAGCTTGCCATCTTACGTTACTGTTCTCATCGCGTAATGCGAGCCGAATTAAAGCTTCGGCGTCCTTCCCACCGGTTTTCTCAAGTGCACTTACAGCGCTGGACCGAAGGTGCGCGTTTCCTTCGTTAATTGCCAATCTTAATATCGATCTCGCTTTCTCCTCCGATCCATTAAGCGCTCCCGCCGCCTGTACCCTGATATTCAGATCAGGATCGTCCAAGGCGATTCTGAGTCCGACTTTCGTGTGCTCATGGTTATTACGCGCCAGCGCTTCGACTGCCTTTTTTCGGAAATTGGTTGCCGGGTTCTTAATTGCCTCAATAAGGAGTTCTACGGCTGCGGCAGAATTCATTCTTCCCAATACTTTCAGAGCATACTCAGGGACTCTAAGTGATTCGTCGAATTCACGAAGTTTCAAATCTATGTCTGTTTCAGCAACAGACCTCTGATCCAACGCCGTAGAAAGCAGAATGGATAAGAATTGATACTTAGCAAACTTCTTGAAAACTTTTCTGCTACCGCGGGTATTCATGCTGATAGCGAGTGCGTACTTAGCTAATGCTCGGTTACCCTTTAGGTCCCGTGGACTCCGAACGACTGCGCGGCGAAGAGCGCCCCCCAAATGTATCGTCAATAACTCGCACAGCAATTTTGCCGAGATCCATTGGACGCCTGCGGATTCATTGCTGAGCGCATCGAACAGAAAGGAAAATGCATACTCTCCACCGTATAGATCCGTTTGCAAGTACGTTTCTTTCAGCGTTACATCAGCTTTTAGGGATTTGAGGACCGAACCAAAGGTGACAGGCAGCTTGATCTTCAATTCCGAGGTGAATTTGTCCATCCTCGACAGAAGATCGTTGTACGTAAGTGCTTCTTTCAAACCGTCCAGCGATTGGGATGCACCTTGCTTGGCCAGTTCATCTAGAGCATGTATTCGAACATCGATGAAAGGGTGGCTTAGTGCAGCAGTAAGGATCTGTTTGGCTTCATCATCTCGCACGCGACCCAGCGCCTGAATTGTATACATTCGCGTGAATAGGTCCGGATACTCCAAGAACTCCTTCAACAAAGTAATAGCCCCAGGACCACCTATGTCACCGATCCGGTGTGTTAGTACCGATCTGCCTAACCCGTCACTAGTAAAAAACTCTTCCCGAAAAATGTTGACCACTTTCTCGTTCGTAAGTTCCCCTATTGCTTCAGCAGCAGCCAACCTTACCTCGAAATCGGGATCATCGAGGGCCGCCAACACCATAGCTCTTGCTTGGGCGTTGTCCAGCCTTCCTAGATTCGCGATCGCGGCCCTCCGGGTGTACTTATCATCCGACGTGACTCCCTGTTTGAAAATTGAAAATGCCTGCCCGGGGTTAAATTCGATTAGGTCGTCGGCAATGTCAGAGCGGAGATTGGAGTTAGTTTTGTAAGCATCTTCAAGCAGGCTCTCGGCCGACGGGTTCCTGATCATCACCAGAGCCCGCCTAGCCTGGTTCTTTTCGGAATAGGACTTCGAGTTGAGCAGCTTGAGCAAAGCACCCTCGATACCCAATGCGTATCGCGAATCCCTCAGAGTACCCACCTCAGCCAAACAACGACCAGCGAGGATGAGCATTCTATGGAAAATGTCGTTTTCTTCATCAAGAAAAACGTCCAGTAGGGGCTGCCAATCGGGCAAACGAGCGGCTAACAGAACGATGGGTTCTTCCCAATCGACGTCATACCAGAGATGTTTCCTTATTTCGGTTTTCCACTGATCAGTTTTCAATCTGGCAAGATAACTGGCCAGCAAATACTCATGGAATGTGCGATGAATGAAAAGATAGGGAACTTGCCGCCCGGACTCCGCTCCGGAAACTCCTGCCTTTACAAGAACTCCATCACGTTCGCTTAACTCCCACAGAATTCCAAACTGGTGTTGAGCAGTCCTAAGTAGGAATGCTGCTTGATCGGATTCAAGAATCACTCGTGCCAGCTCATCGCTGGGCATGAGGTCGTGCCAACCTCCATCGGATGTTTGTCCGGCAAAATGCCATGCGATTTCCTCGAGTAACAAGAGTTTTGCTTCAATTCGATCAGGGTTCTGTTCTCGCAAGGGATAATCTCGCCATTGCCCTTCGAGTAATCGACTAAGCAGCGTTTCATACAATTGGACCCGTTGTGATGGGATCTGACTGTTCTCCTTCGCCAGGAGACAAATAAAAGAGAGTAAAATCGGTATTCGCGCCAAACCTCCTACCGAAGCGCGCGTGTGCAGAGTCTGCATTAGGTCTCTGCCTCGTTCGGGTGTTCCTTCGAACCATGCATTGACAAATCCCTTAACTTGCTCGATGTCGAACGCCACGATTTCGACCTCTCGCTCCGAATCAGTGTCGGAGAGATCAAACGGACGTTGATATCCCACGATTCGTGACGAGAGAAGAATCTTCGACTTTATCGTGTTAGAAAACCGAGTTAATGCGAGTTCGAGCTTGGGGCGGAGGCGCGGGTCAACTTCATCGAGTGCGTCCAAAAGAAGTACGGTCTTTCCGTTCTCGATTTGTCCAATTATCCAATCTGAAGATAACGTGCTAGTGCGGGCTACCGCGTTCGCTATTATGCTGGATATTCCTTGATCGTCATCCGATAGTCGCTGCGCCACTTCTCCTAACCGCATGAAGATTGGGAGCAACACATTGTCGGAAGTATTGCTGCCGCTCCGCAGTTCATCGGATGCAAGCTTTGCCAGTCTAACGCCTTCATGTTTGAGCAACCATGTTTTGCCAAAGCCAGGATCGCCAAGGATTATTCCCCGGTGAATTCGATCTCGCAGATCATCCCAATTGCATATCGAAGAAGAACCCGATGCCGAATACATGTCTGCACCACGTACGAAGTAGCCCAAACCCGTGAGGTCTTCCTTGATAAAGAATCCGCTGCGCGTTATGGACTCGGCCTCTCGCGTTTTGAAATCCCGATAGGTTAGTCTCCGCTGACTTACTCTGACGCGTTGTCTAACGCTCTCGAAACTGAACTCCTTGTCAAAATACGACGGCAACTCGGAGAGGATACCTATTTGACTTTCTAGATACTGAAGAACCCGCTGCGTGTTATCCGACGCGGAACCTTCGTCTTGTGGAGCACTTGAATGAGTTGACGGAAGCGCGACATTCATCTTAGCCAAGGATTGAAGGGCTGGTATAGAAGCGCTACCCAACAACTGGCTCTTCGGCACCACAAGCTTCCATGCGTTCGTGGTCTCGCTGATTAATTCGTTCTGGACCACCTGCCAGAAGGTCTGTTGCGTGTCTGGATTATGGAGTACCAACACGACAGGGAGTACGTGTCCGCGCCAATAACTAAGATGGCGCTTTTTGCCCCGATACACGAAACCGATGTCGTTTTCTTCCGTGAAGTAGCTGGGACCGCTCTTTATTTGGAGAGCAAGCAACCGACCGGTGGGCGTGCCTTCGACAACTTCTATAAGGGCATCAATGCCCCAATCGCCAATGGAGTGTTCCTTAAAACTCCATTTGAGATCTCTCTCGACAATCAGCCCAACACTATGTACGCCAACTCTTGACGTGGAATCATATGACATAGGATGAGGAGTGGTTCGGGGTATCAGCCCCGTCTAGCCCCGACCTGAGTTGTTTAATTCGTCTCTTGTTTTGGCCTCGAGGAAGACCGCGAATTTTTGACCGCTCGTTTCGATACACTTGTCAACACGGTAAGTCAAGAGAATTCGCCCGAGGTTTACTTCCGTTCGAGTCACCTGTAGCGGCCGGAATTTGCCACGCACCGCGCTCATCCCGTAATCTTACGCCCCACAAAAAGAATAGAGGAGCAACATGATCCATCACGCGACGTCTGTCGCGGGCTTCATAGTCTTCGCGGGCATTGCCTGGTTGCTTTCCACCAACCGCAGAAAGATTGCCTGGAAAACAATCGCCTGGGGAGTTGGCTTGCAACTTCTCATTGGCCTAATTGTTTTTCGTCTACCCGGTTCGCATCGAGTCTTTTTCTGGCTCAACGATGCGGTGCTCCTATTGCTCAATGCGTCGAAAAGCGGTTCGACGTTTCTGTTTGGACCACTGGCAGCAAGCCCCGGCGAGTCTGGATCAGTCGGGTTCATCCTCGTCTTTCAAGTTCTTCCTGTGGTCATCTTCTTCGCCGCGTTCACGTCCGTGCTCTATCACCTTCGCGTGCTTCAGGTCATCGTGCGGCTCTTCGCTAAACTCTTTCACCGAACGATGAGAATCAGTGGCGCAGAATCACTTTGTGGTGCTGCGAACATCTTTGTCGGAATGGAGTCGGCTCTGGTGGTCCGACCTTATCTCGAAAAAATGACGCGTTCGGAGTTGTTGGTGGTGCTGGCCACTGGCATGGCTACAGTCGCGTCGAGCACACTCGGAATTTACGTCGCATTTTTGGCAGGCGTGTTTCCACAGATCGCAGGACACTTGCTCTCTGCTTCAATTCTCGCGATTCCCGCTTCTGTTGTAGTAGCTAAACTTCTCGTTCCAGAAACCGAAACGCCGGAGACGCTCGAAGGCGTTCCTCCCGAAGATAAGTCGGCGCGTTCGAAGAACCTCATCAGCGCGATCATTGAAGGAGCAATGGATGGGCTGAAACTGGCCGCCGGCATCTCGGCATTGTTGATTGCGATTCTTGGATTAGTCGCGCTCGTAGACAAGATACTGGGCGCCGGCAGTTCGTGGCTCGGAATGGCAGAGCCGCTTTCGTTTGTCAGAATCCTGAGCTGGGTGTTCTATCCCTTCGCGTTTCTGCTCGGAATATCAACGAACGATGTGCCAACGGCTGCTCGTTTGTTAGGAGAACGAGTGATTCTCACCGAAGTGTTTTCGTATAACCATCTCGCACAGCTAATCTCCAGCGGAGAACTTACCGATCCGCGAACTGTGTTGATTCTGAGTTATGCACTGTGCGGTTTCGCACACGTCGCGGCACTCGCAATCTTTGTTGGCGGCACTGCGGTGCTTGCGCCGTCGCGCCGCGATGATCTTGCAAGTCTCGGTTTGCGAGCGCTGCTCGCGGCGACTCTCGCGACGTTAATGACGGGATGTGTCGCAGGGATCTTCAGTAGCGGTGAAGCAGTTTCGCTTTTGAGACCGAGTTGAGGACCACGGGTGCAGTGAACGTTACGGAGAGATGCGTACGTTAGAAAAGTGTGCGACGGTGCCTGTTCCGATCCACAACGCAACTGCTCCTTTGCTCTGTCCCTGCTTCAAATCGTTGACGAGCAATGTCGGTTGTGCGACGCCATTCACGTACAGCCGAGCTTTTTCACCGCGTACTTCAATCTTAACTTTGGTCCATTCTCCTGCGACCAGATCAACGTACGTTTCGTATTTCTCCGGAAAATCCTTTCGTAATTGATGCCACGGGAAGCCCGGCACCGAGATGTACTGAACTGAATGATTTCGTCGTATCTGGTCTTCCGCGCGTCCATTGGTGGGCCGCAGGTAGATGCATTCGAAGCGAGACTGGTCTGCCGCAACTCGAAACGCCATGCCAACGAAGCCTCGTGCGCCTTCACCTGCGCCCGGCCCCGGTTCGCCCGCAAGTTCGACTTCGATGATTCCATCCGTGAAATCGGTTCCAGTCAGGACCACGAGCCGGCCCTCATCGCCTAAACTCGCCGGAGCTGCGTCGCTCACGCGTAACGCCTTTCGCCCTTTGAAGCTGACTGTTTCAATTTTCACGTTCGCCGGCTTCAACTTGTCTGGAGAGTCCAACGAAATCGTCTGGGCCTTGACTCCGAGTGACGCCACTAACGCCACGAGTGTGATCAACGTCGCACGCCTCATAGTTACAGTCCTCTGGAATTGCGCAGGTTTAGTTTTGGACGATCACGGTTGTATACGTTTGCGTCCTGAGTTTGGGTTCACCTAAAAACCGTCCGGAAAAAAATACTGAAGATACGAAAATGCTATACAACCAACTGGGCACTTCGATTCTCTAATGCCCTTCGCTGGTAATCGCCGCCTACGGACACAGCGACTTTCCCCAAGACAATTAATCGACCTTTCGAATGGTGACGTGTGCGATCGACCTACTCGTTGCCCGCACGCTTCGAGTAGGTGCTCGTGTGCGTCGCTGTCGGTGGGAGCGGAGTTTTTCAAGGGTACTAAGGGTAACTCCGCTCCTGCTTGTGTTGTTTGGATTTGGCTGGTTTGGTTGCGGAGCGACTATTATGCGAATCCTGCACGTCGAGGATGATGACGACACGCGAACACTTGTCACCTTTATTCTTGAGGGTGAAGGGTGGAAGGTTGTCTCTGTCGATAACGCGAAGACCGCGATCGAGCTCGCGGCTGACAGCCGTTTTGACCTCTACTTAATAGACAACTGGATTCCGGGCGACGATCAAAACGCGTTATGCCGCGAATTGCGTTCACTCGATCCACGCACTCCAATACTCTTCTATTCCGGCGCCGTGTTTCCGGCGGATGTCGAGACGGCGATCAAAGGGGGCGCACAGGGCTATCTCGAAAAGCCGTCTACTCCCGAGGCCCTCGTTGAGGCAATATTGAAGCTGACTCGTCGCTAATTACACCGCCCTGCGTATATGGAAGCAACGGGCCGGAGCCCGTTTCGAGACAACCGGGCGGCACTCGACGTGAAGCTAACGGACCAGGAATCGGGTAGACTTTCACGACTGTGCATGACCAGAAAACGAAAACTGTTGGTCGCCGGTGTTGCGGTCGCTCTACTCATAACCGTTTGGCTTGTTCTGGCGCGAAATTGTCCGAGCGCCGGCATTGCTCTTACACAGAGGGCTCGACATCTTCATCGCCTTAAGAACAGAACCGCATTCCCGCAGCCGGCTGACTTCGACTCGAGAGTCACACTCGATGCGTTACTTCAACCGGGTGACGACACCAATCGCTGGTCCACGGACCATGCGGCAAGAATTCAGGGACAGGTGATCGACGTCGCATATGCACGCGCGGAAGCAACGAATTGTTATAGTCCGTGTCGCCGCGACATTCACATCCTGATTGCGAATCGCGGTGGCGCCGCGAAGAACGAGCACGTCGTGCTCGAGGTGACTCCGAACTTACGAGCCTGGGCTGAGTCGCAAGGAATCGACTGGTCTGAACAAACTTTGCAAGCGCAGTTGGTCGGCCACTGGTGTGAATTCGAGGGCTGGCTGTACTTCGATGTCGGTCACGCCGAGGAATCCGAAAACACTACGCCGCGTAACCCGGAGAACTGGCGCGCCACTGCGTGGGAGCTGCATCCCATTACGAAGATCACAGTTATTAAGTAGGTTCGAACGTCTGTGGCGTTGTGTTGGAAAGGGATTTGTAGATGAACAGAGGTAAAGCTGGTGCGCTCAGTGTCAGCAGAACTGGCGGCCGGCTTACTGAACCGCTCTGGCCTCCGTTCGTCGCGATGCTCGGCGTCGGAGGTTTATATGCAGCTTTGCCTCCGAGTTTGTTGGGCGGCGCGCCGCGCTGGCTGCTCGTGGCGATCGTCGCGGGACTTCTGAGTTCAATACTGATTTCTCACCGTAGCGGTAATCATGCGCTGGGCCAAGTGCTCGGTTACATTCTAAACAGCGTCGTAACCGCAGCAATGATCGTCTCGCTTGCATTGCTAATCATGGAAGTTGCGCAACATACGGTATCGGCGCCACGACTGATGTTTGCTGCTGCGGCACTTTGGATCTCAAACTTTCTCGTGTTTGCGTCGTGGTACTGGCGGCTCGACGGCGGTGGACCACATCAACGCGCTCTCACGCTCGGCCACACTGACGGCGCGTTTTTGTTTCCGCAGATGACGATGCATCCCGAGGCCAAGAGCGCCGCGGGGGAAGAAGAGTGGGAACCAAACTTCGTCGATTATCTTTTTCTCGCCTTCAACACGAGCACCGCCTTCTCACCAACTGACGTTCCGGTGTTGTCGCGTTGGGCGAAGATCCTGATGATGGTTCAGGCAATGATTTCTCTGCTGGTGATTGCGTTGCTGGCAGGGCGCGTCGTGAACATCATTTAGTTAAACTCCCGCCCATTGCAGAACCGCTACTCGTTGTCCAGAAGTCTTGTAGTGTTCTCGGTGACGCTTGGTGGTTGGGCCAATTCGTTCGTTCTCACTTGTTGCCGGCCGATGTTAGGAATGGGCATATTCGCTGCGGGAGGTAGTGCGTCGCGTGCGGAGGTTGGACCGAACTCGGCAGTTTGAGGTACCTGATACTTCACGGGTGCATTCTTATCGCTGAAGAGACGCGCGTAAAGCATCCACACGAGCGCGATGAAGAAGAGCACGACGGGAAAGATCATCGGTGCGCCCTCATCGATGGCCAAACTGATCGCGAGATAGACGGGAAACAGCACACCACTGAAGAACATCAGTTTTGCTGCTCGTCGGATTCCCTTGCGGCGCGCGGATAATGGATGGACTCCTGTCTCACGTCTGGCAGGAACGCCACTCGCGAGGACCCCGCCACGCATGAGCCACTCGGCTAGCCCACTCAAGCCGAGCCCACACTTCGAACAGAACTTCATCTCCTCAGAGATCTGCTGCTGACCACAGTTAGGACAATACATAGCGTTATTAGTGAAGTGATTTTAGCCGAACGGATGAGAGTACGGTAAGAAGCGCCGTGAGGTTCGGCGTTCTTAAAGCACGAGTCTGTCTCATTCAGAGCCCTTCACGGCGTCCTACCGAAAACGTTGGCGGCGTGAAATCAACCGCGCTACAATCTGAGCCATGACACGACGAGTTCTGCTGTATCCGGGCGAAGATGGTTTCATTGTGGCCGAAGTCCCGAGCTTGCCTGGCTGTGTAAGTCAGGGTAAGACGCGTGACGAAGCCCTTGCCAACGTTCGCGAGGCAATCTCCTTACATGAGGAAGTATTGCGCGAGCGAGGCGAGCCACTGCCCGACGATAAGGTGGAACTAGTCGAGGTTGCCGCTTGAGTAAATTGCCAGTCGTTTCAGGCGCCGAGTGCATTAAAGCACTGGGCAAGATTGGCTTTGAAGTATACCGGCAGCGCGGCAGTCATATCGTCGTTGTCCGCAAGGCTCCGCCGGCACAAGCAACAATCCCCAATCACAGAGAGCTGGATAGAGGCACGCTCCGCGCAATCATTCGTCAGACGGGTCTGACCGTTGAAGAGTTCGTAGCTCTGCTTTAAGCGGTCTGGCGCTCCGCTGTTAGTTTGAGCGTGCGGCCGTTCTTACGTCCTCAATGGTCACTGGGTTTCTTTGAAAAGCCAGAAACGTCCCAACGGCTTTCGATGTTCTTGAAGAGCCGCAAGCTATCAAAGAAATGACTCGAGCCGCTGCCAGCCAGTTTCGAACCCTCTTGACCGGCGATCTTTGAGCCCTCCTGGCCAGCGATCTTCGAGCCTTCCTGACCGGCGATCTTGGAGCCTTCCTGGCCGGCGATCTTTGAGCCTTCCTGGCCGGCGATCTTTGAGCCTTCCTGGCCAGCGATCTTTGAGCCTTCCTGGCCAGCGATCTTTGAGCCTTCCTGGCCGGCGATCTTTGAGCCTTCCTGGCCAGCGATCTTTGAGCCTTCCTG
>Ga0068861_100003439_pt1 | contig 10510 bp, 8 predicted proteins | sample KBSSwiS42_FD_66593 | JGI IMG/M metagenome (GOLD analysis project Ga0068861, IMG submission 66593) | Switchgrass rhizosphere microbial communities from Kellogg Biological Station, Michigan, USA - KBS Switchgrass S4-2 | ecosystem: Host-associated > Plants > Roots > Rhizosphere > Soil ...
AAGGCGAAGAAGAGCGACGACGAGAAGCAGCCGGTGCAGGCAGGCGCCCGGCGCCAGCCGGAGAAGCTTCCCGCGCAGCACATCGCCAAGCCCGGCCACGAGGCCGAGCTCGACCTCGCGCCGCAGTTCCTCGCCCCCGATTACCGCGGCAGCGGCAAGCTCGAGGGATTCGCCGCGATCGTCACCGGCGCCGATTCCGGCATCGGCCGCGCCGTCGCCGTGCTGTTCGCGCGCGAGGGCGCGGACGTGACCGTCGCTTACCTCGATGAGCACGACGACGCCGCCGAGACCAAGCGCTGCATCGAGGCCGAGGGCCGCCGCTGCCTGCTCGTCGCGGGCGACGTCAGGAAGGCGAAGTTCGCGCAGAAAGTGGTGGCCAGGACGATCGAGGCGTTCGGCCGCCTCGACGTGGTCGTCAACAACGCCGCCTTCCAGGAGCACGCCGAGTCGATCGAGGACATCAGCGAGGAGCGCCTCGAGGAGACCTTCCGCACCAACATCTTCGGCTACTTCCACATGGCGCAGGCGGCGCTGCCGCACTTGAAGGAAGGCGCGTCGATCATCAACACCGGCTCGGTCACGGGCCTGAAGGGCAGCGCCAGGCTGCTCGACTACTCGGCGACGAAGGGGGCGATCCACGCGTTCACCAAGTCGCTCGCGCAGAACCTGATCGACAAGGGCATCCGCGTCAACGCGGTCGCGCCGGGACCGGTCTGGACGCCGCTCAATCCTGCCGATTCGCCGCCCGACAGGGTCGCCGAGTTCGGCGCCGACACCGAGATGAAGCGGCCGGCGCAGCCCGAGGAGCTCTCGCCGGCGTACGTCTTCCTCGCCTCGCCGGTGTGCGCCGGCTACATCACCGGCATCGTCCTGCCGGTGACGGGAAGCGTCGGCGCGATCTGAGCGACCGCGCCGCTCAGGCGGCGACGCGTTCGACACCGATCGTCTTCATCGCCTTGGCGATCGTCTGGCGCGTCCTGGCGTAGTCGCGCCAGGCGTCGCCGCGCTCCTCGATGCGCTCGTGCGCGTTGCGGATCGTCCAGTGGTCGCCGGCCGTGATCGCGCCGAGCTCGTCCCACTCGCACGTGACGCTCACGCCGAGGCCGGGCCGGGCGCGCGCCGACCAGGCGCAGGCCGTCGTCGCGCCGAAGCCGTTGCGCAGGTAGTCGACGAAGACCTTGCCGACGCGGTTCTTCGCGCCGCTCTTGGCGACGAAGCGCTCGGGAATCGTCTCGGCCATGTGCTCGACGATGCGCTTGGCGAGTGCCCGGACGGTGTCCCAGTCTTCCTTCGGCGCGATCGGCACGACGACGTGCAGGCCCTTGCCGCCGCTCGTCTTGAGGAAGCTCGCCAGGCCGATCTGCTCGAGCAGCGAGTGCATCAGCTCGGCGCCTTCCTGCATCGCTCGCCAGGCGACGCCTTCGCCGGGATCGAGGTCGAAGACGATCCGGTCCGGGTGCTGCGGGTCCTTCGTCAGCGCGTTCCAGGTGTGGAACTCGATCACGTTGGCCTGCGCCGCGCCGATCAGCGCGGTGAACGAGTCGACCTCGATCATCGGCTCGTGGTCGGGCGAGAACGAGGGGTCGAGCTCGCGCAGCTCGGGGATCCGCAAGGCGCCTGCGTGGCGCTGGAAGACGAGGTGGCCCGACAGGCCGGCGGGCGCGCGAACCAGCGAGACCGGCCGCTTGACCAGGTGCGGCAGGATCAGCCGCGCCACGTCGAGGTAGTGGTTGACGACCTCGATCTTGGTGATGCCGGTCGAGATGTCGACGACGCGATCGGGGTGGCTGATGCGGATGCCCTCGACGGTGGCATCGCCGCTGCCCTTGGCGGGCGCCGTCGTTGTCCGCTTCGCGGCGCGGGTTGTCGCCGCGCTTTTCTTCGCCGCCTTCGCTTCGGCCGGCGCGACCGCCTTCTCGCGGCCGATCGCGCTCGCGTCCTTGTCGTCGCGCAGGCCGTGGAACACCGAATGGCGGATCCGGCCGTCGGGAGTCCACTCGCCGAACGACACCTCGGCGACCAGCTTCGGCTCGACCCAGTGGCCGCGAACGTCGCGCGGCTTCTCGAAGAACGGCGTCTTGTCGGCCGGGATCGCGGCGAGCGCCTGCTTCACCGCGGCGAGCGTCTTCTGATCGAACCCGCTGCCGACGCCGCCGGCAAAGCGCAGGTGCCCGGCCTCGTCGTGGAGGCCGAGGAGGAGCGAGCCGATGCCGGTGCGCGAGCCCTGCGGATCGGTCCAGCCGCCGACCACGAACTCCTGGCGCTGCGTGCATTTCAGCTTGATCCAGGTCGGGCTGCGGCGCGACACGTAGGGGGAGTCGGCGCGCTTGCCGATCATCCCCTCGAGGCGCATCCGGCATGCGTTCTGGAGCAGCTCCTTCGGGCTCGAGTCGAAGTCCTGGCTGAAGCGGACCCGGTCCTGCGACGGCGCGCGGTCGAGCGCGGCGGCGAGCAGCGCACGCCGCTCGACGAGCGGCACGTTGCGCAGGTCGTGGCCGGCGTAGTACGGCAGGTCGAAGACGTAGTACTGGATCGCTTCGGTGCGCGCCGAATCGAAGGCGTTCTGGAGCGCGTTGAAGTCGGGCGTGCCGCTGGCGCCGTTGACGACGATCTCGCCATCGAGCCAGGCGGAGCCGAGCCCGAGCGAACGCACCGCTTCGACCAGCCCCGGCATTCGCGCCGACCAGTCGTTGCCGCGCCGGGTGAAGAGGCGAACGTCGTCGCCGTCGACGCGGGCGACGATGCGGTAGCCGTCGAACTTGATCTCGTAGATCCAGCCGCTGTCGCTCGGCGTCTTCGAGACGAGGGTGGCGAGCTGCGGGCTCAACGTGGCGGGCAGCTTCGCCTTCGTCGCACCCGCCGGCAGCGCCAGCGGCTCGACCGTGGTCGATCGTGCCGTGGCGGATCGGGCGGCGGTCGTCTTCGCGGCCGCCGACTTCGTCGCGCGCTTGCCGGCGGGCTTCTTTGCAGCGGACGACGATGCGCGCGAATCGTCGCGCGCTGCTTCCTTCGGCGCTGCGGCCGGCTTGTCGGCGATCGTCCGGTCCGAGAGCACGCTCTTCGGCTCGGCGTCGACGACGCTGTACTCGGCGCTCGGCCGCGCCGCCTCGTCCTTCTCCTTGATCAGCAGCCACGGCTCCTGGCGCTCGCCTTCGCGGCCGTGCATCCGGACCAGCGTCCAGCCGCCGTGCAGCTTCTTGCCGTCGAGGCGGAACTTGAGCTTGCCGGCGCGGTAGCCGGCGCGCGCATCGCCGACCGGCTCCCACGTGCCGTTGTCCCAAACGATGACCTCGCCGGCGCCGTACTGCCCCTTCGGAATCGTTCCCTCGAAGCCACCGTAGTCGATCGGATGGTCCTCGACGTGCACCGCCATGCGCTTGTCGCCGGGGTCGAGGCTCGGCCCCTTGGGCACCGCCCAGCTCTTCAACGTGCCGTCGAGCTCGAGGCGGAAGTCGTAGTGCAGGCGACTGGCGGCGTGCTTCTGGACCACGAAGCTCAACGCGCCGGTGGACGCCTTGCCGCCCTGGGGTTCGCTCGTGACCTTGAAATCGCGCTTGCCGTAGTAGGGTGCCAGGGCGCTCTTCATCGTCGACCTCCGCGTCAGTGGGCGAGCTGTTCCAGCAGCATCGGAACTTCCGCCGGCAGTTCGCTCGCGAGATAGCCGATCGGACCGAGCCGCCCGGCGAGCACCTGGCCGGCGCGCGCGTGCAGTGCGATGCCCCAGACCGCTGCTTGCGCCAGCGGCGCGCCGCGTGCCGCCAGGCCGACGATGATGCCGGCGAGGACGTCGCCCGAGCCCGACGTGCCGAGGCCGGGCTGGCCGCCGACGTGGCGCCAGCACTCGCCGTCGGGCGTGGCGATGTACGTCGTTGCGCCCTTGAGGGCGACGACGGCGTTCCAGCGCAACGCCGCCTCGCGCGCATGGCGTTCCGGCTCGGCGCTCACCGCTTCCTTCGTCACGCCGGTGAGGTGCGCCATTTCGCCGGCGTGCGGCGTCAGCAGCGGCGTGCGCTCGAAGCGCCGGACGTCGAGGACGGCGTCCATCGCCAGCGCATCGACGACGACTGCGGCGCGCGTCGCCCGCTTCAGGACGCGGCGCGTGAAGGCACGCGTCGCTGCCGCGTCCTGCAGGCCCGGGCCGATCAGCACGGCATCGACCTTGGCGAGCAGCGCCTCGACCTTGGCCATGGCATCGGCGGCGATGCCGCCGGCCTCGGTCTCGGCCATCGCGATGACGCGTGCCTCCGCGAGTCGGAGCGCGACCCCGGGCGCCATCGCGGCGACTGTCGCCAACGCGATCTTGCCGGCGCCGGCGCGCAGCGCCGAGACCGCCGCCAGCGCGGCAGCGCCCGGCATCTCCGCGCTGCCGGCGATCACCAGCGTCGCGCCGCGCTCCTCCTTGTCGGCATCGCCATCGGCTCGCGGCAGCGGCCACGCGCGCAGCAGCGGCTCATCGATCTCGACGGTGGCGCCGATGTCGGCCATCACGACTTCGGCGCGACCGGCAGGTCGGGCTCCGCGGTCACCGGCGCGCCCGCTTCGCGCAGCGGCGAGACGAAGTTCTCGAGCTCGAGGACGAGCTTGCCGCGTCGGCCGGCGTTCGGATCGAAGCGGTACGAGGTGATGCCGCAGTTCGGGACGTCGCCGAGGCGGTCGATCGCGAGGATCCGCTCCTCGTCGAGCCGCTCGAGCAGGTAGCGCAGGCAATTGACGATCACCTGGTGGGCAACGACGAGGACGCGGTCGCCCCGGTACTCGCGTGTCAGCATGTCGAGGAAGCTGCGCAGGCGCAGGATCACGTCGCACCAGCTCTCGCCGCCGGGCGGGCGGAAATAGAACTTGCCCACGTGAAGGCGCTGCTCGGCGAGGTCCGGGTACTTGGCGCGGATGCCGAGCGGCGTCAGGCGATCGAGGATGCCGAACTCCTTTTCGCGCAGGCGCTCGTCGCGCACGCACGCGATCGTCTCGGCGTCGCGCGCCGCGTCGTCGCGGTGCAGGGTGTCGAGGACACGGTCGGCGGTCTGGCGCGCGCGCACGTAGGGCGAGCTGAGGACGATCTCGGGCCGCTCCTCGGGCGCGAGCGCAGCGAACCAGTCGCCGAGCGCTTGCGCCTGCGCCTCGCCGAGGGGAGAGAGCGGCACGTCGACGTCGCGATGGGGGATGTCGATCGACGCCAGTCCGCCGAGCTCGGCCGCGTCGCGGGCGACGTTGCCCGCGCTCTGGCCGTGCCGGACGACCCACAGCGTCTGCGGCCATTTCTGTTCCAAGGCGTGGCTCTTCGGGTCGTGTCAGGTTCGTGCCGGGGTCGGGCGTGTCGCGCACCCCGCGCGTTCGGAGCAACGGACGTGCCCAGCTCCGAGCCGATCACCGGGTGTACGCTGGCGCTGCCCCGTCGCTCCGACGGCCCGTTCCTCCAGCTTGCGGATCCAGCATGAACGACCTCTTCTCGCTTTCCGGGCGCAGCGCCCTCGTCACCGGCGGCTCGCGCGGCATCGGCCGCATGATCGCCGCCGGCTTCCTCAAGGCCGGGGCGCGCGCCGTCTACATCTCGTCGCGCAAGGCCGACGCCTGCGATGCGACCGCGCGCGAGCTGTCGTCGCTCGGCACCTGCGTGTCGCTGCCGGCCGACGTCTCCGACGCGCAGGGCGTGCAGGCGCTCGTCGCCGCCTACGCGAAGCACGAGTCCTCGCTCGACATCCTGGTCAACAACGCGGGCGCGGCGTGGGGCGAGGATTTCGACAGCTTCCCCGAGAAGGGCTGGGACAAGGTCGTCGACCTCAACCTGAAGACGCCGTTCTTCCTGACCCAGGCACTCGCCGGGCCGCTGCGCAAGGCGGCGAGCGCCGAGCGGCCGGCCAAGGTGATCAACATCGCCTCGATCGACGGCATCTCGGTCAACCCGCAGGAAACGTACTCCTACGCGGCCAGCAAGGCCGGCCTGATCCAGCTCACCCGGCGCATGGCGCTGCGGCTGGCGAAGGAGCACATCATCGTCAGCGCGATCGCCCCGGGCGCGTTCGCTTCGGAGATGAATCGGGACGCCCGCGACCGCGCCGACGCGGTCAAGGCGCGAATCCCTTCCGGCCGGATCGGCGTCGACGACGACATGGCCGGGGCGGCGATCTACCTCGCCTCGCGCGCCGGCGACTACGTCGTCGGCTCGACGCTGGTCGTCGACGGCGGCGTGACGCACTCCCGCTGATCGTTGCGCGAAGCCAGTTCCCGTTGTCCGCCTACGGACAATCACTTGCTTTTTGTCTGCAAATGGACTAGAGTGCGCGCGCACCCCGAGCCGTGGGGTGGTCTGCCGGACCGATGAGCGCTCTTCTCAAGCCCGATGTTCCTGTCGTCGACCTGACGTCGGCGCGTGCCGCCGGAGCGGCGCTGCGCACCTTCTTCCGCCTCGCCGACGCCTGGCAACTGTCGGTCGCCGAGCAGACGACGCTGCTCGGCGTCGCCCGCACCACGCTCTACCAGTGGAAGCAGGGCAAGGTCGCGCCGCTCGACCGCCATCTGCTCGAGCGCTTGTCGCACCTGTTCGGCATCTACTCGTCGCTGCAGATCCTGTTCCCGGCGAGCCGTCGTGCCGACGAATGGCTGCGCAAGCCCAACAGCGCGCCGCTTTTCGACGGCCATTCCGCACTCGATCGCATGCTCGGCGGCCAGGTCTCCGATCTGTACGTCGTGCGCCAGTACCTCGACGCGCAGCGCGGCGGCAAGGCATGAGGCGCAGCGTCGCTGCCGAGGCGAGCCGGGCAACGCAAAGCGCGAAAGTGTGACGTGGCGGTGGACCCGAGCAAGGTGCCGCTGCGGCGCGTCTCGTGGCGGCCGTCGTACCGGCTGATCCCGTCGCGCTATCCGACCGTCGGCCTCTACGACGCGATCGCCGATCCGGCCGACCTCGACGTCGTCTTCGCGATCGAGGCGCTCGCCAACCCGCGCATCCGCGACGAGATCGGCGAGCTGACGCTCGTGCCGCGCGAAGAACGCCTGACCGGTCCGGGCGCGACGCCGGTGATGGCGGCGTTCACCCACCTCAATCCCGAGGGCTCGCGCTTTTCCGACGGCACCTACGGCGTCTACTACGCGGCCCATTCGCTCGAGACCGCGATCGCCGAGGTGAGCCATCACCGCGGCGTGTTCCTGCGCCGCACCGACGAGGCGGCGATCGACGTCGACATGCGCCTCATCACCGCGAGCGTCGAGGCCGAGCTGCACGACCTGCTCGACGCCGAAGGCGAGGCAGCGAACACCGACCGCTACGCGTCGCTCCTCGATCCCGACGACTACGGCCCGTCGCAGGCACTCGGCCGGCGCCTGCGCGCGGCGCGGAGCTGGGGCATCCGCTATCCGAGCGTTCGCCACGCCGGCGGCGAGTGCGTCGGCATCTTCCGCCCGCGCGCGTTGCGCCACGCCAAGGCGGCGGCGCACCTGGCGCTGCACTGGGACGGCACGCGGATCACGCACTGGTACGAGAAGCGCCAGCCGCACGCCGTCAACGAGTGAGCTCGCGGCCGCGGCGGCCGTGCACTTTTGCACTGTCTCCCGGCGCGCGACATTCGCTCACCGCCCGGGCGGCGGAGCGGAGGGTATGGTCGAGCGCGAATGCTCTCCATGCTGCTCGTCTTCGCGCACCTGCTCGCCGCATCGATGGCGCTCGGTGCGATCGTCGCCACCGACCTGCGGCTGCTCTCGAAGCTGGCGCAGGACCGCACCCGGATCGCGCCGCCGAACGAGTTCGTCGCCCGCATCGTCGTCGTCGCGCTCGTCGTCCTCTACGCCACCGGCGCCGCCATCGTCTGGCAGGGCGTGCTCGAGCGGCCCGACTACCTCGCCAACCCCAAGCTCCAGGCCAAGCTGGCGCTGGTCGTGCTGCTCACGATCAATGCCTTCGTCCTGCACCGGCTGACCTTCCCGCGCCTGGCGCGCGGCCGCCGCGTCGCGCGCTGGCATGCGTCGGACTGGATCGCGATCGGCATCCCGGTCGGCGTCTCCAACTTCCTCTGGATGTTCGTCGCCTTTCTCGGCGTCGCTCGGGCGTGGAACGGCACCGTGTCATTCGGCGACGTCATGGCGGTCGCCGCCATCGCCTATGCCGTCGCGCAGGGTGCTGTCTTCGCGATCCTGGCGGTGGCCGCGAGCGGCGCCGATCCGGTCGCGAATCCGCGCGCGGCGTTCGTGCGCCGTTGGCTCGCCTCGCTCGGCAATCTGGGCCGCCCGCTGGGAGGCGACGACGATCCGGCGTCGCTTCGCCAGCCGACGTCGCTGCGCTCCGTTCGTGACGACGCGGCGACCGCGGCCGACAGCGACCCTGTCACCGTCGACTGGGCCGAGCGCCGCGGTCAGGCCTTGCGCGGCCGCCGGCCCGTGACCGGATAGACCGGATCGGTGTAGCCGGGCGTCGACGCGTGCCCGGGCGCGACCAGCGAATCGATCAGCGCCTCGTCGCCGCCGTCGAACTCGACGTCCATCGCGGCGACGTACTCGTGCCACTGCGCCAGCGTTCTCGGCCCGCCGATGACGCCGTGAACGAGCGCGTTGTTCCAGACCCAGCCGAGCGCGAACTGCAGCGGCGTCATGCCGCGCGACCTCGCATGCTCGACGACGCGCTGGGCGAGCGCGAGCGACTCGGCGCGGAACTCGGTCTGCAGGATGCGCTTGTCGTTGCGGCCGGCGCGCGAGCCCTCGGGCGGCGGCGTGCCGGGCGCATACTTGCCGGTCAGGACGCCGCGTGCGAGCGGGCTGTAGGCGACGACACCGAGGCCGTAGTGAGCGCAGCACGGCAGCAGCTCGGTCTCGATCGCTCGCGTCATCGCGTTGTACGGCGGCTGGCAGACGATCGGCACCGGAACGCTGGCCGCACGGCAGGTTTCGGCCATCCGCGCGACGCGCCAGGCGCGAAAGTTCGAGACGCCGAAGTAGTGCACCTTGCCGGTCGAGAGCAGGTGCCCCATCGCGGCGACGGTCTCCTCGAGCGGTGTCGTCTCGTCGTCGCGGTGCAGGTAGAGGACGTCGACCCACTCGGTGCCGAGCCGCTTCAGGCTCGCGTCGAGGGCGCGGATCATGTGCCGGCGCGACAGGCCGCGATCGTTCGGGTCGCTGCTGGTCGGGTTGGCGAGCTTGGTGGCGAGCACCCAGCGCTCGCGGTCGGCGGCGATGAGGCGCCCCGTGATCCGCTCCGATTCGCCGCCGGCGTAGGCGTCCGCCGTGTCGATCGCGTTGATGCCGCCGTCGCGCGCGGCGGCGACGATGCGGCCGGCTTCGGTCTCGTCGGTCTGGTCGCCGAACATCATCGTGCCGAGCCAGAGCTTGGAGACCTTGAGGCCGCTCGCGCCGAGCGGCGTGGGCGGGTGGCGAGCGTCAGCCATGGGAAGCTCCGGGAGGGGAATGGGTGGCGATGAAGCGGTCGCGCAGCTCGCGCTTCAGGATCTTGCCGATGGCGCTGCGCGGCAGCTCGTCGACGACCTCGAGGTAGGCGATGCGCTGGGTCTTGCCGAGCTGCTCGTTGGCCCAGGCGCGAACGGCTTCGGCGTCGAGGCGAGCGCCTTCGCGTGCGACGACCCACGCCGCCGGCGTCTCGCCCCAGCGCTCGGACGGAACGCCGGCGACCGCCGCTTCGGCGACGTCGGGATGCCCGCGCAGGACCGCCTCGAGGTCGCTCGGGTAGAGGTTGAAGCCGCCGCTGATGATCATGTCCTTGCGGCGATCGACGAGCATGAGAAAGCCCTCGTCGTCGAAGCGGCCGACGTCGCCGGTGCGGATGAACCGCTTGCCGGTGGCGTCGAACCATTCGGCCTCGGCAGTCTTGGCCGGCTGGCCGTGGTAGCCGGCCATCATTCCCGCCGAGTGGCCGACGACTTCGCCGGTCGCGCCGGGCGGCAGCTCGCGGCCGTCTTCGTCGATGAGGCGGATGTCGTGGCCCTCGGCCGGCATGCCGACCGTGTGCAGCTTGTCGGGATGCTCGTGCGCGGCGAGGATGCAGGTGCCGCCGCCTTCGGTCATGCCGTAGAACTCGACCAGCCCGCCCGGCCAGCGCGCGACCACGTCGGCCTTGAGCGCCGCCGCGAACGGGGCGCTGGTGCAGAACTTCATCCTGAACGACGACAGGTCGTGCGCGCCGAAGCGCGGGCTCGCCATCAGTCGCTGGTACTGCACCGGCACCAGCATCGTGTGGGTGACGCGCTCGCGCTCGGCGAGCGCGAGGTAGCGGTCGACGTCGAACTTCTCCATCAGCACGACGGTGCCGCCGAAGGCGATGGTCGGGAAGAAGACGACCAGCGTCGTGTTCGAGTAGAGCGGCGTCGCCAGCAGCGTCACCGTCTCGCGCGAGTAGCCGAAGCGGCCGCCGCGCATCACGTGCGTCCAGCGCATGCCGTGCGGCTGGACGATGCCTTTCGGCGTGCCGGTCGTTCCCGACGAGTAGATGATGTTGAACGCCATCTCGGGGCGGATTTCGACGGCATGAGGCGCACTGCCCGCGGTGGCGAGCCAGGCATCGAAAGCGGTGCCG
>Ga0068861_100003440_pt1 | contig 10510 bp, 9 predicted proteins | sample KBSSwiS42_FD_66593 | JGI IMG/M metagenome (GOLD analysis project Ga0068861, IMG submission 66593) | Switchgrass rhizosphere microbial communities from Kellogg Biological Station, Michigan, USA - KBS Switchgrass S4-2 | ecosystem: Host-associated > Plants > Roots > Rhizosphere > Soil ...
CGCGGACCTGTGCTACTACGCCGAACACCGCGCGGCACATCGGCTGCGGCCGCTGTGGATGCTGTACCACGCCGTGCACCACAGTTCGCCGGACTACACCGTGGCCACGGCCTACCGTGTGTCGTTCGCCAACCAGCTCGTCGCGCCGGTCTTCTATCTACCTTGCGTGCTCGCAGGTTTCGAACCGGTGCTGGTCGTGGGACTCCAGGTGTTCGCCATTCACTACCAGGCCTGGGTGCACACCCGCGCCATCGGGCGCCTGCCGGTTCTCGACGCCTTCCTCAATACGCCCGCCAACCATCGCATGCACCATGACATCGCCATGCCGGCGCGCGGCGTGAACTTCGGCGGCATATTCGTGATCTGGGACCGGCTGTTCGGGAGTTACGCGCCGCCGCGCGAGGTTCACGGCTTCGGCATCGCCGGCCGTGCGGCGCCGCGCAACTGGCGCGAGTTGTACTCCACGCCCTTCGGACGCTAGTTCGTATTGCCCGACACCAGCGCGGTGGCGAAAGCGCGCGCGTCGAATTCCCCGAAATCCTCGGCCTGTTCACCGACGCCGATGAAGCGGATCGGAATGCCGAGCTTGCGGGCGATGGCGATGACGATGCCGCCCTTGGCGGTGCCGTCGAGCTTGGTGAGCGTGAGACCGGTGACGCCAATGGCCTGGTGAAACTGCGTGGCCTGCGTGAGGGCGTTCTGTCCCTGGTTGGCGTCCAGCACCAGCAGCACCTCGTGCGGAGCCGATGAATCGACCCGCTGGATCACGCGCTTCACCTTCTTGAGTTCGTCCATGAGGTGCGACTGGCTGTGCAGGCGGCCGGCGGTGTCGATGATGACCACGTCCGCGCGGCGCGAACGCGCAGCGGTCACCGCGTCGAATACCACTGCGCCCGGATCGGCGCCCGCCTGCTGCTGGATGATGTGCGCGCCACTGCGCGAGGCCCACACGCCGAGCTGTTCGATGGCCGCGGCCCGGAAGGTGTCGCCCGCGGCGAGCACCACCTGCTTGCCCGCGTCCGCGAAGCGCCGCGCGAGTTTTCCAATGGTCGTGGTCTTGCCCGAACCGTTGACCCCCACCACCAGCAGGACGAAGGGCCGCTGGGCCGAGATGTCCAGCGGCCGCTGCACCGGCAGCAGGATTGCCGCGATGGCGTCCGTCAGCGCCGCGATCAGCTTGTCGACGTCATCGAGTTCCTTGCGGGCCACTTTCTTGCGCAGCTCGTCGAGGATCTGCGTGGTCGCCTCGACGCCGACGTCGGCCGTGAGCAGCCGTGTCTCGAGCTCGTCGAGGACCTCGGCGTCGATCTTGCGCCCCGGCACCAGGTTGGCGAGATCGTAGGAAAGCCAGGATCCGGGACGGTTGATCCTGGCGCGCATGCGCGCGAGGAAAGATTGCGATTTGCCTTCAGCCATGGAGTTCCGTGAAAAAAAAGGGCGGCCCGAGTGACGGACCGCCCCTGACTCGAAAGAAGCGCAGTCTACGGCTGAACCGGGACGGGCGTGAGGGCGCCGGGGACGATGGTGCCCCCGGTTGCGGTGTAGGCCACCGATTCGGCCTGCATTTCACCGGTCGCCGGCGCGCTGGCGGCCGGGTTCAGCAACGAGCCGTGATCGCCCAGGATGAAGTTCACGTAGCCGTCGCCGTTTACCGGCGCGCCGGGAACCACGCGCGGGAATGCCTGGCCGCTGCCGATGATGGCGGCGATCAGCCGCTGCGTGGCGGAGTTCGGAATCACCTGGTCAGGCAGCACCGCCGGCGGCCCGACCTGGCCGACCATCTGCTGGAAGTAGATAGATCGCTGCTGCGCGGCGAGCGCGACGAAGTTCAGTGGATCGCCGGCGTCGACGATGTTCTGCACGTCGCGGAAATACTGTGCGTACAGCGAGGTGCCGGGGATCAGGCCCTGGGCCTGCAATCCCTGGTTGATGCGCGGGCCGAAGGTCGGCGAATCGCGCAGCAGCGCCGCCACGCCGCCGCCGGGCACGGACAGCACCATGGTCGGCACGCGAAGTGGCGTCGCCGTGGGTGCGGGCAGCGTCGTGGGTGTCGGCAGCGCCGCGCCAAACGAGGTGCCGACGATCGAACCCAGCGACTGGCCGACGAAGGAGATACGCGCCGGATCGATGTCGCCCACGGTGTCGCCGTCCAGGTCGAGCGACGGCAGTGCGCGCGTCAGTGCCAGCAGGTTCACCACGCCCTGGCGCAGGTTGTCGCGGCTGGCGAGTGGATAGGAGAGGTTGATGAAGTGCGTCCCGGTCGGGTCGATGACGCCGTCAGGGCCGGCAGCGCCGGTGGCGTTGACGATCAGGTCCAGGTTGAAAGTCTGCTCATTGGCTGCCTGGTAGAGCAGCGGATTGGCGGTGTTGGTGATGCCGTGCAGCGGCAGGTCCACGGCCGCGATCACATAACCCTGCGAGGTGAAGGCCTGGGCGAGCGCGAACGAATCGCTGCGGTCGCGCGTGATGCCGTGCTCGAAGATGATCACCGGCCACCCGTTGACCGGTTTCACCCCGGCGGCGCCGGCGTTCGCGTTCGGCATGGTCACCAGCAGCGGGATGGCCTTGCTGGCGCGCAGCTCGGGAATCGGATTGAAACGTGTCAGGTTCCGTTCGCTGTTCGGGTCGGCGAGCGGGGCCGGTGGCGCGGCGGCCGCGCGCCACGCGGTGCGCAACACCGCGGAGTCCGTGCTGATGCCGCCCGGCGCCTGCGCCGTCGGAATGTACGAGTAGTAAGGCACCGTGACGGTACCGACACGCGCGCTCGCAAAGGCCGGTAACGCCGGATTGATGGTATTGAGCGGTACCGCAGTCGGGCCGACCAGGATGGCGGGTACCGGTGCCGCCGGATTGAAGATCGTGAGACCGAGCACGCGCAGCGTGTCGCGCGTCGCAAGTGCGCTGAAGTGGAACGACACGATGATGTTGGCGGGATTGAGACGCAGCGGTCCGAGCGCGGCATTGGCCGCAACCGCGAAATGCGAGGCCGTGAAGCCGCAGGCGCCCTGCATCGGTGTGTTCGGCAAGCCGGCGCAATTGGCCGGATTCACCGTGGGTCCGAGCGTGGTCTTGATCGTCGCGTAGTCGGTGTCCGCCGTGGCCGCCGCGCCGTTTGCCATGCGCACGCCGTCGGTGACCAGCACCAGGTAACCGACCGCCGGTGGCACCGGATCCGTCGGCGTCGCGGGGCCGGCCGATGGCGTCAGCGGCACCAGCGGCGTGATCTCGAGAATGGTCGGCCCGACGCCGGTATCCGTGGCGAGGTTCGCGCTGAACTCGGTGCCGTAGGTGAGCGGGCGGGTGAAGCCCGACACGGCCTTGTTAGTGTTGCTGACCGTGACCTGGTAGACGCGGATGTTCGCGGTGCTGAATGAGGCGGGATCGAGCGCGCCGCCGAAGCGGATGCGGATCGGCGCGGTAGTCGACCAGCCATCGAGCGCATTCAGGCCCGCCTGGTTGGGGATCAGTCCGTTCGCCGGCTGTATGTTGATCGTGCCGTCGGTGGTGCCCGAGAAGTAGAGATCGTTCGGAAACGGGAAGATGCCTTGTGCGGGTTGATACAGGGCCGCGGTGGCCGCCGGAGTCGGAGGCGCTGTCGTCCCCGGAGGTGCGCCATTGCCGGTCGTCGGGTTGGTGGGTGTCACGGCTGGCGGGTTGCCGGTGGAGCTGGAGCAGCCGGCCGCCACGAGTGCGGCAGCGGAAATCGCCACGGCTGCAAATAGCCTCTTCATGAGTCGCTCCTTGGAAATTCAGGTTCGGAACGGTCGCATTCCCTCGTCGTACAGAACGATGCGCCGAACTTGTCGTATTGGGGCCGTAGCGTACGCTTGGCCCCCAAAAGGTGGCAAGGCCGCCGCGGATTTCACTACGTGAACAAAAACAGCGGGAAAAGTCGCGGTGTGGAGCGCGCGAATGACGCGACTCGTGGTGCACGCGCGGCCTCGAAGAATCCGAGCCGGAAGTCGAATCCGAAGTCGCCCGGCAAGTCGCACGCGGCACCGCGCGTGCTGCGGATCATCGGCGGCCGGCATCGCGGGCGGCGGCTGCGTTTTCCGCCCGGCGTGGAGATTCGCCCGACGCCGGACCGTGTGCGGGAAACCCTGTTCAACTGGCTGCAGCCGCGCATCGCCGGCGCACGCGTGCTGGACCTGTTTGCCGGCAGCGGCGCGCTTGGCCTGGAGGCCGTGTCGCGCGGCGCCGCGCACGTGACATTCGTGGAAAAGGACCGGCGCGCCGCCGCCGCCATCGAGGCCGTGGCGCGTGAATGGCAGGAGCAGGGTGTGTCGGTCGAGTCCGGCGACGCGCTGGCGTGGCTCGGGCGAGCGCAGGTCGCGCCCTTCGACATCGTATTTCTCGATCCGCCGTACGACGCCGACCTGCTCGCCGCCGCCGCCGCGATGCTGGTGGCCGGCGACAGACTTGCGCCCGACGCACGTATCTATGTGGAGCACCGCGCACGCCAGCCACTGGTCGGGCTGCCCGACGGCTGGCAAAGCATTCGCGACGGGAAGGCGGGTGAGGTCGGGTATCATCTCTTTCAAATTGACAGGGTCACATGAAACGCAGCGCCGTATATCCGGGGACCTTCGATCCGATCACCAACGGCCACCAGGACCTGGTGCGACGTGCCGCCAGTGTCTTCGAGCGGGTCATCGTCGCGATCGCCTCGAACCCTAACAAGGCGCCGATGTTTCCGCTCGAGCAGCGCGTCGACCTGGCGCGCCAGGTGCTGGGCGACATCCCGGGCGTCGAGGTCATGGGTTACGCCGGCCTGACCGTGGATCTTGCGCGCAAGCTCGGTGTGCAGGTCGTGGTGCGCGGCCTGCGCGCCGTGTCGGACTTCGAGTTCGAATTCCAGCTCGCGAACATGTCACGGCACCTGATGCGCGACCTCGAAACCGTGTTCCTCACGCCGCAGGAACAATTCACCTTCATCTCGTCGACGCTGGTGCGTGAAATCGCGGTGCTGGGCGGCGACGTGCACGAATTCGTCCATCCGGTGGTGGCGGCAGAACTGAAGAAGATGAAGCGGGTCTGACATGACGTCTCCTCTGGCACGCATGACGCGTGCGCTGGCCTTTCTCCTGATCGTCCATGCGGCGCCCCTGCAGGCCGCGGATACGAAGATTCCCGCCGGCGGACCCGGGCATGCGGCCATCGCCAGTGCCTATCCACTCGCCAGCGACGCCGGCAAGGAAATCCTCGCAAAAGGCGGCAATGCCTTCGACGCGGCCGTGGCGGTGGCCGCGGCCCTGGCGGTAGTCGAGCCGTCGAGCTCCGGCCTGGGCGGTGGCGGTTTTTTCCTCATACGCCGCGCCAGCGACGGCCTCGAAATGATGCTCGACCTGCGCGAGATGGCGCCCGCGGCGGCCTCGCGCGACATGTATCTCGACAAGGACGGCAATCCGATTCCCGGGCTGTCGCGCGACTCGGCACTCGCGGCCGGAATTCCGGGCGAGCCCGCGGGATTGGCCATGCTCGCGAAGAAGTACGGCAAGTTGCCGCTCGCCACCAGCATGGCCCCGGCGATCCGGCTGGCACGCGAAGGATTCCCGCTGTATCCGCGACTGCGCGGCGGCATGGAGTTCAAGAAGAACGCTTTCCTCAAGACTCCCGACGCGGCGCGCGTATACCTCGTGGACGGGCAGCTGCCCGAGCTCGGCTACCTCATGAAGCAGCCGGAGCTGGCCGCGAGCCTCGAGAATCTCGCCAACAAGGGCGCAGACGGCTTCTACAAGGGTGAGTTCGCCCGGAAGCTGGTCGACGGCGTGCGGCAGCTCGGCGGCAACTGGACCCTCGAGGACCTGGCCAACTACAAGGTCGTGGAGCGGACGCCGGTGGTGGGTCACTACCGCGGCGCGCGCATCGTCTCGGGATCGCCGCCGACCTCCGGCGGCATCGCGCTCATCGATGCGCTCAACATCCTCGACGGTTTCGATCTGGCGAAGCTCGACAAGGTAACGCGCACGCACCTGATCGTCGAAGCCATGCGGCGCGTGCATCGCGACCGCGCCGTGTACCTGGGCGACCCGGACTTCGTCGACGTGCCGGTGGCGCGCCTCATCAACGAGTACTATGCCGCCGGCCAGCGCGCTTCGATCCGCATGGACAAGGCGACTCCGAGCGCGTCGTTGCCGGGCGTCGATGCGCCATCGCCCGGTCCTTCGACCACGCATTTCTCGGTGATCGATGCCAGGGGCAACATGGTCGCCGCGACCATCACGCTCAACTTCTTTTTCGGTTCCGGTCTGATGGTGCCGGGCACCGGCATCCTGTTGAACAACCAGATGGACGACTTCTCGGTGAAGCCCGGGGTGCCGAACGGCTTTCAGCTCATCGGCGCGGATGCCAATGCCATCGCGCCGAAGAAACGGCCGTTGTCATCGAGCACACCGACCTTCGTCGAAGGTCCGAACGGGCTCATGATCCTCGGCTCGCCCGGAGGCAGCTACATCCCGGGTATGGTGATTCTCGGCACGCTGAATTTCCTGGACGGCAAGAGCGCGCAGGAGATCGTCGCCGCGCCGCGCTTCCATCACCAGTTCTCGCCCGATGTGCTGCAGTTCGAGACCGACGCGCTCTCGCCCGAGGAGCGCAAGGAGCTCGAAGCGCGTGGCCACACGCTGCGCGAGGGCACGCGCAAGTGGGGCAACATGCAGGTGGTGACCTGGGACTACAGGAGCGGCAAGGTCGAGGCGGCGTCGGATCCGCGCGGCGCCGGCGTGGGTCTCGTCTATTGACGCTTGCGCGCCTGCTTCGCGCGCTTCGCCTTTTTCTTCGCGGCCACGCGCCCCGGTTTCTTCTTGTGCTTCTTTACCAGCTTGATGCGGGTGTGCATCGTGGGCGCGGGTAGTTTGCCGGCGCGATGCAGATCGACGGCGCGCCACAGGTACCAGGCCGCCACCGAGCGGAATGGCGCCCAGCGTGCGCCGTATTCCGCCAGCGCACGCGTCGTGGGCATGCCTCGCAGGCCGTAGGCCAGGCGAAAACCATTGCGCACCCCGAAGTCGTCCACCGGCAGGATGTCGGGACGCCCGAGCCGGGACATCAGCAGCATCTCCACGGTCCAGCGCCCGATGCCGCGCACCTGCGTGAGCCGCTCGATGATCTCCTCGTCGGCCAGCGTGTGCAGGATCTCGTACGGCGGCACGGTCCCGTCGATGGTTTTCTGCGCGAGATCCTTGATGCCAGCGATCTTGGCAAATGACAGCCCGACCGCGCGCAGCTTTTCGTCCGGCGTCGCGAGCACCAGTTCCGCTTCGAGCAGCGCCACGGTCGCGCCGTTCGAGGGATACAGGCCGACGAATCGTCCAAAGATGCTTTCGGCGGCGGTGCCGTTGAGCTGCTGGTGCGCGATGGCGCGCGCCAGCGCGTGAAATGGCGTGTGCTCCGCATTCGGGACGTGCGTGAACTTGCCGGCGGCGCGCATCAGGTTCGCAAGAACCGGGTCGATGCGGGAGAGTTTTCTTTTGAAGGCCGTGAGCTCGGCGGCCGTGCACATCGATACCGGTGTATTCACGGTCCCGATGATATTTGAAACGGTACGCGCCGACTCACTTCTGGCAGTGGGCGCACCAGTAGGTCGAGCGTTGTCCCTGCGTGAACTGCCGGACCGGCTTGCGACAGACGCGGCACGGCTTGCCGGCGCGCTCGTAGACGTAGAGTTTCTGGCGGAAGTATCCCGGATTGCCATCGGCGCCCACGTAGTCGCGCAGCGTGGTGCCACCCACCTTCACCGCGAGGGTCAGCGTCGCCTTGATGGCGCGCGCCAGTCGCGCGCATTCCTGCATCTTGAGTGAACGCGCCTGGCGGCGCGGACGAATACGCGCGCGGAACAGCGCCTCGCTGGCGTAGATGTTGCCTACACCCACGACCAGGCGTGAATTCATGATCAGCTGCTTGATCGCCACCGAACGCCGGCGGGTGATCTTCCACAAATACGCAGCGTCGAATTCCGGTTCGAGCGGTTCCGGCGCGAGTGACCTGAGCAGCGGGTGGGACGCCGGATCCTCCGCCGTGAAGAACAGGCTGCCGAAGCGGCGCGGATCGTTGAAGCGCAGTGTCTGTCCGGAATCCAGCTCGATGTCCACGTGGTCGTGCGCAATGCGCGGCGTCGACGCGGGTAACACGCGTAATGAACCTGACATACCGAGATGCAGGATCAGCGTGCCGGCGTCGGTTTGCAGCAACAGGTATTTGGCGCGGCGACCCGCGCGCCGGATGGCCTGGCCCGCGACCGCGGCGCCGATCTGCAGATCGACGGGCCAGCGCAGGCGCCGATCGTGAACCAGCAACCGATCGATGCGGCGACCGACCACGTGCGGCTCGATGCCGCGTCGTGTCGTTTCAACTTCTGGTAACTCGGGCACGTGTGGACGTAGGAGTGTGTCGGGTCGGCGCTGGCGGCGCACCATTCGTCGAAGGGCATGCAACCCTTGGCTGCCTTCGCGCGTCTATACCTGCACGAACGGTTGTGGGCGGCGGCGGAACCCTCCTGCAAGAGAACCAGTGCGTCTAGCTCGTCCGAGCAGAAACACTCTACCGCTGCCGCCCCAAGATTTAACCACTTCGCGAGTGGTTTGTGGATGAGTGACGACGCCAAGAAAAAGCCCCGCCAGGTGACTGGCGGGGCTTTTTTGTGGCCTGGTTGACCGCTCCCGACGCGATGTTCGCCGGAGCGATGCCGTTACTTGATCTTCGATTCCTTGTACGACACGTGCTTGCGCACGACCGGGTCGTACTTCTTCACTTCCATCTTGTCGGGATGCAGGCGCTTGTTCTTCGTGGCCACATAGAAATGGCCGGTGCCGGCGGACGACAGCAGTTTTACTTTCTCGCGCATGGCTTAAACCTTCTTGCCCTTGGCACGCAGGTCCGCAATCACGGAGTCGATGCCATTCTTCTCGATGGTACGCAGACCACGCGTGGACACGCGCAGGCTGACCCAGCGGCGCTCACCCTCCAGCCAGAAGCGCTGGGTGTGCAGGTTCGGCAGGAAGCGGCGACGCTTCTTGTTGTTGGCGTGGGAAACGCGGTTTCCGACCGCAACGCTCTTGCCCGTGACTTCGCAAACGCGGCTCATAAAAGTTCCAACGAATCAGTCAGTTAACGAACTGACGACCGGATTCCGGCCGTCAAAAGGGCGGTCTTTATACCAGCCGGACCGAGGATGGGCAACCTCGGCCACCTGAAACCGGCAACTCGGCATGCCTGCTCCGAGAATGGCGGGGCCCGCCCCGCGCATTCTGGGGCATGTCTGGAAAATCACGGCGACGCGCACGTGAATCCGCTGGCGAGTTGCGTATTTCCGTTCGGCCGGCTCACCTGGAAGCCAAAGGTGGTGTTGCCACCGGGCGCCACGGTGCCGTTGTGGCCGGCATTCCGCGCCGTGACGGTCTGTCCGCTCACCGTGAGCGTCGTGTTCCACGAGCCCGTGATCGTGTGACCCGCCGGCAGCGTGAACGTCACCGTCCATGCATTGATGGTCGCGCTCCCCGTGTTCGTCACGCGCACCGGTTCGAACACGTAGCCCGTAGGCCACTGCGTCTGCAGCGTCGCGGCCGCCGCGCATCCGCCGCCCGTGCCCCCGCCTTGCGTGGTCGCGGTCACCGTGTTGGAGACGGCGGACAGGCTGCCCGCCGCGTCGGTGGCGCGCACCTGGTAGCGGAAGGTCGTGCTGGCCGTGAGCCCCGTGTTGGTGAACGACGTGGTCGTCGACGTCCCAACCTGCGCGAACGTACCGCCGCTCGTGCCCGGCGCACGCAGGATCTGGTAGCCGGTCACGCCCACGTTGTCCGTCGACGGACTCCACGACAGCGAGATCGACGTGCTGGTGGTGCCGGTGGCCGTCAGGTTCGCGGGCGCGGTCGGTGGTGTGATGTCACCGCCACCGTTCTGCGTCGCCGCGGTCACCGTGTTCGACACCGCGGACACATTGCCCGCTGCGTCGGTAGCGCGCACCTGGTAGCGGAAGGTCGTGCCGGCCGTTAGCCCCGCGTCGGTGAACGACGGGGTCGTCGACGTTCCGACCTGCGCGAACGTGCCGCCACTCGTTCCCGGGGCACGCAGGACCTGGTAGCCGTTTACGCCCACGTTGTCCGTCGACGGACTCCACGACAGCGAGATCGAACTACTCGTGGTCGAAGGTGCCGCCAGGTTCGATGGCGCGCTCGGCGCCTGCGTGTCTCCGCCGCCCCCGGCAGTGTCGAGCCCGAAGAACTGGATGGCCATGCGTGCCTGTCCGGCGAGCGGCAGGTTGTGGCCGACGTTGGCGACGCTGATGCCCTCCACCGGCGCGTTCACGCCCGTGCCACCGTAGCGCGTGCGCGTCCAGCCGGATTGCGGCGTGTCGGTCGACGAGGGCGTCTGCGAAACACCCAGCACATTGGTCCACTGCTTGATCTCCTCGCCGAAGTTCGGGTACTGCAACGTGGTGTCGGTGGTGCCGTGGAACAACTGCATGCGCGGCCGTGCGCCGGAATAGCCCGGGTTCGCGGCGCGCGCCAGGTCA
>Ga0068861_100003441_pt1 | contig 10510 bp, 7 predicted proteins | sample KBSSwiS42_FD_66593 | JGI IMG/M metagenome (GOLD analysis project Ga0068861, IMG submission 66593) | Switchgrass rhizosphere microbial communities from Kellogg Biological Station, Michigan, USA - KBS Switchgrass S4-2 | ecosystem: Host-associated > Plants > Roots > Rhizosphere > Soil ...
GACGTCGTACTCGCGCATGATGTCGCAGATCTCGTCGAAGTGCGTGTACATCGGGTTCTCTTTGCCGTGCACCAGCATCCACTTCGCGAGCAGCGAGCCGCCGCGGCTCACGATGCCGATCAGCCGCTGCTTGATCAGCGGCAGATGCGCGCGCCGCACGCCAGCGTGGATCGTGAAGTAGTCGACGCCCTGCTGCGCTTGATGCAGCAGCGCCTCCAGGATCACCTTTTCGGTCAGATCCTCGATGCGGCGCCCGAGCACCATCGAGTACACCGGCACGGTGCCGATCGGCACGCGTGCATGCCGCACGATGGCGTCCCGGCACTCGTCCAGGTTGCCGCCCGTGGACAGATCCATCACCGTGTCGGCGCCCCAGCGCTCGGCCCACTCCAGCTTGTCCAGCTCCTCGCGTGTGCCGGAGGACACCGGCGAGGCGCCCATGTTGGCGTTCACCTTCGTCAGGCTGGCGCGCCCGATCGCCATGGGATCGAGGCCGTAACCGTCGCTCTTGTAACCATAATGCACGATGTTGCAGGGGAGGATCATGCGGCCGGCGGCGACCTCGTTCCGGACCTGCTCGACCGTCAGGTGAGGCTCGCGCTCTGCGACACGACGCATCGGATCGGTGAGCTGACCGAGGCGCGCGTACTCTAGCTGAGTCACGGGCCGAAAACCCTCCGGGGCCTGACAGCCGCCCTCGACCCGCCGCCAGCCCACGGGCAGAAAGTCCCAGGCGTCGAGCGCGCTGGGTGGCGGCATTCCGGGAGTGTCCGGAGAGGAGAAGCTCAATGGCCCGCCGATATCCGGCGGATTGGCAAAAGAGCCCGGGTTGGTGCCCTCGCGTAGAGTCGATGGATTGTGGGTGACGCGCGGTGCCCAGCGCTCGAATGACATGCGGTTCTCCTGCGTGTGCCGCCGACCGGCGTGCGGGGGTGTCCCCGCGGAAAGAGCGGCGGCTGCAGCATAGCGCCGAGCGCGGGGCTTCTACAGTATTTCTAGGGGGTCTGAGGCAGACCCCCTCCGCTCGGTTTCTAGGGGGTCTGAGGCAGACCCCCTCCCCGCCGCGAGTGAATCGCGGACGGGGCCCCTCCCCCAACTCCGCTCGCTTCGCTCGCGCTGCGCGCGGGGCCCCAACCCCGCTTGCTTCAACAGCGTTGCGCGATGCTGGGCTGAGGCAGACCCCCTCCCACGTCGGGAGTGCTCCTTCTTCTGGAGGATACGGAGCCGGACGGGCCACAACCCCCGCTGGCATTTCATTTTGCCCTGATGACGAGCCCTGGGGGGCTACTATGCGCGCGTTTGCTCGCCTTCACCTGGGACGTCGACCCGATTCTGGTCCACTTTCCGAGCGCGTGGCGCGGGCTGCCCGTCGACGGGATCCGCTACTATAGCTTGCTCTACGTAGCGGTCTTCCTCGGCGGCTACAAGCTGCTCGACTGGCAGCTGCGCCGCGCCGGCGGAGATCCGGAGGACGCGCACGACTTCGTGCTCTACGGCGTCGCAGCGGTGCTGCTGGGGGCACGCCTCGGGCACGTCGTCTTCTACGAGTGGGGGCGCTTCGCGCAAGACCCGCTCTGGTTGCTCGAGATCCACCGCGGCGGTCTGTCGAGCCATGGCGCCACGCTCGGCCTGCTCCTGGCGATGTATCTGTACGCGCGGCAGCGCCGGCAGTCGTTCGTCGAGGGCTGTGATCGCTTCGCGTTCTCGGCCGCGCTCGGCGCGATCTTGATCCGCGTGGGCAACCTGTTCAACTCGGAGATCGTCGGCAAGCTCAGCGACGCAGGCTTTGGCATGCGCTTTCCGCGCTACGACGGCTACCTCGACCCGCCGCTGCGGCACCCGACGCAGATCTACGAGGCGCTGCTCGGGCTCGCGGTGTTTGCGCTCTTGCTGGCCGCGGATCGTCGGCTCGGCCAGGAGCGGCGCCCGCGCGGTGCGCTGATTTCGCTGTTTCTGGCCGCCTACTTCAGCGGGCGCTTCGTGGTGGAGTTCTGGAAGGAGGTGCCCCTGCGCGAGGTCGCCTGGGGGCTGGACACGGGACAGTGGCTGTCGATTGCGCCGGCGCTCGCCGGCTTCGCCGGCTGCTACCTGAGCTGGCGCCGTCGCATTCCGGCACACTGGAGCACCAAGTCGCCGCTGGGGCAGCGCGCGGATGCGGCGCGGAAATGATGGAGACACGCCAGAGATATGCTGGGGACAGCTCTCGCCGCTCAGCGCCCGTGTGTTTCACCCTGATATCCATCCTGCGGCGGGACAGGACACGGCTCAGGAGGGGGTGGGCGCGGATTTTGCGGTGACGCAATACGCCGGAAACTACCGCAAGCGCATGCATTCATAATGTTGACGACGACCGCCGAGCTGCAAGCGAGCTCGCTCGGGGGCAGCCCGCTACGAACCTCCCTGGAACGCGAGCGCAAGCGCTTGCCACTGGTACAGCACTACCTGGAAGAGCAGGCGCAGCTCACTGCCGTGGAGCGTTTTTCGCAGCTCCACGAGACCACGCTGCTGCCCGCCCAGTCCAAGTATTACCGCAGCTTGCTGCCCGTCTCGAAGCCGAAGAGCGGCCAGCAGTATGCGTTCAGCGTCGATCTCGATCGCTGCTCGGGTTGCAAGGCGTGTGTCACCGCCTGTCACAGCCTGAACGGTCTGGACGAGGGGGAGACCTGGCGCGCGGTGGGCTTGTTGCACGGTGGTACCCCGAGCTCGCCGCTGCAGCAGACGGTCACGACGGCGTGCCACCACTGCATCGAGCCAGCCTGCATGGAGGGCTGCCCCGTCAACGCCTACGAGAAGGATGCGGTCACCGGCATCGTACGCCACCTGGATGACCAGTGCATCGGTTGCCAGTACTGCACCCTGACCTGCCCCTACGAGGTGCCCCAGTTCAACAAGAAGCTGGGCATCGTGCGCAAGTGTGACATGTGCAGCGACCGGCTGGCGGCAGATGAAGCGCCCGCCTGCGTGCAGGGCTGCCCGAACGAGGCGATCGCCATCCGCATCGTCGACACGGCCCAGATTGTCGAGGACGTGCAGGCGGACGCATTCCTGCCCGGCGCTCCGTCCCCCGGCATCACGCTGCCGACCACCGAATACAAGACGAAGCGCGTGTTTCCCAAGAACACGCTGCCGGCCGACTTCTACAACGTGCGGCCTGCGCACAACCACTTCCCGCTGGTCGTGCTGCTGGTCTTGACGCAGCTGTCGGTGGGCGCATTCAGCGTCAACTACGTGGTGACGTCGTTCTATGCCACGGATGCGGTGCAGCGCTATCACGCGCTCGTGGCGCTCGCGCTGGGCCTGGTGGCGCTGGCCGCGAGCACGCTGCACCTGGGCCGCCCGCAGTACGGCTTTCGCGCCATCATGGGCTTCCGGCACTCCTGGATGAGCCGGGAGATCGCCGGCTTCGGCGCCTTTGCGGCGCTGGCGGTGGCGTACGCCGCGGGCGCCTGGGCGGATCCGCTGCTGGGCGCGCTCGGGCTGCCGGCGCTGGATCCGCTCTGGAGCGTGCACCTGCAGCGCTGGCTCGGTGCCGCCGTGGTGATCAGCGGCCTCGGCGCCGTCGGCTGCTCGGCGATGTTGTATGCGGTGACGCGCCGCGAGCTCTGGCGCCTCTCGTACTCGGGGCCACGCTTCCTCGGCACCTGCGCCGTGCTCGGTCTGTCGCTCACGCTGGTCACCTTCAGCGCGGCGGCCTATTTCGGCACGGCGGTCTCCGGTGTGGTCCTGGCCGGCCTGTGCCAGAGCCTGTTTGCGGCCAGCGCCTTCAAGCTGCTGCTGGATGCAAGCGTGCTCGCGCACCTCAAGAGCCCTCGCGTCACCGACCTGAAGCGCACGGCGCTGCTCATGTGGGGAGAGCTGGCCACGCTCACCCAGGCGCGCTTTCTGGTGGGAGCCGTCGGCGGGCTCGGCATCCCGCTCTTGCTGCCGGTGTTCTTCTCGCCGCTCGCCTCGCACGTGCAGTTGCCCAATGCCGCGCTGGCGCTGGCGACGCTCGGCTGCCTGCTGCTCGTGGGCGGAGAGCTGATCGAGCGCAGCCTGTTCTTCATGGCGGCGGCGTCGCCGAAGATGCCGGGAATGGTCGGGCAATGACTGCCCCGCGCAACCTCGGCGGTTCGTTGGCGCGGCTGTTGTTCGATCGTCAGGGCGAGCTCACGCGCGATCTGCTGCGTGAGCCGGGCCAGTTCGGGCTCGGCCAGGTGCCGCAGCGCCTGGCGCCCGATCGCACCACGACCATGACCTGCGGCTTCTGCTCCACGGGCTGTGGGCTCTCGATTCATCTCAAGAACGGCGAGGCGCTCAATCTGTCGCCAGCCACGGACTACCCCGTGAACCTGGGCATGGCTTGCCCCAAGGGCTGGGAGGCGCTCGCGCCGCTCGCCTCCAAGGACCGCGCCACGGTGCCGCTGCTGCGCAGGAGCCGGAGCGAGGCACTGGCGGAGACGGACTGGGAGACGGCGCTCGAGTTCTTCGTGCAGCGCTTCCGTGACGTGCAGACGCGCCATGGCAAGGCGTCCGCGGCGTTTCTCGGTACCGGTCAGATCACCATCGAGGAGCTGGCGCTGCTCGGCGCGTTCGCCAAGTTCGGCATGGGCATGGTGCACGGGGACGGCAACACGCGCCAGTGCATGGCCACCGCGGTCACGGCCTACAAACAATCCTTCGGCTTCGACGCGCCACCCTACAGCTACGCGGACTTCGAACAGTCCGACGTGCTCGTGTTCGTGGGCGCCAACCCCTGCATCGCACACCCGATCATGTGGGAGCGCGTGTGCCGGAACCGCAACAACCCCAAGATCATCGTGATCGATCCGCGCAAGACGGAGACGGCCATGGCCGCCACGCTGCACCTGCCGCTCGAGCCCAAGAGCGACCTGGTGCTGTTCTACGCCGTCGCGAACCTGCTGATCCAGAACGACCTGCTCGATCGAGCCTTCATCGAGCGCAGCGTGAACGGCTTCGAGCAGTTCGCGGCGCATGTCGCGGCCTTCACCCTGGAGCGCGCGGTCGCCGCCACGGGCCTGCTCGCCGAGCAGATCCAGGAGCTCGCCTTCAGCATCGGGCGGGGCAAGGCCGTGAGCCTGTGGTGGACCATGGGCGTCAACCAGAGCTACGAGGGGGTGCGGCTGGCGCAGAGCTTGATCAACATCGCGCTGATCACCGGCAACATCGGTCGCCCCGGCACGGGCGCGAACTCCATCACGGGTCAGTGCAACGCGATGGGCTCGAGGATGTTCAGCAACACCACGGGGCTGTTCGCCGGGCGGGACTTTGCCAACGCCGAGCACCGCGCGCAGATCGCGGAGCTGCTCTCGATCGGTACCGAGCACATTCCGAGCGAGCCGAGCTGGGCCTACGATCAGATCATGGAGGGCATCAACCGCGGCCAGATCAAGGCGCTCTGGGTGGTGGCCACGAATACCGCGCACTCCTGGATCAACCAGGCGGACGCGCATGATCTGCTGGGCAAGCTGGAGCTCCTGGTGGTGCAGGACATGTACTCCACCACCGAGACGGCAGCCTTCGCCGATCTGGTGCTGCCCGCGGCCGGCTGGGGCGAGAAGGAGGGCATCTTCATCAACTCCGAGCGCCGGCTCGGCCTGGTGAAGAAGGTCGCGCGCGCTCCTGGCCAGGCGCTGGCCGATTTTTCGATCGTCAAGCTGCTGGCGGAGGCCTGGGGTGTGGGGCCCATGTTCAAGGACTGGTCGTCGCCGGAAGCGACCTTCCAGATCCTCAAGCGCTGCACGCGCGGTCGCCCCTGCGACATCACGGGCATCAGCGACTACCGCATGATCGACGAGATGCGCGGCATCCAGTGGCCGCTGCCCGAAGGGCAAGCGGCGCAGCCAGCAGAAGAGCGCCACCTGTTCAGCGACGGGCGTTTCCACCATGCCGACGGGCGTGCCAAGCTGCTGTTCGAGGAGCCGCGCAAGGCACCGGAGTCGGTCGACAAGAACTACCCGCTGCTCTTGCTCACCGGTCGCGGCAGCTCCAGCCAGTGGCATACCGGCACGCGCACCAACAAGTCGCCCGTGCTGCGCAAGCTGTTCTCAGAGGATTGCTACGTCGAGGTCAGCCCGAAAGACGCGCGCGACCGGAACATCAGCCAGAACGAGTGGATCGTCGTCGAATCGCGGCGCGGCCGCGTGCTGGCACGCGCCTTCATCAGCCACGTGGTGCGACCCGGCCAGTGCTTCATGCCCATGCACTACGCGAAGGTGAACCAGCTCACCTTCCCCTCCTTCGACCCGTACTCGCGGCAGCCTTCGTACAAGAATTGCGCAGTGCGCTTGCTGCGCAAGAGCGAGGTGCCCGACCTCGACTAGCGGCACCGAGAGAGCTGAACCGCCAAGTGCGATGCGGTTCAAATCCTTCGGATGAACTGGAAAAAGCGGGCTTTGTGCCGCACTGCGCGGCCCAAAGCCCGCTGCTCAACCCCCGATGCCGTCGGGGATCGGCGTGCGCGTCGACCCCGCTCGGCACGAGCCCCAGACGCGTTGGCAGCGTGCCTCGAAGGCGGCACGGGCCGCGGGCAGCCTCGCCAGCAGGTCTTCGGGCAGCAGCGCGGACAGCTTTTCGATCACCTCCGGTGCGACGCCCTGCATGCTCCAGGCGAAGCCCTCCGCGTACAGCGCGGCGACCTCGTCGCTCGGCGGCGGCGGAAAGCTCTTCAGCTCGCGCAGAAAGGGAATCAGCTCCCGTTCTTCGGTCGCGAGGTGCGGCTCGAGCAACGCCTGCAGCACACTGACGACTGCGCTGGCTGCGTCCACTTTCGGCAGCTCGAGGAACGCGGCTTGGCCGCGCTCGAGCAAGGGATCGATGCGGCGGTGGTCGGCCGACAATCCTTCGATCGTCGCGCGCGCGGACTCGTGCGCGGCTGCGATGGCCGGAAAGACACCCTTGTCCTCCGCGTCGTGATGACCATGCAGCGTCAGGTGAAAGCTCTGCCACTCGCCTCGCAGCGCGTCGATCTTCGAGCCGTCACCCGCCGCGACCCTGTCGAGAGCCAGCGCGAAGCGCGCGAGATCACGACGGAAGCCGTGGTGAGACAGCATGAGCGCGGTCGCGATGGAGGCGGTGCCGTCGTCGTTCAAGAGCTTCGGAGGGTAGGCCAATTGAGCTTCCTTTCTGCTGCCCCACGCTGACGACGAACGGTGCCCCTCGGAATCGACACGCCGACGACTATTTCTCGGGGTGGATGGACCCCGGCTCGACCGACCCGCAGGCCACCCACGCTCACCGTGGCGAAGCGGAACAATCTAGCCAGAAGCCCGCTCGCCACGCTCCAACCAGTTGCGGTGCACGTCCGGGATGTCGTCCAACAGCTGGCGCGTCACCGGGCTCTCCGGAGCGCCCGTCACGCGCTCCGGCGCGCCGCGTTCGACGATCTGACCCTGATGCATGATGAAGATGGTGTCGGAGACGTAGCAGGCCAACCCCACGTCGTGCGTCACGAACACGATCGTCATGGCCAGCTCCTGCTTCAGCTTCATCAGGTAGTCGAGGATGCTGGCGCGGCTGCAGGCATCGACCATGCTGGTCGGCTCGTCTGCGATCAGCACCTCCGGCCGAATGATGAAGATGCGCGCCAGCAGCATGCGCTGCATCTGCCCGCCCGAGAGCTCGAACGCGTACTTGCCGTCGATCTCGCGCGGCTTGATGTTCACGGCCAAGAGCGCCGCGTCCACGCGCTCGGCGATCTCCGACTTGCTCGGCTTGGGCTCGAACAGGTGAAAGCAGCTCTCGAGCTGCGAGCGGATCGTGAAGAACTGGTTGAAGGCAGAGAACGGATCCTGAAACACCGCCTGCACCTTGCGAAAGTGCTGCCGTGGGTCGCTGACCTTGGCCAGCGGCTGACCGTTGAATGACAGCTCACCGCTGGTCGGAGCGTCGATGCGCAAGAGCAGCTTGCTCAGCACCGTCTTGCCGCAGCCCGACTGCCCGACGAGCGAGACGATCTCCCGATCCCGAATCTCGAAGCTCACGCGGTCCACCGCAACCTTGGCTCGCTTGCCGTGACCGAAGACCCGGGACACATCCCGCGCCTGAAATTTCAGCTCAGGCATACTGGCACCTTACTTTACGCAGCTGCACGACCCGCAGCTCTTGCTTGTGCTGCGCGCAGTCCGACCTGACGCTGGGGCAGCGCTCCGCGAAGCGGCAGCCCACGATGACGTTCTTCAGATCGGGTGGGGCGCCCTCGATGGCCACGGGCTTCTTGCCGCGCTGGCCCGCGTCCGCGCTCAACATCGAGCCCATGAGCGCCCTGGTGTAAGGCTGCTGCGCGTCGAAGATCACCTGCTCGGTGCTGCCATACTCGACGAACTCCCCGGCGTACATCACCGCGATCGAGCTCGACACGTGGCGCAGCAGCGGCAGCTCGTGGGTGATGAAGATCATGCTGGAGATGATGCCGCGGTCCATCAGGTCGAACAGCAAGCGGATCACGGACTTTTGCGTGGACACGTCGAGCGCGGACGTGGGCTCATCTGCAATCACCAGCTCGGGATTCAGCAGCGTGGAGATCCCGATCACCACGCGTTGCTTGGTGCCGGCAGGGAGCTCCACCGGGAAGGCATCCAGGACACGCTTGGCATCCAAGCCGATGCGCTCGAAGCGTTCCCGCAGCCGCTCGGAGATCTCGCGCTTGCCCGCGCGGTCGTCGTGGCTCACGATCATATCGGTGGCCAGGTCCTTGACGCGCCGGGTGGGGTTCAAGGAGTTGAGCGCTCCCTGTGGGATCATGGCGATCTTGCGGCCCAGCACGTCTCTCCGGATCTGCTCCCGATCCATACCGATGATGCTCTGGCCGCCGATGCGCACGTCCCCCGAGCTGTGATACAGCGGCGGAATGAACAAGCCCATGCAGCCGCTCACGAGCGTGGTCTTGCCGCAACCGGACTCACCGGCGATGCCCAGAATTTCCCCCTTGTTCAGCTGAAAGCTGACGTCGTCTACAGCCTGCACGCGTGTGCCGAAACGCGTCAGGTAGTGGACGCGGAGCCTCTCTACTTCCAGCACAGGGGCGCTCATCGACATGCTTAGCGACGGAGCCGGGGATTGAACACGCTCTCCATCGAGGTGTTGATGATGTACAGCGAGAAGGCGATCACGGTGATGAGCAGGGTGGCGGGCGCGAACGCCCACCAGGCGCCGTCCGTCAGGGCTTCATTCTGCACCGCCTCATTCAGGATCTTGCCCAGCGAGATCGAGTCGTAGGGGCCGAGGCCGAGCAAGCTGATGCTGGCTTCTGCCAGGATGCCGCTGGCGGTCTGCAGAATGAACACCATGAAGATGTAGCTGAGCAAGTACGGCATGATGTGCAAAAGCACGATGTGCGCCGTGCCAAAGCCGTTGATGCGGGCGAGCGCCACGTGGTCGCGAGCGCGCAGGCTGGCGGCCTGGGCGCGCACCGCGCGCGCCGTCCAGGTCCACGTGGTGCAACCGATGAGCAGCGCAATCAAGCTCAGACTACGGCCCTCTTCCAGGCTCGCCGACAGCAAGATCAGCACGATCAGGGTCGGGATCACCAAGAACAGGTTGGTGACGGACGTGAGCAAGTCGTCGACCAGGCCGCCCTTGTAGCCGCCATACAGTCCGATCAGCGTCCCGAGCAACGTGGCCACCGTGCCTGCCACGAGGCCCACGTACAGCGACGCCCGCAGCCCCTGCAGAAGCAGCGAGAACATGTCGATGCCCATGTGGTCGGTGCCCAGCCAGTGCCCGGGGAACGGCGCCGTGTACGCCAGGCCAACGCGCTGCTCGACATCGAGCGAGAGCACGAGCGGCCCCAAGAGCGCGAGCAGCAGGGTGCCGAAGAACAGCGTGAAGCCGAAGAGAAAGCTTGGCGAGCGCAGCAGCCGCTTCAGCATGGCAGGCTCACCTTGTAGAGACCTGGCTCGCGCGCACGCGCGGATCGAGCAGACTGATCAGCACGTCGACAAAGAAGTTGGCAATCAGGACGGAGACGGTGATGAGCAGGGTGCAGCCGGAGATCAGCGGGTAGTCATTGCCCTGGATGGCGGTCAAGATGGCCTGCCCGAGCCCGGGGTAGCTGAAGATGATCTCGGTGATCAAGGCTCCCCCCACCATTCCACCGAGCGCCAGCGCCAGCCCCGTGAGCTGAGGCAACATGGCGTTGCGGAACATGTAGAGCAGGATCTTGCGCTCGTGAATGCCGAGCAGCTTGGCGTACTTCACATAATCGGTGCCCAGCTCGTAGATGCACATCGAGCGCATGCCGATGGCCTGGTGCCCGACCACGATCACCAGGATCGAAAAGAAGGGCAGCACATAGTAGTAGCTGGCGCTGCGCAAGAATGCCCAGGACAGGGCAGGCACCATGCCGTCGTCGTAGCCGCCCACCGCGGGGAACCACTCCAGCCGAATGCCGAACAGGTACACCATCATGATGCCCAGGCAGAACGCCGGCACCGCGCTGGTCAGCAACGCGAGCGGATAGAACAAGCGATCGAACACGCCGCGGTAGTAGGCCGCGAGCGCGCCCAGTAAA
>Ga0068861_100003454_pt1 | contig 10492 bp, 11 predicted proteins | sample KBSSwiS42_FD_66593 | JGI IMG/M metagenome (GOLD analysis project Ga0068861, IMG submission 66593) | Switchgrass rhizosphere microbial communities from Kellogg Biological Station, Michigan, USA - KBS Switchgrass S4-2 | ecosystem: Host-associated > Plants > Roots > Rhizosphere > Soil ...
CGCGAAGACGCGCCGTTCGACAAAGTCTGCTACATCGGCTGCGGTGTGACGACCGGTATCGGCGCAGTCATCAATACTGCGAAGGTCGAAGCCGGCGCCAACGTCGTCGTGTTCGGACTCGGCGGCATCGGGCTCAACGTGATCCAGGGCGCGAAGCTGGTGGGAGCGAATCGCATCATCGGCGTCGACATCAATCCCGCACGCAAGGCGCTGGCGGAAAAATTCGGCATGACCGACTTCGTCAATCCCAAGGAAGTGGGCGGCGAACTGGTGCCGCACCTGGTTGCGCTCACCGACGGCGGCGCCGACTACAGTTTCGAATGCGTCGGCAATACCGACCTGATGCGCCAGGCGCTCGAATGTTGCCATCGCGGCTGGGGTGTTTCTGTCATCGTCGGCGTGGCCGGCGCTGGCAAGGAAATCAGCACTCGCCCGTTCCAACTGGTGACGGGCCGCGTCTGGAAAGGCACGGCATTCGGCGGCGCGCGGGGCCGGACCGATGTGCCCAAGATCGTCGACTGGTACATGGAAGGCAAGATCAACATCGACGACCTGATCACCCACCAGCTGCCGCTCGAGAAAATCAATCACGGATTCGACCTGATGCATTCCGGCGCGTCGATCAGGAGCGTCGTTACATTTTAGGGTTCTTGAACATGGTCACCCTGGTTTCAGAACATCGCTGTTTCGGCGGCATGCAGAAGTTCTATTCGCACGACTCGCGCGAGTGTCGAACCGAAATGCGTTTTTCCATGTTTGTTCCGCCGCAAGTCGCCGAGCGACCGTTGCCCGTGCTGTTCTTTCTCGCCGGGCTCACGTGCAGCGAAGAAACGTTCATGATCAAGGCAGGCGCACAGCGGCTCGCTGCCGAACTGGGATTGATCCTGGTCGCACCGGACACCAGTCCGCGCAAAGTGCGATTTCCCGGCGACGACGCCAGCTGGGATTTCGGTCTCGGCGCGGGCTTCTATGTCGATGCGACGCAAGCGCCGTGGTCGCAGAACTATCGCATGTACAGCTACGTCACCAGCGAATTGCCAGCGGTGGTACAGTCGATCGCAGCGGTCCGAGCGGATCGTCTCGGCATCTTCGGACACTCGATGGGCGGTCACGGCGCGCTGGTGTGTGCTCTGCGCAATCCCGAACGGTTTCGATCGGTCTCGGCGTTCGCTCCCATCTGCGCACCGAGCCAGGTTCCCTGGGGAGAAAAAGCCTTCGGCAACTACCTGGGTGCGGATCGCTCGACCTGGTCGCAATACGATGCGAGCGTGCTGGTCGCGGCGAATCGCCCTCCGTGCGAGATACTGATCGACCAGGGCACTGCCGATAAATTCCTCACCGAGCAGCTCAAGCCGGAAATCTTCGAACAAGCCTGCAGGAGCAGCGGCACCGCACTCAAATTGCGGCGGCAGCACGGCTACGATCACGGTTACTATTTCATTTCCAGCTTCATCAAGGATCACTTGGAGCATCACGCGCAGCAGCTCACTTGACCTCGGCGCGACGCGTCCCCAGTTGGCTCCTGCTGCTCGGCGCCATGACGGCCGTGGGGCCGTTGTCGATCGATATGTACCTGCCGGCGTTTCCGCTGATCGAACAGGAGTTCGGTGCAAACGGCGTCGAGCGGACCATGGCGAGCTACATGATCGGCATCGCCATCGGCCAGCTGTTCTACGGTCCGATCAGCGATCGGTTCGGTCGCAAACCGCCGCTGTATGTGGGCTTCATCCTGTTTTCGCTGGGCGCGTTGGGCTGCATGCTTGCGCCGAACATGCCGATGCTCATCGCGGCGCGAGTGGTCCAGGCGTTGGGCGGATGCGCCGGCATGGTCATCGCCCGAGCTGTCGTACGCGATCGCTGCCAGCCGCACGAAGCTGCACGAGCCTTTTCCACGTTGATGCTGATCGTCTCGCTTGGCCCCATCATCGCGCCGACTCTGGGCGGCTGGTTCATTACGTGGTGGGGCTGGCGTTCGGTGTTCGCCTTCCAGAGCCTGGTCGGATTGGCGCTGATGACGGCGATGCACATCGTCCTCAGCGAATCGCGCGATCCCGCACACGTTGTGCCGTTGGACCTGCGCAATATACTGGCTGGCTATCGCCGGCTGCTGGGCGATCGGCCGTTCATCGGCTACACGTTGATCGGTGCATTCGGCATGGGCGGAGGTTTCAGTTACGTTGCCGGGTCGCCGACCATACTGATCCCCGCGTATGACCTCACGCCGCAACAGTTCGGCTGGGTGCTGGGACTCAATGGCGTGGCCTTCATGAGCGCGAATCGCCTGAACATGATCGCTTTGCGCACGAGCGGACCGGCAGAACAGCTCGCGCGAACGTTTTTCTATATACCCATTGCTGCTGTCGCGTTACTGCTCTTGACGTTGATTGCACGTCCGCCGCTGTGGAGCGTGATCGTGCTGCAGATGTTGTTCTTCGTCAGTGTCGCCCGAGCCAATCCCAATGTCGCGGCGCTCGCGATGGCTCCGCACGGACGCACAGCCGGCAGCGCTTCGGCGCTGATGGGATCGCTGCAATCCGCGATTCCCATGTTGGGCGCGAGTGCCGTCGCTACCTTCAACGACGGTACCTTGCGCAGGCTCGCGCTGATCATGATCGTGGCGGCGTGCTGCAGCTCCCTCAGCTATGTCTGGGCTCGCTCGGCTCGGCCTCCCCCGTAAGGACGTGCCCTTTTGTCGGGTGCTATCAGGTCCAGCCTTCCAACCGCGTTTCCATGGTGATCTCGGCCTTCAAAAGCCGTGAGATCGGGCAGCCGTTCTTCGCCGCTTCGGCAGTGGTCTTGAACGACGCGGGATCCCAGCCAGGCACTTTCGCCTTCACCTTGAGATGCACGGCGGTGACCGTGAATCCCGCATCGGTCTTCAACAGCGTTACGGCCGCTTCGGTTTCGATCTTTTCCGGCGTCTTGCCGGCATTGCCGATCTCGGCCGACAGCGCCATCGAGAAGCAGCCCGCGTGCGCTGCGGCGATCAGTTCTTCGGGATTGGTGCCCTTGCCGTTTTCGAAACGCGTGCCGAACGAATACTGTGCGTCGGCGAGGACGCCGCTTTCGGTGGAGATTTTTCCCTGGCCGTCCTTGAGGCCGCCGGTCCAGACGGCCGATGCTGTGCGTTTCATGGTTGCTCCGTAGTGGTAGGGTGGCGAGCTGCGTCGATCAGCTCGATGGTGTGAGGCGAGCTGTCTCGATCAGCTCGATAGTATGACTCAGAGTGGCAGTCTTGCCGATGATGGCCGATGCCGAACAGTACTTTTCGGCGGACAGGGCCACGGCGCGCTCCGCTTTCTTCGGATCGAGATTGGTCCCGGTGATGATGTAACGCATCGCGATGCGCGTAAATACCTTGGGGTCTTCCGTTGCGCGTTCAGCGTCCATCTCGACCACGCAATCGGTCACCTGTTCGCGTCCGCGTTTCAGGATCAGCAGCACGTCGAAGGCGGAGCAGCCGCCCAGGCCGAGCAGCAACATTTCCATCGGCCGGATGCCGAGATTGCGACCGCCGGATTCCGGCGCACCGTCCATGACGACGGCATGGCCGGAGCCGGACTCGCCGACGAACATCACGTCCTGAACCCATTTGACCCGTGCTTTCATCTGTTCTCCTCGGCGATCTCCGCCACGTAGTCGCCGATCGCCAGCGATGCCGTCAGCCCCGGCGATTCGATGCCGAACAAGTTGATGAGGCCGCGGACACCGTGCTCGCGCTCGCCCTCGATCAGGAAATCCGCGGCAGGTTCGTCCGGACCGTTGAGCTTGGGCCGGATGCCGGCGTACGCCGCCGCCAGCTGGCCATCCTGCAATCCAGGCCAGAAGCGGCGGATCGCAGCGTAGAAACGGGTCGCACGCGACAGGCTGATGTTGTAGTCGATCGAATCGATCCATTCCACGTCCGGGCCGAAACGCGCCTGTCCCGCAAGGTCCAGCGTCAGGTGCACGCCGAGTCCGCCCGGCTCGGGGATCGGATAGACCAGCTGCTGAAATGGCGTGTGTCCGACGAGCGAGAAATAGTGGCCGCGGGCGTAGCGAGTGGGTGGTGCATGCTCGGACGGAAACCCTTCCATCGAGACGGCGACCAGTGTCGCGTGCAAGCTGGCGCAGTTGACGACAGTGCGGGCACGAATTTCGGGACGGTCTGCGCCGTTCACTGCGACCAGCACCGAAGCAGTCTCGGGCCACATCCTGCCGACACGAGTGCGACAAGCGAGACTCGCTCCGTGATGCTCCGCATCGCCCAGCAATGCGAGCATGTAGCCGTGCGAGTCGATGATTCCGGTCAGCGGCGAGTGCAAAGCTGCTACGCAATGCAACTCCGGCTCACGTTCGGCAACGGTGTCGGGATCCATCCAATCGAGCCACACGCCGTTGACTCGCGCCGCTTCCCGAATCCGCGTCAATTCCTCGATCTGGTCCTCGTTCGTGGCGACGATCAGCTTGCCGCAGCGGCGATGGTCGACGCCGTGCCGTTCGCAGAACTCGTAGAGCCGATCGCGGCCTTCGAGACAGAAACGCGCCTTGAGCGAACCGGGCGGATAGTAGATGCCGGCGTGGATCACTTCGCTGTTGCGAGAACTCACGCCCGTACCGATGGCATCCGCCGCTTCGAGCACGATGACGTCACGGCCACGTTTCGCCAACGCGCGGGCTACGGCTAGACCGACGACGCCCGCGCCGATGACTACACAGTCCGTTGACTCCATGACGCCGCGATGCGGGTCAGATACCGCCGAAGCACAGGTACTTGATCTCGAGATAGTCGTCGATGCCGTACTTCGAACCTTCGCGACCGACACCGCTTTCCTTGATGCCGCCGAACGGCGCCACTTCGGTCGAGATGATGCCCTCGTTGATGCCGACGATCCCGCACTCGAGCGCCTCGGCCACGCGCCATACGCGCGAAATATCACGGCTGTAGAAGTAGCTGGCGAGTCCGAATTCGGTGTCGTTCGCGAGCCGGATGGCTTCCTCTTCCGTGTCGAACTTCACCAGCGGCGCTACCGGCCCGAACGTTTCTTCGCGCAGTATCAACATGCCTTCCTTCACATTGGTGAGGACGGTGGGCTGATAGAAGTGGCCGGCGCCTTCGACTCGCTTGCCTCCGGTCAGCACGGTTGCGCCTTTGCTCACCGCATCGGCCACGTGCTCTTCGGCCTTGCTGACCGCTCGCTCGTCGATCAGCGGTCCGATCTTCACTTCGTTCTGCAGGCCGTTGCCGACTTTCATCGCCTTCGCCGCCGCCGAGAGCTTTTCCGCGAAGCGATCGTAGATGCCGCTCTGTACCAGGAGGCGGTTGGCGCAGACGCAGGTCTGGCCGGCGTTGCGATACTTGGACGCCATCGCGCCTGCGACTGCAGCGTCGAGATCGGCATCGTCGAACACGATGAACGGCGCATTGCCGCCGAGTTCCAGCGAGACTTTCTTCACCGTCGCCGCACACTGCGACATCAGCAATTTGCCCACGGAAGTCGAGCCGGTGAACGTCAGCTTGCGAACGGTGGGATTGCTGGTCATCTCACCGCCGATCGCTCTCGACTCGCCGGTGATGACGGAAACCACGCCCGGAGGAATGCCGGCACGCTCTGCCAGCACAGCCATCGCGAGCGCCGAGAACGGAGTGAGTTCTGCGGGCTTGATGACCATCGTGCAGCCGGCCGCCAGGGCTGGGCCGACTTTCCGCGTGATCATCGCCGCCGGAAAATTCCAGGGCGTGATGGCAACGGTGACACCGATGGGCTGCTTCAGGACGACGATGCGCTTGTCGCGGCCGTGAGCAGGAATGACATCGCCGTAGATGCGCTTGCCTTCTTCCGCAAACCATTCGATGAACGATGCGGCATAGGCAATCTCAGCGCGGCTCTCGACAAGCGGCTTGCCCTGCTCGACGGTCATCAGCACCGCGAGATCTTCCTGGTTCGCCATCATCAGCTCGAACCATTTGCGCAGCAGCAGGGCACGCTCTTTCGCCGTGCGGCTGCGCCAGTCGGGTAATGCCTTGTCGGCAGCTTCGATGGCCCGGCGCGCTTCCGCAGCGCCCATATAAGGGATCGTACCGATCGTTTCGCCCGTAGCTGGATTGGTGACGTTGGCCGTCTTGCCGCTGGCGGCGTTTTCCCAACGGCCGCCGATGAACGCCTGCTGGCGGAACAGGTCCATGTCGCGCAACGAGAGGGGGGACTTGGGTACGGCGACCATGATGACGATCCAGTTGCTGAAGGTGGATGACGAGTTTAGCCGAGGCAGGTGGGCGTGGGGCCACGGGGCCGCGGGCCACGGCAGGAAAGAGAGAGTTCTTCGGTCCGCTTCCTACCGTGGCCCAGGCCCGCGGCCCGTTGACCGGTCTCAGTCGTCGTCGATCTGCTCTCCGGGGAACAGTGCCGCGCTGAAACCGAACTGACGCAGATCCTTGATCCGCATCGGGTACAGGATGCCCAGCAGGTGATCGACTTCATGCTGCACGACACGCGCGTGGAAGTTCTCCACGGTGCGGTCGATGGGCTTGCCGTACTGATCGAATCCTCGATACCGCAGCTTTTTGTAGCGTGGCACCAGTCCACGCATGCCGGGCACCGACAGGCATCCTTCCCAGCCGTCTTCGGTCTCGTCATCGACTTTTTCAAGTTGCGGATTGATGAGCACCGTGTACGGCACTTCTTCCGCCTGCGGGTAGCGGGGATTGCTGCCCACTCCGAAGATCACCACCTGCCGCGAGACGCCGATCTGCGGCGCCGCCAGGCCGGCGCCATTCAGCGATTGCATGGTGTCGTGCATGTCGACCAGTAGCTCGCGCAATTCCGGCGTGTCGAACTTCCGGACCGGCTCGGCGACCTGCAGCAGCACCGGGTCACCCATTTTCAGTACAGGACGAATGGCCATGGGAGGAAGGATAGCGCAAGAGATTTGGGGGAGGGGCTGTGGAAAGGGCTTGGGGCTCGGGGCTAGGGCCAGAACCGGAAAGCCACTTCAGGATTTTTTCTGGCCGCAGCCCCGAGCCCGCAGCCCCGAGCCCTTCTTCCTCCTCTGCTACTCTCTTTCCATGATCTCCAACCTGCACGTCCTGATCCTGGCTGCCGGCGCATCGACGCGCCTGGGGCAACCGAAGCAGCTCGTCCGGCTCGGCGGACGCCCCGCTTTGCATATTGTCGTGTCGAACGCAGTCGCTGTCGCAGGCCATGCGGTCACGGTCGTTGCCGGAGCGCACGCACGCGAGATGTCTCATCTGCTGAATCACACCTCGGCGTCGGTGATCGTGAATCGTCACTGGGAAGAGGGTATGGGTTCCTCGCTGCGCTTCGGTGTGAATTCGCTGCCGCCAGGTTGCGAAGCCGTGCTCGTGCTGCTGGGCGACCAGGTAGCGGTGACGCCGGACGATCTCAAGCGGCTCATCGGCGCCTGGAAAGGCCAGGAGGAAATTCTGGCCACCGCCGTCTACGAACGCCATGAGGGCGTGCCGGCGATCTTTCCGCGGATCTGTTTTCCCGAACTGAGCAGCTTGCGTGGAGATCAAGGCGCGCGTGGTGTTATTCAGCGCAACCAGTTTCGCCTGGTCCGCGTGCCCATGCCGAATGCGGCGGTCGACCTGGATACGCCAGAGGACCTGGCAGCCGTTGCCCAACGCTTCGACGCGGGGGCGCCCCAGAAGATAATGTGGGAGAACCAGAACAAATGAGAGTCCTGCTGATCCTGGGCCTGATCGCCATCGTCGTGGCGATCATCTGGCTGCGCACTCGCCGCCGTCGTCCCCGACGGTAATTCGTTGAAACCTTCGCCGCTCAAGAACCGTTAAGGACCAGGCGCAAGCATTCGCCGATCAATCCTTCGAGAGGTACGCGCATGAGTTCGATGCAGGAATTTTTCGGTCAGTATTTCGGTCCGCTCCTGCTGCTCCTTGCGCTGGCGCTCGGGCTGACCATCTACCTGTTTCGTCGACGCCGCTTCGACGAGGGCTATCGCAAGGGCACCGCCGCCGATCCCCAAGCGGTCCGGCGCGACAATCCGCCAGATCATTGGAGTCGCACTCGATAGTCCGTACGTCAGTAGACGTATATCAGTAGACACTGCGTTACGAGAATGGCGCCGGTCTCAGGGTGCGACGCCTTTCACTCCCAGGTCTTCCAGCGCGGCAAGCAGCATCGGGCCGGTGAACGGCTTGACCATGATGCCGACGCGACCGTCCAGCTTGAAGCGATCCTTCAATTCCTTCTCGCTGCGGCCGCTGGCGATCAGGATAGGAAGATCGCTGCGGATGGCTCGCATCTGGGCCGCCACTTCATCGCCCTGCCGATCGGGAAGCCCCAGGTCGATGATCACGGCGCTGATCGCATCTCCCAGCTGGGTCAACTGCGCCACCGCTTCGGCACCCGTGGCCGCCTCATCGACCTGGAAGCCGCCATCCTCGAGGGCGTCTACCGCGAACATGCGCACCAGGATTTCGTCCTCGACGATGAGAATGCGCGGCGGTCGATTGGTGTTGTCTGGCATGGACTCCTCGGGAGCGTGGGTAGGTAGGCAGAGCTTTGTTGTTCGATCCGGTGTGATTTCGGGACGGGGCTCCCGATCTCAAGATTGTGGCGTTAGACGACCGCCCTGCGCCTATTCATGCGTTGTTCTGCCGGCGATTCTAGAGAATTCTACGCGCCGGCACCTCAACTCAGGACACTGACCTCAACCGCGCCGGGTCTTTACTGACAAATCCTCGGAAATATGCAGGCACGGACAGGGAACAAATGCCCTACACGCGCCATTGAATCCCTCAGCGTAGAGCCCAGCGTTCGCTGGGCGCAAGGTGCGCATTTGTAGTCGTCCGCCGGCTACATCGTGGAAAATACGGGTCCGGATTATGGGAAGCGGTGCCGCTGCTTTCTATTCACAAATCCCTGTTCACAAAGTGATACTTGAATAAAGCACAACCGGCCGCCGCCGACCTGATCGTTCGGACTCACAGCAAGCCGCTTCGCGTATTGGTCGTGGAAGATGAAGCTCTGGTCAGCCTGTTTCTCACCGAAGTACTGCAGGATCTGGGACATCAAATCGCCGGATGTGCCGTGTCGTTGCGCGGCGCCTTGACGCTCGCCGCCTCCACCCCTGCCGATATCGCTCTGGTAGATATCGGCCTGGCTGGGGAGGGCGATGGCATCGATGTCGCTTCCGAATTGCGGGCGCGGCACAATCTTCCTGCCTTGCTGATGACCGGTGCTTCCCAGGCGGCACTCGAAGGGCGCACCGCCAGGGCGCGACCCATCGGCTACTTGATGAAGCCCTATACCGAGCTTGATGTAGAGCGGGCGTTGGCCGATGCAGCGGTCCGCCTGCAATGCCGATTCTGAGACGATCCAACCGGCGGTGAGTCCCGCCGACTGACTGGCAGCAGCCGAGCGACCGTACACGTAACTAGAGGGAGGGCGCCCATGGCGCAAGTAGCTTTAGAATCCCCGAGCCTGCAGCGCAGCGACATCCTCAAGGCCCTGCGATCGCTGAAACGCGGCGACTTCTCGGTGCGCCTGCCCATCGACCTGGTGGGCATGGACGGGGAGATCGCCAATGCGTTCAACGAAGTCGTCGAACTCAACGATTCGATGGCGCGCGAATTCGAACGCATCAGCGGCATGGTCGGCCGCGAGGGCAAGATCTCGGAACGCGCCCGCCTCCACGGAGCCAGCGGCAGCTGGGCCCAGTGCGTCGATTCCATCAACGGGCTGGTCGGCGACATGGTGTATCCGGTGTCGGAAGTGGCCCGCGTGATCGGTGCGGTGGCCCGCGGCAACCTGTCGCAATCCATGAATCTCGAAGTCGATGGCCGGCCGCTGCGAGGCGAATACCTGCGCATCAGTACGGTCGTGAATACGATGGTCGACCAGCTCGCATCGTTCGCTTCCGAAGTGACACGCGTGGCGCGCGAAGTGGGTACGGAAGGAAAACTCGGCGGCCAGGCACACGTGAAGGGCGTGGCCGGTACCTGGAAGGACTTGACCGACTCGGTGAACCACATGGCTGCGAACCTCACCGGCCAGGTGCGTAACATCGCCGAGGTGACCACGGCGGTGGCCAGCGGCAATCTCTCCAAGAAAATCACCGTCGACGTCAAAGGCGAAATTCTCGAGCTGAAGAACACCATCAACACGATGGTGGACCAGCTGAACTCGTTCGCATCGGAAGTGACACGCGTGGCGCGTGAAGTCGGTACCGAAGGCAAACTCGGCGGCCAGGCGCATGTGCGAGGCGTGGCCGGCACGTGGAAAGACTTGACCGACTCGGTGAATCACATGGCCGCGAACCTCACCGGCCAGGTGCGTAACATCGCCGAGGTGACTACGGCGGTGGCGAGCGGCAATCTCTCCAAGAAAATCACCGTCGACGTCAAAGGCGAAATTCTCGAGTTGAAGAACACCATCAACGTCATGGTGGACCAGCTCAACTCGTTTGCATCGGAAGTGACGCGCGTGGCGCGTGAAGTGGGTACGGAAGGCAAACTCGGCGGCCAGGC
>Ga0068861_100003455_pt1 | contig 10491 bp, 7 predicted proteins | sample KBSSwiS42_FD_66593 | JGI IMG/M metagenome (GOLD analysis project Ga0068861, IMG submission 66593) | Switchgrass rhizosphere microbial communities from Kellogg Biological Station, Michigan, USA - KBS Switchgrass S4-2 | ecosystem: Host-associated > Plants > Roots > Rhizosphere > Soil ...
GCCGGGTCACAGGTCGACGCGCAGGCGCGCCAGCGTTTCGCGCAGGACGTCGTTCTGCGCGTCGCGCGAGCGCGCATCGCGAAAGACGCGCCGAGCTTCCTCGGTCTGGCCGACGCTCCAGAGCACCTCGCCGAGGTGCGCAGCGATCTCCGGATCGGGCCGCGACTGATAGGCGCCGCGCAGCAGGCGGATCGCCTCCTCGCGATTGCCGAGGCGGTACTCGACCCAGCCCATGCTGTCCGTGATCGACGGCTCGCCGGGGCTCAGCTCGAGCGCCTTCTGGATCAGCTGGCGCGCTTCGGGCAGGCGGATCTTGCGTTCGGCGAACGAGTAGCCGAGCGCGTTGTAGGCGTGCTGATGATCGGCCTTGAGGGCGATCACGCGGCGCAGCAGGCGCTCCATCTCGTCGAGGCGATCGAGCTTCTCGTTGAGCATCGCCTGCTCGTAGAGGAGGTCGGTGTCGTCGGGGAAGGCCTTGCTCGCCTGCGCCATCACCTGAACGGCCTCGGCGTACATCTTGCGATCGCGCAGGAGCTCGGTCTCGGCGAGGTACTTGGCGCGCGCGTCGCCGGGCGATTGCTCGGGGACCTTGCGGATCAGCTCGCGCGCTTCCTTCATCTTGCCCTGGCGCGCCAGCAGCGATGCACGCCGCGCCTGCACCTCGAGGGCGCGCTGCGGGTTGTCGACGCGTGCGAGCCAGCGCTCGGCGCCGACGAAATCCTGCTGCTGTTCGGACGCCTGCGCGAGCAAGAGGAAGGCCTGGGTCAACGCGGTGCTCGCGTTGGGCGGCGTGTCGTCCTCGTCGTCGCCGCCCGCACCCTGCGGCGCGCTCGCGGCGGCGCCGAAGTTCACGGCCGCACCGCCCTCGACCAGGCGAACGTAGTTGCGCAATGCGGCCGCTGCTTCGCGCGGCCGCTTCATCTCGAGCTCGAGCGCGCCCAGCGTCAGCCACGGCGGTGCGAGGTTCGGATCGCTCCTGGTGAGCACCTCGATCTCGGCTGTCGCCTCGGCGAGGCGCTGCGACGTCGCCAGCGTTCGCACGTACAGCAGGCGCACCATCGGGTTGTCGGCGCGCGCCGCCAGCTGGCGCTTGACGATCGCCTCGGCCTCCGGGGTCGCCGGCAGCATGTCGAGGGCCAGCAGCGCCGCGCCCTCGGCGGCCGGATCGGCTTCGCTCGCGCGTTGCGCGAACGCGAGCGCCTTGCCGGTATCGCCGGCCACGAGCCAGGCGCGTCCGACGGCGACGGACGCCGATGCCTTCGTGTCGGCGGCGTCGGCATAGGGCCGCAAGGCCCGCTCCAGCACCGCGGCGACCGCGTTGCGATCGGCGGCGCGGCCGAGCAGGCGCGGCAGGGCTTCGATCAGGCCCGGCAGCGCCGGCCGTGCGGTCTGGCGCAGGAGCGCGGCGAGCGGCTCTTCCACGTCGGCGACGCGATTGAGCGCGACGAGAAGCTGGATCTGGTAGCGCAAGGCGTCGGCCGACTGGGGCAGGGCCTGGCGCCAGGCCAGCACGGCGGAGAGCGCCTGGTCGCCGGCGCGCGCCTGCAGCGCGATCTCGGTCGCGCGCCGGAACAGCTGCTCGTCCTTGCCGCGCCGGGCGGCATCGAGCATGAGCTGATAGGCGGTGCCGGCCTGACCGCTGCGCAGCTCGATCTCGCTCAGCAGCAGCTGATAGAAAAGCGGCGCGTCGAGCGTCGAATTCTCGAACTTGGGCGCGGCCGGCTCGGCGGCGACGGCAGGGGCGGCGGCGCTGGAAAGCGCGACGAGCGCCAGCACGCAAACCGGCATGCGGCGCGAGGCGGAAGCGATGCGAAACGCCGGCATGAACGACTCCTCAGGCGAACGATGATTCTAGTGGCGCGGGCGCGTCGGAGCCCGGTCGGGACGTCGCTGTCAACGGCGTGGGAAGGGTGCGATCCGCGCCGATCGTGATAATTCCCCGTGCCTCGTGAAAAGTCCCCGTCGGGGGCGGTTCAGCGAGCGTCCAGCGACCCCCGCCGCCCATGCCCGAGCTCCCCGAAGTCGAAGTCACCCGGCTCAGCTTTGCCGACCGGATCCGCGGCGCTCGCGTGACCGCGGTGCGCGTCGGCAAGCCGCTGCGCTGGCCGCTCGGCGTGAGCCACGAGACGATCGTGGGGCGACGTGTCGGCGAGGTGAGCCGGCGCGGCAAGTACCTCTGGGTCGCGCTCGATCGCGGCGGCCTGCTGATGCACCTCGGCATGTCCGGATCGCTCTCGTTCGGCGCAACGACCGGCGCGCCCGGCCCGCACGACCACTTCGACCTCGTCACCGCGCGCGGCACGCTGCGCCTCACCGATCCGCGCCGCTTCGGCGCCGTCGTCTGGTCGCCGGCGCCAGACGCCGCGCCGGCGGCGACGCTCCTCGCCGGCCTCGGCCTCGAGCCCTTCGACGATCGCTTCGACGGCGCGCACCTCCACGCCGCGCTGCGACGTCGCCGCGTCGCCGTCAAGACGGCGCTCCTCGGCGGCGAGATCGTCGTCGGCGCCGGCAACATCTACGCATGCGAAGCGTTGTTCGAAGCGGGCATCGATCCGCGCCTGCGCAGCGATCGCATCAGCCGCGCGCGCGCCGCGCGGCTCGCGGATGCGGTGCGATCGACGTTGGCGCGCGCCGTCGAGCTCGGCGGCTCGACCTTGCGCAATTTCCGCGACGCACACGGCGCCGCGGGCGAGTTCCAGCTCGACGCCAAGGTCTACGGGCGCGCGGGCAAGCCCTGCGTTCGCTGCGGGACACCGATCCGGCGCGTCGTCCAGGGTGCGAGGGCGACGTTTTTCTGTCCGGTGTGCCAGCGACGTTGAGCTGCCCGCGCCCATGCCGACGCCGGGTGTGCGAAACGCCCGCAGGCGCATGTGAGGAAGTGTTTCGTCACGGATCGTTCGTGAACTCGTGCGCTACCATGACTCGAACCCCTGCGCCGCTCGATGACGCCCTCATTCGCCACCAGTCTCGACGCCCTCGGCGGCTGGCGCGCGGCGCTGGGCGAGCGGGCGGACGCGCTCGCGCGCTTTCTCGACGAGCACGACCTCGCCCATGGCGAGGCCGCCGAGCAGATCGCCGCCTTGCGCGAGCGACTTGGTAACGAAAAGCTCGTCGTCGCCTTCGTCGCCGAGTTCTCGCGCGGCAAGTCCGAGCTGATCAACGCCATCTTCTTCGCCGACACCGGCCGCCGCATCCTGCCGGCGACCCCCGGCCGGACGACGATGTGCCCGGTCGAGCTCGGCTGGCGCGGCGACGAGCCGGCGTCGTTGCTGCTGCTGCCGATCGAGACACGTCTGGAGGGCCTGTCGCTCGGCGAGATGCGCGCCCAGCCGCGCGCCTGGCGCCGCCTCGCGCTCGACATCGGCAACGCCGACAAGCTCGCGGAGTCGCTCCAGGAGGTGACGCGAACCGAGTGGGTCACCGAGGCTCAGGCTCGCGCGCTCGGCTTCTGGGACGACTCGACGCCCGACGACAACCCGCCGCGCAACGACGAAGGCAAGGTCGAGGTCCCGGCCTGGCGCCACGCCCTCATCAACTACCCGCATCCGCTTCTCAAGCAGGGCCTCGTCGTTCTCGACACGCCGGGGCTGAACGCGATCGGCGCCGAGCCTGAGCTGACGCTCAGCCTCCTGCCGAGCGCGCACGCGACCGTCTTCATCCTCGGCGCCGACACCGGCGTCACCAAGTCGGACCTCGCGATCTGGCGCGATCATCTCGGCGCGCACGCGCCGACGCGCTTCGTCGTCCTCAACAAGATCGATGCGCTCGACGATCCGCTCGCGACGCTCGGCGAGGTCGAGGCGCAGATCGCGCAGCAGCAGCGCGAGACGGCGCGCACGCTGGGCGTGCCGCTCCAGCGCGTCTTCCCGCTTTCGGCGCGGCAGGCGCTCGCCGCGCGCGTCAACGGCGACGAGATGTCGCTCAACGAGAGCCGGCTGCCGATTCTCGAGGCCGCGCTCGGGGCCCAGCTCCTGCCGCAACGGCGCCAGGTGCTCGAGCAGGTCGTCCAGGAAGGCGCGCAGCGGATCGAGAGCTACGTCGCCCGCCACATCGGCGATTCGCGCCGCCAGCTCGCCGAGCAGACTCTCGAGCTGCGCGGCCTGCGCGGCAAGAACAGCTCCAAGGTGCGCCTGATGCTCAAGCGCGTCGAGGCCGAGACGGCGGAGTTCGAGCGGTGCACGACGCTGCTGCAGGCGATGCGCTCGGTGCACGCGCGCTTGCTCAAGGACATGCTCGTCGACCTCTCGTCGGATCGCCTGCGCGACGAGGTCGCCGAGATGCAGGCGGCGATGGGGTCGGGGTTCATGCACCTCGGCGCGCGCAAGGCGTTCGTCGCGCTGTGCGAGCGCCTGCGCGCGCTGCTCGCCGACGGGCTGCGCAGGAACAACGAGATCCGCGAGATGCTGAGCGCGTCGTTCGGGCGCCTCAACGCCGAATACGGCTTCAGCCTCGCCATCGGCAAGCCGCTCGATTTCGACCGCTTCGCGAGCGAGCTGCAGCTGATCGAAAGCAACTACGTCCAGTACCTCGGCCTGACGCTCGCGCTGCGCCTGGCGCAGCCGAAGTTCATGGAGCAGTTCCGGCGCATGCTCGTCTCCAAGCTGCGCGTCGTCTTCGAGAACGCGAGCAGCGAGCTCGAGCTCTGGAACAAGGCGGTGTCGGCCCAGGTCGACAGCCAGCTGCGCGAGCGCCGCAGGGCATTCAAGCGGCGCATCGAGACGCTCGAGAAGGTGCAGAACGCCGCCGGCGACCTCGAGGCCCGGATCGCCGAGATCGACGCCCAGGACGAGCGGCTGCAGCAGTTCCAGGCGCGGATCGTCGACCTCGCCGAGGCCTTGCGCGAGCATGCCTTCGCGGCGCCGCTCGCGACCGACGCCGCGCTGGTCGAGATCGACCTGCCCCTGTTCGACGACGCCGTCCCGGTCGAGGAGAGGGAGCAGCGGCAGGCTTGACGCGCTTCTGCGGCACCATCGCCGGATGAGCGATCGCCGCGTCCCTCCCGCAGACCTCTCCTTCGCCGAGCGCATCGTCGCCTGGCAGAAGCAGCACGGCCGCCATGCGCTCCCCTGGCAGAACACGCGCGACCCGTACCGCGTGTGGCTCTCCGAGATCATGCTGCAGCAGACGCAGGTCGCGACCGTGCTCGCCTACTACGAGCGCTTCACCGCCCGCTTCGCGGACGTCCGTGCGCTTGCCGCCGCCGACCTGGGCGAAGTGCTCGCTGCCTGGAGCGGCCTGGGCTTCTACTCGCGGGCGAGGAATCTTCATCGCTGCGCCCAGGTCGTCGTCGCCGTCCACGGCGGCGAGTTCCCGACGACGAGCGCGGGGCTGGCGCAACTGCCCGGCATCGGCCGCTCGACCGCGGCGGCGATCGCCGCGTTCTGCTTCGGCGAGCGGGCCGCGATCCTCGACGGCAACGTCAGGCGCGTCCTCGCGCGCGTGCTCGCCTTCGAAGGCGATCTCGCCGAGGCGCGCGCCGAGCGAGAGCTCTGGGCCGAAGCGACGGCGCTGCTTCCTGCCCACGACATCGCCTCGTACACGCAAGGACTGATGGACCTCGGCGCGACGATCTGCGCTGCGCGCGCGCCGCACTGCCTGCTCTGTCCGGTGCGCGAGGTCTGCGCCGCAGCTCGAGCGGGGACGCAGGAGCGCTACCCGATCAAGTCGCGCCGCCTCGTGCGCGGCCGCCGCGAGAACGTCTGGCTCGAGCTGCGCTGGCGCGACGCCGTCTGGCTGGTCGAGCGCGCGCCGAGCGGCGTGTGGGCGGGCCTCTGGAGCCTGCCCGAGGTCGATTCGATCGACGCGCTCGCGGCGACGACGGCGGGTTGGTCGGGATCGGGCGAGGTGCTCGATCCCTTCGTCCACGTGCTCACGCACTTCGACTGGCACCTGCAGCCGGTCCGCTGGACCTTCCCGGCCGCGACGCCCGCGTCAGCGCTCGCGCCGATGCTCGCCGCCTGGCCTGGCGGGCGCTGGCTGGCGAACGACGCGGCGCTCGCGCTCGGCTTGCCGGCGCCGCTCAGGAAGCGGCTGCAGGCGGAGGCGATCGCCGGCGCCTGAGCGCAGCGTCGACTCGTCGCTGCGCTCAGGCGCGGACCGATGCGGCGAGGCTCACTGCTTCTGGTGCCGCACCCTCATCAGCGAATCGACGACCTCGAGGCGCGCGACCGGATCCTCGAGCGTCATCAGCCGTTGCTTCGCTTCCAGCGGCAGCGGCAGGATCTCGCACCAGCGGTTCGCGACCCAGCCGGCGTCGTCGAGCCGATGCGGGGCGAGGAACGGCTGCGCGCCTTGCGCCGCGAGCGTCGCGATGGCGTCGGCCAGGCTCCTGACGACGTGTGCCTGGCTCGGCGTCGGCGCGGCAGGCGGATCGGCGTCGATCGGCGTCGTGTCGGCGAGCCACAGGCCGTCCTTTTCCTGACGCGTCGCGCCGACGACGAAGCGCGTTGTGCCGCGGCAGCGGACGAGCAGGATGCCGGCCTGGGCGCTGTCGACGTCGATCAGCTCGGCGAGCGTGCCGACTTCGTAGAGCTGCACCGGCTCGCCGGCGGCGCCGCGCGCCTCGCTGCCCGCGCGCAGCGCGACGACGCCGAAGGGCGCTCGCTCGCGCATGCAGCGCGACATGAGGTCGAGGTATCGCGCCTCGAAGATCTTTAGCTCGAGCAGGCCGTCGGGAAAGAGGACGGTGCGCAGCGGAAAGAGCGGCTGCTCGGCCATGACGTGCCTCGGCGCTGTATCGTCTATTGAGCGGCGTCGAGCTCGCGGTGGCGCACGAGCGCCGGCGCGGCGGTGCCGAACGATCGCGCCAGCCGCTCGGCGAACCAGACCGAGCGGTGCTGGCCGCCGGTGCAGCCGATCGCCACCGTCAGGTAGCTGCGCTGGTCGGCCTCGAACGCCGGCAGCCAGCGGCGCAGGAACGCCTCGATCTGCGCCAGCATGTCGAGCACCTCGGGCTGCGCTTCCAGATAGGCGCCGACGGCGGCGTCGCGGCCGGTGAGCGGGCGCAGCTCGCGAACGTAGTGCGGGTTGGGCAGGACGCGGATGTCGAACACGTAGTCGGCGTCGAGCGGCACGCCGTGCCGGTAGGCGAAGCTTTCGAAGACGAGGGTGAGGCGGCTGGCGACGGCGCCGACGAGCTCGCGCATCCAGGCGCGAAGCTGGGTCGGCCGCAGCTGGCTGGTGTCGATGACGGTCGACAGCTCGCGCAGCTCGGCGAGCAGCTGGCGCTCGAGCTCGATCGCCTCGACGAGCGCGCCGCGGTCTGCGAGCGGATGGGCGCGCCGCGTTTCCGAGAAGCGCCGCACCAGCGCGGCGGTCGTCGCGTCGAGAAAGATCGCCTGCACGCCGATGCCTTCTCCCTGCAGCTGCGCCAGCAGCGGCAGAAGATGCGGCAGCGAGCCGGCGCTGCGAACGTCGACCGCGATGGCGATGCGCCGGTCGCGGCGTTGCGTCTGCAGGCGCAGGAACTCGCGCAAAAGCTCGGGGGGAAGGTTGTCGACGCAGAAGAATCCGGCGTCTTCGAGCGCGTGCAGCGCCACGGATTTGCCGGACCCGGATATTCCCGTTACCAGGACCACGCGTGCGGCCGTGCCGCCCGCTTCTTGCGGCGCGGCGCTGCCCGCGCTGCGGCCGGCTGCGCCGTCCGCAGCGTGCGACAGGATTGCTCCCTCCCCGCTTCGCTCCCCTCCCTCCGAGAGGGAGGGGCCGGCCCCGCTGGGGCCGTTTTCTTTGGGTTTGCGGGTCACGGGGCGGCCTTGCGCGTGCGCGCGGGCTTGGCTTCGGCGCCGGAGGCGAGCATTTCCTGGGCGTGGGCGAGGCTGGTCGATGAGAGTTTTTCGCCGCCGAGCATGCGCGCGATCTCGGCGACGCGGGCTTCGCCGGCGACGGGCTCGACGGCGCTGGTCGTCGTTCCCGCGCGGGCCCGCTTGCTGACGACGAAGTGATGGTCGGCGCAGGCGGCGACTTGCGGCAGGTGGGTGACGGCGAGCACCTGGCGGCCGGTGCCGAGCTGCTTCATGAGGCGGCCGACGGTCTCGGCGACGGCGCCGCCGATGCCAGCGTCGACCTCGTCGAAGATCAGCGTCGCCGGGGCTGCGCCGGCGCTTTGACGCTCGGTGCCGACGACCGCGACGGCGAGGGCGATGCGCGAGAGCTCGCCGCCCGAGGCGACCTTGGCGAGCGGGCGGGGCGTCGTACCGGCGTGGCCGGCGACCAGGAATTCGACCGATTCGACGCCGAACGATTGCGGCGCTTCGGTGGCGGCGAGCTCGACGTCGAAGCGTCCGCCCGCCATCCCGAGCTGCTGCATCGTTCGCGTCACCGCGGCGGCGAACCTGGGTGCGGCTGCACGACGCGCCGCCGAGACGCGGCGCGCCTCGGCGTCGTACGCGGCGCGCGCCGCGTCGGCGGCGCGCTCGAGCGCATCGAGGTCGGCGGCGGCGTCGAGCTCCTTCAGCTCGGCCTGCCACTGCTGCAGCAGCGTCGGCAGGTCGGCGGGCGGGCGGCGATGGCGCCGCGCCAGCGTCACCCAGGCCGAGAGGCGCTCCTCGACCTCGCGCAGACGGGCCGGATCGAGCTCGGCGCGATCGAGGTAGCCGGCCAGCGTGTGCGCCGCGTCCTGCAACTGCGCCTGCGCGCCTTGCAGCGCTTCGATCGGAGCGGCGAGACGGGGGTCGAACTCGGCGACGTCCTGGAGCGCGTCGACGGCCCGGCCGGCGAGCGAATCGGCGCTCGCGTCGGCCTCCGAGATCGCGTCGAGCGCGAGCCGCGCGGCGTCGAGCAGCGACTGGCCGTGCGCGAGGCGGGTGTGCTCCGCATCGAGCTCGGACCATTCGTCGGCTCCGGGCGCGAGCTTCGCGACCTCGCCGATCTGCCAGGCGAGCCGCTCGCGCTCGCGCTCGAGGTCGCCTTGCTTCTCGCGCGCGAGCGCGAGCGACTGGGTCGCCGCGCGCCACGCCGACCAGAGCGCGGCCAGCGGCGCGGCGTCGATCTGCGCGTGCGCGTCGAGCAGGGCGCGCACCGCCGGGGCACGCGTCAGCCCTTGCCAGGCATGCTGGCCGTGGATGTCGACCAGCAGGTCGGCGGCCTCGCGCAGCTGCGCGATCGTCGCGCCGCTGCCGTTGATCCACGCGCGGCTCTTGCCTTGCGCGTCGATCGTTCGGCGCAGCAGCATGCGTCCGGCGTCGCCGGCATCGGCGTCGAAGCCCGCGTCGGCGAGCCACGGCGCGAGCGCGGGCGGGACGTCGAATTCGGCGCTCACCTCGGCGCGCGCCGCGCCTTCGCGGACGACGCCGGCGTCGCCGCGGCTGCCGAGGGCGAGCTGGAGCGCGTCGACGAGGATCGACTTGCCGGCGCCGGTCTCGCCGCTCAGCACCGACAAGCCGGACGAGAACTCGAGCTCGAGCGCGTCGACGATGACGAAGTCGCGGATCAGGAGACGCTGCAGCATCACTCCACCCCGGACGCCCAGTGCAGCTTGCCGCGCAGCGTCGCGTAGTAGCTCCAGCCGCGCGGATGAAGGAAGCGCACCCGGTCGACGGAGCGGCGCACGCGGATCCGGTCGCCGTGACCGAGGCTCGTCAGCGACTGCATGTCGAAGTTCACGGTCGCGTCGCGGCCCGAGACGATCTCGACCTGGACCTCGCCGCTGTCGGGAACGACGATCGGCCGGTTCGAGAGGTCGTGCGGGGCGATCGGTACCAGCGCCCAGCCGGCGATCGCCGGATGCAGGATCGGCCCGCCCGCCGACAGCGCGTAGGCGGTCGATCCCGTCGGCGAGCCGACGATGAGGCCGTCGGCGCGCAGCTGGGCGACGAACTGGCCGTCGATCTCGATGCGCAGCTCGACCATGCCGGCGGTTGCGCCGCGGCTGACGATGACGTCGTTGAGGGCGACGCTTGCGAAGATCGTCTTGCCGTCGCGCTCGACCTCGCCCTCGAGCATCGTTCGCTCTTCCTCGTCGTACTCGCCGGCGAGGATCGGCGCGAGCGCGGTCTCGTAGTCTCCCAGGCCGATGTCGGTGATGAAGCCGAGGCGCCCCAGGTTGATGCCGACCAGCGGCGTGTCGTGGCGGGCGAGCTGGCGCGCGATGCCGAGCATCGTGCCGTCGCCGCCGACGACGACCGCGATGTCGCACGCCTGGCCGAGCGCCGCCGCGGCCAGGCGCGGATACGCGCCGATGCCGGTCTTGACGGCGGTGTCTTCCTCGAGCGTCACCGCGAGGCCCTTGGCGACCAGGAAGGTGGCCACCGATTCGAGCTCTTCGCGGATGCCTTCGGCGTTGAACTTGCCGACGAGCGCAGCGTGCCGGAAGCGGGTCGCCATTCGCGGGATTACACCACAGCGACCTTCGGCGACGGAGGCAAAATCGCCTCGTACCAGGCCCGAAAACCGATGCTTGACGAGCGTGCCAAGACCCTCCTGAAGACCCTGGTCGAGCGCTACATCGCCGACGGCCAGCCGGTCGGCTCGCGCACGCTCTCGCGCGCCAGC
>Ga0068861_100003460_pt1 | contig 10480 bp, 8 predicted proteins | sample KBSSwiS42_FD_66593 | JGI IMG/M metagenome (GOLD analysis project Ga0068861, IMG submission 66593) | Switchgrass rhizosphere microbial communities from Kellogg Biological Station, Michigan, USA - KBS Switchgrass S4-2 | ecosystem: Host-associated > Plants > Roots > Rhizosphere > Soil ...
TACCAGATGGCGCAGGCGTGCGTCGCCCATCTGAACGGCAAGCAGGACGTCGCGTTCACCGGCGCGGACATGAGCACGAAGCTGAAACTCCTTGGCGTCGATGTGGCGTCGCTCGGCGATGCCCACTGTGCCGACGGCAATGCCCGTGCTTACTCGTTCGTCGACGAGCGCAAGCAAACGTACAAGAAACTGGTTGTCAGCGAGGACGGCCGCAAATTGCTGGGCGGGATCCTGATCGGCGATGCCGACGATTACGGCGTGTGGCTGCAGATGATGCTCGATGGGGTCGACCTGCCGGAGCAGCCGGAAAGCCTGATCGTGCCGCAGTCGCTGGCCGCCGCTCCCGCCAGCAAAGCCCGGGGTGTCGCTGCCTTGCCGGCAACGACGCAGGTCTGTTCCTGCAACAACGTAAGCAAAGGTGCGTTGTGTGCTGCCATCGACGCCGGTTGTAAAACGGTGGGAGCACTGAAGACCACGACCAAAGCGGCAACCTCCTGCGGCGGCTGCAGCGCCCTGGTCGGACAGATCCTGAAAGCGGAACTCGCTGCACGCGGCGTGGCCACCAGCAATCATGTCTGCGAACACTTTCCGTATTCGCGCCAGCAGCTGCTGCACCTGGTGAAGACCGGCAAGCTCCGGACGTTCGGAGCCGTACTCGAAAAGCACGGCCGCGGCCTGGGATGCGACATCTGCAAACCGCTGATCGCCTCCATCATGGCGTCCTGCTGGAACGAGTTCGTGCTGAAGCGCGAGAACGCGCCGCTGCAGGACACGAACGATTATTTCCTGGCGAACCTGCAGAAGGACGGGACGTACTCCGTGGTGCCTCGCGTGCCCGGAGGCGAGATCACGCCCGATAAACTCATCACCATCGGCGCGGTGGCCAGGAAGTTCGGCCTCTACACCAAGATCACCGGCGGACAGCGCATCGACCTGTTCGGTGCACAGGTGCACCAACTGCCGCTCATTTGGAAGGACCTGATCGATGCGGGGTTCGAATCGGGCCACGCTTACGGCAAGTCGGTGCGCACCGTCAAATCGTGCGTCGGTTCGACCTGGTGCCGCTACGGCGTGCAGGACAGCGTGGGCTTCGCCATCGACCTGGAGAATCGCTACAAGGGCTTGCGCTCGCCCCACAAGCTCAAGTTCGCGGTCTCGGGATGTACCCGCGAATGTGCCGAAGCGCAAAGCAAGGACGTCGGAGTCATCGCGACCGAGAAAGGCTGGAACCTCTACGTCTGCGGCAACGGCGGAATGAAACCGCGGCATGCCGACCTCCTCGCCTCCGACCTGGACGGCGCCACTTTGATCCGCTACGTCGACCGCTTCCTGATGTTCTACATTCGCACGGCCGATCGCCTGCAGCGCACGTCCGTCTGGCTCGACAATCTCGAAGGCGGCCTCGACTACGTGAAGCAGGTAGTCATCGAGGACAAGCTCGGCATCGCTGCCGAACTCGAAGCGGAGATGGCGCACGTCGTCGGCACTTACGAATGCGAATGGAAGAAAGCGATCGACGATCCGGTGACGCTGCGGCGCTTCCGGACTTTCATCAACAGCGAACGCGCCGACGACAACGTCGTGTTCGTGCAGGAGCGGGGCCAGATTCGTCCCGCACGCGTCACCGAACGGACTGAATTGCAGAGGACACAGCCATGAGCACCATCGACCTGTGGCAATCCATTTGCGATCTCGACGACCTCCTGCCCGACTGCGGCGTCGCTGCTCTCGTCGGCAATCGCCAGGTAGCGCTGTTCCGCGTGGGCGCCAGCGTCCATGCCATCGACAATTTCGATCCGCATAGCGGCGCTAACGTCATTTCACGCGGCATCGTCGGCGACATCGCCGGCGAACCGGTGGTCGCCTCCCCTGTCTACAAGGATCACTTCAGCCTCGTGACCGGGCGCTGCCTCGAAAACATCGAGCACTCCGTGCGTCCCTGGCCGGTTCGCGTCCACGGCAATCGCGTCTGGATCCGCAAGGAACCGCGCAAGGTTGCACGCCGGCGCAAGCTGGTAGTGATCGGCAACGGCATGGCCGGAATGAAAGTGGTCGAAGACCTGCTCGCGCGTGCGCCCGGCATCTACGACATCACCGTCATCGGTGCCGAGCCGCACGGCAACTACAATCGCGTGCTGCTCTCACCGGTGCTCGCGGGCGAAAAGCAATTCGACGACATCGTCCTGCATCCGCTCGACTGGTATCTCGACAAGGGCGTGGACCTGCACATCGGCGATCCGGTCGTGAATATAGATCGCATACGCCGCGTCGTCCGTGCCCGCAGCGGACGTGAACATGCCTACGATCGGCTGCTGATCGCAACCGGATCGAAGCCCATCATACTGCCCATTCCGGGCAACGACCTCGAAGGCGTGGTGACCTTCCGCGACCTGCAGGACGTGAATTCGATGCTCGCGATTGCCAAAAGTCATCGCAACGCCGTGGTGATCGGCGGTGGCCTGCTGGGACTGGAAGCCGCCAATGGACTGGCGCGGCAGGGAATGACAGTCACGGTCGTGCACTTGTGCGATTCGTTGATGGAACGCCAACTGGATCGGCCGGCGGCGCAGCTGCTGCAGGAATCTCTGGAGCGGCGCGGCCTCACCTTCCGGATGGCAGCGAAGACCGCCGCAATCGTAGGCGCCGAGAGAGTGACCGCCGTGCGGCTCGAAGATGACGTGCTGCTGCCAGCCGACCTCGTCGTCATGGCAGTGGGCATCCGTCCGAACATCGATCTTGCACAGGCTGCCGGCCTGCATTGCGCTCGCGGCGTGCTCGTCGACGACACCTTGCAGACGTTCGACCCGAGCATCTATGCCGTCGGCGAATGCGTGGAGCACCGCAACAGCACCTACGGATTGGTTGCACCGCTGTTCGAACAGGCGACGGTCTGTGCAGCACATCTGGCGGAATCGGGCTTGGGCCGTTACGTCGGCTCCATTGCATCGACTCAGCTCAAAGTCACGGGCATCGACCTGTTCTCGGCCGGAGATTTCCTGGGCGGGCCGCTGAGCGAGGCATTGGTGCTGCGCGATCCGCAACGCGGTGTCTACAAGCGCCTGGTGATCGAGAACAACCAAGTCCGTGGCGCCGTGCTGTACGGCGACGTGAAAGACGGCAGCTGGTACGTCGATCTCATCACCAAGCAGCGCGACATCAGCAGCGTGCGCGACAAGTTGCTGTTCGGCGCAACGGCGGCCGGCGTCGGCGGATGACTGGAACTCGTACCACCTGCCCATACTGCGGAGTAGGCTGCGGCGTCATCGCGGGGCGCTCGGCGAAAGGCGCTATCACCATCGCGGGTGACGCCGATCATCCGGCGAACTTCGGGCGCTTGTGTTCCAAAGGTTCGGCTCTCGGCGAAACGCTGGGAGAGTCCGGCCGCTTGCTGCATCCCATCGTAAGGGGCCAGCGGGTCGACTGGAACGTGGCACTCGATACCGTCGCCCACGGCTTTGCCGACATCGTCGCGAAGCACGGACCGGATGCCGTGGCGTTCTACGCGTCCGGTCAATTACTGACCGAGGACTACTACGTCGCGAACAAGCTGATGAAGGGCTACATCGGCAGCGCGAACATAGATACGAACTCGCGCCTGTGCATGTCTTCGGCAGTTGCGGCACACAAACGGGCGTTCGGCGAGGACCTGGTGCCGGTCAGCTACGCCGACCTCGAAGTCGCCGACCTGATCGTACTGGTCGGCTCGAACGCAGCCTGGTGTCATCCGGTGTTGTTCCAACGCATGCTCGCTGCCAAGGCGCAACGGCCGCAGATGAAGCTGGTCGTCATCGATCCAAGGCGCACCGCCACCTGCGAGTTCGCCGACCTGCACCTGCCTGTGAAGGCCGGCACCGATGTGTGGCTGTTCAACGGCCTGCTCGCGTGGCTGCATCGAAGTGGATTCTCCGATGCGGCATTCGTGGAGCAGTACACATCCGGCATGGCGCAGGCGCTGGCCGTTGCCGATGCAACGGCAGGCGATACGGCCGCGGTTGCGAGGGCCTGTGGACTCGACGAACGGCAGCTGGTCGAGTTCTTCGCGTTGTTCGCCAGGCACGAGCGTGCGATCACCATGTTCTCGCAGGGAGTGAATCAATCGTCCGCCGGCACGGACAAGGCGAACAGCATCATCAACTGCCATCTTGCGACGGCGCGCATCGGCCTCCCGGGCATGGGACCGTTCTCGATCACCGGCCAGCCCAACGCAATGGGCGGACGCGAGGTCGGCGGCATGGCGACGATGCTCGCGTCGCACATGGACCTGGAAAATGCCCAGCACCGGCGCACGGTGCAGCAGTTCTGGAACAGTCCCGCAATCGCCAACAAGCCCGGTTTGAAGGCGGTCGATCTGTTCGAGGCAATGCACGCAGGCAAAGTGAAGGCCGTGTGGATCATGGCGACCAACCCGGTGGTCAGCCTGCCCGACGCGGATCGGGTCCGCGAAGCATTGCGCCGTTGCGACCTGGTGGTCGTCTCCGATTGCATCGCTGCAACCGATACGAATGCGTTGGCTCATGTGCTCTTGCCAGCCGCCGCGTGGGGCGAGAAAGAAGGCACCGTGACCAACTCGGAACGCCGCATTTCGCGCCAGCGGGCTTTCCTGCCATTGCCGGGAGAGGCGAAGCCGGATTGGTGGATCGTCGCGCAAGTCGCGCAACGCATGGGCCATCGCGAAGCGTTCGCTTATGAGAATGCACATTCCATTTTTGTGGAGCATGCAGCCCTGTCTGGAGAAGACGCTGCAGGCAATCGCGCATTCGACATCAGCGGCTTGGCGGAGATCAGCGGAAGCGAGTACGAGAGCCTGCCGCCGTTGCGCTGGCCGGTGCCTGCACGCATCGCTAGGGGCGATGGGGGCGATTCGTTCAGCATCGCGCAGCGCTTTTATCATCCGGACGGTCGTGCCCGCTTCATCGCCACTGCACCCGAATTGCCGGTCCATCGCACCAGCCAGGAATTCCCCTTCGCGCTGAACACCGGCCGCATCCGCGATCAATGGCACACGATGACTCGCAGCGGCCGTTCGCCGCGCCTGACATCGCATATCACCGAAGCCTATGTCGATCTGCATGGCGACGATGCCGAACGGTTGGGACTGCGCGAAGGTCTCCTGGCGCAGGTGACGACGCGTTGGGGTTCCGCCATCGTTCGCGTCCGGTGCAGTGGTGAAATGCAGCCCGGCAGCATTTTCGTGCCGATTCATTGGAGCGATCAGTTCTGCTCGCACGGACGCATCGGTGCGCTGGTCAATCCGGTCGTCGATCCGATTTCCGGCGAGCCGGAGTTCAAGCACACGCCGGCTCGCGTGGAACGCTTCGCGGCGGCTTGGTTCGGCTTCGCATTGACACGCTCGTCCATCGACACATCCAGCCTGGATTGGTGGACGCGATCCGATGGAACCGACTGCGTCCGCACCGAACTGGCCGGCCAGCAATCGCTACCCGATGTTCGCGCCTGGGCGGCGCATCTGCTCGGAAGCGGCGAGGAGCAAGTCGACTACCGGGACGACAGCAAGGGCGTGTATCGCAGCGCCGTGATCTCGGGCAATCGCTTGCAGTCCGTGCTGTTCATCGCTCGAAACGCCGAACTTCCCGATCGTGGCTGGCTGTCTAGCTTGTTTCGTAAGAAGGTATTGAGCATCGCCGATCGCGACCTCCTGCTTCTCGGCGCTTCCGCCCGACCCGGCGCGGATCATGGCCCCGTAGTGTGCTCGTGCTTCGGCGTTGCTCGCGGCGCCATCGTCTCCGCCATCTCGAAACAGTCGCTGCAAACTCCGCAGGACGTCGGTCGCGTGCTTCGCGCCGGCACCAACTGCGGCTCGTGCTTGTCCGAAATCAAACAGCTGCTCGCGGCGCGTTGAGATGGCTATATCGCACGGAGAACGATAAGGCCGGAAATGCTAACTCTCCGGTCCTTCATTTCTGCCCCGCGTTCTCCGCGTTCTCCGCGCGCCTATCTCTTTCGAAGGATGAGCCGTTGCCGCAGCACTGGTGACTACAACAGCATCGGAAGGCGGCAATAGCCGCCGTCAGTGCCAGCTGAAAGGGCTTCAAGAATATGGCGCGCGGGGAACGCGGAGCAGAAAAGAAAACAGGGCCAGAGGCTCGGAAGTCGGAGAGTCACACTCCGACACTATTCTGTTCTGCCCCGTGTTCTCCGTGTTCTCCGTGCGATATCTCTCGAGAATGCTGAGCCTTCCCTCGGCGGTGGCGATAACCACCCTCAACGCCAACTCAAGGGGCTTCAAGAAATGTCGCACGGAGAACACGGAGAACACGGGGCAGAACAGAAAAGACTTCCATCTCTTCTCCGAAGAACTTTACGTTCTCCGTGAGAAATATCTCAAGACGTGCGAGTTGAGCCGAGTAACTACTGCATCAATTCGCGAACGATTTGAGCAGCGGGGACCGCTTTGCAGCCGCTCGGATTCTGCCCCGACCACAGTGGCGAGAAATCGCCGCTGCCTTGACGCTCACTATGTTCGCGTAGAGGAAGGAGTGCCGCGGTGGCGAGAGGAAATGGCGGTGCGAGAGGACTCATCCCGCCGAAGTCGCGCATCAGTCGGTTGACGATGCCGCGGGCGGGGCGGCCGCTGAAGAGATTGGTGAGTTGCGTGTGCCCGGATTGCTCGCTCTGCAGAGCCGCACGATAGACGGCGCTCGTGGTTGCTTCGGGACAAAGTAGAAAAGCGGTTCCTACCTGAACGCCGATCGCACCGAGCGCCATCGCCGCAGCGACGCCTTGGCGATCCGCGATGCCCCCGGCGGCGATCACTGGAACGCGGACGCTGCGAACGATCTGCGGCAGCAGTGCAAAGGTGCCGACTTGAGTGCTGACATCGTCCGAGAGGAACATGCCGCGATGGCCGCCGGCCTCCACTCCTTGCGCGACGATCGCATCGACGCCTCGAGCTTCGAGCCACTGCGCTTCCGCAACGGTGGTGGCAGACGAGACGATCTTCGATCCCCATGAGCGCACGCGCGCCAGCAGTTCGGTCGAGGGCAGGCCGAAATGAAAACTCACTATCGGCGGTTTGACCTCAGCGAGCGCTGCAGCGATATCCGCACCGAATGGCTTGCGTGACGTGCCGGAGCTCATAGCGGGTGGCTCGATACCGAATTCGCGATAGTACGGAGCCAGTGCTGCGCTCCAGGCAGCGAGCCGATCCTCACTCGGCGGCGGCGGGGTGTGGCAGAAGAAATTCAGATTGTAGGGACGCTGCGTGTCGCTGCGGATCTTCCTGATTTCCGTGAGCATGGCATCGACGCTCAACATCGCACACGGCAACGATCCCAGTGCACCCTCATTCGCAACAGCGATGGTCATCGCGCTGAGTTGCGATCCCGCCATGGGCGCCTGGATCAGCGGCAACTCGACGCCGAAGAGTTCCTGGAATGTCATCAGGGCCATCCGGTCAGCAGCATCTCCCAGCGTAATATCCACCGATCGCTGGCGAGCCATGCGATCAGGAGCAGGATGGCACCGACGATACCAAAGCCACCCGCGAGCAGCGCACCATCGTTATTCGCTGCAACGACAACTGCAATCGCGATCGACATGGCGCCAAAGACCGCAAGAAAGATTCTCGCGCGCCGCACATGCCGTGGATCGGAAGGCTTATCCGCCATCGCATCAACCCGAAGCGGATTTCTTTCCTTCATAAGCAGGCTCGACGACCAAGCGTCCCGGCAGTTCGCACCACTGTTCGCGATTCAGCAGATATAGACAATGCTGCCGCAACGGGCTCTTCGCGGGCACCCGGGGATGCTGGAAGGTAACGCCGGTATCGCGCATCCCGATACGAGTCATCACCGCTCGGGATTTCTTGTTGATCGCGGCGGCGAACGAAACGATTTCGGGAATCTGCACGCGCTCGAAACCTACTTGCAGCGCGGCCGCAGCCGCTTCGGACGCGAAGCCCTTGCCCCAATGCGCCGCCGCCAGGCGCCAGCCGACTTCCACGCAGGGCATGAACGGCAACGGACCGGTAGGAACGTGCAGTCCGACGAAGCCGATGAATTCCGAGGTATCGCGGCGATCGACCGCCCACAGGCCCCAGCCGCGCTCGGCGAGTTCCGCCTGCATCCGCTCGGCGGCTGCTTCCGAGGCCTTGCGATCCTGGGTCGAGGGAAAGAATTCCATCACCTTGGGATCGGCATTGAGGTCGGCGAGCGGCGCATAGTCCGCACGACGCCACTGTCTCAGGCGCAATCGCGGTGTTTCGAATTCAATTGCTGGCATGTACTGCGGCCGCTCAATCGCGGGCTCGATAAGGCTCTTCAAATCCTGGCACATCCTGGCCGCGATCGCTGTCGAGGTTCCCGGACGATGACCAGCGCGCCATTCCTGGTGGAATGTCCCGTCCGCTGATCCCCCTGCACGGGGCGATTCTAGCGCGATCCGCAGGCGTTCAAGGCAATTTGCTTACGTTCCGCGCAGTGGTTCCGGCTTTGCGGGGGACTGCTCGCGGGCAGCGAGCTGGGTGCCGGAAGGGAAATGCCCGTGGGACATCCCATTTTTTACGCGGAGATCGCTGACGCTGCGGGAGCCAGTCCCCTCAGCCTTCGAACAATCCATTGTTCGAAGGCTGATCTTCCGGGCTGCGGGGCTCGGCCTTCTTCGGCTTCCCCTGCCGTTTACGCGGCTTGCGGTCGACCCTGCCGGGGTCGCCATCGTGGCCCTGAGAAGCGCGATTGCCGGTAGCCGGCGTTGCGGGCTGTTTTCTGGACTCCATGACGATCTCCGGCGGCAGCAGATGCTCACGCAACGTCGTCGGAGCGTGAGTGTTCCCGCTGGCGGGCGGTGCGGAAGGTGATCGAATAGCGCAGCACTTTCACCGGCGGAACGCTGTGCTGCCATTGCCAGCGAGCGGGGCCACGCAGGATGTAGGCAGAACGGCGTGCCAGTTCGACAGCAAAGATCTCTTTGCGGCGCTCGGGTGTCCATGGATACGGTCGAAACCGCATGCGGGCCGCACTCGCAAGCGAAATACCGACGATGACTTCGTAGTCGGGAACGTCGCGATGCCAGCCGAGCGGGGTTCCCGGTTGATATTCAGCAATCAGGGCGTGTACGAAATCCTTGGCGTCGACGCCGGCCCAAGCCGCCGCCTGGCCGCGAACGTCATCGAGAAAGGCAGGGAGCGGCGGCGCCGGCGTGGTTTTCTGATGAGTGAAATCGTAGCCGGCGCCATAGCTGATCGTGCGCCGGCGCGCCGTGTACTGGCGATATTTTGCTTCTGTCAGCGGCAGCGTCCGGATGATAGACAGCAGGCCGGCTTCGTCGCGCTCGGATAGGAAGCTCTCGCGATACGACATGCCCGCCGGCAGCGGCGGCAACGGACCAGCGAATAGATCGGACTGCTGCATGCAGCGGACCATGCCGCAGCTCGCGGTCGCTGGCAATGACATCCCGCTCATCCGGAACGGTCGCACTGTCGCTGCTGTGGCAACGACTCGTCGAACGCAGACGCTAGCGACTTTTCTCGCGATCCTGGCGCCTCGCCGCGGCAAGCGCCACTGCCGGACTTTCCTCCGGATAGACAGCTGCCTCTTCATCGTCGGGATGCAGGCCGAGCACATCCATCAGCGTGTCGCGGCGTTCCGACAGCGCGATACCTACGCTCAACAGGTCGAGCTTGGCTGCACGCACTCGCGGAAACAGCTCGCTTTCCTCTTTCGCCACGTGCTGGCTGAATTCCTCTGCGAGCGTCTTCACGGCAGGGCGAAACGCCGCAGCGTCGGAAGTCATGGACTCGATCTGCGTAATCGAAGCTTTCGCATCCCGCTGGGCGCGCTCGGCTGCCTGAATCGCTGCATCGTCTTTCAACCCGCGCCGGACGGCCGGGTAGAAGATCTCTTCCAGGATCTGCGCATGAATTCTCAGCATCTTGCATATGCGGCGCGCGAGCGGATCGAGCTGCTGGTCGCCGGCCACGTCGAATTCCCGAAACAACTCCTCGATCAGCCGATGATCGCGAGTCAGCAGTCCGATGGCATCGATCGCCGGTTCGGTTTCTTGCACACCCTCGAGTCTTGCCATGACGGCTCTCCTGCGAAATCGAAACTCCAAGGACGAACGCGGTCCGCCCGCGAGCGATGTAAGCCCAATCGCTGAAAGGCCGTTCGGTTCCGCCGCTTTGCACGACAACACGCTTCCGCCGCTCGATCAATGCGGCTTCTGCTGCTTCACTGACAGTTACGTCAGCGACGACAATCGTCCAGGCTCGCCCATGGGGCATGGCCTGCACAACACCGCTCGCACGGCGGGCTTTCGAACGACATTCATGAAGCAAAGGAGCGCCGCTGGCGCTGAGCTGAGGCTGCGTCCAGGAACGCATTCAGCAGCGGCTGCGTCGGCAACAGGGTAGGAAAACGCGAATCGTGATACTCGGGATGCCATTGCACGCCGACCATGAACTCGTGCTGGTCGTGCCGTACCGATTCGATGACGCCGTCCGCCGACATCGCTTCGACACTCA
>Ga0068861_100003471_pt1 | contig 10460 bp, 11 predicted proteins | sample KBSSwiS42_FD_66593 | JGI IMG/M metagenome (GOLD analysis project Ga0068861, IMG submission 66593) | Switchgrass rhizosphere microbial communities from Kellogg Biological Station, Michigan, USA - KBS Switchgrass S4-2 | ecosystem: Host-associated > Plants > Roots > Rhizosphere > Soil ...
CGGCAGTACTCACATGAAGCCTTGACGCCCGGGAACCGGGTTGGCGATACTCGCCGCCCCATGGTTCAGAACGGCATTCGCAAGGTCTGGTGGTGGCGCCTCCCGTAAGGAGAGGGCCTCGGACGCTATTGCACATCTGAACTGATCAGGGCGAATCCAAAGGAACCCATCTCCGGCATGACCAGAGATGGGTTTTTTGTTGTCTGTGTGCGGCGCAAGCCGCCCATGAACGTTAACGGAGCTGAATGCGGTGAAACCGCCATTTGATATTGCAGGAGACCTCGATACCCCGGTGTCGGCCTTCGCCAAGCTCGGCGCGTTCAACCCGCGTTTCCTGCTGGAGAGCGTCGAGGGCGGCGAACGCCTGGCGCGTTACTCCTTCATCGGCTTTGGCCAATGCCTCGAAGTGAAGCTGGACGCCGCGGGGCTCAGGGTCGGTGACGAACTGCAGCCGCGCCCGGGCGACCAGTCGAGCTTGTTAGGCGCGCTGCGCCAGGCGTTGCGGCGCGCGCCGCAGCCGCTGCCGCAGATGGCCGGGGTGCCTCTGGCCGGCGGACTGGTCGGCTACTCGTCGTACGACGTGGTGCGCTACTTCGAGCGCCTGCCCTCGAAGGCGAGGGCCGATGCGCAGGTGCCCGACCTGCACTACGTCGCGCCCGAGTCCATGCTGGTGTTCGATCACCTGACGCGCGGCATCGCATTGCTGCACGCCGGCAGCGAAGCCGAGCGCACCTCATTGCGGCGCGAAGTCATCCGCGCGCTGCGCGGCGGCCTGCCTAACTACGCGACCACGGGTGACGAATACGGCGCGCGTTACTCCGAGGCGCGCGGCTCGCTGTCACGCGACGAGTACATGGCGGGCGTGAAACGCACGCAGGAATACATCGCGGCGGGTGATGTCTACCAGCTGGTGCTGTCGTCGCGTTTCTCCGGCCGCCATTCGCTCGATCCCTTCCAGGCTTACCGCGCGCTGCGCCTGATCAATCCTTCTCCTTACATGTATTACTGCAAACTCGGCGACGTCACCGTGGTGGGCTCGTCACCCGAGGCGCTGGTCAAGGTGAATGCTGCCGGCAGTGCCGAACTGCGGCCCATCGCCGGCACGCGGCCGCGCGCCGAGGATCCGGTCGCGGACGCGCGCCACGAGCGCGAGCTGCTGGCCGACGTCAAGGAGAACGCCGAGCACGTGATGCTGGTGGACCTGGCGCGCAACGATCTCGGTCGCGTGGCGCGCGCCGGCAGCGTGCACGTGGATCCGTACCGCGTCATCGAACGTTACAGCCACGTGATGCACATGGTGAGCGGCGTGAAGGGCCAGCTCGCATCCGGCCGCGACGCCTTCGACCTGTTCGCCGCGACCTTCCCGGCCGGCACGCTGGTAGGCGCGCCGAAGGTGCGCGCCATGGAGATCATCGACGAGCTCGAACCGGTGCGCCGCGGCCTGTACGGCGGCACCGTGGGTTACTTCGGCGCACGCGGTGACATGGACCAGGCGATCACGATTCGCACGCTGGTGTTCCGCGGCGATGAGTACAGTTACCAGGCGGGCGCGGGGATCGTGGCCGACAGCGTGCCCGCGACCGAGTACGACGAGGTGGTCGCGAAATCCGGCGCCATGGCGCGCGCCCTCAGGCTCGCGGCGGAGGGCCTATGAGCAGTCAAGCCGGCGTCAGGCTCCTGTTGATCGACAACTACGACTCCTTTACCTACAACCTGGTGCAGGCCTTCATGGTGCTCGGCGCCGAAGTCGACGTGCGCCGCAACGACGCCATCACGGTGGAGCAGGCGAAGGCCGCTGACTTCACCCACCTGTGCATTTCTCCCGGGCCGGGCACGCCCTACGACGCCGGCGTTTCCATGGACATGATCCGCGCCTTCGCCGGATCGATGCCGGTGTTCGGTGTGTGCCTCGGTCACCAGTCCATCGTCGAAGTGTTCGGCGGCAAGGTAGTCAGGGCGGGGCGGCTGATGCATGGCAAGACCTCACCCGTCACGCACGACGGCAAGGGCCTGTTTGCCGGCATTCCCCAGTCCGCGGAAGTCGGCCGCTACCACTCGTTGATCGCCAAGCCCGACACCCTGCCGGCCGATCTCGAAGTGACGGCACGCACTCCCGAGGGCGAGATCATGGGCGTGCGCCACCGGACCCTGAAGGTCGAGGGCGTGCAGTTCCATCCCGAGAGCGTGCTCACGCCCGATGGCCCGGCACTGATCGGCAACTTCCTGAAAATGAGCGGGGGCCGGCAGTGAATCTGCGCGACACCCTCGAGCACCTGCTGTCCGGCAAGTCGCTGAGCGAAGCCGAGGCCGCGGAGCTGCTGCGCGCGCTGACCGGAAGCGACATGCCGCCGCCGCTGGCGGGTGCGCTGCTGGCGTCGCTGCGCTCCAAGGGGGTGACGGCCGACGAGGTGCGCGGTTTCGCGCGCGCCATGCGGGCGCTGGCGCGCCAGCCGCACATCCCGGCATCGCCGCATGCCATCGACATCGTGGGCACGGGCGGTGACGCCTCGGGAAGCTTCAATCTCTCGACCGGCGCGGCGCTGCTGACCGCGGCCTGCGGGGTCGACGTGGTCAAACACGGCAACCGCTCGGTGTCGAGCAAGTCCGGCAGCGCCGACGTGCTCGAGCAGCTCGGCCTCAAACTACCGCTGGACGAGGCCGCCGCGGGCGCCTGCCTCGCGGCGACGAAGTTCACCTTCCTGTTCGCACCGCACTATCACCCGGCGATGAAGGCCGTGGGGCCGATCCGCCAGGCCATGGGCGTGCGCACGGTGTTCAACATCCTCGGGCCCCTGACCAATCCGGCCGCACCGAAATTCCAGCTCACCGGCGCGTTCAACCTGCCCACCGCGCAGCTCATGGCGGACGCGCTCTCGGGCCTGAACGTCGAGCGCGCCTTCGTCGTGCACGGCGCGGAAGGCTGGGATGAACCGACACCGCTGGGTCCATTCACGGTGCTCGACGTGCGGCCCGGCAAGGTGCGCGCCGAGATCCGCAGCCCGTCCGACTATGGGCTCAATCTCTGCGGTGCCACCGATCTAGCCGGTGGCGATGCCGCGTCCAATGCGCGTGCGTTGCGCGCCGTCCTGAACGGCGAAGACCGCGGCGCACATCGCGATGCACTGTTGCTGGGTACGGCACTGGCGCTGGAAATCGTCGGACGCGTCACCGAGCCTCGCGAGGGTGTGCGCATCGCCCGCGAGGCCATCGACAGCGGTGCGGCACGCAAGACGCTCGACGCGCTCGCGGCATTCGGTGCGCGAGGTGCGGCGTGAGCAGCGCGGGCGACTTCCTGTCCACCATGGCGTTTTCGAGCCGCGCGCGCTCACTGGCCGCGCAGGCCGCATTGCCGGAGCGTGAGCTGCGGGCGCGCATCCCGGAGTTGCCGCCGGCGCCGGCGCTGTCGCTGCGCGGATTCGACCTGGTGGCCGAGGTCAAACTGCGCTCGCCGGCGGTCGGGTTGCTGAAGTCCGCGGCGCAGGAAGACGTTGGCGAGCGTGTGGCGACCTATGCGCGCGCCGGCGCCGCGGCGGTGTCCATCCTCACCGAGCCGAGCCGCTTCGACGGTTCGCTCGAAGACCTGGCCGCCGGGGCGCGTGCGCTCGCGCCGCTCGGCGTCCCGGCGATGCGCAAGGATTTCCTGGTGGATTCGTACCAGGTGCTCGAAGGGCGGCTCGCCGGCGCGGGTGGCGTGCTCGCCATCCTGCGCATGCTGCCGAAGCCTGAGCTCGAGAAACTCATCGACACCGCGCTCGGCCTGGACATGTTCGTGTTGCTCGAGACCTTCGACCTGCCCGACATCGAGCTGGCGCACGCGCTCGTCGACGCGCGGCGCGCGCACCGCGCGCTGCTGATGGTCGGCGTGAATTCCCGCGACCTGACTACCCTGAAAGTCGTTCCCGGGCGGCTCGACCAGCTCGCGGCCTCGCTGCCCACCCGTGTCGCGCGCGTCGCGGAGAGCGGCGTCGCCACGGCCGCGGACGCGGCACGCGTGGCGGCCGCGGGCTACGACGTCGCGCTGGTCGGAAGTGCGCTCATGTCGGCCGCCGATCCCGCCTCGCTGGCGCGCGCCATGCTCGACGACGGGCGCGCCGCGGTGCGTGCGCGAATGGCCGCGGCCGGAGCGCGCGCATGAGTCTGTTCATCAAGATCTGCGGCATGACCACGCCCGAGGCGGTACGCGCCGCGCTCGATTGCCGGGTCGACGCGATCGGATTCGTGTTCGCGCCGTCGGTGCGCAATGTCACGGCGCAACGCGCCAGCGAGCTGGCTGCCCCCGCGCGCCACAAGGCCGCGTGCGTCGCGGTCACCCGTCACCCGCAACGCGCCGACGTCGATGCCATCCTGCGCGACTTCAGGCCCGACATCCTGCAGACCGACATCGAGGATCTCGACGCGCTCGGGCTGCCGCGTTCCCTGAGCGTGCTGCCGGTGCTGCGGTCCGGTCCGCAGCCCGCCTGCGTATTGCCGCGCCGCATGCTCTTCGAGGGCCCGGTCAGCGGCAGCGGCCAAACTACCGACTGGGACGAAGCCGCGGAGCTCGCGCGCCGCGCCGAAATCATCCTGGCCGGCGGCCTGCATGCCGGCAACGTCGCCGCCGCGATCCGCCGCGTCGCGCCCTTCGGCGTCGACGTGTCGAGCGGCGTCGAACAGAGCCCCGGAATCAAGAGTGCACAGAAGATAGAGCAGTTCGTGGCCGCGGCGCGCGCGGCTGCCCCGGAGAAAACGTGAATACCAACGATGTGAACGCACCAGCGAACGCGGCCGCGAAATTCGATCCGGCGCAGCTGCTGGCCGACGAACTGGCCGGCAAGTTTCCCGATGCCCGCGGGCGTTTCGGGCCCTTCGGCGGCCGCTACGTTCCCGAGACGCTGATCGCGGCCTTCGAAAGGCTGGAGGCGGGCGTGAAGCAGTACCTGCACGCGCCCGATTTCCAGGCCGAGCTGAACCGCGAGCTGGCGAGCTGGGTGGGGCGTCCCACGGCGCTCACGCATGCCACCAAGCTCTCGAAAGCCTGGGGCGCGGAAGTGTGGTTCAAGCGTGAGGATCTCGCGCACACCGGCGCCCACAAGATCAACAACGCCCTCGGCCAGGCCATGCTCGCCAAGCGGCTCGGCGCGACGCGCGTGGTGGCGGAGACCGGCGCCGGGCAACACGGCGTGGCGAGCGCCGCTGCCTGCGCGCGGGTCGGCCTGCCGTGCACCGTGTACATGGGCGCGGTGGACATGGAGCGCCAGGCGCCGAACGTCGGCCGCATGAAGTTGTTGGGCGCGACCGTGGTGCCGGTGACCAGCGGCGACCGCACGTTGCGCGCCGCCATCGACGAGGCGTTCCGCGACTGGGTGGGCAATCCCAACGACACCTTCTACATCATCGGCTCGGCGGTGGGCCCGCATCCCTATCCGTACCTGGTGCGTGAATTGCAGACGGTGATCGGCCGCGAGGCGCGCGCGCAGTTCCGCGCCGCCACCGGCGGCCTGCCCGACGCGGTGATTTCCTGCGTGGGCGGCGGCTCGAACTCCATCGGCATGTTCCATCCTTTCATCGGCGACGCGTCGGTGGAGATCATCGGCATCGAGGCGGGTGGCAGCGGTCCCGCGCTGGGACACAACGCCGCGACGCTGGCGTATGGAAGACCCGGCGTGCTGCACGGCGCTTACTCGCTGCTGCTGCAGGACGAGAACGGCCAGATACAGGAAACCGAATCGGTTTCGGCCGGCCTCGACTACCCGGGCGTGGGACCCGAGCACTCGTTGCTGCTGTGGGCCAATCGAGTGCGTTATGAGGCTGCCACCGACGCTGACTCGCTGGCCGCGCTCACCGAGTGCTGCCGGCTCGAGGGCATCCTGCCGGCCATCGAATCGGCGCATGCCTTCGCCGGTGCCAAGCGCTGGGCGAAGCAAAACCCCGGCAAGAAGGTTCTCATCGGGCTCTCGGGCCGCGGCGACAAGGACATGCCCACGTTGCAACGCACCGTTCTGGTCGACAAAGAATTGGCGGACAAACAACCATGACGCCACGCGACCGAATCAGTGAGGCCATCCGCGGCGCGCGCAATGGCACGGCCATCGTCGCCTTCGTCACCGCCGGGTTCCCGCTGCGCGAGAGGTTTCGCGAACACCTGGTGCAGGTCGGCAACGAAGCCGACGTCGTGGAAATCGGCGTGCCGTTCACCGATCCCATGGCCGACGGCATGACCATCCAGCGTTCCAGCGTTGAGGCGCTGCGCCAGGGCGTGACGCTGCGCTGGGTGCTGTCCGAGCTCGAGCAGATGCAGGCGTCCCGGACATTGCCCCGGGCGCCGCTGCTGCTCATGAGCTACCTGAATCCGCTGCTGGCATTCGGCTTCGCCGAGCTGGCCGCGGCCGCGGCGCGCGCCGGGGTCTGTGGTTTCATCGTGCCCGACCTGCCGTACGACGAGAGCGCGGAGTTTCGCGCCGCGCTCGAACCGCACGGGCTCGCCATGATCCAGATGGTGACCCCGGTGACCCGCCCGGAGCGGCTGGCGCAGCTGTGCGCCGCTGCCCAGGGCTTCGTGTACGCCGTCACCATGACCGGCACCACCGGGCGCACCGCCGCGGTGCCTGCCGAGGTGACGCGTTATCTCGACACCGTGAGCCGGGCGTCCAAACTACCGGTGTGTGCCGGCTTCGGCATCCGCAGCCGCGACCAGGTCGAGCACCTGCGCGGCCACGTCGCCGGTGTCATCGTCGGCTCGGCGCTTGTGGAAGTGATGGAAAACGGACAGGATGCGGCCAACTTCCTGAGTTCGCTGCGGCCCTGAGCCGCCGCTCCTTTGCAACACAAACTTCCCGGCTACACGATGCTCGCCGTTCTCATCGGCGGGCTGTCGATGGTGAGTCCTTTCTCCATCGACACCTTCTTTCCCGCCTTCCACGCCATGGAGAAGGCGCTGCACGTCGACCCGTGGGCCTTGCAGCAGGTGCTGACCGCCTACATGGTGCCGTTCGCCTTCGCCTCGCTGGTGCACGGACCGATCTCCGACGCCATCGGCAGGCGGCCGGTGATGATCTGGGGCATGGCGCTGTACACCGTGGGGTCGGTCGCCTGCACCTTCGCGCCTAACTACGGAGCGCTGATCGCGGCGCGCATGCTGCAGGGCGCGACCGCGGGCGTCGGCGTGGTCATCGGCCGGGCGGTGGTGCGCGACCTGTACGAAGGTCCGCGCGCCCAGCACCTGATGAGCATCACCACCATGATCTTCAGCCTGGCACCCGCGGCCGCCCCGGTCATCGGTGGCTGGGCGCACGTGGCCTTCGGCTGGCGTGCGGTGTTCGCGGTGATGGTCATCTGCGGCGTGGTGCTGACGTTCTCCGCGTGGTGGCGCCTGCCGGAGACCCACGCGGTGAGCGCGCGAATTCCCTTCAGCGTGCGCAACCTGGTCTCGACCTCGCTGACGGTGTTGCGCCATCGCGAGTTCCTGATGCTCGCCATCGCTGCCGCGACCAACTTCTCCTCGGTGGCCGTGCTCATCGGCGCGGCGCCGGAGATCGTCGAGCGGCACTGGGGCATGAGCGAGACTTCCTACGGCTGGCTGTTCTTCCCGGTGATCGGCGGCATTCTCGTCGGCGCCTGGTGCTCGGGCCGCATCGCCGGCCGGTATTCGCTCGACAGCCAGGTGCGCTTCGGCCTGAGCTTCACCTTCGGTGTGGCGCTGGTGCGGGTCATCGCGCACTTCGCACTCGCGACGGTGCCGATTCCCTTTCAGCAGGCACTGTTGTTCTTCGCCGGCTTCGGCGCGCAGTTCGCGTTTCCCGTGCTGACGCTGCGCATGCTGGACCTGTTTCCGGGCGCGCGCGGCACCGCGGCGTCCGCGCAATCATTCGTCGCGCTGCTGGTCACGGCTTTCACCATCGGCATCGTGTCGCCGCACGCACAATCGCACCTGCACTGGCTGGCGTGGGCGTCGCTGGGTTACACGCTCATCGCCGCGGGATGCTGGCACCTGTCGTTGCGCAATCACCGGCGTGCCGCCGCGGCCGCGCCGGAAATTCAATAACCCACGGCGCCGCCGCCCATTTTCATTTCGCGCAGCTCGCCGCCCCGCAGCCGCGGCTTGCGCTCATCGAGCGCGATACCGATCCAGTAGCCGCGCTGCGCATCGTCTTCCTGCGTCGCCTGGCCCATTTCCTGCAACTGCCGTAGATAGTCGGCGCTGAATTCGCCCTTGCCGACCAGCGCGCCGATTTCTCCCGACGCGGCTTTCGAGTAATCGAAGCCGCCGTGCGCGGGCGACGCGATGGCCTGTTGCGGCGACTTGCCATGCGCCAGGATGTCGAGCAGTGCACCGAGCGTGCGCTGCGCAAGTCCGCTGCCGATGCCGCTGAAGCCGAGCACCGGTTTGCCGTTCTCGAGCACGATGCCGGGGCTGGTGGGATCCGGCAGCCGCGAGCCCGGCGGCAGCGCCGCGATGGCCGCCTGCTGGAAGGACGCCGAGTCGGGAATCGAGATGCCGCCGACGAAAATGCCGGTCGAGCCCCAGTTCACCGTGTTGATGGAGTGCACCACCGCCGCGACGTTTCCCTGCGCGTCCACCGCGACTACCGCGTCCGAATGGTTCGGCGACTGCAGGTGCGGCGCCGGGACCGAAGGCAAGCGACCGGCTTCCAGCAGTTTCCAGAGCTGCAACGACGTTTCTGTCCTGAGCCGTGACTGAGGCGAAAGATCGAGACCGAGCATTTTCCCGAACTGCGGCGCGACTCCAGGAGCACTCAGGATCATGCCGACCTTGGTGAACTGCATCTGCCAGAAGAAACTCAGCGGCGACTCGGCGTAGGGCGGCAGCGCCCCGAGGTTCGCGGCGCTGGCCAGGTTCAGGCTCTCGACGAGACTGACGCCGCCCAGCGCCGGCAAGCCGTGCGCGTACACGTCGAAGCGGTTGAACTTCGTGTGCACGGGCTCGATCCAGGTGGGTAGATAGGCCTCGAGATCGGCGGCCGCCATCCTGCCGCCCTCGGAACGCAGCGCTGCGACGAAACTCCGCCCCCAATCGCCGCGATAGATGTACTGCGTGACGCCTTGCCGCGTCATTTCCCGAAGTGTCGCCGCAAGCGCCGGCTGGCGGAACCGGTCACCGGCCGTGTACAGGCTGCCGTCCTGCTTGGTGAAAATGGCGCGGGTGTCCGCGCGGCGCGTCAGCACGGCCTCGCGTGACTTCATCATGCCGGCCAGTTCCGGGGACAGGACCACGCCTTCTTCGGCGCAACGAATGGCGGGCGCGACGATGTCGGCGAAACGACGCTTGCCGAATCGGCGCTGCGCAGCTTCCACGCCGGCGAGGAATCCGGGCACCAGTGCGGTGCGGCCGCTGGGCGTGGATTTGAACGCGTTCAAACCGCCGGCCGCCAGTGCGGCCGGGTCGATGCCTGGAATCGTCAGCGGCTCGGATTCGCCGAGCACGGTGTTGAAGGCACCGTCGAGATCGAAAACCTTGCCGCTGGCGGCGTCGAAATAGACGACATTGATGATGCCCGCGTAACTCACGTAAGAGCCCGCGGCGAGACACGGTTGCATCATCGCGGCCGTCAGCGCCGCGTCCATGGCGGTGCCACCCTTCTTCAACGCTTCGACGCCGGCGGCCGCGGCACCCGTGCCCGTGGTGGTTACCACCATGCCGCGCGAGGCAGTCACCTCGGGTGCGGGTTCGGCGAATGTTTCGCCACTGCCGGTCAACAGGGCACACGCTGCGGCGATCGGTACGGTCTTTCTCATGTGTGTCTCTTCGAACGGTCGCGAAAGAAGATGGTTTCAACCGGGCGCTTGAAGACGTCGGCAATCGCAAGAGCCAGCGGCAGGCTCGGATCGTAGCGTTCGGTTTCGATGGCGATGACGGTTTGCCGGGACACGCCCAGCTTTGCGGCGAGCTCGGCCTGCGTCCAGCCGCGCTCGGCGCGCAGCTCGGGCAGATTATTTTTCACGCAACCTCAGCAGCCGCACCATGCGCCAGATGAACACCGGCCAGCCAAAGGTGTGCACGAAGCCGACATTCACGTGCGGGAACCCGAGAGGTTCGAGGTAGGCGTAGACCAGGGTCCACACCGCGGTGACCAGCGCTGCGAGCGCGGCGGCGATCAGCACTTCGCGCTGCACGAATTCGTCGCCGCGCCGGTAGGCGGTCACGGTGGCAAAGATCATGGCGAGTCCCGGGACCGTGGGCGACAGCACCAGCACCGTCCGCAACGGACCGGGCGGCAGACTCACCAGCGCCCACAGGGCGGCGGCATACGCGAGCAGATAGAGCAGGAACCACCCGCCGAACTGGAGCAGCCAGTAGCGCAGCAACAACCTGAATTCGACCTGGTCCATGGGCGGGTCCCGATGTAAAGGATGCTTAACGTTACCGGCGGCGCCGGTCGACGTCAAGCATCCTTTACATTGCTGGTGCCGCGCACGAACGCGGCCGCCATGCGCACCGCCGCATCAGCGTCGTTGTCACCCTT
>Ga0068861_100003480_pt1 | contig 10452 bp, 7 predicted proteins | sample KBSSwiS42_FD_66593 | JGI IMG/M metagenome (GOLD analysis project Ga0068861, IMG submission 66593) | Switchgrass rhizosphere microbial communities from Kellogg Biological Station, Michigan, USA - KBS Switchgrass S4-2 | ecosystem: Host-associated > Plants > Roots > Rhizosphere > Soil ...
CCGTCGAGGCGGATCAACAGTCCGGCTCACGGGTTGTTCGCGACCCTGATCGGCACCACGATTGAGTTCTTCGACGTCTACATCTATGCGACGGCGGTGGTGCTCGTGTTTCCGGCGCCAGACGGCGGCGAACAATGTCTTCCAGCAGCAGGGCCCGCGCGTTGACGCCTTCCCGGAAGAGCGCGCACCTAGGACTCACGACACCGATTCGGTTCACGCCTTGCGTGGAGCGCGGCTACCGCACGATTCGGTTCGAGGGGGCGGATCGGATTGACGGCGATTTTCGGCGGCGAGTTGGTAACTATGAAAAATGGCGTCCCCACTGCCAGGCGGTTGGAACCAAATCGCCAATTGGTTGAAGCTGATCGACCACTTGCGCCAGGCGCCCTGAGCATGCCGGGCAGTCAGGACAACGTCGATGCCGCCGACCGGGTTCTCGCCGACATCGATTCGACGATCACCAGGCCCGCTGGATCACCACAGATTGGGCATCGAGCCATAGCGAACTCCTGCACCGTGGCGCTATCTGCTAGGAACGATCGCGGGGAGGATGGTCGTGTCGTTCTTCGCGAGACCCGGCCGCGCCGACTTGTACTTCTTCGCCGAGAGCACAACCTGATCGATCATGGCGCCGTCCTCGCGCGAATGGATTCGCATGAAGTGCAACATGTTGCCGTTCGTGCCTGCTGGGAACCGGAGGTTCACAGTGCCGACCACGTTCCGGCTCCCCCACGCTTCGTCGCGCCAGCCCCATCCCTGCAGCCCGCAGCCGCTGCACTCCTCGAGGTTCACGGCCAGCGCGGTGGCGGTGCCGATGGCATATGCCGGCGCGCCGGATCGATCGACGGCGCCGGAGAACTGGACGTAGACCGAATCGTTGTACGGACTGTTGCGCTGCGCCTTCATCCGGATCCAGAGCTTGTATTCCTGCGTCGGGTCCGCCGGGAAGGTGAACTCGAAGTAGTCGGCGGGACTGGCCAGCGGCGCCGGCAGCTTCGGCCGATTGGCGTCCGGATCGGCTAGCACGCCGCCGTCGGCTGCGGTGGGATCGGGGCCGCCCGTCCAGGTGCCGCGGACAACCCCGCCGTCCGCGTCCGCGGTATGGACCACGAGCTCTTCGAGCGGCGTGATGGTGACGGTCACCGCGTCGCGCGCCTCGGCGCCGGCGTTGTCGCGCACGATCAGCGTGATGATGTGCCTCCCCGGCGGCAAGTTCGGAAAGAAGTCTTCGCCTGTGCCGACCACCTTGTCCCCTTCCATCCATGTGAACAACAGCGGATCGAGATTCGGATCGTAGGTCCTCATCGCGTCGGCGGCGGCGGCGCGATCGCCGAACTGCGAGATGAAGGGCACCTCGGCATTGTGAGGCGACATCACGACAATCGGCGCGGCATTCGGCGGTTCGGCGGCGCGGTTGTAGAGCACCATCGCGGCGTAGCTGGCGGTCGCGATCACAACGTCGGGCCGTCCGTCGCGATCGACGTCGGCGGGAATCGAGGCGCCGAACGACACGTTGAACGAGCGGTTCGGGCCGAATGTCCCGTCACCCTTGCCGATGGCGAGCGTCCCTCCAGAGGTCAGGATGTCGAGCCGGCCATCAGCGGTGAAATCGGCAATGGCAACGTTGGACGCGAATTGCGGAACGTCACTGAGGAGCGCTGACTTCAGTGTGCCGTCACCGTCGCCGAGCCAAATAATGATCCCTTGTGGCGCCATGCCCACGACATCTGGATGTCCGTCGCCGTCGAGGTCGGCGACCTGCAGGCCCCACGCGTCAGGGACCGTTTCGCTACGCCGCTCCGTCGGGAAATCACCGGCGCCGTCACCCAGCAGCAGGACCACCTGCTTCGTGGTCAGGTCCCAGAGGATCAGATCGACGCTGCCGTCGCCGTTCATGTCGGCGGCGCTTTGCAGCCACGCGGCCGATGGGTGAGCCTGATCGATTTCGGTGAACGTTCCGTCGCCGCGGCCGAGGAAGACTCTGCGGATCATTCTGGCGTTGCCGGCCGCATCGGCGACGACGATGTCGACGTGTCCGTCGTGATTCACATCGGCCGCGATCATGCCGAGCGCGCGGTTCACCGTGAGCGACGCGCCGCGCGCGAAGCCGCCGGCGCCGTCGCCGAGGACGCAGTCGATGACGAATTGCTGCGTCGCGAAATCGCCCTGCGACACCCAGGAGTACGCTGTCTCTGCAAAGTCCGGGTGGCCGTCCTCGTTGAAGTCGCCGACGACGGCGGATAAGACGATCTTGGAGTCGCCGCCGGTGTCGACATTGACTGGTGTCCTGGCGTCGAGCACCACTCCGCCGCCGACGACGACGTCGGGAATGCCGTTGTGATTGAAGTCCGCGACGGCGAGGAGTCCCCCAGAGGCCGAGACGTTATTCGAGACGTCGGGCAGCGCCTGCAGCTCGAACGCGGTCGCGCCGGTGCCCCCGGCGCCGGCGGTTCGATTCCAGAGCACGGTTGCCGCAGCCACGTACTCGTTGCCGGTCGCGAGATCGACGCGGCCGTCGCCGTCGAAGTCGCCGGCGGTCACTGCGCGGCTGCCCGACGACGATTTGATCACCTCGTGCGTGGCAAATAGCGGCGCCGAACTGTTGGCGAAGAAAATCGTGACGCTGCTCAAGGCGCGGCTCGCCACCGCAAGGTCGAGGCGTCCGTCGGCGTTGAGATCGGCGGCGGTCATCCCGCGGGGCGATGACAGGCCGGCGCCGTTCAGCGTCGTCGTCCAGCGAAGGCCGGTCGCGCCGTTCAAGTAGAGCTCGACGACGTTCCGCGCTGTCGACGCCGCCGCGAGATCGTCGCGGCCGTCTTTATCGAAGTCGGCGGCGACGAGGACGTTCATGTTCGTTCCCGAGCCCGAGGGCGCAGCCAGTTCCGTACGGGTGAAACTGAGCGCGCCTACGTTCCGGAGGAGAGTAATGCGGCTGCCGCCCGCGTTTGCGATCGCAATGTCTGAATACAAGCCGCCCGATGTGAAGCGGCCGACGGCAATGCCCTGTGCGTTCACTCCGGCGTTCAGCGTCGGGCCAGCCGTGAAGTCACGCGTGGCGATGTCGCAGCTAAGGATCGACACCGTTCCCGAGGCGTAGCTGCTGTAGACGAGGCTCGGACTCTGAGGGCCGAACCAACCTGCGGCGAGGCCGCGCGGGTTGCCGGGCGCCGGCAGTCGCTTCGGCGCGGCGAAGTTGCCCGCGGCGCCGCCGAAGAGGACGTCGATCTCGCCGGCGTCAGCCGCGGCGACCGCGAGATCCGGGTAGCCGTCGACGTCGAGGTCGGAGACGAGGAGGTCGAATGGCCCCGCGCCGACGGGATAGCGCCTGACGGTGAATCCGCCGCTGCTGAACTCGCGGTTCATGAAGACGTCGACCGTATTCGAGGCGGTGTTCGCCGTCGCGAAGTCGAGCGCGCCGTCGCCGTCGAAGTCGGCCGACACGATGGCGCGTGCACCGGCGTCGCTCGGATACTGGGCTGGAGTGAACCTCAACGCAGCCGTCGGTGTCGTGTTCTCGGCCGCGAAGCGGCCGGTCAGGAGCAGAAACACGAGAAGAGACAAAGCCGTTCGACGCACCATGCGTGCACCTCGGTTCGGTTGGGTTCGGAGGCGGTGGTGCAATAACTGTGACAGCCTTGTGAGTGAGCATTCGGCCGCGATCAGAGGCGCGCCGTATCCGATCGGATAGCTGGCGCGGACGATCGGATATGCCCGGCAGAGCTGCGCTCGGGACGGAGCGAATGCCCGCCGACCCGTCGCTATTGAGTACGACCTTGCCAAGATCGGCGTCGTCGATCGCGCCGTGGCGGCGACGTTAAGCGGCCAGGATCACGAGCCTGAGTCGAAATTAGGAATTTGGCCCGAGTGGCGCAATGCCGAATCGATCGCCACCAAGGTTTCGGGAGGAATTCGCATCTCTTTCGGCATCGAAACGACGTGAATCAGAAGCAGCGGCTGCAGCGGCTGCAGCGGCTGTTCTTTTCCAGACGGGATTTGCGTTCGACGGAAACCGATTTGTTCGAACCGCCGTGACAACGCGCGCGTTCAATTATTTAACGTGCGCCGACGGCTCCGAAAATCAGGTGGCGTCCCTAACGGGATTCGAACCCGTGTTTTGGCCTTGAAAGGGCCACGTCCTAGGCCTCTGGACGATAGGGACGTGCGGCGGTCGGCGAACAAAAAATTCTATCACACGAGCTCGCGCCGGCCCGCCCCGTCACTCCGACACCCTTCATCGGTCGTGCAGCCGCCCATGGTTGAGCCCGTGGCCCGCGCGCTCCTTTGGACGCTTACCGACCATTCCTGCGGCCTCGTCGTCGTAGCATGTAATGCAAGCGCGCCGCAGCGCGGCGAAGGAGAGGCGATGATCAATCGGCATGTTCTCATCGCGGTGATCGCGGGCGGATGGTTGGCCGCGGCCGGCGCCGCGCAGGCGCAGGAAGCCGCGCCAGCGGGGCCGTCGCGCGATGGCGTCGAGGTCACGTCGTTCGTCGCGCTCGGCTCGACCACATCCGGCATCGGCGCGGCGGTCCGCTGGCCGCTGTGCGCCAATCTCAGCGTCGAGTGGGAAATGAGCCAGCGCTACGCCGAGTTGAATGCGCTCGGCACGAGCGTGAGCCTGCTCTTCGATCTGCCGAAGATCGGCGCGGCCACGCCGTACCTCGCCGGCGGCCTCGGCATCGAGCAATACGGCTACGCGACGAGCGGGCCCTCGGCGTCAATCCTCAAGCACGCCGCGACCGCGGTGACGGTGAACGCAGGCGGCGGCGTGCGGGTGCCGGTCGACGACACGTGGGGGGTCCGCGCCGACATGCGCTGGTCCAACGGACTCGGCAGCCAGGCGCCGGAGCGGCTGCGGCTCTACAACGGCATCACGTTCGCGCCGGGCAAGCGCGACTGAGCCGCGCGCGCTCGCGGTCGCACGCTCCATCGAAGAATCGGCACGGCAGTTGATACGCCGATCGGCATGGATGAGAATGCCGCGCCCACGGTTGAGATGTCCCTCGAGATGCTGAGCGAAGCGGTCGCCAAGGCCGCCAACGACCTGCAGGCGGTGCGCGCCGCGCTCGACACCGCCCGCGCCGACATCACCTCGCGCAATACGTCGGTGTCGCGCGTCGTCCTCAAGGATGCCGGCCGCGTCATCGACCATCTGCGCCGCGCCGACGAGGGATTGCGCGACGTGCTCCGCGATCTCAGCGAGCGGGAGTAGCTCCGGCGAGAGCTTCGGTCGCCTCGCCCTCCTTCACGCCGTCCCGGCGGTGACGCGCCACCCGCATTGCCGTCTCGAGGTGCTGCGGCTCGACCTTGCCGTTGAACTGCGCGCCTTCCGCCAGCATCAGCCGCGGCGCGACGACGCGGCCCGAGGCGCGCGCGTCGTTCATGATGTCGACGCGGCCGGTCGCCAGCATCGTGCCGTCGACCTCGCCGCGCACCGTGATAATCCGCGCGATGATGTCGCCGTTGACGATGCCATCGGCGCCGACCACGACGGCGTGATGTTCGTTCCAGATGTTGCCGTCGACGCGGCCTTCGATCAGCACGTCCTCGACGCAGTCGATGTTGCCGCGGATGACCAGTGTGCGCCCGGAGAGAGCCATGCCTCCGATCGTATGCCATGCGCGCCGCGCCGCGACGCGTGTTTCAGCTCCAGATGGGCCGCCAGCCGTCCGGATGGGCATCGAAAAACGCCGCGATCGACGCGCGCAGCACGCTCGGGCTGTGGGCCGAGCTCCCCGGCGTCGTCGGCGCGCGGCAATCGACCAGGAACTCGAGCACGAACGCCAGATCGCGCGCGGCCTGGAACCGCTCTTTCGGATCCTTCTCGAGGCAGTGCCGCACGACGACTTCCAGATCCGGCGAACAGCCGGTCAACGCGGCGAGCGCGGGCGGCTCCTCTTTCAGGATGGCGTGCAGCGTCTCGACCGCCGAATCGCGGGCGAACGGCGCGACGCCGGCAATCATCTCGTAGAGGATCACGCCGAGGCTGAAGATGTCCGACCGGGCGTCCGCGGGCGCGCCCTGCACCTGCTCGGGCGACATGTAGCCGATGGTGCCGAGAATCGCCCCGGCCACGGTCGTCTTCATCGATCCCTGGTGCGGCAGCCCGAGCACTTCCTTCCGGCACTTGGCGAGGCCGAAGTCGAGGATCTTCAGCCGGCCGTCGTCGGTGACGAAGATGTTTTCGGGCTTGAGATCACGGTGGACGATGCCCGCGTCGTGCGCCGCGGCGAGGCCGCGCGCCATGTCCACGGCTTCGGCGACGGCCAGGCGGGCACGCAGCGGCGACCGCTCGATCTGCTGCCGCAGCGTCGTGCCCTGGAGGAACTCGGACACGACATACGGCATGCCCTCGTGCAGGCCGATGTCGAAGACGGCGACGACGTTCGGGTGATTGAGGAGGGCGGTGACCCGCGCCTCCTGGGCGAACCGCGCGAGCCGATCCGGGTCGAGCGCGACCGCGGGGACGAGCACCTTCAGCGCCACCCGGCGACTCAGCCGGGTGTCTTTCGCCCGGTACACCTCTCCCATGCCGCCCGAGGCAATCAGGCATTCGACTTCGTACGGTCCAAGTTTCGAGCCAGGCTGGAGGTTCATGGCGTGTCTCATCGGGTAACTGAATGAGCCGATGTCTGGATCAACGCTGGGCCGGGAAGATCCGAACAGGGCGGCCGCCTGCCGTTCGGTTCCAGCGGCGGCGGCGTTATATGAGGTGGGATGGGACACGCGCAGCAGCCGCAACGTGTGCAACGACGGGGAATCAGGCCGGTTATCGCTGTGACTGGCTTGAAGATCGGGCTTCAAACAGAAGCCGCAACCCCTTATGATACGGCCCGTTCCCAGCCCGTTTTATATCTGGCCGCGTCAACTGTCATGACCGAGACCGGTGTGGGCGATACGCCGCTCGTCGACCGTCAGCCCGCCAGCCCCGACGGGGAGCCGGGCCTCGACTCGACCTTCGCCCTGGTGGAGCGGGTGAAGACGGGCGATCGCGAGGCGCTCGATCACCTGATTGCCCGCTTCCTGCCCGCGCTGCGCCGGTGGGCGAGCGGGCGGCTGCCCCGCTGGACGCGCGGCCTGATGGACACCGACGACCTGGTGCAGGAAACGGTGATCCGCGCCGTCAACCGGATCGAGCGGTTCGAGTCGCGTCACGAAGGCGCGCTGCAAGCCTACCTGCGGCAGGCGATCGTCAACCGGATCCGCGACGAGGTGCGGCGCAGCAAGCGCTCGCCAGTGGAGACGGCGCTCAACGAACACGCGGCCGATGCGGGCGCGTCCCCACTCGAGCAGGCGATCGGCGCCGAGGCGCTCGAGCGATACGAGGCGGCGCTCGCGCGCCTGCGGCCGGAGGAGCGCGAGGCGATCGTCGCGCGGGTGGAGATGGATGGCAGTTACAAAGAGGTGGCGCAGGCGCTCGGCAAGCCATCAGCCGACGCGGCGCGGATGGCCGTGGCCCGCGCCGTGCTGCGCCTGGCAGAGGAGATGAGCCGTGGGTCGCGCTGAGCCGGCATTGTTGTCGCTCGCGGAATCAATCGCCGACGGCGCGGCGATCGACTGGACCGGCGTCGAAGCGCAGGCCTCGCCGGAAGAGCAGGCGGTGATCCGGCAGCTGCGGGTCCTGTCCGAGCTCGCCGGACTGCATCGGACGATCGCCGTCGACATGACGCCGCCATCGGGCGCGATCCGGTCGCGGCAGGCGTCGGCGGCGCCGGCGATCGGCACCTGGGGCCACCTCAACTTGATCGAACGGCTCGGCGGTGGCACGTCGGGCGACGTCTATCGCGCCTGGGATCGTCGTCTCGAACGCGAAGTGGCGCTGAAGCTGCTGCGCACGGCCGACTCGATCGACGATCTCGACACCTCGCGGATCACCCACGAGGCGCGGCTGCTGGCGCGAATCCGCCATCAGAACGTGATCACCGTCTACGGCGTCGACTCGCACGATGGCCGCGTCGGGCTGTGGATGGAGCTGGTGCGGGGCGTCACGCTCGAGCAGCGGATTGTCGAGCGCGGCCCGCTCAGCGCGCACGAAGCGATTCTCGTCGGTCTCGATCTGTGCCGCGCGCTGGCGGCGATTCACGCCGCCGGCCTCATTCACCGCGACGTCAAGGCGCAGAACGTGATGCGTGAGGACGGCGGACGGATCGTCCTGATGGATCTCGGCACCGGCCGGGAAGCGGGCGCGCTCGGTCCGACGACGTCGCCGGATCTGGCGGGCACGCCGCTGTATCTTGCGCCGGAGCTCTTCTCCGGCGCGGACGCGAGCGAACGAACGGATCTCTACAGCCTCGGCGTGCTGCTGTATCACCTCGTCACCGGCGCGTTTCCGGTGCGCGCGACGACGATTCAGCAGCTGCACGAGGGACACCGGAAGGGGCAGATTGTCAGGCTGCGCGACGCGCGGCCGGACCTCCCGGCCGCGTTTGTTGCCGTCGTCGAGCGCGCGATCGCCGGCGATCCGCAGCGTCGCTACACGAGCGCCGGGGAGTTCGAAGCCGATCTGGCGCAAGCCCTCAACGACGTCACGCCGTCCGCCGGCATTCCGGTCGCGCCCGCGCGGCAAACCGAGCCGCTGGTTGCAGAAAAAGGGCGCATCCAGCGTTCATTTTCGCGGGCAGCGGTGGTGGCCGCCAGCATCGCCGCGATCGCGACGCTCGGCCTGGTCGCTGCGTCGTGGCTGAAACCGCGGCCCGGTTCGAGCGTTGCCACACCAGCGGCGATCCGGTCGATTGCGGTGCTGCCGCTGGTCAACTTGTCCGGCGATCCGGCGCAGGATTATTTTGCCGACGGCATGACCGAGGAGCTGATCGCCACGCTGGGGCAGTTGCGCGGCCTCAACGTCATCTCGCGCACGTCGGCCATGCAGTTCAAGGGCTCGAAACGGCCGCTGCCCGAAATCGGCCGTGCGCTCAAAGTCGACGCCGTGCTGGAGGGCTCGGTTCGCATGGTTGCCGCCGGCGGGCCGGGCGCGCCGGCGCGGGTGCGGGTCAACGCCCGGCTGATTTACGCGGGCAGTGACACGCAGGTGTGGGACCGCACGTTCGAAAGCATCGCCTCGGATGCGATGGCGCTGCAGGACGACCTGGTTCGCGCAATTGCCGAGAGCATCAACCGGCAAATTGCGCCGTCACGCAACGATGCCCGGGCCGGGCAGGATCCGGACGCGTTCGAGCTCTATCTGAAGGGCCGCTTCTATGGCAATACGCGCACGCGTGCCAGCCTGGAGCGCGCGGTCTCGTTCTTCCAGCAGGCGCTCGACCGCGATCCGCGCTACGCGAAAGCGTACGCCGGCCTGGCCGACGCCTACCGAATGCTGGGGACGTACGGCGCCATGCCCTACGCGGAGGCGATTGCGCGCGCCTCGCAGGCGGCGCAAAAGGCGCTCGCGATCGACGACACGCTGGCCGAGGCGCATGCCTCGCTCGGGCTGGTGCAGGACGATCGGTTGGAGTGGAGCGCCGCCGACGCCAGCTTCAAGCGTGCCCTCGATCTGAATCCCGGGTACGTCAACGCCCGCCAGTGGTATGCGGCGCACCTCTCGGCGCGCGGCCTGCTCGCGGACGCGGCGGCCGAAATCGAGAAGGCCGCCATCCTGGATCCGCTGTCGACCAGCGTGCAGACTTACCACGCGCTCATCATGTTCCTGGCGCGCCGCTACGATGCCGCCATCGAGCAGGCTGAGAAGGCGCTGCAATTGAACCCCGATCTGGTCAGGCCGCGTGTGCTGATTGCCGAGGCGCTGGCGCAGCGGGGGGAGTTCGACCGCGCCCTTCAGGCAATCGACGCCGCCGCCAGTCTGGATGCGACCAATCCGGAAGTCCGCGTCTATCGTGCCTGTGTGCTCGCGCTGGCCGGCCGTCGCGCCGAGGCACTGCAGCTGGCCATCGACCTCGGCGAGCGCTATCGAAGCCAGCAGGAGGGCCACGCCGTCGATGTCGCGGCCCCCTATGCGGTCCTGGGCGATGCCGATCGCGCATTCGAATGGCTCGAGCGCGCGCGCCAGGCGCGCGACCCCTGGATGACGTATATCATCGTCGACCCCTGGTTCGACAACGTCCGCCGCGACCCGCGGTTCGATACTCTCCTTGCGAGGCTGTGGGTGACGCAGTAATGTATCGCCGTTCTGCGAGCATCGGCAGCTGCAGCATGACAAGGAGGAGTAATGAGCGACAACCTCAGTGAGTTGCTGGTCGACCTCGCGTCGAATGCGGACCTGATGGCGGCATTTCAAGCCGACCCCGAGCGTGTATTCGACGAGGCTGGTCTCAGCGGTGAGGAGAGGGCGGTGATGCGGTCGCGCGATCCGCGGCTGCTGGCGAACACAGTCGGCGCGGGGCACACCCTGATGTTGGGACACGGCGGAGGAAAGCCGGCACCCGGGAAGGGTGGAAAGAAGAAGAGCGGACGGAAGAAGAGCGGCAGAAAGAGCGGGGGCAAGAAAAAGGGTGG
>Ga0068861_100003481_pt1 | contig 10452 bp, 9 predicted proteins | sample KBSSwiS42_FD_66593 | JGI IMG/M metagenome (GOLD analysis project Ga0068861, IMG submission 66593) | Switchgrass rhizosphere microbial communities from Kellogg Biological Station, Michigan, USA - KBS Switchgrass S4-2 | ecosystem: Host-associated > Plants > Roots > Rhizosphere > Soil ...
GGCTGCCTGCCGTGCCCGGCGGCGAGCGGCCAGCCCGGCCGACCTGGCCGCGCGTCTGGATCGCAGGTTCGTCGTCACCCCGACGATCCGGCTGCTGTCGGACATCGCCGTGCGCGCGGTCGAAGAGCTCGACCAGCGCGACATCGGCACCGGCAAGAGCCGCGTGCACTTGCCCGGCGCGCGTTCAATTGGACCACTATTGCCAGGTAGTTTGCCCGAACGCGCCATAAACGCGCCCTGACCTGTCGCCCCGGCAGGGATCAAGCCTGCGACCTGGATTACAAGGCACCTGATGGGTCTGCTGGAAACGAGATTAGCGAACCATTCGGATTGCGTCGAAGCGTCACAGCGTCCCTTCGCGTGGGCTCCTTTCCCGGCAAGGGGCAGCCGAACCGGAACCTCTGGAATCCGAGCGGGGACCTGCGCCTGGCCACCGCCACGAATTGACGCTTATTCGTCGCTTATACCCGCGACGCGCCGAGAATCGTCGAGAACCTACCGGAAGTATGAAGTTCCCAACCACGTTGTGACACAGAACGATTGGCAACCACCGCGGCGTGTCGAGAATCCTCGACCTAAAAGCGGAAGGTCGCCGGTTCGATCTCGGCCCTGGCCACCGGGATTTACGCATCCGCAGCGCAATCGAGCACCCACGGATTGTCGCCCCTGCTCATCGCACCGCCTGTCGAACCGGCGCATTCTGTCAAGATGCCTGACGGCGGGATCTACTAGTACCGCCATTTCAAAACGCCGAAACCCAATCCGCTACAAATTGCGCGGCCTGCGCCAATTCCCCAACTGGATCAAACGCGGACAACCGCGCCGCATCGGTAATGAGACCTGCACACCTCCCGTCCGCGTTGACAGAAGTAGGTAAACGCCAAAAGACCCGTCGGCCAAAATGAAGTAGTCGATTACTCATCCACACGGCCAGTTCAACGTGCACGATTCATCTGTGTCTAGGGTTTTTGTGAGTCATTCCAGCCGCGACAGCATTGAGGCGCTGGCGTTGAAGTCCTGGCTCGAGCGCGCCGAACCAGGTCTGGTCGGCGAGGCCGTCGTCGACCCCGACCCTGACACCAGAGTTCTCGGGGGGTGGCATGCGGCAACTGTTCATTTCATATGCCCGCGAGAACAAGCCTGACGTCGAAGCGCTGGTCCGCGATCTGCATGCGCTGGGCTACCAGACCTGGGTGGATTCGTCGCTTCGGGGCGGCCAAACTTGGTGGCACGAGATTCTGCAGCGCATCGCCGACTCCGATGTATTCGTGGCGATTGTCTCCGGCCACACGTTGAGCTCGGTGGCGTGCAAGCGGGAGTTGGACTGGGCGTTGGCGCTGAACAAGCCGGTGCTACCGCTTGCGGTGGAGCGGCTTCCGGACGCTCTTCCCCGCACCCTCTCGATGCGCCAGATCATCGATTATTCGCAGTCAGGGAGAGAGGCAGCGTTCGCCCTGGCCGGTGCACTGGGAACCATCCCACCGGCACCACCTGTACCCGAGCAGTTACCCGAACCCCCAGCCGCCCCACTTTCTTACCTGTCCGATCTGGTGGAGCAGGTGGGTCAGCCGGAGCCGCTGACACAACAGCAGCAACATCAGATCCTGATCCAGTTGGAGCCCGCGCAGCGCTCTCCGGACGCCGAGGAGCGTCGCGGCGGACGATACGTGCTGGAGATGTTCAGCAGACGCGGCGACCTGTATGCCGACGTAGACCGCACCCTGGCCAATATTCTTGTCCTTGACGCCGAACCCGACACAGAACCGCGCAGGGCACAGGGGGTGGCCTCCGGTGTTCATGAGGAGCAGTCGTCGACTCCGCCGGAGGTACCCGTCGGGCGGGGGAACCTGCTGGCCGATCCCCAGTGGGCTGACGCACTGAGTGCCTTTTTCGCCAAACGCTGGGCCGAAGCCGTAGAACGGTTCGAGACTCTGCAGGCCTCCTTTCCGGGCGAGGGGCGGGTCGAAACAAGGCTGAACGAGGCACGCCGACAACGAGACATCGCCTTCTGGTCGAGCAAGGCCGAGGCTTCCGCCGCTGAGCGTGACTGGGACATCGTGGTGACCGCGTTGGAAAATCTGACCGCCCTCGACCCGGCCTACCCCGACGTCGGTGCTCGCCTTGACCAGGCACGCATGGAACAGCGGCGGAAAGCACTGGTGGATGAGATCACAGCCCTGCATCAGGCCGGGCAATGGAATGCCGTCGTGGCCGCCGCGGGCGAGCTGGCTCGAATCGACCCGGACAACTACGACCCGGGTGGGATCGTCTCCGACGCGAAGGCCAGGGTTCGCGGAGCCGAACTCGCCGACCGGTATGCGCAGGCCCTCAACCACCTAGACCAAGAACAGTGGAAGCAATCCGCCGACCTGCTAGCTGCGATCGAGCAGGAGCAGCCGGGCTACCGTGACGCCGCCGCGCTGCTCAAGACAGCCCGACTGAACCTGCGCGAGACAGCCGAAGTTGCGGAACAAGCGACCGCACCACAGCCACTAGTTCAGACGACGACCCCAGCGCCTCCGAGCACCGCTACACCGCCGGCTCCAGTGGACGTCCAACGACGCGGGCGATCCGGCAGGTGGTTTGCCGCTGCCGCTTTGATTGTGGTCATCGGCGTCGCCGTGACGATCGTGGCCGTGGTTCAAAGCTCGAAATCGTCGAACGCGCCGACATCGACCTCGACATCAACGTCCGCGGCGACCACCTCGGCCCCCTCGACGTCCGAGCCGCCGTCGGGCCCCAACGAGACGATTGCCGACTACTTAAAGAACAACAACATCCAGGCGGCGACGGTCACACCCGGCACACCGGGTGCGCCGACGATCGACCTGCCAGTTCCCGAGGGCTGGACGCAAATTCCCGAAGGCGGCGACGCCCAGTATTTCGGAATCGTGTTCAACACACCGTCCAATCCCGACGACCCGCCCAAGATCACCGCGACCGTCGAGAAGTTGACGGGCAATGTCGATACGGACAAGCTGTTGGCTGTTGCACCCGGTGAGGTCAAGAACCTGCCAGGCTTTGACGGTGGCGACGCTATAAGGGCCACACTGAGTGGCTTTCCCGCATCCAGACTCAACGGCTTGTACACCAAGAACGGCGTGCCGCGAATGGTTGCCCAGAACACGGTGGTCATCCAAGGCAAGGATGGCATCTATCTACTGCAGATCAAGGCCGAGAGTCCGGAGGCCGACGCCGACGCGTTGAGGGCTGGGGCACCAGTGATCGTCCAGAAGACCACGATCACGCCTTGATGCTGGAAAGTATGTCCCTCGCCGTTGGCCGGTCAGGGTTGGGGCTGAGTTGTGCGCCAGCGGCGGGCACCGCTAGAGATTTCGAGTAGCCCTCTACTCGATACCAGGTTGTATCTGGAGGGGCACACTTTCGACATGTCGAAACCCCGGCGATCGGGCCCCCCGACAACTCGCAGAAAGCAGTGCCATGACACAGGACTACCTGCGCCCCTGTTTGACCAATGCCGACTCTTGTCTGCAGGCAGCTCGTGTATTCCGGAAACCCCCGTCTTGGGGGCTTTGGGCCCGGGGGGGTGCGCGATGAAGGTGTTCGACGCGACTCCTGGCGCCACCCGGACGGCCGAACCTACGGATGCCGGTTCGTCGTGGTACCGGCGCCCCGGCATTCTCATTGCGGCTGCTGCGTTGGTCGCCGGGGCCGGAATTGTCGTGTCGGGGCCGCGCGAGCCGGGCACCGCGCCTGGCGGCGCAACCGGGACGAGCACTCTGTGGTCGGCGAGCTACTCGCTCATTGCGACCGACATTTGGGAACCGCCGGCACCCCCAGCGCCGCCACCCCCAGCGGCGGCACCGCCACCGCCGGAACCCGCCGCGGCGGAACCCCCCGCGCCGGCACCCCGCCGTGCGGCAACTCCAACGTGGGACCCCCCAGAGGTGGTAGTGCCGCCTCCTCCGCCGCCTCCTCCGCCACCGCAGCTGGTGTTGAGGTACGACGAGCCGATCACCGCGGCCTTTGTGTCGATTGCCAATAACGCAAACCAGTCCGCGGTGGGTTGCGTGTTAAGGTCCGTTGCGGTGGCGGGTGTTGCCGCGGGCATCAACTACAACGCGGAGCATGCTTTCACCGTAACCGGCTCGGAGGAGGCGAGGATTCCTCAAGGCTCGAGCGAGGGACCCGCGACAGGCTCTACCTTTCATGTCACCGTGACGTGCGACAACGGACTGTCGACAAGTGTGGACAAGGTCTACTGAGTGATGTCCTCGCTCCTGTTCGACATTGAATAGCTAAGGTGGGCAACGTTATCCCGCTGCGGGGTCGGGTGGGCGTGTGCCCCAGGTCCGTAGTGACCAAGTCGTTGAAGCTGGCAAATGGGTCGGGACGAGGCACCTGCGGATCATCGTCGGATCAAATTGCGCACAGCACGCAGTGCTGGCGGTTCCAGGCCGGCAATCGCCGGATCCTGTTGCGATGCCACGGATGTGGGAGACGAACGTCACCACGATGTTGTCGGTGGGCCATGCGGCCGAGCCCCGATACCGGCGCCGATTCCGAGATGGCTCGCCAAAAGCGTGGGGCTGCAGGGTTTTTTTGGTTGTCGTTGATCGTCGCAACGGCGATGTCTGAAGATGCGCCGAGTAAGCCGAGCCCACGCCGGATGCGGAGCACCGGACGTGGCCGCAACCCGTCTGCAGACCTGACTAACGAAGGATCGCTGACAGCACCCAACGAGCCAACGACGGCACCGCTGTGCGGCCGGGCCCGCGTCGTTGGTATTCCACAGCATCGCTAAGTCAAACCAATGACCACCCACTGCGTACGCGGGCAATAATGAGCGCCATGTCAACGTTCGGTCGGCGCCATCCGGTCCACCGGCGTGCGCTGCGACAAGTCGCGCACCGACAACCGGATGACCACGTTGTTTCGCGGGATGCCGTGCGCCATTACATAAGCCGATTTTTCCGGGGCGACCAGTGAGCACCACCGCGCGGCAGATCGATTTTGCCGACGGGGCCGCCGCCGTCGCTGTCGAGGTCACCGACGTCGAGGATCTTTCCTCGGCCGTGGGTCTTTTGGGTCTGCAGCCGCCGCGGCCGACGGTGGTCGTCGTGGGTGGCGCAGGTGGACTCGACGACGCGGACATCGAGGGGCTACGCCCGATATTCGTCTCGGGCATCGTGCCCGGGCTGGAGCGACACCGAGCGGCTGTAGTCGACGGCGGGACCCTCGCGGGGGTCATGCAGTTGTGCGGCGAAACCCGTGCGGCGCTTTCTGCTTCGTTTCCGCTCGTAGGTGTGGTGGCCGCGGGCACCGTGCAGTTGTCCGGCCGGCCTGCTCCGCCGGACGGTGCTGCGCTCGAACCGCGCCACTCGCACTTCGTGATCGTGCCGGGGGACACGTGGGGTGCGGAGGCGCCATGGATCGCCCAAACAGCGTCAGTTCTCGCCGGAACGTCACCGTCGATCACCGTGCTCGTCAACGGCGGTCAGATCGCCTTCGACGACGTCGAGCGCAGCGTGCACGCCGGGCGGCGGGTCGTCGTCGTCGCGGGCTCCGGCCGAACCGCCGATGCGCTCGCGGCCGCCGTGGATGGGGCGCCCTCCGAAGAGCGCGCACAGGCATTGGTCGCGTCTGGTCTCGTCAACTCCGTACCGCTGGACCAGCCGGCAGCCTTGGCCGAATTGCTTGAGGCGGTCCTCGGTGAACAGCCCGCCAGGTGAGCCGCACATTGAATCGAGTAGTGCATTACTCACACCATCGACTGTCTCGAGCAGCAATATCGGTAATTGCGTCCCGCAGCCTCTGCTCATAGCGCCCGACATCGACCATAGGAGTGCCTGGTCATGATTATCGTCTACGGCGGCTGTCAAGCCGATGAGCTAGTGCGGGACGGCCAGCGGCTGCCTTGGAGAGCCGCCGAAGATCTCACCGGCCGGCTCCGCGGCCTGATCCAGTCATTGGAGCCCAAGAGCCTCGTCGGTGCACTCGGATCCGGCGCCGACATATTGTTCGCAAAAGCCGCCCTCGCGGAGGGCATCAAGCTGGAGGTACTGCTTCCGTTCGACGTTGCGATATTCCGCAAGACGAGTGTGGAGCCCGCGGGTGAGCCCTGGATCAGCAACTATGACCGAATCACCTCCAGCCCTGATGTGAAGGTCGCTGATTTGGGTCTCGACCCATTCGATGCCGGGTTTTACCGTAAACACAATGGTGCTCTGCTCGATAGGGCGGAGGCGTTGACATATCCGGGTGCGGAGAAAGTCTGGGCGCTGGCAGTGCGGCCAGAGCCGGACCCGTTGTCGCCCAGCGCAACTGATGACCTAATGGCCAGTGCCGAGTTGCGCCAGATGCTGGCGATCGACCTCGACCCGTTGCCGAGGTCGAGCCCGCATGCGTTCATCGTGATGCCCTATGGGAAGAAGAAGGATCCGCGCGCCAACCGCTTCCTCGACTGTGACGCCGCGTTCCATCGCGTGTACCGGCCGTTGTTGGAGGACTTCGACGTCGATTGGGTCAGGGCCGACCTGCAAACTGACAGCGGGATCATCCATTCCGCCATGCTCTCGGACTTGGCGAACTCCGATCTCGTCCTAGTGGATCTTTCGGCGTTGAGCTTCAACGTCGCCTACGAACTGGGGATCCGGCATGTGTTCGCCTCGCGCTCAACGGTGCTCATCGATCCGGCTGTGACGACCTTCAAACGCACGACACCACCGTTCGACGTCAACATGATCCGCACGCACTCGTTTGCCCGCGGACCGGATGACGTCAGCGATGAGCAGGCGCAGGACGCGATCTGCGCGTTGCGACCGGTGGTGGCCACCGCACTCGCGGCCGGTCAGAACGACAGTCCGTGCCACGAGTGGTTCGATCTCGTCCACGTCAAACGGCCGTTCCAGCCGAGGTCGGCCGTGCCGCGGTTCCGACGGGCTGGCAAGACCGCCAGGGAGCGAGTGGCCGCAGCGACGCGATCTGCCGATCCGATAAAGATGCGCGAAGAGGCCGGCAACCTCGATAAGGATCGTGAGATTACCGACGCTGCGCGCGATGCGTGCCGCATCGAATTGGCCGCGAGCCTGCTGACCGAAGGTGCTTACACCGATGCCAAGGAACTTCTGGAGAAGGCAAAACCGGAACCGGGGAATCCGCTACACCGGACTTGGCTGCATAAGACCGTGATGGCCTACCGCAAAGTCGGGGAGCGGACCAAAGACGCCGCCGAAAAGCAGCGGCTACGCGAAACCGCGAAGGGCTACCTCGCCGAGGCCGAGCAAGCCGGCTACCGCGATTCTGAGACCTATGGCATCTGGGGCGGCCTGCTCAAGAGACAGATTCAGGACCAACGCGCTGGAATGAAAGAGGTCGATGCGCAAGGTCTTTTCGCCGAGATGGAGCAGAAATACCGCCTGGGGTTCGAACTGGATCCCGACTACTACACCGGGGTGAATGTCGTGATGGCGCTTCGTTGGAGCGGCCGGCCCAGAGACGACGCGTTCCGCCGAGACTTCAATGAAGTCCTGACCGTCAGCGGATTCCTCGCGCGGCTGGCGCTCAACGAAGATCCGCAGAACTTCTGGGCAGCAGTGACTTTGGCAGAGCTGACGTTGCACGAGGCGTTGGAGTTAGGCACTGCTTCAATCGACGACGCCGTACAGCAATACGCCGACGCCGCCCGGATAGGCAGGCCCGGTGAGATCGAGAGCGCAGTGTTTCAACTCGAATTCCTGCGCACGTGCGGAGATCCAGACGACGTGATCGAACGCGTGCTTGCCGCACTCGAGCAAGCCGGTGATGTGCGGTTGCGGTGACGCTTTGCGGTTCCCGCACCCAGACTGCGAATCAGTGCAACGCGGTGCAATCGGTCGGACACCCGAGTCGGGATGACCAGCACTTTTGCGGCGATGAGGCCCAACAGCGTGGATCGGGACGAAGAAAGCAGCGGTCCTGAAAGGGACTCGAAACTGGGCTCTCCGCAACAAAACGGAGATTGATATCACACGTTGTCATATGTTGTCGGCAACGTGTCCTTCGATCAGCGGGCCCTCGTCGGCGCGAAGTGCGGGACACCACGACCGAATGCCAAAGGGGATTGATGGCGGTGCCTGCTCGGCGTAACGCACATGGCAAACGCGCACCACGCCGTTTCGGTCTGGCCGTGGTGGCAGTTGGCGTGGGGATCGCGGCCGCGACCGGCCAGAACGTGGCGTGGGCGGACCCCGGCCACACTGATTCGGCACACCCGTCGTCCAGCGATTCGAAGTCGGGAACCGGCATCGGGCCCAGGAAATCGGCCGATGGTCATGGCGCTCATCAGAGCAGGTCGTCGACAGCCACGAAAACCCCGAACTCGGACACCACCAACACCAGCGCCGCCACCACCGCTGATCCGGCGGGGGACGCCCGTTCGACCACCAGAGGTTCTCTTGCCGCGCAACTGAATTCGAGGGCAGCGCAGCGAGACTCGTCTTCGGCTCGGCCTGCAGGAACTACCCGCGCCGCTGGCCCGACCAACTCTGCCCACATCGGTAGAGCAGGGATAACCAAACTGGGCTCGTCGCGCGACTCGCTGGTGAAGAGTCCGTCGGCGAGTACCCCGCCAACTGTCACCCATGCCACAGCGGAGGAGACCCCGCTGGCAGCCAAAGTTGCCGCGGTAATCCCGTCGACAACGAGCAGCGCGGCAACACCAAGTGCTCCGGGTCCTCTTTCACCGATCGCCCGGATCGTTGCGCTGCCGGGCCGCATCATCAACACGGTGCTCGAAACGCTGGACATCACCGTCTCCGTGAACGGCCCGAAGAGCCCTCTCGACTTCGCACCGATCGACGAAGCGTTGTTCGCGGCCTTCCGACGGCTCGAAGACGAAGTGGGATTGACGAAGACGCCGGCTGTGCAACCGGTGCTGCCGACCGAGACATACACCGGCCCCACGACGGCGCAGACCCCGACGGTGGCGCAGTTCTTGAATGCGGCGGCCGCCGAGTACGTGCTCGGCGGTACCCCAGGAGGATTGACGCCGTTCACCGTCAATGGTGTGCCGATGAGATCCACGAACGTTTTCTCGGGCGAATCCGCACAGGTGTGGGTGACACCTCAGCAGCAGATCATCATTGCGTATCAGGGCACGACGGGCGGCACGAACCTGTTAGTCGATCCGCTGATCACCGTCTCTCAGGTCGTCGCCGACCTACAAGTGATCTTCACCGACAGGACGCCGCAGGCTTTCACCGACTCGCTGGCCTTTGAGGGGCAGGTGGAGGCCGCGGCCGCCGAGCAGGGCTACAGCACCAGCGATATTTTCGTCACCGGGCACTCACTGGGCGGCTGGGAAGCCGAATACGTCGCGCAGCAAACCGGCCTGGGTGGCATCGGATTCGAGAGTCCCGGCATCAACACCACAGTGCCGGGTAACGGCGCCGAGTCAGGCTTCATCAACATCGAGACGTACGGCGACCCGGTGGCGTACCTGTCGACCGATCTGCCTGCGCTGCAGCCGTTCATGCCGGCATACGTGCCCGGCGGGGGAAGCAAGCCTCACTACGGCTCGATCGTGTTGATCGGGGACCCCAACGCTCTTACGCCGCTGATCAATGCCTCGTCGCTATGGGGCACTAGCCTCATCGGAGACGTCATCTTCGTGGTTGACTTCCTGGGTAACTTCTTCGAGCACCACCTGCCGGGCATGCAGGCATACAACCTGGACGTCAGCCCGGATCCGGGTGTGGTGCCCTGGCTGGGGGCCACCACGGGCCCGGTCGAGTCCGGCTACGGGGCTCTGACGATTCCGCAGATCAAACAGGCGGCATCACAGGCGGGGACGCTGATCACGCCGTAGTTCTGCACGGCGAAACCGCTGTGACGCCGCCCCTTTCGGGCACCTCCAGCCAGCGGCTTGGTGAGGTCATAGCGGGTGACGCCGTCGATGGTGACGCCAGTGAAATGCTGTTTGACCCAGTCCCTGATGTGGTCTGCCTCGGTGGGTTCGTTCACCCCCGGCGGCCTGAAGTGCGGTGTGGCGGTGCCAATCGGATCGATGTAGTAGCGGATGCGACGGTCGGCCACGTATGCCTCGAACTGCTCGAGGGGCGGTGCCGGGTCAGCAGATCCGAACCCGCCCAGCGCCATCACCGGATCATCGGTAGCGAGTTGGTAGTAGCCGGCGGCGATCGATCCGGCCACCGCCGCGCCGGGTATAGGCGTCCGAATCCTCAGACAGCGCGCGGAACATCTGAAGGGAATTCGCCAGGCCGGTGCGGCACACAATCCCCCGATACCCCCACTCAGCGCGTGGCGCACCCTGGTCGTAGGTGACTATCGATTAGGAGACGGAGGCGAATGTCATTGCAAATCCGGTCGTTTCGGTGTAATCGCGTCGGGGCGCTCGCGGCTGTGGCGTCCTCAGCGCGGCCGCGGGCGTCGGCTCAGCAGTTGCCGGCGCGGAGCTACCGCCGCCGTCTCTACCCGGAGCACCGTGCGGAC
>Ga0068861_100003482_pt1 | contig 10451 bp, 12 predicted proteins | sample KBSSwiS42_FD_66593 | JGI IMG/M metagenome (GOLD analysis project Ga0068861, IMG submission 66593) | Switchgrass rhizosphere microbial communities from Kellogg Biological Station, Michigan, USA - KBS Switchgrass S4-2 | ecosystem: Host-associated > Plants > Roots > Rhizosphere > Soil ...
TCATAGTGTAGAATCGACACAGAGGTAAATCAATTGGCCCGCGAACTACGTGTTATCAGCAACAACCAACGCATTCGTCAGCCGAAACCTGAATGGCTTCGGATTCGTCTCGGCGACCCGACCAATCAAAACCAGGTTCTGCAACTCATCGAAGGACTGAATCTGCACACGGTCTGCCAGGAAGCGCGCTGTCCGAACATTTTTGAGTGCTGGACGGATCGTACTGCGACTTTTATGTTGGGCGGCGACATCTGCACGCGCCATTGCGGCTTTTGCGCCGTCGGTAAGGGGAAGCCTGGCGACTTAGATCCAAAAGAGCCCCGTCACGTTGCCGAGGCTGTGGGCCATTTAAATTTGGCCCATGTAGTGATCACCTCAGTCAATCGTGACGACTTGCCGGACGGCGGCGCAGCGCATTGGGCCGAGACGGTCCGCGAAGTGCGGGCACTCAATCCCACTTGCAAAATCGAAGTTCTAATCCCCGACTTCAACGGCGACGAAGACGCACTCAACACCGTGCTCGACGCGCAACCCGACGTGCTCAACCACAATACCGAAACGATCGCGCGCCTCTACCGGCGTGTCAGACCCGATGCGGTTTACGCACAGTCGTTGACGCTTCTGCAGCGCGCGGCTGCGCGTCGCGATCGCGAAGCACGCGGAATGTTGACGAAAAGCGGAATCATGGTCGGTCTTGGTGAAACGTTTACGGAAGTCGTTGACCTGATGAAAGACCTGCGCTCCGTTTCGTGCGACATAATGACAATCGGACAGTACCTCCAACCGCATGCGCGACGCTTACCGGTTGAGCGTTACGTCACGCCCGAAGAATTCGCCGAGTGGCGCGAGATCGGCATGTCGCTCGGTTTTCGTCACGTCGAATCAAGCCCGCTGACACGCTCCTCGTATCACGCACGCGAACAGGCTGAAGATAGATCTCCAGTGGAACAACCTGTGTGAAAGCGGCGATCTTCAGACAACATGGTGGACCAGAGGTACTCGAATATGCGGACGTAGCGGATCCGCAGATTCGGGACAACGAAGTACTGGTTGAAGTTAAAGCCTGCGCTCTGAACCATCTCGACCTGTTTGTTCGCCAGGGCCTTCCAGGGATCGAGATCCCGCTGCCTCACATTCTCGGCAACGACATTGCAGGTGTTGTGCGCGAGGTCGGAGACCTGGTCACGTGGGTGAAACGCGGTGACGAAGTGATGGTCCAGCCGGGCGTCTCGTGCGGACATTGCGAAGCGTGCCTCAGTGGACAAGATAATCTCTGTCGCGAGTACGACATCATCGGCTACCGCCGCAACGGTGGTTATGCAGAATTCGTAGCCGTGCCCGGAGTGAACATCATTCCGAAGCCGGCACAGTTGAGTTGGGAAGAGGCCTCAGCGTTACCGCTCGTCACGGTCACCGCCTGGCACATGCTTGTAACGCGTGCGAAGGTGCAGCCTGGCGAAGATGTGCTCGTGCATGCGGCTGGAAGTGGCGTCGGTTCAGTCGCCATTCAGATCGCGAAACTGCGTGGCGCGCGCGTAATCACCACGGCGAGTACTGAAGAGAAACTGGAAAAAGCACGCGAACTCGGCGCGGACGTGACAATCAACTACACGCGCGACGATTGGCCCAAAGAAGTTCGACGAGTCACCGATCGTAAAGGCGTGGACGTTGTGGTCGAGCACACGGGCGCCGCGACGTGGCCCGGTTCGCTCAGCGCATTGAAGAATAACGGCCGGCTCGTTACGTGTGGAGCGACCAGTGGATTTGATGCACGAACCGATCTGCGACAGGTCTTCTATCGTCACCTCACGATCCTCGGATCGTTCATGGGTTCTAAAGCCGAGCTACTCGAAGCGATGAAGTTCGTCCGCGACGGAAAGATTCACGGCATAGTGGATCGGGTGTTACCGCTAAGCGAGGCGAGGCAGGCGCATGAGTTAATCGAAGACCGCGCGCAGTTCGGAAAAGTTGTTTTGAGCCACAAAGAGGCACAAAGATGACTCTTGTGCCTCTTTGCGGTTAACGAGCGGAGTAGTCCTCAGCCACAAAACGCTTCTTTAGCAGCTCGAGATTTCCTTCTTCGAGATTGAAGTTGGTTCCCGCGATCACCTTTCTACCTTCATTTGTGGTTACCCAATCGACAACTTGCGGGGCGTTGGTGCGCAGAAATGCGCCGTCGTCTTTGTCGAGTGGTTTGCCATCTTTGCGCGCAAAAACGTAGATGTAGCTGTAGCCGCCGTTACGGACGTATTGGAGATCCTTTTCGAAGCCCGTGAGTGGGGATGCTTGTGTTTGGGCCGTTGGTTCAGGGGAAGGTTCGGGTGTTGGGTTGTTGTTGGCAGCGGGAGGCGTCCCCCCGCAGGCCCCAAAACACACAGATAAAAGCAAGAAAAAGAAAGAAGTCTTCTTCATGATCAGTACGGCTCGTTTTCAGAGGCGTCCAGCTTCGTGTCGCGAATATACATTATTGTGCACTCAGCATCTTCGTAAACAATATCAAACCATCCACTCTCCCGAGCATGGGTGAAAAAATCGTCATGCTCATGATCGGTGAAGACGTAGCGCGCGCCGAAGCGATCCCGGATTAAAGGCCCCGGATCCGTCTCCTGCCCGAGGTTAATGCGATCGGATAGTCGCGCGAGGTCAGGGTGCTCATCAAGCAGATACGTAGGATCCAGGCCCGACACGTAATAATGCGTTTCGTCGAAATAAAAGAGGCGAGGGAACTCGTCCCAGTTGGTGTTGTAAATGATCTCCCCGCGTGGAATGTTGGCGCGCATCCATACGGCGCCTGATCTGTAGTAGTCATGCGGCTTGGCGCGTTCGATGTCGTCCATCGCGCCACGCAAGTTGAAAAAGAGAAAAATGCTGAGTGCGAGCGCCACGGTCGCCACGGCGATGGTTCTCATCAGCTCACGAGTGTCGCTGGTTATCTTCTTTGTCCACGAGGCGTCGCGATCGAAGAACGGTTTCAACTCGTCAAGCACGTCAGGTGGCAATCGCGTCAGATGCGTGCGAGCGCCTGCAAGCCACGGCTGTAAAGAAAAACCGGCGAACAGAATTGCAAACGGCGGCCAGTACTCCGCGATTCGTTTCCAACGCGCTGTCATCAGCATCAATGCAGTCGAAAAGAGCAGAAAGAAAAGCGGATGTTGCGCCTTCTTGCGTTCCGCCGGATCGAACGCGATGTAACCAACTACCATCGCGATGCAGGAAAGAGCTGAGTTTCCCAGAAACTCCCACGAGTCGTACGGATACCACTCCAGTCCTACCTTAGTCGTGTACTCGGTGAGCGTCAGTTTGATTTTGACGTGTTCGTAGAGTAGTTGAAAGTTGTGTGGGAAGTACGGATTGATCACCATTCCCGCGCCGCACCCAAGCAGCACCCAAACCAACGGCCGCCATTCAAAACGCCGTTCGGTCCAGGCAATTGTTACAACCCAAATCACGGTCGCCATGATGAGGAGCACAAACATGTCGTAGGTCCAGGTGAAGAGCAGCGCGACGATCATCAGCGGCCAGGATTTGCGGCGAAAGAAAAGGTGTATGGCGATGACGAGGTAAATAATCGCGAGCGGCGGCGCCTTGGCCATGTTCAGTCGATAGAGGAAAGGTACCGAACAGGCGAGTAGGGCGATTAACCAAACCAGCACGTAACGAACACGATAGCGAATGAGCAGCCAGTAACACGAAAGCATCGCAAGGCTGGCAAACACCACTGAACCTATCTTCGCCCCCAGCCGCGGATCACGAAACGCAACGAAAGGCATCTGGAAGATGTGGAAGAGCAGGTGATGGTCTACGTAATCTTTGGCGTTGAGCGTCGTAAGCGGCAGCCAGGGAAACTGCGGTGGAAACGATTTGTGCTTAATCGACTCCCACAGTAGACGCGACCATTTGACGTGATAGTAACCATCGTAGTCGCCGCAGCAGATCGAGTCGGTTGAAAACTGCAATTGCCGCATGATGACTACAATGGCAATTGCGCCAATTACAAACCCGATAGTTCGTGTGGTTGATTCAGATTGGAGCTTGGCGAGTATGCGGGAAGAGGTGGTCATCAATTGCTCAACCGTATCAGCAACTGCCAGGTTCAGAGTTGCTCGATCAGATCGAGTAGGGCTCGCGGATCGATTGGCTTGGTCATGTGGGCGTTGAAGCCCGCTTTGGTCGAGCGTTCCTTGTCGTCGAACATTGAATAGCCGGTAACCGCCACCATCGGCGTGGTTTCGTAGCCGGGCAACTGTCTCACTTCACGCGCTAACTGATAACCATTCATTTCGGGCATGCCAATGTCCGAAATAATCACGTCAAACCGTCGTTCGCGTGCAGCCTTCAATGCCGCCGGCGCGGAAGCTGCGGTCACAACTTGGTAACCGGCATGGCTCAGTACGACGGCCAGCATCTCGGTTACGTCTGCAACGTCGTCAACCACCAAACACGAACGCCGTGTGCGCGCTTCGGGATCCGTTTTTTCGGCATTGGGCGCGAACTCGGAAGCTTGATTTGGGTGATTGGGAACAAACTGGCTGAAGTAATAGACGGCTGGCTGAAAAAGAGCACCCACACGCGATGAACATTGATCTCGCATCCTACGGCCTTCCCACGTTTCAAGCCAATCGGAGTTGTGATGGAGAGCGGGTTTACTGTAGCTGAAAGAGCCGACGCGTGTCTATAGATCTGATCAATTAGTAACACGATGAAAACGTCGTGGACAGTCTTAGATTATTTTGTTACGTTGACGCCAAACCCAGACCAACAGAAGGAGCGAACGAAATGGCAGCGAGAAAAGGATCGAAGAAGTCTAAAGGTGCGCGCAAAGGCGGCGGCCGCGGCACGAAGAAGAGCGCCGGCAAGCGACAATCCCGTGGCGGAGCGGCCAAGAAGTCGGCGAAGAAATCGACGAAGAAGTCGGCGAAGAAGTCGGCGAAGAAGTCCGCTAAGAAAGCCGGAAAGAAGGGTGGCGCCCGAAAGACTACCAAGAAAGCTGCAAAGAGCACTAAGAAGTCTGCGAAGAAGTCAGCCGGTAAAGGCACAAAGAAGGCTGCGAAGAAGCGGTCCACCAAGTCGACCCCGTCGATCTCGGCACCCGAACTTGCCGCTGAAATGGAAAGCGAGAGTTCCGCTGTCGAACAGGCGGGCGGTGGCGGCGAAGGCGTTGGTGGTGGTGAAGACAACGCCAGTCTCGGACAATAGACATGATGAACAGAACTAACAGACCTTAGACAGTTGGTTCCACGGGTTTCTTGTTAAGTCTGTAATCCTGTCGAGTAGTCATGTATCCCAGCGGCAATCTGTTGATTCCGGCCGAGCACGGGCAGTTAGAGGCAATACTAAAACAACCTCGAACCGGGTCACCGAAGGGCGTGGCCCTTGTTCTACATCCCCATCCGCTTGGCGGCGGCACGATGCACAATAAAGTGGTGTTTCGTGCCGCTGCCGCTTTGAACGATGCCGGCCTGATTACTCTTCGCATTAACTTTCGCGGCGTTGGCCAGAGTACCGGGCAACACGATGAGGGACGCGGCGAGCGTAATGATGTGCGCGCCGCACTCGATTACCTGTCCGCTGAGTATGCCGGGCAGAGCATAACGCTTTGCGGGTTTTCGTTTGGTGCGCGTGTGGGGTTGGAAGTCGGTATTGAGGACGAGCGCGTGCGGTTCCTCATCGGAATTGGAACGCCGCTGAATTCGTATGACTTCGATTTTCTTCAGGCCTGCCGCAAGCCGCTGCTTTTGGTGCACGGTGAACACGATGAATACGGAGACGTAGAACGAGTCAGAGAGATGGCGGCGCAGTTGGACAAGAAAACAGAGGTTCGGCTGGTCGTGATAGCCGGCGCCGGGCATTTTTTCGAGAACGGGTTGGATGAATTAAAGCAGGCGATTACGCAGTGGATCACGGAGCAGCTCTCTACGATAAGATAACCACATGCACGAATATACAGATCCTGCGATAAGGATCACGTTGTTGCCACGTGATACCAATTCACGCGGCACAATTTTCGGCGGCGTGATTCTGAGCTACATCGATACGGCCGGTGCGGTCCACGCGCATCGACACACAAAGATGGAACGCTTTGTCACCGTTGCGATGAAGGAAGTCATCTTTCACAAACCGGTCTTTGTAGGCGATCTGGTGAGCTTTTACGCGGAAACAGTTCGTGTCGGTACCACCTCCATCACCGTGCGTGTAATTGTGGAAGTTGAGCGGCTCGGAAAGAGCGAACGCGTTCGCGTCACCGAAGCGGAAGTGATCTACGTAGCCGTGGACGAAAACGGCGAAAAGGTTGGGATCGTCTCACGCTGATCAATTGAGCCGTGATTGCATTCGGCGCAGGGCGACGGCGGCTTCCGCGAAGTCTGGTTTTTGTTGGAGGGCGAGGCCGTAATGGCGCGCGGCGTCCATGAAGCGCCGGCGCGTTTCGTAAACGCGTCCCAGATTGAAATGCGGAAACGCGTACGACTCATAACGAGGCGCAAGTAAGGCCCGTTTGAACCAACGCACCGATCCGTAACTGTCGCCTTTCGCCAGCATGTAACTGCCAATGTCGTTGTACGGATTACCCAACGTGTCGTCCACCCGAATCGCTTCCAGGCACTCCTGAATTGCCTCGTCATAACGTTGCTCGAAACTGTAAACCCAGCCTAGAAATGTGTGGGCCTCGGCCGTCGGATAAGTTTCTATCGAGCGTTTGTAGAGCTCGATCGCGCGATCGTAATCGTTCGAAAGCTGCGCCTCGTAAGCCTCGTGGAACAGTTGATTGGCTTCGTACCGCTTCATTCCAGCACTATCATCGTGGATTTCCATAACTCACTTGCAATCCGGTTCGCCTTTCCGAACCGTGTCCAGGCGCTTGATTCGTCCCTCCAATTTCGGCGCAATCGCGCGCACGACGCTGATAGCCTGTTGCAACGCGTCCGAATCCGTCGGCGCACGCTCAGGCGGAATGATAACCGTTGCGCCTTTCAACATCGTATAGCCGTCACCGCCATCGAGCCCGACGAAGGTGGTCGTTGTCAAAGTGTACTTTCTCGCTTCGTCGAGCGGCTGTCCATTCACCTTCACGTCCACGATACGTGAGCCGGCCGGCCGCGAGGCGTCGAACGAAAACTGAATCCCGGAAACCTGGGGAAAACCTCCCGGCTGCGCGTCTTCCGCGGTGCGGCTGACTCCGTGTTCCAGCGCCGCCCGCAACGTGGCGCCGCTTATTTCTATCTTAACCAGCTTGTTTTTGAAAGGTAGAATCGACAACACGTCCCTTACCGTCAACCTTCCAACGGGAATCAATTCGTCAGCGCGAATCGAACCACCGTTGACGAGTGCGACGTCTGCGGTTGTCACCTTTCGAAATGTATCAGCTACGAAGTTACCGATGTTCGTTTCGCGGGTGCGGTTTTCTGCGCTACGCGCGTCGAGCGGCACACTCGTGCGGCCTACAGGCTTCGCGAGTTGGGCCAGCAGCGTCGCGTATTTCCGATAGACGGAACTAAACTCCGGCGCTTCCGCAGTTTCTTTGTTTACTTCAATCACTTTCCAATCAATGCTTTCGAGTTTTCCTGTGCTTTGTGAGATGTTCAGATCGAAGCGGCCCATCTCGCGCGCATCGGCAGTCATCTTGAAGATTGGAGCGCCGCCTGCATGCGACTCGAGCAACGTGTGTTCGTGGCCGCCAATGATCAGGTCCACATCGGAACAACGCGCAACCTCTTTATCTTCCCGCATCGAGAGGTGCGTGAGCGCAACCACGACTTTCGCACCGCGGTCGTGAAGTTCTGACACCATCTTCCTTGCCGTGTCACATGGATTGCGGAACTCGACATCGGGTCCAGGCCGTGAGGTCGTCTTCGTTTCCGGAAGCACGAGGCCGAAGATCCCAATCTTCACACCGCCAAACTCACGAATCACGAATGGTTCTGCGCCGCCGAACGGTTTGCCTGTTTTCGTGTCGATCACATTTGCCGCGATCCAGCCAAACTTCGACTCCTGCATGCGTTGTTTCAACACGTCTGGTCCAAAATCGAATTCATGGTTGCCAAACGTGGCGTAGTCGAGACCGACGGTATTCCATGCCTCAATCATCTGCGCTCCTTTGTAAGTGATCGACTCCACGGACGGTGAAATCGTGTCGCCCGCCAGCAGAAAGAGCGTATTCGGGTTTTCTTGCTTGATGGATTTCCTGAGAGTCAGCAGGCGGGCAAGGCCGCCGTTTGTGTTCTGATCCACTGGAGAGAACTGATAGACGTCGTTGACCTGGAGCAGTGTCACGCGGACATTGCACTCGGTCTTCTGCGACGAGGCGTTCGTCAGGAAGGCGAAAACAACCAGCGCAAGGGCCAGAAAGGACCGGCGGGCCAACAACACGGGACGGCTCATCATCTTTTTACCTCGAAGTGTGTTTTGTAATTCTGAATCCGCGAGGAACGTGAATTATACTCAGGTGGTTCAATGCCGGATAGGGAGACATTCTTCATCACCGGGTTTCCCGGTTTCATAGCAGATCGCCTGCTGGAACGTCTGGCACGGAAAGATTGCCGTTTCATCCTGCTCGTGCAGCCTTCCTGGTTGGACCGCGCGCGGCATGAAATCGATCGAATCGCAAGCCTCACTGGCCGTACAGTCGCTGATTTTCAGCTCGTCGAAGGAGACATCAGCCAGCCAAAGCTTGGTCTGGCATCCGCGGCGTTTGACCTAACCCAGCAGGAGACCACTCGCGTCTTTCATCTCGCAGCACTTTACGATCTCGCGGTCGAGCGTGAACCCGCAATGCGCGTGAATGCCGGCGGGACTCGCAACGTGGTCGAGTTCGCCCGTTGTCTTCCTCGGCTGCGGCACTTCCATCACGTCTCGACTTGTTACGTTGCTGGTAAACGCGAAGGAGTAATCCTCGAAACTGAGCTGCGCCACGATGCTGGTTATCGCAATTTTTACGAAGAGTCGAAGTATTTGTCGGAGATGGAAGTCGAGCAAGTGAAAGACGTGCTGCCGGTAACGATTCATCGTCCGTCGGTCGTTTGCGGTGATTCGCAAACCGGCGAAACAGTGAAGTATGACGGTGTTTACTATCTGATTCTTTACTTGCTGCGATATCCGGGGTTGTCGGCAATTAACATCGGCAACCATCGCGTCAGTCTGAATTTGGCGCCGGTAGATTTCGTCGTGGATGCGATGGCTGCGCTGGCTTTTGACGACAAGGCGATTGGAAAGACAGTTCAGCTCGCGGATCCGGCGCCGCTCACTACGTACGAACTCTTCAACGCGATCGCGCGATCGCTCAACGGTAAACGGTCGCGAATCACCGCGCCGGCGAAGTGGGTACGGTTTTTTCTGATGTTGCCGCCGTCACCGAGAATTACAGGCCTGCCGCATCACGCTGTTCCCTACTTCTTCGTAAAGCAACTCTACGACACGTCTCAGGCGCAAGCCCTGCTCACGCCGCACCGCATTGAATGCCCGCCCTTTGCTAGCTACGTCGATAACATCATCCAGTTCGTGAAAGCGAACCCCACTCTTGGCTCGACTTGACAATAGCGCTGTTTAGAATTAGTCTAAGTCTAGAAGTGAAAGGTACAAAGAAAGCCAGCGACCATAAACTGACCCCGCAAAGGGAAGCGGTGTTTCAGGTGATCCTCGAACGTGAAGATCATCCCACCGCCAGCGACATCTTTGAGGCCGCGCGACGGCGTTTGCCAGGCATCAGCTATGCAACCGTCTATAACTCGTTGCGCTACCTGAAAGAGGCCGGACTTGTTCACGAAATAAGTTTCGGCGACAGCGCCAGCCGCTACGATCGCGAAACCGATCGTCACGATCACGCGATCTGTAGCGATTGCGGCAAACTGGTGGACTTCGAGCTGCCGGAAGCCGCGAAGCTGATGCACGCGGCGGCGCGCAAGTCGCACTTCAAAGCGGAGTCGGTTCACCTGACCCTGCGCGGCCTTTGTCCTGATTGCCGCGAGTCGTAACTGAATGCTCGCGCAGGTTTTAACGGAATAATTCAACTTTTTTGGAGGATACATGACAGCAGCAACAGCAGTAGCAGCAGAGAAGGCGATGGTGGGCCAGCCCGCGCCGGATTTCGAAATGGCCTCGACGAGAAATATCGAGAAACTCAATGAGCCGGTGAAGCTTTCCGATTATCGCGGCAAGTGGCTTGTGCTCGTTTTTTACCCGCTCGACTTTACGTTTGTTTGCCCGACGGAATTGACGACCTTCAGCGACCGGTACCAGGATTTTGAAGACATCGGCGCCGACGTCATTGGCGTTTCGACTGACTCGGTTTACTCGCACCGTGCGTGGTTGAACACGTCGCGCGACAAGGGCGGAGTGGAAGGTTTGAAATACCCGTTGGCTGCGGACGCGACCAAGCAGGTCGCTCGCGATTACGGTGTGTTGATTGAAGAGCGCGGAATCGCGCTGCGCGGACTTTTCGTGATCGATCCGGAAGGCAT
>Ga0068861_100003483_pt1 | contig 10449 bp, 7 predicted proteins | sample KBSSwiS42_FD_66593 | JGI IMG/M metagenome (GOLD analysis project Ga0068861, IMG submission 66593) | Switchgrass rhizosphere microbial communities from Kellogg Biological Station, Michigan, USA - KBS Switchgrass S4-2 | ecosystem: Host-associated > Plants > Roots > Rhizosphere > Soil ...
GTGACTTCCGTTACCGCGTTGCCGCCGGCGATCGCCCGGGCGGCCTCAACTTCCAACGGATAAACGCTGGCGACATGATGCACGATAACGCCGATTGGCCGGTGGTCCGTTTGCGAAACCGGCATGCGCCATTCGGCATCCGAAAGTGTCTCGGCAAAAGCGGCCAATCCGGCCGCGCCTTCCTCAATCCGATTAGCTAATTGTTCAGCTCGACGACTCATCTTCCCTCCATGGTCATTTCAATTTACGATGCGTAAGCATGAAATGCTGAATCATCTATCACGCTATGGGCATTAAAGTCGAACAGTGGAGTGAGTCAACGCCTCCTGACGCGGTCGACTTGCAACGGCGTCTACTGAGCGAAGGCTACAGCGTCTTTCAATGGAGCGACGCGCCGGGCACAACCTACGCTCCGCACTCACATTCGGAAGATCAATCGCATTGGATTCTGACAGGGCAACTCGAACTGCGCGTCGGAAATGAAACTTACACATTGCGTGCCGGCGACCGAGACTATCTTCCTGCCAACACAATGCACGCCGCATTTGTCCCCGGCGATGAAGCCGTAACTTATCTAATCGGCGCGAAGCGCTAGTGTTAGAAGCCCGACCGTCAGGGAGGGCAACGTTCGTAATCAGCGCCCTTGCTTACGCGCGGGCTTCTGCCACAAACTCCTCGCTTCATGAATACGCAGTACGAACTCATCACCACTCCCGACCAACTCCGTCGTGCCGTAGAACAACTCGCTACTAAGCAAGTCATCGGACTCGACACAGAAACTACTGATCTCGATCCGTACATCTCGCGGCTGCGACTGGTGCAGTTAGCGACGCCCGACAACGTCTTCATCATCGACCTCGAAAAGTTTTCGGGCCACAACCTGAAACAGAGCGGCGAGTTTGCTTCGTTTCGAGAGCTACTCCAAGCGTCGCGACCTATCAAAATTGCGCACAATTCAAAGTTCGACGCAAAGTTCATCAAGCATAATTTTGGCGTCGATCTCGGCGGACTGTTCGACACATTGTTAGCAAGCCAATTGGTTTCGGCCGGCGACATTGAAGAGCGTCACGGGCTCGAGGCGATCGCCGGGCGATATTTGAACGAAGCGGTGGACAAGACTGAGCGGCTCAGTAACTGGGAGTTCGAATTGTCGGAAGCGCAGTTGCAATACGCGGCGCGCGATGCCGCCGTACTGATTCCGTTGCGCGAGAAGCTGGTAGAAAAGATTAAAGCGAACGCTCTGATCGACTGCGCAAAGCTTGAGTTCGAATGCGTAATGCCCGTAGTCGATCTTGAGCTGGCAGGTTTCTTCATGGACAAAGCGCGATGGCTCGAACAACTGGCGATTGTTGAAAAGCGACGCGCGGAACTCGCGAATGACTTGCAGGAGATGCTGGACGAAGGCGCCGCGCAGGCCTCTCTGTTTGGTCCGCCGCGCGCGAACATCAATCTGGATTCGCAACAGCAAGTTAGTGAAGCGATGGAGCGACTCGGCATCCCCCTGCCCGATTCAACTCGCAACTGGAAGTTGCAGCCGTTGGCTTTGCAGTATCCCGTCGTCGCGAAATTGCTCGAGTACCGCACGATGCAAAAAGCGCTGACGAGCTACGGCCAGAACATGATCGAGTTCATCAACACGAAGACCGGCCGCCTGCACGCCGACTTCCGCCAAATTGGCGCACCGACCGGACGCTTTGCCTGCACGAACCCGAACATTCAGCAGGTCCCGCACGCAGTTGAGTATCGTCGCTGCTTCATGGGCCATCCCCAGGGGAGGCAACTGATCATCGCTGATTACTCGCAGATCGAATTGCGCATCCTCGCCGAGTTTTCCGGCGACCAGGTATTCACCAACGCTTTTAAGTCCGGCGCCGACCTGCATCGCGTAACTGCCGCGCAAGTCTTCGGCGTATCAGAGGAGCAGGTCACAAAAGAGCAACGCGACTTTGCGAAGCGTCTTAACTTTGGTGTCGTCTATGGCATCGGTGCGCAGAGATTTTCGCTGATGACCGGAGTCGGGCAACCGGAAGCTGAGGATGTCCTGCGCAAATATTTCGCGACGTATCGGCGGCTCGATGCGTATTTGAAAGAGTCGGCGAATCGGGCGGTTGATGAAAAGCAGGCGCGTACTGCCTCGGGACGTTTGGTGAAATTCAATTTCGATCCGTCTGACCGCCAGCAAATTTCCATGACGCAGCGCAACGGAAAAAACGCGCCGATTCAGGGCACGAGCGCGGACATCCTTAAGCGCGCGTTGCGACTCTTAAACGACGAACTGCGCAGCACATCAGGCAAAATCGTGAACATCATCCACGACGAAATCGTTGTCGAGGTTGATAAAGACGAGGCCGCAACGGTGGCAGCGAAAGTCGAACGAGCCATGTGCGCCGCCGGCGAAGAATATCTGCAGAATGTGCCCGTAAAAGTCGAATCGCAGATTGCCTGCGAATGGACGAAATAATGTCATTGTCGATTGTCGGTTGCCGATTTGCGATTGGAATTCGCAATCGCGCGTGGCCTTTTGCAGAAGACGGCTGCTTGCTGTCGCTAAATACAATCGGCAATTGACAATCGGCAATCGCAGATGGCCTGGCTGTCATACAAACCTGTCGCCCGGCGCGACTAATTCACTGAAACACGGCGCTATACCGTGAAAACAGACCAGATCGACATTGTCGAGCTCCAGGACGAGCTTGAAAAGCTACATAGCGCCAGTTTCGGCTGGGCATTAAGCTGCTGCCGTCGCGATCACGCCGAAGCCGAAGAGGTTTTGCAGACGGTCTATTTGAAAATTCTCGAAGGCAAGGCACGCTACCGTGGCGAGTCGAGTTTGAAGACGTGGCTGTTCGCGGTGATTCGTAAGACGGCCATCGGCGAGTATCGCAAGAGACTGGTGCGCAGTCTGGTTTTTCTGGGCAGTTCGGAAAGGCACGACACCGGGGTGAGTCCTGCGGACGCGCCAACGACGCTACTTGAGAAGTCTGAGCTGCAAAAGCAATTTCGCGTCGCCCTCGCGAAACTACCCGCGCGACAACGTGAGGCGCTGCATCTGGTTTTTTACGAAGACTTGAGTTTGAGCGAAGCCGCGAATGTGATGGGCATCTCAATCGGCAGCGCGCGGCAGCATTACGAACGTGGCAAGAAGCATTTGCGTGAGTGGCTAAGCCACACGGAAACGGAAAATGGAATTGTCTGGCGAAGAAAAGAAACTCCAAGCGCTGTTTAGCGAACTGAAGGCGGCGGATGAACAAACGACGCCGCACTTCGGCGCAACGTGGAACCGCGCACAGATCGCGCCGCGCAGAGTTCGCATATTCAATCCGGCGTTTGTCGCCGCCGCGTTGTTGCTCGTGTTCGGTGTGGTGGCGTTTGCGGTTTGGTCGCGCCATTCGCGCACAGCGACATCGCCACAACCAGTTATCGCCACTGCGCCGCAGAATCCCGGCAATACGGCTGGAGCTGAAGCACCGCCGACGCCAGAAACGCCAATGCCACAGCCGAAGACTGCGGTGGTCTTGTCACGAAACAAAACAACGGGTCAGCGCAATGTAATGCTCTCTGCCGCGAACCGAAAACTGCAAAAAGACGCGAAGTCGATTGCGAGTTGGACTTCGCCAACGAGCGCTTTGCTAGAATCGCCGAGCGACGAAATCTTCAGTTCATTGCCGGAATTGAATCAGAGCGCGACTCAACTGAAATCGTTTTTGCCGAGTCGGTCGAATTAGCTTTGTAGGACAGGCTGCCAGCCTGTCCTTTGATCGAGCCGGCAAGAGCCTGATCCCCCAGAGGAGAAGATATGAAGAAAGTAGTTGGACTAATCCTAATGATTGTCGCCTTCGGTTTGCTTGGCGTTGGCGTCGCTGCCGCTCAACAGCCCCAACCCGATCAACCGCAACAACCGCGGATGCCGCCGCCACCACCGCCGGACATGCTGAACAACTCAGTCTTTCCGCCGGACGTGATTATGGAACACCAGCGCGAACTTGGTCTGACCGACCAGCAGAAAGCGTTCATGCGCGGTGAGATCAATAAGACTTCGACTGTTTTTAATGATCTGCAGTGGCAATTGCAGGACGCGATGGAAGCGCTGCGCGACACGATGAAGGTCGATCAAGTCAACGAGCAACTGGCGCTGGCGCAACTCGACAAGGTGTTGGATGCGGAACGCGAAATTAAGAAGCTGCACATGGCGCTGGCGATCCGCATCAAGAACAATCTAACAGCGGACCAGGTGCAGAAACTTATGAATCTAAATCGCCGCGGCGATGGACACGGATTTGGACGCGGCCAGGGCGGCGGTCCTGGTGGGCCCGGCGCACCTGACGGACCGAGGCCGCGATCTGGTGGACCGGGCGGCCCTCCAGCGGGGCCGGGACGGCCAGCGCGGCCGAGTGAGTTTGAGTTTTAGTTTCGGAAGTTAGCTCCCCTTCCTTAATCGCCCGCGATCACGACTGTCGTTATCGCGGGCGTTTTGTTTGTGCATCTCATCTGTAATCAAACATTCGGAAACAAGTTCGCGAGCGGCGCGTTTTGATAATTCGCGCGACTTCGCGTGCTAACGCGCGTTAGTCTGAACTGGTATACTCGCGAGCCGATGGCCGAATTTGTTTGTCGTTTAGGAACGCCTGCGGGCGAAATTGTGACGCGGACGATTGAGGCCTCCGCGGTGCACGAGGCACGCGCGCGACTGGAGCGCGAAGGTTTCAAAGTTTTCAACATCACTCCGCCGAAGGCCGAAGGCCTGACGGCGTTCACGAAAGCGACTGGCGGCAGCGGTCGCAGCACGAAGGTCAAAGCCAACGACTTCCTGCTTTTCAATCAACAGTTGGCGGCGCTGCTGCGCGCCGGTATTCCGATTCTTCAGGCGATCTCGATGTTGCGAAGGCGCGCGACTTCCGTCCGTCTTCGCGCCGTCCTCGAGAGCGTCGAAGAAGCCATCCGTGGCGGCGCTGCTTTGTCACAAGCGTTCGCCGCGCAAGGCGCGATCTTTCCACGCATTTACACCGCTTCGATTCTCGCCGGTGAACGATCGGGCGCGCTGGATGAAGTGCTGTCACGATACGTCACCTACATGCGACGCTCGGTAGCGCTACGCCGAAAGATTCGCGGCGCGTTGGCGTACCCCATGTTCCTTTTGATCGCGTCGCTCGGCATGGTCGTGTTTCTGACTGTCTACGTCGTGCCGCGAATGTCCGACTTATTCAAGGGCTTCGGCAACAAGCTGCCATTCGTCACGCAAGTCGTACTGGGAATTTCCGATCGACTCACGGGAAATATTTTCTGGCTCGCACCTCTCCTGATTGTGGCCGCCTTCGGCTTCGCGATTTGGTCGCGCACACCCTCAGGGCGTCTGATACTCGACCGTTTGAAGCTGAGGATTCCCATCGCCGGAAAGCTGCTGGTGCAATTGTCGGTCGCACAAGTCTCGCGCTCACTCGCAACACTGCTGGCCGGCGGTATCACGCTCGTCGAATCATGGGAGATCGCCGCCGAGTCAATCACGAATCTCGAATTGCAACGACGCAGCTCGGCCATTCTGCCTCTGATTCGTGAAGGGCGTTCGTTCACCGAGAGTCTGGAGGCGGCGAATTGGCTCCCCGCGTTGGCGATTGACATGATCGGAATCGGTGAACGTTCCGGCAGTTTGCGCGAGATGCTCGACGAGGTTGCGACGTTCTATGACGCTGAAGGCGAAGTGAAATTAGAACAGTTGACGACCACTCTGGAGCCTGCGATCCTTGTGGTGATGGGCGGCATCGTAGTAGTGATTCTGCTGGCGATTTATCTGCCGATCATCGAATCGATTTCCGGCGGCCCCATGATGAACCGGTAGTCACATGAAGCAATTTTCTGACGATCAAATCGACAAGACCGTAACCGACGCCGTCCCGAGCGGCGCAAATGGCGACGGCGATCTACCGCAACCAACGGAACCTCCCGAAGTTCGCCAGGCTAAGGAGCTTGCGCTTCGTTACCGGCTGCCGTTTGTGAACCTTTTGCCACAGGATGGCGAATCGCCAATCGACTATTCGCTGCTCAATGAAATCCCGGTCGACTTGATGCTGCGCAACCAGTTCGTACCGTTGCGCCGCGAAAACGGGAAGCTGCACATTGCGATGGCCGATCCGACCGATCTGGATCGGCTGGACGATCTTGCCAGCGCTTTGCGCGCGCGCTTAGTGCCCTACGTCGCTACCGCGGGAGCAATCGACGTGGTGCTGCGCAAAGGCGACGCGACCCAGCGTGTTTTGCAGGAAGCCGCGTCCGGTTTTCGCATTTCGCTGGTCCGCGAGACTGAGCAGGGTGAAGAAGTTCTCGACCTCGATCGTTTGGCGACGGACAGCGACATGTCGCCGATTATCAAGCTGGTCGACACAATCATCTTCAATGCGATGGAATCGCGCGCTTCCGACATTCACATCGAAACGCGTGACACTGAAGTCCAGGTGAAGTACCGCATCGACGGCGCGCTTTACCAAAAAGTCGATCCAATCGATCTCGCGTTTCACCAGACGTTGATTTCGCGCATCAAGGTCATGTCGGAACTCGACATCGCCGAACGACGCGTGCCGCAGGACGGACGTTTTCGTGTTCGTTACAAAGGTCGCAACGTCGACTTCCGCGTTTCGATCATGCCGACCGTGCACGGCGAAGACGCGGTCATTCGTATCCTCGATAAAGAGCAGATTAACGAGTCCTTCAAGAACCTCGATCTCGACGTGGTCGGTTTCGATCCTGATGATCTGCGAAAGTTCCGCCGCTACATTGCTGAACCCTACGGGATGGTGCTGGTGACGGGACCGACCGGATCAGGTAAGACGACGACGCTGTATGCGGCGCTCAACGAAATCCGGAATGAAGAAGACAAGATCATCACGATCGAGGACCCGGTCGAATATCAGCTTCACGGCATCACGCAGATTCCGGTCAATGAAAAGAAGGGACTCACGTTCGCGCGCGGCTTGCGTTCGATTCTGCGCCACGACCCGGACAAGATCATGGTCGGCGAAATTCGTGACGAAGAGACGGCGCAGATCGCCATTCAGTCAGCGCTCACCGGCCATCTCGTCTTCACCACCGTGCACGCAAACAACGTGATCGACGTGATCGGACGTTTCCTGAACATGGGCGTCGAGCCCTACAACTTTGTGTCATCACTGAACTGCGTGCTCGCGCAGCGGCTGGTGCGCGTGTTGTGCAACATCTGCCGCCGGCCATATCACCCTTCGGACATCGAGCTGGCCGAATCAGGCCTACAACCGGAGGAGCATCGCGGCCGAATCTTTTATTTGAACACTGGCTGCGAAAGCTGCAATCACACCGGTTATCGCGGCCGCACAGCGATTCACGAGCTCTTGGATTTGAGCGACAACATCCGCGAAATGATCGTCGAGCGGCGGCCCGGTTCAGAAGTCCGGCGTGCGGCCGAGGCCGAAGGGCTGACTTCCCTGCGCGAATCAGCTTTGAAGAAAGTTTTTGCCGGAACCTCAACCCTGCATGAAATCAACCGTGTCACCTTCGTCGAGGAAGTAAATCTCGGCCAGCGGTAGCGCTGGCACACAAATCGGGCTGAAATCTTAACTAATCCGCAAGAGGTTTCCCCGCGATTGCGCCTTATAGTGGCCTCACTTTTCTGGTAAACTGCCGCGAGTTTGTCGCATTGCGGAACCGACTCAACACAGCCCGCGTGTAACGAGCAGTGAACTCCGGCTTCCTCGCATCAAACGGAAGCCCGTCGCCGAAAGGTTAAGTTATGAAATCGCAAAATCGCTTTGCTTCACTCATCTCCCTGTTTGTCGTCGCCTGTTTGCTGGCGTTGCCAATGACCGCGTTTGCCAAGAAAGGTCGCGACCACTTCAACCGTGGGTTGGACTACGAGAAACAGGAGCAATGGGAAAAGGCTGTGCAGGAGTTCACGCTGGCGATCGCGGCGGATCCCTCGAATACAGATTTCCAGCTGCACTATCGCCGCGCGATCTTCAACACGTCGCAGATGTACATGCAGCAAGGCCGCGCGCTCGCGGAGCAACGCGACTACGTCGGCGCTTACAACGCGTTTCGCCAGGCGTTTGGGTACGACCCGGTGAATCAACTTGCGGTTTCCGAGATGGAGCGCATGCTGCGGCTGCAGGATGTGAAGCAAGGAGGCACTGGGAACGTTGACTCGAATAAATCAGACGGTACCGGCGCAACGCCTGCTTCACCAACAAACGCGAAGGCGGCCGAAGACGTCTCGGTCACCCGACCTGAACAGTTGCGTACTGTCAACTACAATGGCGACCTAAAGCATTACATTCGCACACTCGCCGAGCAGTTGAGTCTGAACGTAATTTTCGACAAGCAATCGTTTGCGCAACCACGCACATTGGAAATCAATCTCACGCAACCGACGACGACGGCGAAAGCGCTCGATTTTATTTTCCTTCAGGAGGGATTGTTCTTTCAGAAACTCGATCGCCACACAATTCTCGTAGCGGATCAGGCTCGTCGTCCGCAGTATCAGCAACTCGTCGTGCGCACGTTCTTCCTGTCGAATGCGAAGCCGGCAAAGGCTTTGGAAGTGATTACGAAAGCGCTGCCGGCCTCAGTCGGTCGTCCGCAATCAATCGTGGTGGTTGATGAAGACACCAACAGTTTGACTGTGCGCGACACGGCTGAAAACGTGAAGCTCATCGGCGAACTGCTCACCAGCATCGACAAAGATCGCGCGGAAGTCGTGATGGATGTCGACATCTACGAAGTCCAGCACAACAACCTGTTGCAATTGGGAAATCAAATCGGCGCGGGCCAATTCAGCCTGGGCGGATCGCCGGGATTTTCGCTCCTGACGGATAATGCGGTCACCCAGAACCGCACCATCAACCCGGCTACGCGCGGTGTGAATGTGGCGCCGATCGTCGCGGGCGTTCCCACGGCGCTGGCGGCTGCATTGGTAATTCCGTCATCAGTCTTGACCGCGTTTCAAAGCAAGATCAATGCGAAGTTGCTTGCGTCCACGCAGGTGCACGCTTTCAACAACGAAGAGTCTCAGGCGCGTATTGGCCAGCGCGTGCCAGTGCAAACCGCGCAGGCTTATCCCTTTGGTATCCAAACAGGCACGCCGAATCCGGGTCAAGCATTTCCGAGCGGCGGCTTCCCCGTTATCAATTACGAGCCGACCGGTTTGACGCTGAAATTCACGCCGCAGGTGTTCCCGAACCTCGACGTGCAGGTAAAGATGAATATCGAAGAGAAAGATGTGAGCGGGGCGAATACGCTGACGCCAACATTCACTGAGCGCACCATTTCCGGGACTGCCCGCGTGCAGAACAACCGCACGATGATGCTTGCCAGCGTTACGACAAACATTGACTCTGAGGGACGGTCCGGCATTCCAGTACTGAGCGGCCTGCCGATTCTCGGCCGCTTCTTTACTGCACCGACGCACGACAATCGTCAGGTGGACATCGTGATCAGCGTCACGCCGCGCGTCTTGCGCGCGCCGGCAGTCACACCGCGTGACGAAGAGATGCGTCCGAGCGGAACTTTGCAATCGCCAACCACCGGATCGCTCGAGGCGATGCTGATTGAAACCGCGCGTGAAGATCAGATCGCGGCAGCGCGCAAGATACCTAACCAGGTGAACATTCAATTGCCTGACGCGCCGAAACCGACGTACGAGCCGGCTGCGGCGCCCACCGACTCAACGAAGACCGGTGGAAACGAAACTGCGCAAACGAATGCGACTGGTTCGAACAACCCAACGGCGACAAACGTCGCCGCCAATCCACCCGCGACAACGACATCTTCGGCTAACACAACGCAGACCGATGCCGCCGCGCTGCAACCTAAGGCAGCCTCGTTTGCTCCGTCAGATGCAAACAACGCGAAGCCGATGGACGTAGCTACCGCTATCAAGAACGTAGTGAATTCGGATGCCCATGTGTCGACTACGTCCGCGAGTGCGAAAGAGACGCCGAATGTGACACCGCCGGTTGAAGATCTTGCGCCGAAAAGTGCAGCGACTGATACATCGACGAAGCCGGTTGAAAAATCGCCAGCGGTGATCGAGTTGCGTCTAAATCCCGATAAGAACGAGATGACGGTCGGCGAAAAACGGCAACTCACGGTCGATCTTAATTCCGAAGCGTCGCTTGGACTCGCAGTCGTGATGCTGCGTTTCGATCCGAATGTCATCAAGATTAACAATGTGACGCTCGGCAAACTTTTCACGGATGCTAAAACTGCGCCCACTATCACGCAGTCGCCGACTGAAAAGGGCGTGTTCCTGGTGTCGCTTGCGGCTCTGCCGGGAAGCGCAATCTCGGGACAGGGTTCGTTGCTCAACATCGAAGTCGAAGGTGTCGCCGCGGGCGAAGCCAAGCTAGAGTTCGACATTTCAAACGTACACCTCGTTTCAAGCGACGGGCGTAGCACAGTGCTGCAACTGGCCCCGATGTCTTTGACGGT
>Ga0068861_100003485_pt1 | contig 10446 bp, 9 predicted proteins | sample KBSSwiS42_FD_66593 | JGI IMG/M metagenome (GOLD analysis project Ga0068861, IMG submission 66593) | Switchgrass rhizosphere microbial communities from Kellogg Biological Station, Michigan, USA - KBS Switchgrass S4-2 | ecosystem: Host-associated > Plants > Roots > Rhizosphere > Soil ...
GGTCCGTTGCTGCTGAACTTTCGATCCCTCGCTACCTATCTCCTGCCATCAGTTCTCGCCCTCGTGATTTCCGCTGGCCTCACCCTCGATCGAACAGGCTATGTCGAGCGACAGATCAACACCCTTGGGCAGTTGGCACAGGGAAGGACGGAGAAGACTGTCAGTGATAACGCCCGATCCTGGGCGATACGACACGCGGCTCAACTGTTTACCGATAACCCTGTCATTGGTGTCGGAACGAACGGCTACAGCCTGACGGTCGATACCGAGATTCACCCGAGCTCGGCGACGCACAGCGAATGGCTGCGTGTTGCCGCCGAGAACGGAGTAACCGGCTTGCTCTTTTTTACAGCGACCATTTTATGGGGTTTCATCGGCCTGTTTCGCAACCGCGTAGGTAGCCGTGTCAGAACCCGGAACGAAAAACAGGTCGCATTTGCACTATTCGCCACCTTTGTCGTCTACCTGAGTTTCGAAGCGCTCGATTTCATTGTTCTGACATCGTTCGCATTCACGTCGTTCGTGCAGTTCCTGCGGCTGGATCCAGATGACGATATCCAGTACGCGGCCGCTCCAGCCCGACGTATGACAGTGCAGGCTCAGATGCCTACCCATGCGCCCGGAAACCCGTTCATTGCTGGTGCCAGTTCGGACAGCTGAGCTTCTAACCCTGTGAAGGCGGACGACGATGCGAACCTTGATTGTTGTGACAATGATACTGGGGCAAGTGCTGTGCGGTGTGAGCCGTGCGGCGGGGTACCCGGGGTTCGACGCAAGTCAGGCTGATGTGCCGATCAATCTGAGTGAGTACACGATCGTCTGGGCAGACGAGTTCGATTCATTGCGGGCGGTATTGCCCGGACAAGGCAACGGGCATTGGTTCCCTGGAGTGCACGCGGTGCTGGTGGCAGGGGAGAAGATGGCGAGCCTGCCTGATCTGGCATACGGTGTGTCGTCGGGAGTCCTGAGCATGTCCACTCGGCTGGATCCCACAGATTCCAAGCGGGTCGAAGCTCACCTGCAGACCAGCGATGGACGCGGCAACGTTCTGGCATTCCAAAATGGATATTTCGAAGCCCGCATGTGGTCGCCTGCGGCTCGGGGCTCGCATGCTGGTCTCTGGCTGCTCAGCGAGGAAAAGGGTCTCGGGCACATCGAGGTGGATGTCGTAGAGACCTATGGTGTCGATGACTTTGCCGTTCACGCCAGCACGCATGTTTGGCCTATCGCGCCACGGACTCACGAGTACAAGTCGACGCGCGTCGTCAGGCGTGACATATTCGATGGTTTCCATCTCTACGGTTTATTGGCCACCGATGATTTCTTTGTCTTCTACTACGACCGGAAGGAGATTGCGCGAATCGCGCGGTTGCCCGAACAACGAGTTCCGCTCTATCTGCTGTTGAGCGTGTTTGGCAATCCCACGCAGCCACTCATTGAACCTGCTACGCTTAAGGTGGATTACATCCGCATTTACGCTTCGAAGACAGCGCCCCGACCGCCGACCGATTTCCGCACCACGGACCATTAGGGGCTCGCCCAGGCATTGATCCCATCTGCATTGGCTACCTGGACTCCTGTATCTGGTATCTGCATCGTGACCTTCATGCAATTGATTAGAAGGTCCGCTTCCGGAATCTTGCGAAACATGGGATCGAATGCTGACCGACGTGTAGGCAGTTTGTTCCAGCGCCATTCCTTGCGTACGTCGAGTTGCCCGAAACCGCAACGCTCAAACACAGCGAGCATTGCCGGCGCCTGGATTCTGTTCGTATAGAATCCGCTGTTGGCGAAGAGCGAGCTCTCCCACAATGCTTCGGAGAAACGCAGATTGTTCAGCGCGCCGGTAAGGTGATCCTTGAAATCCACGACGTGAGACGCGCGTGCGCCAGGCCTCATAATGCGACGCAACTCCGCCATCGTAGCCTCGAATTGCGCTTTCCGGATATGCTCCAGTACGGCCTGCGACCACACCATGTCAACGCTTTGATCGGGGAGCGAGCAGAGGCTTGCAAGGCCGTCAGTTTGATACTCTGCATTGCAGAGCTTCAGCACCTCATTGATCGTCGTTGCCTTGCTAATGTCGGGAACATCGAGGCCGCGGTTGGCGAGGTCGCGGGCCAGCTTTTTGTAGAACCTTGCATCTTCTTTGGCAAATCGTGCGACATCGATCAGGTATACCTTTCCTGCGCCGGCTGCTCGAGCTACCAATCCTGAAGCGATGCTGTCACCGACGCCGAGTTCTAGAACCGCCGCCCCCCTGCGGCAACCCGTCTGGAAATGCGGTCGCAACGTGGTCCTCGAAGACCGACAACGCATAGTCCGCGACGTCCATCCGACCATGCCGGAATATCCCCATGAAACTCCAGAAGGCATAGGGTACCGGCGACCTTGCGAGGATGATCCTGAGGTCCCTTGGTCCACTCACAGGGGCCCAGTGCCTTCCGTCGCATCAGATCTAGACTGGCTCCGTAGGCACCGCTCTGCGTAGCTTCCGTCCGACCCACGCGATAAGTCTCTCTGGCCATCGGGGAGTCATGAACGGTCGCTCCACCAAGGCGTAGAAAAGCAGGCCGATGATCAGGACCAGCGGCAGGACCAAGAGTGTGGAAACTATCAACCCGGTAGCTAGTGATGCAGGATGGAACATTCGCGCAATCATCGGCACCACGATCTGCATCACTTGCACGTGAGTGAGGTAAATGGAATAGCACGCGCCCCCGATGAGGCAGATCCATGGGCTGGAACAGAACCTCGAAAAAGCGTTGCCGTTCAATGCGCCCCCGAACATGAGAGTGAACGCGACTATACGAGCTACGTCGAGAAGGGCGAGCGCGCTCGATGGCCACCACGTCGAGTGTTGTGCGATGCCGCTGCACAAATAGCCCGCCAACGCAAGGATGGCGAGAACATCCCAGGTCGGGCGTGACCATCGAGGCCAAACTTCTGCGCTATTAATCTGCGCTATGAGCACGCCAAGCCAGAAGCAGAAAAAATACTTGATCAGCGTGTAGCGATGCGGGGCCGTGAAACCGAACGCTATGTCGAAGTACTTCGAGATCGCAAGAGTCAGGATCACCACGACTACGCTCACGATAATCTGCCGCTTGAGCGTTCGCGCCAGGAACAAGGCAGCAAACAGTGCCGGCGCGATGATGTAGAACTGGACTTCGACCTCGAGCGACCAGCCACCGGGAAACAATCTGGGCATCTGGTTGTAGACGAGTCCATGTAAATAGACGACGCTCGCGAGCAGGCTGTCAGTAAGAGATTCCGGACCGCGCCAGAATGCGACTGCATTCTCGGGCTCGTAAGAGCTGACCGTCAGAAAGAGATACGAAGCGAGCAACAGCAGCAGATATGGCGGTTCAATCCGGGTAACGCGTCGATAGAAGTAGGCGCGCAGATCCAACGGACGCCCCGCAGCATGTGCCTTGATGAACTGTGATGAAATGATGAAGCCACTGATCGTGAGGAACAGCATCACGCCCACTTGGGCTGCGGGCACCCATAACATCGTACTTTGCTCGTTTGCGGTGAGGACTGGCTGCGCGCGCGCGACCCGCTGAATACCATGCCATAGCACTACTGGAAGAATCGCCCAGAACCGCAGTCCATCGATCTCCGGTTTGTACGAACCACTGGTAGTGATGCGTCGCAGGCGCGAGGGGAGTTCCCTGATGTAGTTCATGGTATGCGGCGTTGTTCCTTGGCGCGGACGTTGTCGTCACCAGATCGGGGCGTGGCCTGCTGCTGAGCAGATGCATCAAGCACATTCGTCTGTTGTCGGGGGAATGGAAGCATCAATCGTGCCAGAGGATTGCAGAGATGAAATGCGTAGACAATACGCAGTCGCATGCCTGCGCTGCGCCGGCCGTCTAGTCGTGTAGATTCTTTAAGGCAACATAGTCGCTCGAACGCATGTCCGATTCGTTACCCTGTTCTCCGAATTTGATTGAGGGTGCATCACTGATGGAAGTAAGCACGATTGGCTGCTAGTTCGGTATCGATACTCGGCCAGGGCTATAGCAGTGCGGAGATGCGAGACGCAGCGAACGACCAAGAGAAATTGTGCAACAATTTTCAGTGCGCGCCAATGAACCCCGATGTGAAACTGCAGCGCCAACCATGGGATACGGCATGTGTAATGTCTCAATGTGGTCCCTGACGGCTGCTCGAGCGCTCCATGATGGTGCCGAAAATGAATGAGGACACTGCACTGTTCGAGCCCAACTGTCGCGTTTATGTGATTCCGGTGTTAGCGTGTTCAAGTCGCGATCTCGCACAGGGCACTGAGCGAACCGTATCCATGCGTGTGATCTGAGAACGTATCTTGGGAACTTTGCGTGCGCGTCTGGCAAAGGGATCCGCTTGGATCGTTGGCGCCCGTGCACTATCTAACCTGATTGGGTTCATCAGCAATGTTTTGCTCGCGCGAATACTCGCGCCGGAGGACTTTGGCTTGGTGACGTTGGGTGCCAGCATGCTCTCTATTCTGAGCTCGGTCACTGAACTCTCCCTGTCATCTGCGCTGGTACAACACAAAAATCCGACGTCCGTACATTACGACACCGCTTGGACGCTGAACGTAGCCAGGGGCGTCGTTCTTGCAGCAGTCTTCTCCGCCGCCGCCTATCCCGTCGCAGGTCTGTATAGTGAACCGAGACTCGCGACAGTGATGATTGCGCTGGCAGGCGGAGCATTGCTGACGGGGCTGGCCAATCCGCGCACAATCATGCTTCAGAGGGATCTTATTTTCTGGCAGCAATTTCTGCTGCTGGTCACCCAGAAATTACTGGGATTGATCGTAGCGATTGCAGTGGCGATTGCATACCGGACTTATTGGGCCATTATTGCGGGAACGTTGGCGGGCCAGTTGGCGAGTACGCTTTTGTCATATGTATTCTTACCCTATCGGCCTCGCATTGGCATCGAGCACTCGCGAGAACTCTTCAGCTTTTCCATGTGGCTGAGTTTCGGCCAAGTTCTTAGTACGCTGAATTGGAAGCTGGATCACCTGTTAATTGGCGGCTTGCTGGGCCGATCTTCACTTGGGCTGTATTCGGTCGGCGACCAACTCGCGGTGATTCCAAGTCGGGAAGCCATTGCGCCGTTGACGAGCACTATGTTTCCAGCGTTTTCTCTGCTTGCCGGCGATCGCGGGAGAGTCTCTGCTACCTATCAGAAGGCACAGGCGCTGATCACTTCCATTGCGCTGCCGGCCGGTTTCGGCATGGCGCTCATTGCTGATCCACTTATTCGACTGACGATGGGTGAACGGTGGTTACCCGCTGTCGCGGTAATTCAGGTCCTCGCCTCGGTTTACGCGCTGACCACTTTGGGCGCGTTATCCAAACCGCTGGCAATGGCGATGGGTGAGACTCGGCTTCAGTTCAAGAAGGACCTGCAGTATTTCGCAGCACGAGTCCCGCTCCTGCTTATTGGATTCGGACTGGGTGGCTTCGCAGGAATTCTATATGCGCGCGCAATCGCGGACTTCTCTGGGAGCTATTTGAACATGCGAGTAGTGACAAACGTGATTGGTTTGCCGGTTCGTGAACAGATCCTGGTCAATGCGCGGTCCATGATGAGCGTCTGTGTCATGTCCGCTGTGGTCTGCGTCATCGGCAAGATGACAAGCGAAGTGACGAGCCCTGCCGAACTCGTCGGAAAGATCTGCGCAATGGCGGTTGCGGGCGCGGCGACCTATTTTGGCGTGCTTATTGCTTGTTGGATAGTATCCGGGCGACCTGCCGGCCCAGAGACTGAAATTATCGGATTATTGAAAGTTTTTCGCCGCTCGTGAAGATGGCAGTTCCCGGCGAGGAAGGAGTGTAGTTATGAGAGGTTCTGAATCACGTTTTATCGGGGCGTTGCTGAACGGGTTGCCGACGGATCAGATCTCGCCGCTGCTGAATCTTGGCTCGTCAACCTTGCGGTTTCGGCAGGTAGACTATCCTCACATTGATCGAGAAATCTTCTCCCCGCTACAGCGCCGCGGTGTAGAGGTCATCCACAGTGATCTGAAAGAGGATGAGGGCGTCGATATCGCCGGTAATATCTATGATCCGGCGATCCAGGAGAAAGTGAGAAGCGTCGGAGCCAGGATAATCATTTGCTGTAACATCATGGAGCATGTGACGGATCCGCTAGAGTTTGCGCGGATTGCAGCATCCCTGATTCCCGCAGGCGGCATGATCCTCGTCACGGTCCCTTACAGCTACCCGTTTCATCCCGATCCCATCGACACCTACTTCAGGCCATCACCCGGGGAAGTCGCTCGTCTGTTCGAAGGTCTCGAGCTGGTGGAGGCCCGAGTGGTCGAAGACACGACCTACCTGCACGATCTGCTGCAAGAGAAACGGGCCGCGCAACTCCTTCGGCACTTTGCCTCGCATGGCGTGAAGTTCTTTCTGCCATTTACCGGCTTCACCTCGTGGAAGGCCAGATATCATCGATATCTATGGCTATTCCGCTGCTACAAGGTCTCCTGCGCGTTGCTGAGAAAGCAAGCAAACTGACGCGTCTTGCGGTAGTTTCGTGTATCGGTGGGATGCAGAGAACGGCAAGCCCAAGGCTCCCTATTGATAGTACTTTTTCAGCGCGGAATAGTGACGTCGACCATACGCCTGATTAGTTACGCTCTTGATGTCTACCTGGGTCAGCAGCATGCCTGCCACGCGCCCGCCGGCGCGGCTTATAGCTTCCAACGCCTTCAATACTGTTTCGAGAGGTGTCCTGGACCACCGCACCACTACCACAACAGCATCGACGCGCGTTGCAAGAACAAGAGATTCAGCTACTGCCAACACGGGCGCCGAGTCGATGATGATGAGGTCAAACCCCTCGCGCAGCCGCTGCAGCAGTTTGCCGAACATCTGACCCGAAAATCCATCGTGCGGACCGGCTTCATTGGTAGACAGTGGGATAACGTGGGGTTTGCCGACGTCGCCGCCCGCCAGCAGGACCTCGTTGAGCGATGCCTCGCCCCGCAGCAGCTCCATAAGGCCGGTGTTCGTCGTGATACCGAGATACTTTGTGAGCGATCGTCGTCTTACATCCGCGTCGATCAGCAGTACCCGGCGGCCGTCCATTGCAGCTGCCTGAGCGAAGGCAATTGACGAGACCGATTTCCCTTCAGCGAATGTTCCCGAGGTGATCTGGACCACGAGTGCCCCATCTCTGCCGACGGATTGCCGCACCGCTACGCGCAGATTCCTGAATGCCTCCGTGAACAGCGACAGAGGTCGTCCCAGGACAAACTGAGCGATCGGCACCTGTCTGCGCCCGAGCACCAGCTCACGTGAACGCAAATGCGGTACCAGCGCCAGCACCGGAATCCGTGTCCGTCGCTCGAGATCTTGTGGACTGCCCACAGTGCTGTCAAAAAATTGCGCCAGCATCGCTGCCAACGCACCGAAGGTTAATCCCAGTGCGACGGCGCCGGACAAAACTACGTCCGGGCGGGGGCTGGCAGGTTTCGTTGGAGCAAAGGCACTGGAAACCACATTGGCGCTGACCTGACTGCGCGAACTCTGGGCAGTCGTCTGCTGAAGTCTCGTAACCATGTCCTCATACAGGGAGCGCAGCGATTGAGCGCTCGCTTGGAGTTGGACGAGTTCTACACTTGCTGCGTTATCGCGAGCAAGCTGCGAACGTGACTGTTCGCGTATACGCCGGAGGCCGTCGATTTTGTTAGAGGCAATGGTTACGTCGCTGCTCAGCTCCTGGATCGTGCGATTGGCCTCGGTATTGATCTCTACCTGCAACGAGGCAATCTGGCGTTTGAGTTCAATCATCTGTGGGTGCGAAGGTCCCAGTGTTGGGGACAGCTGCGCCTGCTGATTCGTCAGGGCGACATATTGGGCTCGCAGTTGTTGCATCGTGGGCGTCGCTACGATTTTTGCGGCCTCGGCCGCACCGTGCCGAGCTGCGGCCCTATAGCCGTTCAATTTCGCGCTGGCCTCATTGAGACTTTGCTGGGCTTCATTGATTCCGACGTCAATGCCGGTGAGCTGGCTCTCAGAGGAGGTCGAACCCTTGGCAACAAGGAGTCCTGATCGCGACCGGTAGTTGTCGACCTCTGACTCTGCCTTTTCGACGCGCTCCCTGAGTTCGGCGACTCGTTCAGTCAGCCACTGGTTTGCGTCGCGAGTGGCTTGTCGTTTCAACTCCGCCTGATATGCACGATAAGCGACTGCCACTGCATTAGCGACGTCCGCCGAATAGTGTGGGTCACTGCTCGTATGGCTGATATGTATTGCAAGTGTGAGGTCGACGCGTGATACGTGCAGGCCGGAACTCACATCGTCTATGAGGTTTTCGCGTACATCGTGCTCAGATGCCGGAACTGCGGGTGGCCCAGAGGCGCGAATCTTTCCAAGCAGCACTTTGAGTAAACCGGGAGAGTCGCCATTGGCAACAGCTTTCGGTTTCAGGCCGAGCTCATCCACTGCCCGGCCTATTACTGCGCGAGACTGTATTAGTTCAACCTGCGTGTCCACCATGGAAGAGTTCGGATCTGCATCCGGCAGGACCTCTGGCGAAGTGGTGACCACCTGCTTGCGGGGATCGAGAACGAGCACCGCTGTCGCGGTGAACTGTGGTGTGGCCAGGGCGAGGTAAGCAACAGCGGCAACGAGTGTCGCAAGAAACCCAAGCAGAAAGGCTAGCCATCTCCTGCGGAAGGTGTCGAAGGCACTCCGGAGATCATCCGGGAACTCTTGTGTGTCTTCGCTCAACCTCACATCCTGTATTGCTCGCAGTATGGCTGAATCTTCCGTTGCCACCAGCGTCGGGTGTGCTGTCTTCATTGGAGCACTAATGGCAAAGTTGTCACCAGGCATCGACGGTCCGCGAAATCAAACATCAGGATTCCTGACGATTCGAATCAATGTCGCTGAATTACAAGCAAAGCGCGTGCCATAGGAGTCACGCGAAAAATGCTGTTCTGAGGGCTAGTATTGCGTGGGGCACACACGTGACTGCTCACTTCGTGGACATTGAGGCCGTGCAAGCGCACCGTAGCAGTGCTGACTGTCTGGAGTTCCTCCGTTTTAGTGGACAGATGAAAGTGTGCAATTTGATGATGGCTGTGTGGAATACCTCCGTTCAAAGTTAACCGGAGAGACGTAGCCGAGCGAAGAATGTAGGCGATATGGATTATAAAAGCCCTCCAGGTATTCAAAGATCATCATGCGCGCCTGGGCGTGGGTTTTGAAGGGGTGTTTTTCCAGCAGCTCACATTCCAGCGTTGCAAAGAAGCTCTCCGCCATCGCGTTATCAAAGCAATCTCCGACCGATCCCATGGATGGTCGTATCCCCAATTCCCGGCAGCGATTGCCGAAGGCGATCGAGGTGTACTGGATGCCCTGATCGGAGTCATGGATGACCTCATGAGGGCGTCGCTGTGCGTACGCTCGGTCCAACGCGTTCAGCACCAGGTCGGTTCTGAGGTGATTCTCCAACGCCCACCCCACAATGCGACGGCTGTACACATCCAGCACGATCGCCAGGTACATGAAGCCCGCCAGGTCGGGATGTAGGTTGCATCGGCGACCCACAACTGATCGGGCGCGGCCGCTTCAAAGTGTCGATTCACCAAATCCGGTGCCGGCCGCGCATTCGCATCACGCTGCGTGGTCGTGATGAATTTACGCCGACACGCACCCTGCAGCTGCATTTCCCGCATCAAACGCTCCACGCGCTTGCAACCGACGTAGACGCCCTCAGCGCGCAGTTGCCGATGAACCCGCGGGCTTCCATAGGTCTCGTGCGAGCCTCGATGGATCGCCTCGATCGCGCCCTTGAGAACCAAATCCTGCCGTTCTCGTTTCGACATCGGACGAGCCTTCCAGGCATGGAAGCCACTGCGGGAGACCTTCAGCAACCGGCACATCGTCCCAACCGGATGGGTGGCCTGATTCACCTTCACGAATCCGAAGAGTGTCTCGAATTCGGAACGGTCTCCTGTGCGAACCAGGCCGCGGCTTTTGAGAGAATCTCCCGCTCTACTTTGAGCTGGCGATTCTCCCGCCGCAGTCCGCGTCAACTCCTGGCGCTCGCTCGTCGTCAATCCACCATCGCCTCGCCCGGCGTCGCGTTCACTTTGCTTCAACCAACGGCTGATGGTCCAACTCGTGCAACCAAACTCTCGCGCCAACTGCGATGGCTTGCGACCGGCACTTACCAGCTCAACCACTTGCCGACGGAATTCCGGCGTATATCGAACAGCTCGTTTTGACTTGGACTTGGGCATAAGTAACCCTCCAATTTGTGCAATATGAACTGTCCATCAAACCGGGGGAAGTCCAATCGTTGCATACATGGAACCTTCACATGATATCGCGCAACGAGAGACTAACAGACCTTCGCCCTGTGCCGCGGCTTTGTGTGCCTGCGTTCAGTCCGTTGAAGTATGCTGTTAAGCGCTGATACCAATTGCAC
>Ga0068861_100003491_pt1 | contig 10440 bp, 8 predicted proteins | sample KBSSwiS42_FD_66593 | JGI IMG/M metagenome (GOLD analysis project Ga0068861, IMG submission 66593) | Switchgrass rhizosphere microbial communities from Kellogg Biological Station, Michigan, USA - KBS Switchgrass S4-2 | ecosystem: Host-associated > Plants > Roots > Rhizosphere > Soil ...
AGCAGCGCCGTCGTCTTGCCGGAGCCCGGCGCGCCGATGAACATGTACCACGGCAGCTGGTACAGGTAGTTGCGGCCGCCGCCGGACTTGTCGTCGAAGCGCGCCTTGCGCAGCGTGGCCATCGCGTCGTCGAAGCGCTTCTTCAGCTCCGCGACCTCACGCTGCGACAGCGCGGAGTTGCTGGACGCGCCCTCACCGATGGCCGACAGCATCGCCTTGTTGGCGCGCCACGCGCGCAAGCGCTTGAGGCCCTCGATCGCCGCGAAGACCAGCAGGACGAGGACGATCAGGCCGATGCGCGCGCCGGCGGAGCCGAGCGGCCGATGGTCATAGAACGCGATCGCGTCGCCGACGAACCAGATCAGCAGCGACACGACCAGCAGGCCGATGAACGCCAGCACCCAGCGATTGGCGAAGAAGCGCTTGAGCTTTGCCCACATGTTTTCTTGTTCCCGAGCCTGTGCTTATGCGCCGGTGCGCAGGGTGATCTCGACGCGCCGGTTGCGGGCGCGCCCATCCGGCGTGTTGTTGGGCGCCAGCGGCTTGCTGTCCGCCAGGCCCTCGGCCTTGATCGTGTGGTTCTGCACCGTCTGGCCCAGCAGCGTGGCGACGCCGCGCGCGCGCTCGAGCGAGAGCTCGTAGTTCGACGGGAAGCGCAGCGAGCGCTTGGTCGGCTGGTTGTCGGTGTGGCCGCTGACCGTGACGACGCCCGGCACCTGGTTGATCGCCTGCGCGATGCGGTTGATCACCGGCACCAGGTCCGGCTTGATCTCGGAACTGCCCGGGTCGTAGAACTTGTCGCCGTGGATGATCACGTGGCTGCTCACGGCGTCCTCATCGACGTCCACCTGCCCGGCCAGGATCTCGGCGACGAGCAAAGGCTTCAGGCGCGGCGCGGCCGGGGGCGGCGGCGGCGGCGGCGCGCGCTTCAGGTCGCCGACGTCGGAATGGATGGCGGCCAGCGAGTTGAAGACCGGATCGGACTTCGAGGCCAGCACCAGCGCGAAGATCAGGTACAGCACGAACAGCAGCAGCGCCACCGCAGCCAGCACCAGCCACACCGACAGGCGGCGCACCAGAGGCTTGGCCACGCGCTGCACGCCCTTCCACTTGCCGGACAGGTCGCGCTCGAACTCGCCGCGCTCGCGGCGGATGACGTTGTGCAGGCGGTCGCGCAGCGCGTCGAGCTGCTGGCGGCCGTTCTCGATCACGCTGTAGCGGCCCTGGAAGCCGAGCGCGATGCACACGTACATCAGTTCCAGCAGGTCGATGTTGCGGCGCGGATCCTCCATCGCCTTCTCGAGCAGCTGGAAGAACTTCTCGCCGCCGAAGCCCTCGCGGTGCAGCGTGACCAGCAGGCTCTGCTGCACCCATTCCGGACTCGCGCCCCAGGGCATGTTGGCCACGGCCTCGTCGATCATCGTGCACAGCGCGTAGCGGCTGATCAGCACGTGTTCGGGCGACGCACCGGCGGCGCGCGCGCGCTGCTCGAACTCGGTGATCGCGCGCAGCAGGTATTCGCGCAGGCCGGCCGGATCGGGATGGTGCATCGACCGCCGGATCGTCGGTACCGTGTTCAGCAGCACCGAGGCGTTGGCCACCAGCGGGTTCATGCCCACCGCCGCGCCGTCCTCGACGTCGGACAGCACGGCCGAGGTGTCCAGCGTCATGGCCTGGCCCGCCGATGGGGCGGGCATCGCCGCACGGCGTCCGCCCGGCTTGGGGATCATCATCGTGGCGTCCGGGTCGTCGGACGGGGGAACGCCGGGAAATTGCGGGTCGCTCATGATGGAATCTGGCTGTCAGGGCTTCAAGGCCCAGAGCTCGAGCTGCAGGCCTGGAAAGTCGCCCGCGATGTGCATCGCGATGACCTTGGTGACGTCGAGCTGCTTCCACAGGTCGCCGCTGCGATCGAGCTGGAAATAGGTGTAGCCGGCGTAGTACGGCATGCGCGGCGGCGCCATCGGCAGGGGCTCGACGGCGATGGCGGGCAGGTGCAGGCGCACGAGATCGCGGATCTTGTCGGGCGGGCCGATCTTGACGAAGGACGGGAAGCGGCTGCGCACGAACTCGCCGGGCTTGTCGGCGTTGACGGCCAGCACGAACTGCGCGTTGCGCAGCAGGTCGGCGTCCGGCACCATGCCCGTGTACAGGCCCGCGGCGCGCTCCTGCAGCGGGATCGGCACCGCGTTCGGGTTGATGACCTCGGTGAGCAGTTCGCGGATGTCGAACATCAGCGGCTCGAAGGTGTTCTTCAGGTCCTCGTGGCGGTAGATGGCCTGCACGCGCGCGCGCCGCTTGCGGCGATCGCTGAAGGTGGCGAACTCGCCGGCCGCCTGCACCAGCGCCGCGTACAGCGCCTCGGGATGCAGCGTCTCGCGTTCGGCCAGGTGCGTGAGCCACGGGTCGTAGCGGTTGGCGACCTGCAGCATCATGAAGTCGCCGATCTCGCCGACGCCCTTCTGTTGCGACTGGTTCAGGCGCGCGGCCAGCGTGTCGGCGCGATGGCGCACCAGGTTGCGCGCCTCGACCAGGAAATCCTGCAGCCGCACGAAACCGCGGCAATCGAGCGCCGGCGGGATGAAGCTTTCGTCCAGTACCAGCTGGCCCGTGCTGCGGCGCTCGATGATGCGCGCCACGGCGATGCTGCAGAAGCCCGAGCGCGGATCCTCCTCCAGCATCAGGCGCAGGTTCAGCTGGCCCAGCTTCATGTCGGCCGGATCGCCGACGCCCTGCACGTTGTCCTCGACGCGCAGGTCCTGGCCGACGAAGCGCGCGAGCGCCGTCGTGGGGCTGGCGTCGACCGCGAACTCGGGCATGCCGGAGCGCACCAGCGGCAGCGTCAGGTGGACGATGGTGTCCTTGACCTCGGTGCCGATCTCGAGCGCCAGTGGCGCCGCGTATTCCTCGGGGATGGAGAACGGCGTGCCGTCAGGCATCACGCCGCGCGCCGACTTGATCGCCAGGCGCCCGATCTTCAAGGCCTCGTCGTCGAGGCGAAAGCTGGCGAGGCCCCAGCCCGGCGCGAACACGCCGGTCGCTCGGGACTCGACGAGCATCTCGACGGAGCGTTCGAGTTGCTGGAAATGCTGCGGCCGCAGGAACAATCCCTCCGACCAGATGACGCGCTTTCGGCTCATGCTCTTGTTGTCGTGAGAACCGACGCCAACGACGTGCGCGGGTTCAAGTTGACGACCCGGGACTTGGCGGGGCCGCAGCAAATGTACACGCAATCCCCGGGGTCGCCGAGCGTATGAAACCCCACTTTCTCCCCTCGTGGACACCGGTCAAAGGATTGACTTTCCGCACTGATGGCGCAGGGTCGATCGGGCTTGGGCGAACGGCGTCCGCGCCAGCCTCTTTCACACGATCGACACGCCGCGCAGCCCGCGCCGGACGGATGCGCCGCGGATTGGAACCACCCGACGGGCGTGGCCGCTCAGCGCCAGCTGCCAGCCAGTGCGCCGCCCGCGGCCGCGATCGATCGCCAGGCGGTCACGCGCGCATTCGGCACGCGCCGGTCGCTCTGCAGCGTGATCAGGCCGGCCGCCTGCAGCACCCCCGCGTCGCCCTCGCCGAGGTAGGCCTCGGCGACGGCCTGCAGGCGCGGCTCGTCGCCGCTGCGGTCGATGAAGGCCGGCAGGTCTTCCATCTGCACCGCCGTCTCGACACCGCCCTGGGTATGTCCCTGCGCGAGCAGCAGGGCCGCATCGAGCGCGGCGCTGCGCCACAACAGGCGGTCGTGCAGCGACGCGCCGGCCGAATCGGCCAGCTCGTCGAACGCGAACGCCGCCACCGGGTCGTGGCGCGGCCCGTATGGCAGGCGCGCCAGCAGGCGCGGGAACGTCAGGCCGACGTGTGGCGCGAGCGCGCTCTCGCGCAACGCGTGCCACACGCGCGCTTCGCCCGTCGCCAGCACCTGGGCGTCCTGGCTGGTGGCCACCGCGGCCAGCGCCGGCGCGGCACCGGCCAGCAGCACGGCGCCCCACGCGGTGGCGACGGCGGCCAGGCCGCCCAGCAGCGACAGCTCCGGCAGGCTCGGGCCGAATTCTTCCAGCGTGACGACCAGGTCGCAGCCGCGACCGTCGCCTTTGAGCGCGGGCGCGAGGCCGCTGCGCGCGGGATCGCCGGCGGCAGCCGACAAGTCTTCCAGCAGCTCGTCGGCGCGGCAGTCGAACAGCTCGAGGCGCACCTCGCCGCCGTCCATGTCCAGCGTGCGCACGAAGCGGTCGACCGCGCGCCACGCGCATTCGAGATGGCGCCACGCCGGGTCGCGCAGTACGTGGCGCAGGACCGGCGCGGCGGCGTCGGTGACGCCCGCGGCGGCCGGCGCCGGCGCGGGCGCGCCGACCTGGTCTCCGATCAGCTGGCGGATCAACCGGTCGACGACAGCATCGGGCCGGTTCGACGCCGATGCTGGCGCCGCGGCCATGGCGGGCGCGCTCGCTGGCAGGTCGCCGCCCAGCAGGCGCTTCATCAGGTCGGCGGTGTCGTCCGCGCTGACCGGGTTCGCGGGCGCCGGCGCGGGCGACGCGCCCGCGCGCGCGAGCGCGTCCGCGGGCAGGCGCGCGACGACCCCGTCGGCCGAGAACTCGTCCATCGTCTCGACCTCGATGCGCAGCGGCCGGCCCTGCTTGTCGTGCAGGCCCGCGATCTCGGCGCGCGGGGCGAAGCGCGCCAGCTGGGCCTCGAAGTTGTCGATGTCGATGCGCAGCGGCAGGCGCTCGCCCAGCGGCGCGCGCTCCTCGCGCGGGCGACCGGAGAAGTCGCCCAGGACGACGATGCGCAACGGCGCGGCGCCTTCGTCACCGGCATTGGCGCGACGGCGCGGGGACGGGACCTGGCCGATGTTCAGTTCAATGGATGACGGCATGGCGGGATTCCTCGCGGGGGCGGACTCAGCCGATGCTCTGCGCGACGAGTTTGCCGTCGGCCACCGACCAGGCATGCGCGCGCGTGGGCACCTCGCCCTCGGCGATGTAGAAGTCGACCGGGCCGAAGAACTCGCCCAGTTGGGCGGCCGGACATGTGGGCAGGTAGTTGCGCATCACCCGCGGGTCGTAGAAGCGGAAGAACAGCGACTCCATGTCGGGGCCGTAGACGTGCACCTGCTGGCGCACGTGGCGCCACAGCGCCGGCAGCGCGAGCTGGCTGGTGAGGAACACGCCCCAGTTCTGGCCCCAGCCCTCGGCGAACAGCCGGCGCGTGAAGGCGGCGCTGTGCTCGAGCTCGACCAGGTAGGGGGCGACCGTGGCCATGTCGGGCTCGAGCTGGCCGCCGAACAGGCAGCGCCACTTGGGCGCATGGTCGGCGTACAACGCCTCCAGCAACTCGGGGTTCTGGGCGCCATCGAGGATCACGTAGGCCGGCAGGTCGCCGGCTTCTTGCCAGAGGCGGGCCTGGACGGCCGCCGGCATCGGAAGGGAGCTTGCGGACATGGGTTCCAGTTCAGGGAATCGTGTGCGTCATCTGACCTTCCATCTGGATGGAGATCTGTCCGGCCCAATTACACATCAGCATCGAACTCTTGTTCAATGCGGGTTGGTTCGCAAGCGTGACGGTCGGCGAACCGGCCACCCACGGCGACGGCGTCACCGGGATGCACGGCATCGGGGTGAGCACGCCCATCGCCGCCGCGGTGGCCGCGGCCACCATCGGGTTGGACGGCGACTGGCACATCCCGAACGGCATGATGTTGACCATCGGGATGTGATCCTGGATGTTGGCCGCCGGCACGTTGGACGTGTTGACCATGTTCAGCGGCAGCACCACCAGGCTGCTGGGGGCCATGCCCATGGTGCACTTGAGCAGGGCGCCGTGGCAGACATGATTGGGCATATCGGAATCTCCTCAATGACGGGGGTCGGGCCGCGACGACATGCGCGCGCCGGCCATCAGCCCGGGCAGGACGACGAGACGAACGGCGCGCCGGTGGCCGCAGCCACCTTGAAGCTGCTGGCCTTCGGCGAGAACGCGGTGGGCTTGGGCGGTGCGGCCGGCTCGGCCGCGGCCGAGCCGCCGTCGCTGGTCATCGCGAGCTTGGCGTCCTTCGGAGGCTGCGGGCTGATCGCGCTGCCCGAGCCCTTGCTGCCGGCGCCGTTGACGTTGACCATGATGCCCTTGATGTCCACGCCGGACGGGCTGAGCGTGACGAAGTTGCTGCCGCACACGAGCGAGACCATCATCGGCGACTCCAGCACGATCTTGGAGCTGGCCTTCAGGTGCACTTCCTGGCCGCCGTCGACGACGAACATCGTGCCGCTCTTGACATGGATGTCGGACGTGACGTCCGTCGACTGCTTGCCGCCGATCTTCTCGTTGTGGTCGCCGGTGGTGGCGACATGGTGGTCGGCGTCGAACTTGGCGAACGCGTCGGCCTTGACGTACAGGTGCGACTCGTTGCCGATCCAGGTCTTGTCGTCGTTGAGCACCCGGCGGTCGAAGTCCTTCTGCGCCTGCAGGTAGATCTGTTCCTTGCCGTCGGAATCGTCGAAGCGCAGCTCGTTCCACTTGCCGGCCACGCTCTTGCCGCTGGAGTCGATGCTCAGCGTCTTCATTCCGGTGAACGGCGCGGAGGCCGGCAGCTTGAACGGCGGCATGTTCTCCGCGTTGTGCACGCGGCCGATGACGACTGGACGATCCGGGTCGCCTTCGATGAACTGCACCAGCACTTCCTCGCCGATGCGCGGCATGTTCTGGAAGCCGTAGCCCTTGCCGGCCCAGGGCGTGGAGACGCGGGCCCAGCACGAGGACTTGCCGTAGCGGTCCCAGTAGAACTGCACCTTCACGCGACCCATGTTCGCGCCGATGGGGTCGGCGCCGCCCGAGGTGTCGGTATCGGTGCGGAAGTCGGCCACCACCAGCGCGGTCTGCGTGCCCGAGATGATCGGTCGCGGCGCCGTGCGCACCGGACGGAACTGCGTGTCGGCGGGAATCGCCTCGAAGCGACTGTCGAAACTGGCGCTGCCGCCGCTGGCGTCGGCCAGGTTGTTGTGGGCCTCGAAGGAGTGGCCGATCACCACGTATTCCTGGTTCAACGCGGCCACGGAGTGGTCGGTGAGCTTGATCTTGAAGCCGACCTGGATGCCGCGCTCGGTGCCCGCGCCGTGCGCCACCTGGTAGGCGCAGGCGTTCTCCTCCGCGCGGATCTTGGCGTAGGTGTCCGAGAAGGCCGCAGTGGTCGTGTCGGCCGGGAAGTCGAACATCTCGAAGCCGGCGTTGTCGTGGCCCTTCGGGTTGGAACTGACGGAGGCGATGCGCGTATTGGGCGTGACGTAGTTGTAGTCGCCCAGGGCGTATGCGCCCGACTGCACCTCGGAGACCATCACGAACTCGGTCAGCGTGGTGCCCTGGCGATCGCTGCCCGAGAACGTCAGCGACGCCAGGCCCGGCGTGGCCTTGTGCTTCGACGCCTGGTCCAGCAGCACCATCTTGTGCGTGCCGTTGTCATGCGTGAAGTAGTAGTACACGCCCGCATGCTCCAACAGCCGGCTGACGAAGGTGAAGTCCGTCTCGCGGTACTGCACGACGAAGTCGCGGGTCTCCGTCGTGCCGACGTTGTTCTCGACGGTGAACAGCGAACTGGCGTTGAGCTGCTGCATGACGATGTCGTTGATCGACATCGCGTTGAAGATTCGGCTGTTGGCGGCGCGGGTGAGGAACCACAGGCCCGGGTTGATCGTGACGAGGTACAGGTAGCCGATGTTGCTCTTGAACGCCGGCGTGCGCACGCTGCCCTGCACGCTGAAGCGCGTGATGTAGCCGTTGAAGTAGCGGGTCGACGTGGAGTCGTTCAGTTCCAGCGCCACCGTCGCGTTGGTGCCCAGCAGGCTTTCCGCCGTGATGTCGCCACGCTCGGACAGCAGCTCGAGCCGGTATTCGTAGAGGCGGCCGAGGTCCTCGCGTCCGGTGAACTTCTGGACGACGAAGGTGCCGTCGCCGGCCTTCGTCGAGATTTCAAGCATTCGGGTCATGGATCGAATCCCCACTCTTCCAACGCCCGCGCCGGCCGGGGCCGCGCTGCGCCGCCGTCGCCGCACGGTCACGAGCGAAGGGCTCGGGCACGCATGGCAGGACGACTATTCCGCGTGTCGAGGCGCACGCATCGCCAATGTCGCTGCGCCTGTCACTGTAGCGCAGGGGCAACGAAAAAGTCGCGCGCGGACCCCCCTCTTCGTGGGCATTGCGCCAGGGCGTCCGCGGTGATCCGCTTCGTCAGTGAAAAGCCGCTTCGGGCATCGGATACAGCTTGTCGATCGGGTTGCCGTAGTCGCCGAGCTGGAGCAGGGGCGTGTGCGACTTGCTGTGGTCGTTGCTGTCGCCGAACTCGACCAGTTCGCGGGCGAAGTAGTCGACCGCATCGGGTCCGGACTGGCACTTCGCGTTCGACAGGACGCGTTCGCCGCGCAGGACAGCCAGGCCACCGCTGTAGGGACAGTCGCCGCCCTGGCAGACGTGCATCAGGTAGCTGAAGTTGCCCCGTTCGAACCAGATCTGCCGGATCGCCGCCCGCGGCGCGGCCGGCTCCACCGTCCCCAGGAAATGCGGGCCGCTGGCGGACGTCGCGGCGAACTCGAGTTCCACCTTGTCCGGCTTGCCGTAGCGGTACGAGAGCCTGGAAATCTCGCCACCGGACTCCGCGCCGCACAGGGACACCGTCTTCTTGCCGACGACACACGAGAAGTACGGCCTCTCGTCACCGTGGCACAGCGTCTGGGGGCCTGCAGCGGCCAGCACGGGAAGCAGACCGAGCACGGCCAGCGTCATGCAACGCCAGGTCCGGCGCAGGTCACTTGAAAACGGCATAGGCCTCCTCGAAATTGGTCTTGCGCGCCTGGCGCGACGGGGTGCTCTTGTTGACGACGTCGGTCACCGAGTCGACGACCTGGGGCGTCGCGCCCTTGTCGGCGCGCGCCGGCAGCTTCTTCCAGACCCAGAAGCAGACGGCGGAGCGGACGTCGTAGGGGAACTTGGCCATCAGGTCGGGGTCGGCTTCGAAATCGGCCGAGTCGGCGAACAGCTTCTTGTACTCGCCCGTGAGCGTCTTGTAGTTGTAGCGACCCGTGACCTGCATGAAGCCGCGGCCGCGGAAGCGCCAGCCGTCGCCGCTCTCGATGGAGCCATTGCCGAGGTCCGCGCGGCCGCCGTAGATGTGATTGGCGATCCGTTCCGGATGCGCGCCCTTGACCAGCTTCTTGCCCTGGTATTCCGCGCCGTCCTCGTCGGCCTCGTCGGGATGGGCCTTGTAGTACGACCAGTTTGCCTTGAGCGCGCTCGCGCGGTAGTTGAGATTCTCGAAGCCGGCCTCCAGGCCCTTGCCGCCTTCCTGCATCACCTGCGCGAAGAAGTGCGCCCGGCGCAACGGCGTGTCGAGGCCGAACTTCCTGGGATCGGCGTTGAGTTCGTTGGCGACCTGCTGGAGCACCGCGTCCGCGGCGTTGGGGAACAGCTTCTTGAGCAGCCCGGCCGACAGCGGCCCGGCCACCGGAGTCAGCCCCTTGCTGCCCGGCGCCACCGGCGGTGCGCCGGGGCTCGTCGGACCGACCCAGCCCCCGAGCGTGTGGTGGAACCAGTCCTCCAGCTCATGCAGGGAATGGTCGGCCCAGTCGCGCACCCCCGTCAGGTTAGGTGTCCAGCCGAGCCAGGATGTGTGGTTGGGATCGCCCTGGTCCTTGACGCCGTTCGGCCCGGGCGTCTTCGCCGGCGTGACCGGCTTTTGCGGCACTGCCGACGAATGCGGCGAGTGCCGATGATGTCGCTTGCCATGATGTGTGGCAGTACCCGGTTTCGTGGAATTGACCATGTTGAGACCTGGAGATCAGCGTGCGGACGCACTGCGACAAGCATACCCGGCCCGGCATCGCGATCGAGTGCCGACATCGGGGATTGTCCGTGGGCGTCCGGCCCGATCGACAGTGTCCACCGAAGCCGCGTTGGCCGCGACCCGCCGAAAGGGGGATTTCCTCCGGAACCGGCACGCTGGCCTTGTCGCGGGCCGCGGGAACCTCTGCGGATGAACGCTGGCGGGAGCGCCGGTGCAGCGAAGCCGTCCCACCCGGGCGCCGTTCAACGGCGTTCGCAGGGATCGACGCCGCGCGGCGTCGGCGCCAGCTCGAACAATGTCTTGGCGCCGCTATTGGCGTCGACGCGGTCGAACGACGCGACCTCGGCGCCCAGCATGCCCAGCGCATAGCGGCCGGTGATGCGGTCGTGCGCAACCTCCAGCCACACCGTGTCGATCTCGCTGCGCCCGCTGTCCGCCATGGGCTGCTCGTTGCGGCGCGACAGCACGAGCGGCAGCCAGGCCTTGGCGCCTGCGTGACGCACGAAGGCGGCTTCGTTGCCGTCCGCCAGTGCGACCACGCGCAGTTGCAGCAGCCTGCCGGGCTGGCCGGTCACCTTGAAGCAGCGTGTCTGGACGTCCGCCGCGGGTTCGGCCAT
>Ga0068861_100003504_pt1 | contig 10424 bp, 8 predicted proteins | sample KBSSwiS42_FD_66593 | JGI IMG/M metagenome (GOLD analysis project Ga0068861, IMG submission 66593) | Switchgrass rhizosphere microbial communities from Kellogg Biological Station, Michigan, USA - KBS Switchgrass S4-2 | ecosystem: Host-associated > Plants > Roots > Rhizosphere > Soil ...
TCCTTTTTGATTGGACCACCGAGCGAACCGCCGAATATGTTTCGCAGCAACTGCGGCCGTTCGACTCCCGCTGCGTTGTTGAAGAAGTCGTTCGCCGTGGTAACGGTGTTGCGATGAATTTCAAACAACGATCCGTGCCACTGGTTCGATCCGGAACGAGTGACGAGCGAAACCTGCGCGCCCGAGGAACGTCCCTGTTCAGCGTTCGGATTGGTAGTGGTAACACGAAACTCCTGCAACGAGTCGCGCGTGACTCGCAACACACTCGCAAAAGCTTCGTCAGTGATGACGTCGAGTCCATCCTGTTGCTCGTTGACGTCTACGCCGTCGAGCGTGATGTTCGACTGGTCGGCGCGTCCGCCGTTAACGAAACCGCTGCGCGTCACGCCCGGTTGTAGGGACAACAGGCCGACGACGTTGTTTGCGTTCAGCGGCAGTTCGACAATGCGTTTTCTTTCGAATGAATTTCCGAGACTCGCATCACTCGTATTAATTGCGGCTTCAGCGGTTGAAGTAACGTCAACTGTTTCCGACACTGCTCCGATCTCGAGTTGCACGTCTCTCACAGTCTGCGTATCAACCAGCGCCTCCAGACCGGAAGCCGAGGCCGTCTTGAAACCTGGCGCAGTAACGTCGAGCTTGTAAGTGCCCGGGGGAACTGCGGTAAAGACGTAGCCGCCGTCCTGGTTGGTATTTTGCGTTCGCGAGAAGTTCTTTGCGGGGTCGGTAATCGTCACCGTTGCGCCCGCAACAAGATTCCCGTTCGGATCTTTCACCGTACCCCGAATGGTGGTGCCGCCCGACTGAGCGTAGCCGCTCCCGGCGATCAGTATCAGAACAAGAAGCGAAGCAAGAGATGCGACTCGAATAGTGTTGGTGTGGCTCATAGTATTTTCTCCCTGGTTCTTTCACCTACACATTCAAGGGGAGACAGTTTTGGTCGGAATGTGAGCGATGCAGAAAGTGTTCCAATTGCAAAAACGCGATGATGTCGAAGTAATTTGCGAACGTGGATCAATGAGGCTGCGTAGTGATCCAAGTATCGAGTCCAAAAACTCGGTAACTTGCTGATTTTGAACTGCGAAAGTTCGTATTAATTCTTCAGCGAGTTGGATGGTAAAGTTTAGTCATGACAATTAACGCGATCGATCTGCTGCTGGTAGTCGTCATCGTTCTCAGCTTGATGAATGGATATCGCCGTGGATTTGTACACGGTGTGTTGGATCTCGCCGGTTGGGTGTTGAGTTTGATCGCGGGTCTTCGTTACTACCATCCGCTCGCTCGTTGGCTTGGTGCGCACATCGATCTGTGGTCTGAAGTTTGGGACCAGCCGATCGCGTTCGTACTGATCGGTCTGCTTGTTTCGATTGCAGTTCACCTGATCGGTCATGCGTTGCTCACACGCTTGCCGAAGGACATACAGGAGCGACCTGTCAATCAGATACTTGGTCTGCTTCCCGGTGTTGCGAACGGTGTGATCGTTGCCGCGATCCTTTCAGCGCTCTTGTTGGCGTTGCCGCTTAGCGAAGGTTTGAGTGAACGCACGCGCGACAGCGCGCTTGCCGGTCGACTTGCTGTTTACGCCGAGCGTCTCGAAGGTCAACTCAGGCCGGTGTTCGCCGAGGCGATTGGACGCACACTCAATCTGCTGACAATTCGTCCGGACTCGAACGAGCGCGTCACGCTGCCGTTTAAAGTTGAGACGACGCGCGCTCGTCCTGATCTCGAAAAGCGAATGCTCGATCTCGTGAACCAGGAAAGGGCAGCGGCGGGTCTTCGTTCGCTCGTGCCGGATCCTGAGTTGACTGAGGTCGCGCGCAAACACTCGGCAGACATGTTTGCCCGCGGCTATTTCGCGCACGATACGCCGGAAGGTCTGACGCCGTTTGATCGCATGCGCCAGTCGAACGTTCGTTTTCTCACCGCCGGCGAAAACCTCGCGCTCGCGCCCACACTCCAGGTCGCGCACACGGGTCTCATGAACTCGCCGGGCCATCGCGAAAACATCCTGCGCCCACAGTTCGGCCGGGTCGGGATCGGGATCATGGACGGCGGCATGCGCGGTCTGATGGTCAGCCAGGAGTTTAGAAATTGATCCTGCCTTCATCCCTTCCCTTGGTTCTCTCGCTAGCGAGGGTCAGGATTTTTTTCGGAACTTTTCCTCGCCGAACACGTCTAATGTGACTGGAATTCGAATCTGGTCAGCAGTCAAAATATGTAGAAAATGGCCGCAATTGCACCGAAAGAAGGCGTTAAGGATGCGATCCTGGACGCTACCGACCGGCTTCTCGCGCGCTTTGGTTACCGGAAAATGACCGTCGAGGACATCGCCAACGAGGCGGGAATCGGTAAGGGAACTATCTACCTGCACTTCAGCAGCAAAGAAGAAGTCGTGCTGTCGCACGTCGACCGTATTGTGGACCGCCTAAAAGAGCAGCATCTGGCGGTGATTGCGCGCTCGGAAATCACCGCTCCCGAACGCATCCGCCAGATGCTGCTCGCGCGGGTCCTGTTTCGATTCGACAGCATTCAACACTACACGCAAAGTCTCAACGATCTGCTCGCCGCGCTACGTCCGGGCTTGCTGGCGCGACGAGCGAAGTACTTCGACGAGGAGGCCGCAATCTTCGCCGCCGTCCTCGTCGAAGGACGCGCCTCAGGAGAGTTTGCGTTCGAGAACGAGTTGGCGACGGCGCATGCGCTACTTCAAGCAACCAATGGCCTGTTGCCTTACAGCTTGAGTACAACCGAACTCGGTGAACGTGAAGAAGTCGAGCGTCGCACGAGCGCGATCGCTGACCTGCTGCTTCACGGTTTGCTCAGCCGCAATTAATCATCCACTTCCGAACACAGAAGGAGATTTATCAATGTTCAAGTCACTAATCACGAAGGCCTCCATTGCTCTTGCCGCCTTCATGCTCGCTGCCGTCGTTGCTATGGCTCAGCAGCCTGAGCAACCCGATCTCACCATCGACGCGGCCACGCGCACGCAGGTCATCGATGGAATTCTCAAGCGCCTTAACGACTCTTACGTCTTCCCCGAAGTCGCGAAGAAGATGGAACAGTCAATTCAGGAACGGGTGAGTAAAAAGGAGTACGAGCAGATCACGAGCGCGAAGGAGTTTGCAACGAAGCTCACCAACGATCTTCAGGAAGTGAGTCACGATAAACATCTGCGTGTGCGCTACTCGAACAAACCTATTCCCGAACGTGGTCCACGTCGCGAGCCGACTGCGGCAGAGCGCGAACAAGAGAAGCGTGACCTGACGTGGATGAACCACGGGTTCTCAAAGGTCGAGCGGCTGCGCGGCAACATCGGTTATCTCGAGTTCTTCAACTTCATGGACGCCGAACTTGGCGCGGATACAGTCGCAGCCGCAATGAACTTCATCAATGGTACGCAAGCGTTGATTATCGACATGCGTAACAATGGCGGTGGAAATCCCGAAATGGTGGCGCTGGTTTGCTCCTATCTCTTTGGACCGGAACCGGTGCACCTCAACGATCTTTATTGGCGTGAAGGAAATCGGACGGATGAGTTCTGGACCAAGAAGGAACTTGCCGGCAAGCGATATCTGAATAAAGACGTTTACGTGTTAACGAGCAAGCGCACGTTCTCAGGCGCTGAGGAATTCACTTACAACCTGAAGAACCTGAAGCGCGCAATCATCGTTGGTGAAACGACCGGCGGTGGTGCGCATCCGGGCGGCGGTTTTCGACTCAACGAACACTTCGGGATGTTCGTGCCGACAGGCCGGGCGATCAATCCGATCACCAAGACGAATTGGGAAGGCACTGGCGTGACTCCTGATGTTGCGGTACCGGCAGATCAAGCGTTGCTGACAGCACGGATCATGGCGCTCAAGAAGTCGTTGACAACGTTAACGGATCCCGACCTCAAGACGAACTTCCAGGACGAGATTCAAAAGCTCGAGAAGGAACTCGCTGCGATGAAGCCGAAGAGCGAGTAGGGGGCGCCGTTCGGCCTAATGCGCTATCGGGGCCTACTTGGCTTCGTAAATGAGCAGTCGTTTGGATCCGCTTCTCCCAACGAGATAACCGACGACTGCTCCCACTCCAGCGCCGATAACTGCCAAGCCCGCGGTTACTGCGGTATCGAGTTTGTCGAACTCGAACCCACTATTATCTTGCGAGTCGCTGATTGCTCCCAACGCCGCGCCTGCGCCGGCTCCCACTCCCATGCCGATCAGCGTCGCCTTCGTTGCCGACTTCTTGATGACCTCATGAACCGTAGCCACGTCCTCGCGCTTCAGTTCAGTCGGAGCTTTCTTGACCATGAGCGATAGTGCTGTATCCGAAGCGCTTCTGAACGTACCGTTCACGGTCTTACCATTCTTTAGTTTGACTGAAAGTTTGCTGCCGCTTGCGATCGACGTGACTCTGGACCAGTCGTTAGTCTGGCCCTGAGCCGCAACGGTAACAGTCGAAAGCAAGAGTGAAGCTACGAGGACGAAGATTAAAAACGGCTTCCGCATAGTAGGTCTCCTTTTAGGTGAGTATTCGACCCGCTTGTTTGGAATGAACTCAAGCCACAGACTGAGCTCGAGTTGATAGTGTTAGAAAACGAGTTTGCCGAGGCTGCCATTGGCGCCGGCGGCCCAGCCGATCGATGTGCGAGGTGCGAAACTGAATGTATCGAAGCCGCGGCCTTCGATCGGAGACCACGTCTGTCCATCATCGAGTGAGTAGTCACCGCCGGATGGACCAAGCGCGACCAGCGCCGGTTTTTTCACGCCCGATACGTAAGCGACGACCGAACGAAAGCCGGAAAGGCCTTTAACGAGTTTCCATGTAACGCCGCCGTCATTGGTGACCGCGAGATTATCAACCGCTTCCTGCTCTTCGCGGTAGTCGCCGCCGGCGATCACGCCGTGTTTGGCATCACGAAAGGCGATCGAAAATATTCCTGACGACGGTCCGGCAGCGAGCGGCGTGTCGGCGACTTGCCACGAACGACCACCATCGCCGGTCCGCAAAACACGCGCTTTGCTTCCAGCGCCAGTACCAATCCATGCGTGTGTTTTGCCGAATAGGGCAATATTGGTTCCACTCGCCGCAAACGCACCCTCGTTCTCCAGCGCAGGCGGCAAGGTTGCGGAAGGCACGCGCGACCACGTGCGCCCGCCATTTTCAGTGAGCAGTATGTAAAGCTTCCCATCAACTGAGTCACCAAAGACGATGCCATGATTCGCGTCCCAGAACGACATCGCGTCCAGAAAGGCTTTCTGATCTTCATTCTTGAATTGCATGGTCCAGGTCGTGCCCGCATCAGTCGTTTTGTAAATCCGCGACGCCGGACCGTTGCCGATACTCAGCACGTATGCAGTCCTGGCGTCAATCGCGTCAATATCGCGGAAGTCGAGATTGTCACTGGTCACAATGACGTTCTGCCAGGTCACGCCTCCATCACCCGTGCGCAGCACTGTCGCGCCTGAACCACTGGCCCATGCTACTCGTTCGTTAACCGCGCTAACGCCACGCAAACGCGCCGCGACGCCGCTCGACTGCAACGTCCAGCGTGGGGCGAACAGCACAGAGACTACAAGCATGAGTACACTTACTGTGTTCATCCGTTTAATCCGCGGCCCTGGCTCTTTTCAAACACGCAACCAACTCCGGTGTCTGCGTAAATCCACATTCCCCATTCCGCTGACGCTCACAAGCCGCTCTCTTATAACACTCATACTCCGTCCTGTACTCACAAGTCGTCACGACCTCCTGGTCCGAGCAAACCTGGCCCGAACATCCAGTCTTGCGACAAGGCTTTTGCGAGACGCCTTCACTGCCTTTGCCCACACGCACATAAAACTGCGACGCCTTCAGCATCTGCGATCGTCCCGCTGGTCCACTTACGGGCGAATGATCGCCGCTGATGAGTATTCCTTCTGTCGTAGTCATCGCCGCAGTTGCTTCGCTCAAAACGTTATCCGGCGCACCAGCACCTGAAAGATCGACTCCCGCCATATTGCGACTAACAGTTGAATTGAGTCTCGCTTCGTGATGCGTCGCACACGGCGCGGCAATGCAGCGAACCCCACGATCGCGCACGCGAAAGAAAGTTCCCGCCGGCTGGTTCGCGCTGGCAGCCCGCCACACTTCGGAAACAGAGAGCAAGCCATATTGGCTTCTGCCCGGGAAGCCATATTGGCCCGCGCCCGCCGGCCCGATCCTTCCGCGCAACAAACCGCGATTGCTGTCGGGTTCACTCTGTCCGTTCCAATCGATGCCGGCAACGTAGCATTCACTCTGCCAACGGTTGTCGGCACATCGTGTGCGCGCCTGGTTTACGAGTTTTACGAAATAACCACCGCAACGCGGCGACGCACAACGCCGTAGATCTCGCCTGAAACTATAAAAACTCGACGTGCTTGCAAGACTGTCAGGGACGGCGGTTGACTCCACGCTTTTGTAAGTCGCGGCGGGTGAGAATGTGAGTGCGGCAACGATTGCCGATAGCAAGGAAACGCGAAAGATCATTTTTGTGCCCTCCGCCGCGTATTATCCGCACATTGGGCTGATTATGCTATTCACTATTCCCGGCCGAAGGCGTACCATGCGCGCATGCGAGTCATTCTTGTCGTGCTTGCGGCGGTGTTATTGCTGGTCGAATCCGGCAGCCGGGCGCAACGATCGAGGATGGCGATGGCCTGGCCCGTGAGCGGAGTTGTTACGAGTGCGCAATCTTCGGTTACCAAAGCCCACGTCGATTTTGATACTCATCTGAAGCCGATCTTCCAATCGAAGTGCATGCCGTGTCATTTCAGTGGCGGACAGATGTACGACCGTTTGCCGTTCGATAAACCGGCAACGATCAGGAAGCTCGGCACGAGATTGTTCACGAGAATCAAAGAGGAAAAGGATCGCAAGTTAATAGAAGACTTTCTGGCCCAGTCACCATAACCGCACTTCGCTCTACCTAAAACTTACCGCTGATAATTCACCTATGATCGGGCAAGTCCTCCTCCAGTATCGTATCGTCGAAAAGATCGGTGAAGGTGGACAGGGAACTGTTTATCGCGCGGTCGATACCACGCTGGATCGTCCCGCGGTCGTCAAAGTCCTGCCTCCGGCGCTCACGGACAGCCCGTCGAATCTCGTTCGTTTTGAACGTGAAGCGAAACTCGCCTCATCGCTGGACCATCCGAACATCTGCACCATTTTCGGCCTGCACAAAGTGGAAGGCATTCACTTCATCGCAATGCAGTTTGTCGAAGGACGCAACGTGCGCGACCTTGTCGCCGGACGTCCACTCGATCTACGCCAGGGGCTGTCAATAGCGATCCAGGTAACCAATGCACTCGCCGCCGCTCACGCTCGCGGGATCGTTCACCGCGACATCAAAGCGCGCAATGTGATGGTCACGCGGCACGGCAACGTGAAAGTTCTCGACTTCGGGTTGGCCAAACTCATGGAATCACCTCACGCAACAACGAGCGATCCACAACTCACTGAACTTGGCGTGCCTTACGGCACTTCGACCTACGCAGCGCCGGAACAGGCGCAAGGTCTGCCCGTGGACCATCGCGCCGATATCTTTTCAACGGGTGTGTTGCTTTACGAAATGCTCGCAGGTACATGGCCGTTTCGTGGCAAGACTGCTCTGGATGTTCGTTACGCAGTTGTCTATCAGCGGCCGAAACCGATTGCCGAAGCACGCGGCGAAGACTCGCTATTGATTCAACACATTCAGGCGATACTCGACAAAGCGCTGGCGAAGGATCCGGTCGACCGTTATCAGCGAATCGAAGATATGAGCAGCGATATGGAGAACGTGCTGCGCGAACTCGAGGGCGATTCGAGTTTCGGTAACACGCTGACTGATGCGACACAGTCAATTCCGCCGAGGGCTGTCTGGAAGAAACAACCGACCTTTTGGACCAGGCCACGCATAATCGGCGCCATTGCTGCCGCGGCGATACTCATCGCCGGTTTGTCGTGGTTTGCGTTTCGCGCGTCTCGGCCGGTTGAGTCAGGCGCCGGCATCAACTCCCTCGCGGTATTGCCATTTACAAACAGCGATGCCGGCACCGAGTATCTCTCCGACGGTATCACCGAGAGTTTGATCGAGAGTCTTTCACAGTTGCCGGACCTGAAAGTGAAATCCAGTAGCACAGTCTTTCATTACAAAGGCCGTGACGCTGATCCGAGCCGGATCGGACGCGAATTGGGCGTCCACGCTTTGCTTTCCGGAAACGTGGTCCAACGCGGCGATGAAGTGGCTGTCAGTGTGGAACTGATCGACGTTCGCGACGATAGTCATATTTGGGGCGAACGTTACGGGCGCAAAGTTTCGGAAGTAGTCGCATTGCCGCAACAGATCTCGCGCGATGTTTCGCTGAAGTTGCGCGCGCGTGCAGACGGTATGGACCAGGCGCAGATCACGCGCAACTATTCGCCCGACTCCGAGGCCTACCGTCTTTATCTCCAGGGCCGTTACAACTGGAACAAGAGAACTGTCGACGGACTACAGAAGGGCATTCAGTATTTTGGTCAGGCGATCATGCGCGACCAGGATTATGCACTCGCCTATGCCGGCCTGGCTGACTGTTATCTCTTGCTGAACGTTTACAATGTGGCGCCGGCGGACGATTCTTATCCGAAAGCCGAAGCAGCGGCGAACAAGGCGTTAACCATCAACTCGAATCTTGCAGAAGCGCACACGGCACTTGGATTCGTCATGTATCGCTATCATTTGAAGTGGGCCGAAGCCGAGCAACACTTTCAGAAAGCGATCGCTCTTAATCCGAGTTATGCTACCGGCCACCAGTGGTACGGCAGTTATTTGGCCGCGATCGGACGGCTGAACGAGGCTGTTACAGAAGGACGCACGGCTCACGAACTCGAACCGTTTTCGTTGACGATCTACAGCGACTATGTGCGTAGTCTTTATTGGGCGGGCCAGTTGGACCAGGCGCATCGCGAAGCATTGAAACTATTAGAGATGGATCGGGCCTTTCCGCGCGCGCAGTACGAATTGGGATTGGTGCTGGAGGCGGAGGGCAGGTTCGAGGAAGCTATTACGGCGTTTCGCAACGCGTTGAAGGGCTTACCCGATAACGTGGCCGCGTTAACTGCGCTTGGCCATGCGCAGGCGATGGCCGGTAAGAAAGCGGATGCGGAAAGAGCGATTGCGAGGTTGCGGGAACTTTCGAAGCAAGAGTATGTCTCTCCTTTTCAAACTGCGGTAATCTACGCCGGTTTAGACAATCGAAAAGCGGCGCTCGAATGGCTCGAAAAGTCGCGTGAGGAACGGTTCAACTGGTTGCCGTTCGTGCAAGTCGATCCGATCTTCAAGAACCTGCGTTCTGAAGCGAAGTTCATCGAGCTTTCAAAGAGCCTTGGGTTGCCAACAAACTAACCACGGAAACAAACCGAATGACACAGACTATGGATCTTTCGCGGCGGCAGTTCGTCTTGAGCTCGGCGATGGTGAGCGTCGCGGCTTTAATAAACCCACGAAATGTTTTGGGACAGTCGGCGGCGGTGCAGCCGCTCTTTGCGCGACTCGACGAGTACATTGCGCGGCACATGCGTGAGACGGGCGCGCCGGGATTGACGCTGGCCCTCGCGAATCGCGAAGGTTTGATTCGCGTCTCGACCTACGGCTTTGCGGACACAAAAGCAAAAGCGCGCGTTGTTCCGGAGACGATGTTTGAGATCGGCTCGATCTCGAAATCGTTTGTCGCGCTGGCGTTATTGCAATTGCGCGACGAAGGAAAGTTGGATCTGAACAAACCCGTCGTCGAGTACCTGCCGTGGTTGACGATCAATTCCAAGTTTGACCCTATGACCACGCACCACCTGCTCAGTCACACTGCCGGACTACCGGGCGCACCGTTGCTGCTCGATGCCCTGTTACATGAACTCTGGACGGCGTACGCGCCCGGCAAACGTTTTCTCTATTCAAACACCGGCTACAACATCCTCGGTTTCCTGATCGAAGCGATCGACAAGCGGCCGTTCGCTGAAGCCATGCGGGCGCGGATGCTTGCGCCGTTGGCAATGACCGCAAGTGCTCCAATTATCAGCAGCGATCTTCGCTCGCAGATGGCGGTTGGATATGAGCCACTTGGTGAAGGCCGGCCCTTTTCCGTCGGAAGCCCGATTGCTGAAGCGCAATGGATCGAAGTCGATGTCGCTGCGGGAAGTATTGCGTCTACGCCCGCGGACATGGCGAAGTACATACGCATGCTGGTGAATCGGGGCGCGTTGCCGAAGGGCCGTTTGGTTTCGGAAGACGCATACACACTGTTCACGAAGCCTGCGATCAATTCGCCGTTTCGCGGTGAGCCGGCTTCGTACGGTTATGGTCTGTGGGTCAGTGATATAGAAGGGCACACACGACTGCGTCACACCGGCGGCATGGTGGCTTTCAGTTCATCGATCGACGTGGATGTGACAGC
>Ga0068861_100003529_pt1 | contig 10397 bp, 8 predicted proteins | sample KBSSwiS42_FD_66593 | JGI IMG/M metagenome (GOLD analysis project Ga0068861, IMG submission 66593) | Switchgrass rhizosphere microbial communities from Kellogg Biological Station, Michigan, USA - KBS Switchgrass S4-2 | ecosystem: Host-associated > Plants > Roots > Rhizosphere > Soil ...
GAAGAGTTGTTCGCAGCAGTAAGGAAGGGTACCGCCGAACTGATCATGCAGGCCCTCTCATTCAGAGATGCCGAGAAGGAGTGCTTAGCGTATGCCGAGGCCTACCTTGACTTGATTCGGAACTTGATTCGACAGTCGGAGACGACGTCTGGAACCGAACGGCAACAGCACCTGCAGGCGCTACGCAACGTGCTTGCTGTGGATTCCATTCACGTCATCCTGACAGACTTCCGCGGCAGACATCGCGAGGCGGTCCTGGTATCCCCGACGCATCCACTTCGCACCTTATGGCTGAGCAGTTGGGTAGCCTTGGGTAAGGACTGGATTGAAAAGATTAAGGCGGGGGCTAAAGACCACATCCCGTATGTCAGGTCGGCTCTCCTGGACGGCCTGGTGCCCTCGGCATATCCAGTCGGTGTCCCGGTCGAGGATGGGCGAATTTTCACACCAGTCGACAACCTGAATGCTTTCTGGGCGCTGTATGCGCCGACGACGGAGGAGAACTCAAGGGGCTTGATGGCGGAAATCTGTTCCGCTCTTGGCTTAGCAGAACCATCGACAGCGGGCGCAGACATCTCCGGGAAGGTTATTGCAGACAAGATTGAACGATATCTCTCGCAGCACCCCTATGTCCGAGAGTTGTCACTCAATGTCTTTAATCCTGGTGCCGGGTTAGTTATGGCGGACGCATTATTGTCACTGCAGCAGAAGCCAGAATACGCCGATCTGCGGTACGACATACGCCTGTTTACATCTGATCCTGATTCTCCAGTGCTGGGCGAGTCCCTTGAATCGATGGCTCGCACGGGAGCCACCATTAACGGGGCAGCCGATGCCTTTGCGACTTCCACCGGCAGCCATCTATTTTCAAAACTGAATCTGGCTAAATATGCACTTTCCGAGTTCCATGCAAGCGCGCAGGACTTTCCGGCCCACATCAGTGTTCTCCTGGATGTATTCCCCGCCGAGGAGTTATCTATTGCTGAAAAGCCTCTGGGGATCACACCGCTCCATGGACTAATACAGGACTTCGACATTGAATTTGTTGATGACGATTCCGGAACCTACTGGAACAAGTGGCCTGTGGTCGGTCGCTCCCTCAGTACGGATATCCAAGCGTCCTGTTTTGACCTGCTTGCATCCCTGAGCCGCCATCTCTGTTTCGCAACTTCTGGCGTTGCGGCATCCGGAGCCAGTTTCAAAGCGGTACCCGTCGTGACCCTGGGCCTGGATGTTGCTCAGCGAGAGTTGATCTATGAGATCCATCAGATCAGCGACTGGGTGTTCACCATTGATCGCAATATGGGCATTGAGTTCTTCGATCACGGGGGACGAAAAAACAGACCGGATTACCTAATTGATTACGTTCCAGGAGCCAGTTCCCAGGCGAAGCACAATTTGATCATTTCCTCGCGTTCCAACGATGAACTCGAGGCAATGTTGAAGCCGGTTTTGCGCGCATACGGTCTATCGGCCGATGGTGACCAATCGGTTCAGATCCTGGCCAACCTCCGCTCCCTGTCGGGACAACTTGCGCTAAAGCTAATCTCTGCACCGACACAGCAGGCAGAAGCTCTCGGCCTGGCTCTGGCACGACTCTATCTTGAGTATCAAGGAGCATTGAGCAATCAGATCATCGTGCCTTTGGATGCGCATACAGACCTATATCACTCCAGCGACGAAGCTGACGACATCAACGATGCAATCAGCTTACAACGCACTGATCTGGCGCTATTCGATCTCGACCTACTCAAGAGAACCATCACATGCAATCTAGTCGAAGTGAAGTGCTACTCGCAGGTGAGGGACTTCGGCGCTTTCAACCAGCTCAAGGAGCGGATCTCTGCTCAAATTAATCAGAGTGAGCGCATCCTTCAGCGGCACTTCGATCTAACACTTAAAAAGCCAGACCGCCCGGACAGGTTCCTCAAGAGTCGGGAATTGGCACAGATTCTTCGGTTTTATCTCGGGCGCGCTCAGCGTTATGGCATCTTTGACGTAATCGCAGCACAGGAAGCGCGAAGCCTACTGGAGTCAATAGAACAAGGTTATTCGCTGCAGTTCCGGCGCTGCGCACTGATTTTTGATTTTGAAAAGAACGGAACTGAAACCCCTGATAACGAGGTCGGAATTGAATTCCATCGTATCGGTAAGGATCTAATTCATGCGCTGCTTGAGAACTGCCGCAAACCTGTATCTGTTGAAGTTGAGGAGGAACTCACTGTTCATCTTCTCAGCGAGCAATTTATCCCGAGCGTTCCAAAGCTTGAGACGGCCACCTTCATTGCACCCCCGCGTAAGAGATCGACATCCTGGACTGTGGATGAACTCTGGAGCGAGCCGGAGGGATTGGCGGCGCCAGCGGTAGATGGCGCCTCCATCGCCGGGGAGGAGAAATCGAATTCAGAACGCGCTGGATTGGAGTTGGAAATTTCCCTCAATTCCAAAGATGACGATAAGGCGGACTTACAACCTCTAGGAACCGTCCCGGAATCGCCTCTTGCACCCCTCGAGAGCTGCCCTCGGGTTTCAACTAGAGAGCAGTCTCCCTCTGCAGATGTCAGCTATGACATCATGCTTGGCGTTAATGGAGATTCACCCCAGTATGGTTTATTGGGCGAAGTGTCGGGCAGAAAGATTGCTCTGGACCTGAATCACACTCATACAATTAGCCTCTTTGGTGTCCAGGGTGGCGGCAAGAGCTATACGATTGGCACCGTGATCGAGATGGCTTCAATGCCACTCGAGCATATCAATGTGCTACCAAGTCCACTCGCTACAGTAATTTTTCATTACAGCCCGACGCAAGACTATGCGCCTGAATTTACGTCGATGATCAATGCGAACTCGGTGGATGAGGAGATCGGCATCCTTCGCGAGCGATACAACGCGAACCCTGAAGCATTGAAGGATGTCTTAATCCTCACGCCTTCGAATAAGGTTAACGAGCGCAGAGCCGAATATCCCGACATTGAAGTGAAGCCCATTGCTTTCTCTGCCTCCGAGTTGAAAGCAGCCCACTGGAAATTCCTGATGGGTGCCATCGGCAGCCAAAGCATGTACATGCGCCAGATCAATCTCATCATGCGCGGTCTTCGGGACAACCTAACCTTGGACGCACTTCGCGGTGGCATCGAAAACTCTGGACTGTCGGACCATTTAAAGGAGCTGGCTCAGACGCGCCTACTTTTTGCGAGCGAGTATATCGATGATGGCCAGCGACTCCAGGATTTGATTCGTCCGGGGCGCCTAATAATTGTGGACCTGCGCGACGAATACATCGAGAAAGATGAGGCTCTTGGGCTGTTCGTAGTGATGTTGCAGATCTTCTCTGAAGCAACCTACCAGGGCAGCACCTTCAACAAGCTGGTCGTATTCGATGAGGCCCACAAGTACATCGAGAACGATGACCTGGTATCTGGTCTGGTCGAAGTCGTTCGCGAGATGCGCCACAAAGGAACCAGTATCATGGTGGCATCCCAAGATCCACCATCAGTCCCCGTGTCTTTGATTGAGCTATCTTCACAGATCATCATGCATAAGTTCAATTCTCCGGCATGGCTTAAACATATCCAGAAGGCCAATGCCGCCCTCGGGGAGCTGACTTCCGACAAGATGAGTCATCTTGGTACTGGCGAAGCATATGTTTGGTCGAGCAAAGCATCTGACGATTCTTTCGCCCGTGGCGTGGTGAAGATCAAATGCCGTCCTCGCATAACCCAGCATGGTGGTAGCACAAAGACAGCAGTTACCAAGCACTGACAACACGGCCGAGAGTCTCACTAACGGGATTAGTATCGCGTGCCACCCGACATCCGCAAAGTGAACGAGCACACGGCGTATCGATTCCGAACAGTAAGTCTGCGGTAAGCACACTCGCAACAGGTGATCCGCGCGGAATTGAACACCAGCGCCGCCTTGAAATTCGACCGTGCCCCCCAAGACCCCAGGTCTCGATCTATGTTGACGACCTTACCCGACAGTCTGTCATGTGGAAAGAATCTGGATCATAGGCCATCGCTCAGATATCCCGATGCACTGCCCGATGAATTCCAGAATCCAGGTGAGGCGACCAGTTAGCGATCGAGCGGTCCGACGGGACGGGCTCGTCCGCTCTCACGCAGGCGTTCGACAAGCCATTCCCTGTCTGTCCTCGCCGGGGGCATCCGGTCGATGAATCGCCTAACTTCGGCGGCGAGCTTAGGTTGACCTTCCTCAGCGAGGATATGGCTCACAGCTCGCCATCCACGTTCCACCTGCTGTCGCGTCCGCAGAACGGTGACCTTGCCCGGCTCGATACGCGGCTTGCCCGTCGAAAGATCAGCCGCAGCGGACTCGACATACTCGTGCATATACGTGGACGCACCTCGGCACGCTGCTCGATAGATCCCATCGGTCTTGTGCGTCCTGATCTCCCCGCGAACGGCCCGTTCGGTGGCGTTTGCAGCAACGCCTCGCTCTCGCAGGTGCCGGGCAAATTCCTTTCGCCATTCACGAAGCGTGGCCTTGCGGATGTTGAGCCGCACACCTTGCTCGCTGACCGCCTTGATTACCATATGCACGTGCGGGTGCGGTTCATCGGTATGCAGCACCATGGCATATCGATGCTTGAATGCAAACTCCTCCCGGGCGAAGGCTCGAACAGCAGCCAGGAGCTTGTCGGGCGGCGTTCCGGGCGGCATTGAGAACATCAACTTTTGCACGAGCTTCGGCGGCTTGCGCCCGTTTACGGCGGTGAGATCGTTCCGCCGTCGATGGGCGTCCAAATCGAGATCCCAATCCTCCAGCAAATCTTTTTCCACGCCCTTCCCTTGCAGCCTCCCATCGTCGGTTTCGATTTCCAGCTCTCCGCCGCGGCCAAGATAGTCAAAGTGTCGCTGTACCGCACCGAGGCTTTGGCCTCCCTGGCTCAAGACCTTGATCATCACCTCCGGTGTTCGGCTGACGGTCCGCCCGATTTGCTGAACCTCTGCAGCCGACAGCCGATCCCTTCGCCCGGGTCCACGCCGCGCATAGCTCGCGATGTCTAGCAACGGCCGGCCTCGTACATTAATAGGCAGGTTTGGCATGACCATTCTCCCAGCTCGCCTCGTTCGCCTTGATCAGCGCCTTCACATGGTCTCGAAGTCCTTCGCACAGCTTCAGCATCGCTCGCAGGTCTTCGCGCCCTGGCCCAGAAACGCGGCCGCCCTGATTGGCTGCTCGTGCAATCTGATTGAGGTTTCGGCCGATTACACCCAACTCAGCGACCAAGCGCTTGAGCGCGCTCAACTCGTTTTTGGGAAGCGGCGGCAGCGCCCGGAGGTGTGCGCGGATAAGGACCGATACATACGTCGCCGCCGCCATCTGACGAGCTGAGGCCCGTTCCCGCAACAACAGCTGGTCTTCGGATCGAAGTCGAATGCACAGCCGTCTGCCGCGGGCTACTCGATCAACCGGCTCAAGATTTTCGCCGCCGGCCGCACTAACACTCTGGAGAGTCAGATCGATCATGCGTTTCAGCAGCACCGATTCGGTCAGCTGTTGCCGTTCAGCGAGCGCACGGAAGCGTGACTTCGTTTCCGATGTCACCCGAGCGGCAATTAGTTGTGTGGCGGCCATGGACGCCAAGTGTTTAACAACAGTCGCCGCGAGGCTATCCTGCCTTACGCGGAAAATTAGGCCGAAACTCGACGATCGCGAAATCGAATTCCTTGCAAACTGCGCGCCACCATACGAGTGGATTACGCGCGCGATAGGCCATCCCGCCAGCACCAAGCAGACGTCCCACATTCTCAACAGCGATCACAACGCTCATGCACAACTGAGCCGCGTCCGCACCAGCTTGCCACCTCTCCTCCCCCGGTTTCCGATGTGGCTCGTCGCAGCTGCCCGCGGCGACTTTATCGTCCACGGACTGGGAACAAGCTCTCGGACACTACCAGCCCCGGCGCTTGGAGCTCTTCCCAGTCTTAACCTCCATCGCACGGACGAACCGGGAAGGGCCATCGCCCTCCCCGGCCGGAGATCATCGCAGCGTTACGCGTTCATGAGACGTCCACCCATCGCATGACGGTTTGGAGCGCTTCGCCGTATGAGCCCGCCGCCATCATCTCGTCCATGAAGGTTTTGACGTCGTCGTCGGTCGCACCGGCCTGTACCAAAGCCCGGCGGACACGTCCCACGATCAGGAAGACGTTCCCGTCTTCACCTGAGAGTCGAACGTGCACAGCGGGGAATCTAGGTGTGATAGAGGTAGTCATCGTAGTCTCCTCGGGCGGGATTGCCCGCGCTGGTGGCATCGCGGCGCGCGCAGCGGTCAAGTGGGAGACGATGGGACCGTGGAATAAATGGAGGGGACCCGCGTCCTCGCGGGGAGGCAGCCGTTTATGCCGCGAAAGCCCGTCGGCTCCCACTTGGACCGCGAGCACGGCGTGATAGGTTGGAAGCGAGGCAGACCCGCCCGCTTCACTTCTCGGATGGATAGCGTCGCCTTCTGATTGCTGTCGCCACTAGCGCGCCATCGGACCCGACAAGGCGTGGAGGACATGCTGCGTGCGCCGAGTGACCGCATTCAAAGTGAGTTTCCCGCGACCACGAGCACCGCGGGAAACTGTCACGATCAAATTACCTTGCGTCAGTTTGGAATGCCCTCGACGATCCGCCCGTCAGCGAAGTGCTGTGCGCAGCGGTTACCGATGCCGCGTGTGGCATCGTCCTCTACAGCCTGAAACAAGCTCTCGGGCACGACCAGGCCGAGCTTCTCTAGCTTCTCGCGGTAGTAGTCCAGGTCGTCGCCGGTGTCGAATGGGTCATCCACCGAGGCATACAGGAAGGGTGAATGCCCTTGGCCAGGATCCGCACCGATCCGCTCTATCTGGAGGAAGAATTCATTCAACGGTCGGTCATAGCCCAATCGGACACGTACTACGCACTGAAGCTCGCAATCGAAGAAATGGCGACTCATGACGATCTCCTATCTGATCTTGCGCAGGCGGATTTGCCTGCGGTCACGGGCCGCCGCACCGCACGGAGCGGTCAACCGAAGGGTGGCGAGGTCGTGGAATAAATGGAGGGGACCCGCGCTTCGCGGGGAGGCGCCGTTTATGCCGCGAAAGCCCGTCGCCGTTCGGTTGACGGCGAGTACGGTGTGGCACGCTGGAAGAGCAGGCAGGTCTAGTCTCTGTTCTGGCATCGAAGCTGCGAGCCGCAGGTCGCGCAACACGCTTAGTGCCACGCGACCTGCGGCATTCAATCATTGCCGGTAGCGCTCCATCGCCGACCGTACCGTACTGGCGAGACCGTGATAGTCCCTGTCTCTGAGCCACTGAAACAAGCTGTCCAACTCGACCGCTGGAGGCGCACGGAGTCCTTCCTGCGCGACGCTGGCGACCGCCGCCTTGGGCCATGGATGATTGCGCTCCAGGTTCGCGAGACGCTCCCGCGCCAATACGCAGTACTTCTGTTCGAGCTCGATGCCGAGATAGCGTCGCCCCGTGATGGCTGCTGCGACCAGCGTGCTGCCGGAACCGGCGAAGGGATCGAGTACGAGCTGTCCGCGCTGAGTGAACGCCTCAATCAGTGGCATGAGGATGCGCACCGCCTTCTGCGTCGGATGATCGGTATTGCCCGAGTACACCCACGGCTGGATGTCATCGAGCGGTTCGTTCGGGATCGGTGGTCGGCCTTTCGCGAGCAGGAACGCTTGCTCGTGACGGTAGCGCAGGAAGCGTGCCCGCGACGCGTAGTCCTTCACCCAAACGATGTGCCCGACGGGTCGGAACCCTGCTTGGCGCCAGGCGCGAAAGAACTCATCCACCAGGCCCCAGCCGTAGAACGAGATGCAGAAGCTGTCGGGCTTCAGGATGCGATACAGGTCCGTGAACGCACCGAGTATCCGGCTCGGATCGTCGTCGTTCGCGACGGTGCGGCCGATGCGGTCCTGATAACGGACGCCGTACGGTGGATCGGTGATCACAAGGTCGACATGTGCATCGGGCAGCTGTCGCAGCACACGCGTGCAATCGCCTTGTAGGACTTCGTTGATCGGGAACATGGCTGATACTCCATTGGCATCGGCGGCTTGCCGATGCGCGCTCCCGATCACGGCGCGCGCAGCGGTCAATCGAAACGGGACGGGACGTGGAATAAATGGAGGGGACCCGCGTCCTCGCGGGGAGGCCGCCGTTTATGCCGCGAAAGCCCGTCACGTTTCGATTGACTGCGAGCACGGCGTGATACGCTGGCAGAGCAGAGGTAAGCCCCGCCCTTCTTCTCTTCTTCTCTTTGACTTCTCACCTGCTCCGCTGGCCGACGCGAGGTTCATCTGGGTGCGTTCGACTTCCATTGAAGATCCGCTCGACGTTGATTCGATACTCCTGTGCTGAAATAAAAATGGGGCTGCAGCTGCAAACACCGCAGCCCCAGCTTGTCACGTCAGATGATTCTCAAACGGTGAAGTGCAATCGCCGCTCCATAGAGCGCCTTCGCGTCATCCAAGATGCGATCCAATTCGAGTATGGTGCCAATGGCGCCGTTGCACTCCCCGCTTTGGATGAGTTGATGAGCTTCCGCGCTGCGTGTAGCGGCTACAGCGAGCAGCGCATGCAGCGCCTTGAGGTTGGCCGCGATCGCGTTGACCTTCACTTCCGATGGTACGTTGTTACTCATAGACATCTCCTGCTGGATTCCGAGTGACGTCGGCGGGGCTTGCCGACCCGCGATGCCCATCACGGCGCGCGCAGCGGTCAAGCGAGAGGTAGCGGGATCGTGGAATAAATGGAGGGGACCCGCGTCCTCGCGGGGAGGCGCCGTTTATGCCGCGAAAGCCCGTTTGCTCTCGCTTGACCGCGAGCACGGCGTGATAGCCTGATAAGGCTAGGCAAACCGCCCTCGATGCCTTTTGGTCGGACATACCAACTACTGGACCGACGTGCGACCAACCGCATCTGCCGCTCGTAACCTCTCGCCGGTTGAAATCTAGCGCGTCGGCTCATCCCGACCGCGCTTCGCAGGTGGTGGGCTAGATGACACGGGATCAGCAGGGGATTTCTTGTGTAGATTGATATCCGGCAGTGGCACGCCTCGCTGCACGGACGCTGTGATCGCTTCGCGGACCATCTTGAGGAAGCGTTCTCGATCTTCAGGGTTCGCAATGCGCTTGGCGGCGAGTTGCTCCGCGGCACGCAGACTAAGAAATGCCGATTTCAGTTCTGGCCGCTGCCGCACCGCCTCCCGCGCATCGAGGTGCTCATCGCGTGCGAGGCGAGCCCGCTTGGCGCGCTCGGAGAAGAACTGCAGCTTCTCGACTTCCCACCGGGTGCGATGCGCGTGATGCTCGCTCTGGGCCACGACGTTCCCGGCGACATCGCGCCTGCGATCGATGACCGTAACGGCTTCACGCCCGGTACGTCGAGCGCCGATCATGTCGCCGATGGTTGGTTTGGTCCCACCCGTTTGGATCGCCCGTTCAAGGTCCTTTCCCCACAGCACCTTGACGCCGCTCGTGGTCACGACTTTCGCGTAGTACGACAGATCTTGATTCGGCCGGAATTGATACGGCGCACGGCCGTGCTCCTGCAACCGGCCGACGATCAAATCACCCGCGCGCCCTCGCAAGGCGCGCTGCGCGGGTCGAGCCGGTCCCCCAGCATTACCAGATTGCTCCGCCATCGGGAACCGCCATCGGCCTAGCGCGAAGGCGCGGCGGTGCGCTCGGGCGCGGAAGGCATGCGCGGTTCGCGGCGCTGCGCGGGCATCTCCTTCATCGAAACGGGCTGCAGCGGCTCTCCACGCGCTATTGAATCAGCCAGCGCGGTACGCACCGACGCCACGAATCGCCGTTGATCTTCGGGATTGCTGAGCGTCTTGGCCGCAAGCTCGGCGGCACGCAATTGCAGGTAGGTCCCGAGCAATTCCGGATGCTGATTGACGGCCGCCTGGCGATCCACACTCGTATCACGCAGTACGCGTGCGGCGTGGGCACGCTCTCGGAAGAAATCCCGCTTCTCGATGATCCAAGCGTTTCGATGGGCGTCGAGCGCCTTCTCCCCTATTTTGCGGCCTTCCGCGTCGCGCTCCGGCCGGAGCACCTTCACAGCGTCACGACGAAGCGCACGCACACCGATCTCGTCGCCCACTTGCGGCCGGGTGAGAGAGTCCTTGAGGGCTCGCTGCAGATCGACTCCCCAGATCTCCCGCTCGCCACTCGGCGTCTCGATACGCACGAAGTAGGACATCGCATTGTGAGGGTTGTGCTGATAGGGCGCGGCACCGTGATCCACGAGACGGCCGACCTGCAAACTTCTCTGCCGATCTCGCGGTGATGAGCCGGCACCATCTTGACTCCCAAGTCCACGGTCATCGCTTGTGCGCGCCTCCGCCGGCGACGTCGTGGCGCCACCTGACGTGCTCGGCGT
>Ga0068861_100003531_pt1 | contig 10396 bp, 12 predicted proteins | sample KBSSwiS42_FD_66593 | JGI IMG/M metagenome (GOLD analysis project Ga0068861, IMG submission 66593) | Switchgrass rhizosphere microbial communities from Kellogg Biological Station, Michigan, USA - KBS Switchgrass S4-2 | ecosystem: Host-associated > Plants > Roots > Rhizosphere > Soil ...
GCCGAGATGTTGAGAAGCTCGTTGACGCAGGAGTGACGTGGGTCCAGCCCGGCTTTGAAAGTTTTTCAGATCACGTGCTGAAGCTGATGCGTAAAGGCACAACCGCTTTTCAAAACGTTCAGGCGCTTAAATGGTTAAGCGAGTTTGGCGTCGAAATCTCCTACAACCTGCTCGTAGGTTTTCCGGGCGAAACAGACGAGGATTATGAGGGCATGTTAAGTCTACTGCCGAAGCTGTTTCATCTGCCTTCGCCTGGTCCGGAAGCCAATGTGGCCCAGGTGCAGCGTTTTGCTCCTTTTCATTTCGATAACGTCAACCAGGGCATAGGTGCAATTCGTGGCGATCGTTATTACGACTACTTAATCCCGCCTTCGGTAGCGAATAGCAATGACTACGCTTACTTCTTTGAACGCGATATCGATCCGGACTCTCCGCTCGAACGTAATCTGCCGGCGTTGAACGAGTGTCTGGCGGCGTGGTTTGAGAGCACGACGAAGCTTTCGCTGCATCTCGGCGCCGGCAATCTTGATCTGGTTACTGTTACCGGACCGTCGCGAATCTCTTCGCCTTTGTCGAAGCTCGAATCTGCAATTCTCGTTCTCGCTGACGAGCTCACATCTGAACGTTCGTTGGTTGATTGTTTGGTCCAGGCCGGTCTGGGCTCGATTGAATCCGTGTTAACTGCCATTTCCGGCTTGGATGATCGGCGTCTGATCGCGCGCGCCGAGGGCCTGGTTCTGTCCCTGCTCCCATTTGCGAAACCTCAACCGGCGGAACGACTGAACCAATGGTTGCACACGTGGTGCGGTATCGAACAACCGCACGGCGAGCTGCTGAAAATGATCTTGTTCAGTTGGTTCGCTAATTAGCGGCGAATCGATACGAGTGCAGGTGAGGTTTCGGCGGGATATGGACCGTCGCACGTCCGGTCAGGCGCGAAGTAGTTCTGGTGAGTAAACTCAGCCTGGTAAATACAGCGTCCTTCCTTGTGACAGTTGTCGAATCGAGAGCACGGCTCGCAGTTAGAAGAAGCGTAGAGGTGCTTCGGCGGCGAGATCTTCAAACCGAATTCGGGATCGTGCCAGGCGCTCGCAACTGAACACGATCGCAAGTTCTTTCCATTAAGACTGCTGTCCTCCGTCAGCTTGTAACAACGGTGCACGGTCCCGTCAGGCATGAAGAACATCTTCGTCATGCCGATATCGCAGTTGTAAGCAGCGCGATCGCCACTGCCGAGCTTTTCAAACAACTCACATTTCAAATCCGGGTAAAGCGCAGAGATTTCTTCTACCAGTTCCTCCAGTTCATCAACAGCAGGAGCAGTCATCATCGCGTTCGTTACGTTTGTCAGCGGCCGCCGCACCGGTTCAAAAGGCACGACCTGCATTACGCGCGCTTTTGACTCAGCAGCAAAACGCGCGACTCCGTAGATCTCATCCTTATTAAACGCCGTCACGACGGACTGCACTGAGTATTCCACCCCTGCTTCTTTGAGGTTACACACCGAGCGCCGCACCTGTTCCGGATAAGTTTCGCTGCCAATAAGCTGCAAGCTGGGTCCGGGCGCCACGCTGTCAACTGAGAGCGAAATGTGTGTGACTCCCGCAGTCGCGAGGCGTGTTGCTATGTCGCGCGTGATCGGATGCTTAGTGGTGATGAAGGGAGTTATACCGTGAAGCAATGCGTCGCCCATTATTTCCGGGACGTCCTTGCGTAACAGCGGTTCCGAACCCGCGACCAGTAAATGTTCGGCGCCCAGAGTTACGGCTTCAGCGAAGATTTGGTTCAACTCTTCGCGCGTGATAACGGCGTCCGTTGCGTGGCCGCCCTGCAACGGCTCCGCGTAACAATAGACGCATCGACGTGGACAGAAGCGCGTCACGCACCAATGCAGCACGCGTGGACCGGGATATTCTCTGAGTCCCATCTCCGCAGCCGCTCGCGGATTGAATTCCTCCAAGTCATCGAGTGCGACCGGAACAGCTATGCCTCGTCCTTCCTTTAGCAGGGAAGAGAAGCGCGCCTCAACGCGTCGAACCACGTCCTCAGCCGTTGGTCCTATTACGGACTCGAGAAGCTTAATAGCCTCATCCGAGTCAGCGCCGTCTGCGAGCAGCTTCAGTACGACGGTTTCCATGCGCGTGAGCGCCGCGACAAACTGCTGGTCTGTTCGCCGCACGACGTAAGCGCGCCGATCTCTTTGAACTACTTCGAAAAGCTGGTTCAAACTGCCTCCCGTGTGCAGAAGGCATCGGGAGCGTGTAACTGTCCCGTGCTTTGCAACGCTGACACGTAGCACCGTCCGCGCGCGTTACAAGCCTGATGGTTGTCGCACGGTTCACACGCGGTGCCGGCAAACGATTCGCGTTCCGGCTTCGATAGCGCGCGTAGGTATGGACCATTCCATATCTCGAGAATCGTCTGCGTGCGAAGTGAACCTACTGTCAATTCAGAGACGCCGGGCAAGTAATGACATCTCGACGCCGAACCATCGGGCAACACATCGAGTGCACGCGTTCCGATCTCGCAGACGATCTTCGATCCGCAACGGACGTTTGATGCCGGGTCTTGCTCACCGCCCATCTCGATTTCGAGGCCACGAGCCTGATACTTCAGCTGAAGATCGGCAATCTGATCCTCGAGGCGCACCGTGGTTACGAGTTTTTCGGCGGATAACCGAATCGGATAGGGCGAGTGGAAAGGACTGATCTTGAGATGCTTTACGTTTAGATCCGCAAGAAACGACGCTAGCTGGTCCAACTGATTGATATTTACTTTCGTTGCCACCGTATTCACGTCGGTGTTCACGCCGGCTTCCAACAGATTGCGTACCGTCTCCGTTGCTTCTGCGAGATATCCCGGCGAGCCCGCCAGCGCCGCGGCTTCCTTGGGACGGCTGTCATCGATGGAGACCGTCACTGAGCTGATTCCTGCCGTTGCGATGCGCTTCGCGAGTGACGGTGAAACGAGGTACTTCGTTACCGCATGTGTACGTACCCGAGCCTTGGTGGCCTCTTCAATAACCTCGGTGAGATCCTGCCGGAGAAACGGCTCGCCACCTGTTAAATACAGATCGGCTGCACCGATCTGGGCCATCTGATGGACCATCGAGACGGCATCTTTTAGAGGAAACGTCGCGTCGGGCGGACCAACAGGTGAATCGGCAGCGAAGTGATAGACGTTAAAGAAGCAGTAAGGGCATTTGCGATTACAACCAAGCGTGACGAGCCAGGTGATGCATGCAGGCGCCGCCTCCTGCTTCACGTTAGACATCGGAAGTATCGCGAATCTTGGACGGGTCTTAGTTGCTTGCTCCAGCCACGCGAGATCGATAGGCCGCGCTGGTCCATCACCGAGGTATGTCCAGTAACGATCGACCACACGTTTGACGAATTCTTCTCCGTCCGGAAGACACTCTGCACACGCTTCAGCAGCCGTTTCATAATCTCCTGACGCGGCGAGCCACGAAAGGGCGAAGGCTTCGCCGATGCCGATAGTGTGAAAAACGGGAATGCCCTCGCGATAGAGTTCAACGCTGTCATCCCGAATCTGAAGACACACGTCCGGTTGAAGGAAGAGTGACATTACATTTCCAAGGGTCTTTGGAGGATTAATTGTCGCCGGTTACTTGCCGCCTTTTTTTGCAAGTGGCGCCGGATCTCCCTTGTCCACTTTAACGAGCGCGACTGTTCCGCTGCGACAACAGAGGGCAGCGGCATCCACGTGGCCCAACACTTCTATCGGCAGATCTTTAACCATTTTTCTGAGATCGGCAACGAGCTTCTTATTGTTCTTCGCAACAGCCATTAGAATTTGCCTCCATGATGAAGATGGCGCGAGGGTGGACGCATTATATGCCCGTTTCCGAAAAAAGCTAGACATTTTGAGCACTTAAATCGTCGCGCGCGCCACCCCACGCAAGAATTCCTCGGTTGGTAAGCTCTAACAGCCACCCAAATACCGAAAACCACCATTGAGGTGACGCGCGCGCGATCCGCACGCTATCCTCAATCAGTCATGTTTAATGTTTGTCCCAATTGTGGCGAGTTACGCGCCGACAAGATCGTTGTAGATGGACCTTACGCGATCTGTCCTGTCTGTGAACACAAGCACAGATTTCTCCGCTTGCCGTTGTTCGTCATTACTGGACCAAGTTGCGCGGGTAAAACGACGGCATGTCTTGCACTTGCCGCTCGAACCAACGATTTCGTAGTACTGGACAGCGACATTCTTTATAGCGATGAGTTTCACGATCCTGAAATGTACCGCAGGTATCGAGAGATGTGGCTTCGCGTCTGCAAAAACATTTCGCAAGCCGGCAAGCCTGTGATGTTATGCGGCTCGACTGTGCCGGAACAGTATGAGCAGTGTGTGGAGCGCCGGTATTTTTCAGACATTCACTATTTAGCGTTGGTTTGTGACGATGAGGTGCTTGCTTCTCGATTGCGGAGTCGACCGGCGTGGCGCGGCTCTTCGGGGGATGAATACGTTCAAAGCCATGTTGTTTACAATCGCTGGTTAAAAGCCAACGCGCGGACTACAGAGCCGCCGATGACTCTCCTCGATACCACCGCGATCACGGTTGATGAAAGCGTGCAAGAGATTCTGAGTTGGGCCAGGCGGCTAACCGAGTAACGGCCATTGTCCCTTGCGCTCAACGGTTGATGTCACTTGAATCAATAATATCAACGACGAGCAACGCTCCTTCACTTTCAAGAAACGCCTCGTCGGCACGCGGCTCGCGAAAACGGAGATACTCGTCGGTTTCGATCTGCATCGTATGTCCGGCGGCCAAGTGTGCACCGGAATCAATGAGGTAGGTCAACGCATTGTCGAATATTTCAAAGTAACGTTGACCCTCCTGGTGTCCTGTTGCGTGCGCTGCGAAATCCGGCAAACCGAGTAATGGTGCGCCATACGTGCGCATCCACACGCCCGGAATGCCTTCGACCTCATGCTTCACGAAGCCGCAATAAAGAAGCGGGAGTGGGAGTGTGCGCAGGTTTTCCATATCGCCGTCGGAGATTAAGTCCGAGAGAGCAGCGCTAGGGAGTGATGTCTGACCGGCTTCGTTGAAAACGGCAATCGCACCGAGTTGGTCCATCGCCGCGACTGTAGCGGCGAGCGCTACGTATTGTTCGAGTGGCGAAGGATCGTAGCCCATGTAGTAAAGAAGCATGTGCGCTTTGTGCGATCGTGCGCGCTGTTTGAGTTCTTCAGAGTAGTGTGAAGCAGCAACGCAACTTTCAACGACCTGCGACGGCATCGGAAGCTCAAACCCCACACAGCGGATGACGTGCTTTTCCCATCCGAGCAGCCCCAGCATGTTTCCACCCTGCGCGACTTCCATCTCGCAGCGCGCGTTTCTCATTGATCGATGACACGACCGAAGCGCTTCGAGCAACTGTTGCGGATACGGTAACTTTGGTTCTGCAAAACCAACCTGGAGGCTCAGAGGCTCCTCGATGTTTGCATTGGCGATGAGCGGCCCGTCATTGGAGTGGTTCGATCTTTGAAAAAGGCGTTTGAGCATCGTCATTTGTTTTGAACCCATAATAGCGGGACCTAACCGCATCAGAACACTCGGACTAACCGAAACTCGTCATGAAGCAAATGGGACGTGACGTGTACCGACCGACACGCTATTCTAACCCAGTGGATCGAGACGAAATCATGCGCGTGCTGCGAGCTTTTGAGGCCGCCGGACTCGAATATGTGCTCATTGGTGCGGCTGCGATGGGATTTCACGGTCTCGTAAGAGCAACTCAGGATCTCGACCTGTTTATTCGCGCTACACCGGAAAACATCGAGCGCCTGCGTGCCGCGCTGCGAGCAGCATATGCAGGTGACCCGAACATAAATGAGATCTCGTCAGCGGAATTGCTCGGTGATTATCCGGCTGTGCGTTATGTTCCCCCCACCACTGATTTATACTTCGACGTGATGACGCGGCTTGGAGAGGTAGCAAGTTTTGAAACTATCGAGGCTGAGGTCAAAGAAATTGACGGCACGCATGTGCGCGTTGCGACACCATCGGCGCTCTATCAAATGAAGAAGGGCACGGTGCGTCCTCAAGATCGCGTCGACGCAGCGGCGCTACGTGAACGATTCAATTTAGACGACTGAGACTTATATGCCAGTACAAAAATTTCGCTCGATAGAGGAAATGAACGCGGCGCCTCCGCCTAAGTTTCAAGAACCTTACTTCGAGGTTTTCCTGCGACACTGTGCTCGTTGGTGGGCCATCGCACCAAAGCGCTATCCGCCCGGCGTCTTCAAGTTCCGCACGATTGAAGAGGCACAGAAGGCTCGCGAGAAGTACGAACCCCTCGGTAAGTAGAACAGTTCCCCCGTCCACCCCAATCGTTCAAGGAAAGAAGGGACCAATGGAAGAGTTAATTAAACGCATCACCGAGAAGACGGGAATTTCAGAGGACCAGGCGTGCTCTGCCGTGAACACGGTATCCGGTTTTCTAAAAGAGAAGTTGCCGGCTCCCATCGCAGGCCAGATCGACAACGTATTGAGCGGTGCCGGCGGCGCGGTTACCGACAAACTCGGCGAGGCCGCGGCGAAAGTCGGCAACATATTCGGCGGCTCCTAATGCCCGAACGCGGATCAACCCGCGTTCATCCGAGTGGAGGGTCTTCACTCGCGATCAAAACCTCATCTCCCCTTTGGTCGATATGACGATTGGAGCCTCCTTTACTCACAGTTCACGACACTTCGAGTGGGATGATGTCGATGTGGAATGTCGAGAGGCGCAGAGATGTGACCGCGCCGCGCAAGTTACGCAGTAGAGCCACGAGATCTACACACGATCTTGCGCCGTGGGAGCCATGCCGTGAATCGAATTTCTACAACCGCTTGAACATCTCAACCGCAATCGTGGAGCAAATCCCCTTCACCTGGTTCCAGTCATGCCACTTAGGTTGAAGCCTTCGATATTCGGTTAGGTTCGTGTTCTCCAAATCGTACGGCATCGGGTTTGACAGCTGGACTTGGAGCTGTTGCAGGGCCGACTCGCCACTGGACTGTGGATAGATCTCATCAAACGACTCGAGCGACTCTCGAACTCGGTCCAATCCCAGGCGTTCGGAAAGCGCAGCAAAGTCCAGATAATCCCGGGTAGCGTTACGCCTGAGAATCAGAACCGCCTTGATACGGAGTAGTTCCTCCTCAGTTGGAACCACCAAGCGCACACCGCGCACAGCGATCTCTTGGGTTTGCAAGGGCCGCTCGCGAATCATTTGCCGTACACCGGTTTCAATTCCATCGAGACTGCCCAGTATCAAGACTGGCCTTTTCACTCGGGCGGTGCGCCAGCCAGCCACCGATTCAAGCTCGGCCAACACTTCGTCGAACCGCTCGCGAAGATCGGGCAGAACGTGATCAGCATCGTGCGATAGACGATGTTGAGCGAAGATTGCAACGGCGGTGCCTCCAACTAACGTGGCGCCGGGCAGAATCTCCTGTAAGTGTGCTGCCGCAGTAAGGAGTTGCTCCCACTCAGGCAAATTGCTTTCGGACATAAATGTTCCAGAAGTGATAACGCTGTGCGTATGGATCAGACAGGTGAGGTTCGGCGACCCGAAGGATCCGCTCTCGAATATCCGTGCGCCCGGCGGCTGCGTCGCGGAGCTCTTTCCAGTCGTCGAGCTTGCCGCGCGCGATGACGTCGTCGATCGCCGCAAGCGTCCACTCGGAATGATTCAAGTGACGGTGCAACATGCGAGCGGAATTATAGCAGCTTGAGTGTTATGAGCGGATACGTAGGTGTTACAGCGCGCACATGTTACGGCGACGCGCGCCCGGCGCGAGCTATGCCACGGTTGAGAATTCGTGGCGGTACTTGACCAGGCCGGAGACGCCCTGCATTTTCGTATGGTCCAGGATTAGCAGCATCACCACTTCGTCGGGGACGTCCCATTCACACTTCATTGCTAGAGTGCTGGCCCGTTTGAAGCCGAAGCGGGGATAGTAGTCAGCATGGCCCAGAACGATGATGAACGGCGTCTCGGCATCTGTGAGCCTTTGATTTCCGGCTTCGACGAGTTTGCTGCCGATGCCTTGTCGTTGATATTGCGGTAGCACGGCCATTGGACCAAGCGCGGCTCCCGTCACGTCACCGACAGTTGCGGGACTGTACATGATGTGACCAACCACCTGACCGTGAATTGTCGCAACAAGCGAAAGCAGCGCTGCGCCGTTCAACCTTAGCGCGTCCACGATGTTGGCTTCCTGGTCTTGATCGAACGCACGTTTGTTTACGTCGCGAATAGCTGCTAGATCGTTCCCACTTTCTTCTCGGATGTCGATTAACATGAGGTTGTTTTGGACACGGATAAAGACGGATTTACGGGCACCTTCGCGTTGGCGGCGCTGCGCCGGGAACACCGGGAATCGTGTTGTCGATATACTGGTTGCGCTCGCCACAGATCTCCTGAAAGCCAGCCTCCATGTTGATTGGAATGTCACGCCTGATATACGGATTCCGCCTCACGATCGTGTCTTTCATTCCTTTGGACCAGAACGTCGTGTTACCACCTCCGCCGGTTGAATCAAAGACATTGTCTTGAATGAGACAGTTAGATATGCCGTGGATTTGAATTGCGTTCTGTCCTGTTCTGAAGATGTAGTTGTTGAGGATCTCGCAGTCTTTCAAACCATTCAGAAACATTCCATTACTCATCCACCTGTATAAGACATCGTTGCGGCCACCGATAATCACATTGTTTGCTGCTACCACTCGCCCACTATTCGGCCCACTGTAAGGATCTTGCAAACAGATCGCGTTGCCGGCGGCGTCCTGGTGAGCGCCTTCATAGTCGTAGAGATTGTTGTAGACGTAGATGTTTCTCGTGTGGTCCGCGGCACTGTTCGTTTCATGGTCGTGACCGCAGACGCCACCACCGAATCGCGGATTATGATGTCCCGGACGGCGAACGTAGTTGTGAAAGACGTAAGCGTCTTCGGTATTGATGGTCGCCGTGTTCGCCGCTGCCACTCCTGAGAAGATGTTTCGTGTGAACACGATATCCCTGGCGAAGTTGTTCTTGTTTACTTTGCCATCAGCACCTTTAAACTCGAGCGCAGAACCGCCGGCTGTCACGCCAATCGACGCCGTGTCTTCAAGGTAAACATCCATCACCGCACAGTGTTCGCAATTGCCGAGCAGAATCGTAGAACGTACACCACCGTCATAGACTGTTTGCCGTCCCTTGATTCTAAAGCCCTGAATCGTGATGTTCTTGGCCCTACCTGTGTGAGAACAACACGAGTCGCCCAACGATTGAAACACTTCAACTGCCGGTTGTGGTCCATTTGCGTAAGTCGGTTCAAGGATAGTCGTTCCTGTTCCTGCCAATTGATCCGCAGTCAACGCCTGAACTGCTAGTAAATAGCGATCGTTTGGATTGCGGCCGTTGCCGGATTTGAAATAGTCGGGAACGGTTTGCGGAGGGCGATACGTGCCACCGACATAAACGCCGTCGGAAACAAGCAGGCAGCCGTAATCGGTGATCGCAATGTCGCGGAAGATCGTGTTCTCCGGTTTCACGTCGCACGAATAAGTTGAATTATCGAACGTCGTGTACTTCTTGATGATCACAGGCCGCTGAATTGATCCGCCGCCGAATACGGATACGGAGGTAGTGTTTGGATCGTCTTGCGCTTGCTGGATCGCCTCGGCAAGTTGGTGAGATGACGCAACCCTCATCGTGCGTCCCGCAGGCCGAGGTGGAATGTAGGAATTGACGTTGATGTTAGGCGTCGGCGCCGGAGTCTGCGCGAAAAGAAAAGTCTCAAACGCTAACAGCGCGAAGAGCGTCAGGGATAAGCGAATTAACATCGTTCGGGCAGCTCGCCTCCTTTGATGCGAATGCTTCACAACAGCAATACTTTAGCCGCGCATTTTACGCGCTGGCTAACAGATTCCTTGCGTTAACGATCTAATTTCTGAAAAAGGACCATTCCTCATGCCGTAAAGTCTCTCATTTGTTGCTGACTCCACTCGGTCTCGTTGTACTTGCCGTCTCAACTTTAACGCAGCAGCCGTACGAAACGCGGCGCGCGTTGGCGATGCTTTTAAGCCTATCGTTGCTTCTGAACCAAACACGCTGATACTCCACAGTCGACGCCCCGGCTTTGCCGCCAGATGTGCGGCGAGGTACGCCGCTTGATAACCTCTCCCGCCTCGGCTTTGCCGCCTGATGTGCGGCGAGGCTCCGCCTCGCTGTTACCTCGAGAAAGGGACCTTGGGGCTGCGCCCCTCGTATGGCCTTTGGCCCACGGCCATCGGGCTGAGCCCGAACCAGGGGCGTAGCCCCGTCGCTTATTAGTCAACCTACGGCGAGGCGGAGCCTCGCCGCACATCAGGCGGCAAAGCCGAGGCGGGAG
>Ga0068861_100003541_pt1 | contig 10383 bp, 11 predicted proteins | sample KBSSwiS42_FD_66593 | JGI IMG/M metagenome (GOLD analysis project Ga0068861, IMG submission 66593) | Switchgrass rhizosphere microbial communities from Kellogg Biological Station, Michigan, USA - KBS Switchgrass S4-2 | ecosystem: Host-associated > Plants > Roots > Rhizosphere > Soil ...
GGAGCTCCCCTGGGCCGCCCGAGGCCGGGGGGTCCGTGGCGGGGCTGAGGGCCACCCGGTCCGCTGGGTCGCGGCCGCCGCGGAGCTGGGCGGTGTGGACCGCCTGGGGGCCGAGCAGGCCCTGGATGCGTGCCAGGGCACGGGCCGCGCGCTGCCCGGCCTCGGTCTCCCCGCCCCAGAACCCGAGCTGGCGGCCCCGGTCGGGGACAACCTCGTCGGGCGCCAGCGCCAGATGGGTGAGCGCTCCAGGGAGGTGGCCGGTCCGTCCGGTCAGCCAGCCGTCGAGCTGCCAGCGGACCCGCTCGGTCATGACGGCGGCCATTCCCCCCGGAGGGTCCGCGAGACCCGGGCGGGACGCCCCACCGGAGGCGGAACGGGGGATGGGGTCTGGGCTGGACGGGCCGCGGGCCGGGGAGGCGGTGGGGTCGTAGCGCCAGATACGGGAGAGGGTCTCGCCCTGGTCGGTTCCGGCTTCGATGCGGAGGCGGGTGCAGGCCAGGCCGAGCCGGTCGAGGCGGGCGACCAGCTCGTCGGCCAGGGTCTTGGCGGTGAAGGCGGCGACGTCGACGCGGTCGGCCGGCGGGTCGAGCTCGGCCGCCACACGGAGGTCGGGTGGAGGGCGGCGGGCTCCCTTCGGGTGCTCGTCGAGGCCGCCGGCCAGGCGGGCGGCGCGGGCGCCCTCGAAGCCGAAGCGGGCGGCCAGGTCAGCCCTTGGCAGAGAGGCGAGGTCGCCGAGGGTGCGCAGGCCGAGGCGGACCAGCAGGTCGGCGAGGTCTGGGCGGTCCAGGGTGGCCACCGGGAACGGGGCCAGGAAGGCGCGGCTGCCGCCCGGTGGGACGATGACCTGGTGGCGGGCGGCCAGGCCGGCGGCGAAGGTGCCGTCGGCGATCCCGACCTGGCAGCCGCCCCTGCCCTCGACGGCGGCATGGACGGCGGCGGTCACCGTGACGGCCAGGGCCGGCTCGCCGCCGTGGTAGCGGGCGGCGCCGCGGGCCGGGAAGGCGCACTCCCCCGGCTGGAGGACCTCGACCCAGGGAGTGAGCTGCTCGACCGCCACCAGCACCGGCTCGAAGGCGCGGGCGTCCCGGGTCGGGTCGTGGGCCAGCAGCTCCAGCTCCGGGCAGCGCCCCTGGGCCTCGCGGCGGCGCAGGCCGGGCCGGACCCCTTCGGCCCACGCCGCCGCCGAGCAGGCGACGACCCGGTTGGCGTGGACGACGGCCGTCAGGCTGTCCGGCGGCGCCCCGGCGGCCACCACCGGCCAGTCCGGGCACCAGACCACCAGCATGCGGGCCATCGTGGATCACCTCACCCGGCATCGGCCAGCGGCAGCTCCGGCGGTCCTGACGACCGGCCCTCCCCCGGCGCGGCCACGGCCGGGCTGGAGAGGACCTGGGCGATCGTGCCGTTGTGGGAGGGCAGCCAGAGGAGGACCCGGCGTTCGCGGGTGGCGGCGCCGCGACCGGCGACGAGGACCTCGACCTGGCGGGCCTGGAGGCGGCCGTGGCCCTGGCCGAGGCCGCTCCAGGCGCTGGAGGTGACGGCCAGGCGCAGGTCGGCCGGCTCGGGCCAGGCGCCGAGGGGGACCAGGACCGCTCCACGCTCGCGGGCCCTGGCCGCGAGGCGGCGGGCCTGGGTGGCCGGGAGCCGGGCCGGAGAGCGCACCAGCACCACGTCGACCGCGTCCAGGAGGGCGGCCACCACCGTCGGCCAGACCCTGGCGCCGGGGACCGGGACCAGGGCCAGGCGCTCAAGGGCGATGCCGCTCTCGGCGGCGGCCACGATCCCCAGGTCGGGCAGGCCGACCGCGGCGACCCAGGAGCCGGCCGCCGAGGCCGCGGCCACCAGGGCCAGGGCGAGGGCGGCGGAGCGGCTGACGGCCACCGTCGTCCCCCGGCGCAGTCCCTGGCCGGGGAGCAGCGGCCGGAGGGCTGGGACCACCGGCAACAGCCGCTCGTCGGCCAGGGTCGTTCCCGGTCCTACCAGCTCCGTCCGGATGGAGGCGACGGAACTCCTCAGAGTGGTGTTAAGACCACTTTCTGTGGCCGCCATAGCCCTATGTTCGAACATATGTTCGAGAGTGTCAAGCGCCCACCGCCGCGCGGGAACTACCATGGCGCGAGCAGCGGAGCGCGGAATCCCCGGAGTGCCCATGGTCGATGACCCCGCAAGTGCCCAGCCGGGATCCCTGCTCGGCCCGCCAAGGAGCGTTCGGCTGCGGCTGGTCCGGGCGTCCAACGTCGCGCTCGGGACCGACCCGTCGGTCGGCTGGCGCATCGAGGCGGCGAGAGGCATCACCGGGCTGCGCGCTGACCTGAGCGCGGCCCGGCTCCTCGGCATCGAGGTGGAGGATGCCGCCGCCAGCTCGGAGCTGACCCTCGCCCGGCCGGCCGGCCCGGTGCAGCTGCGGTTCCGCGGCGGGGCCAGGGAGGTCACCATCCGTCGTCCGGTCGGGACGGCCGCCAGGGTCCGGGTGACCGGGGGCTCCAGCGGGCTCACCTTCGACGACCAGTCCTACAAGGCGGTGGCCGGCGAGGCCGTCTGGAAGACCTCCGACTTCGACGAGGCCACCGACCGCTACGACATCGACTTCTCGCGAGGCATCCGCGACGTCGTGGTCGACACCCTGGAGCTCCAGCCCGGAGGGCACGCCCGCCGACTCCTGGCAACCGTCCTGTTCACCGACATCGTCGGGTCGACCCAGCGGGCCCAGGCGGCCGGCGACCAGCGGTGGCGGGAGCTGCTGGACGCCCACGACGAGGCGGCGAGGCGGCTGGTCGAACGGGAGGGCGGGCGGTGGATCAAGAGCACCGGCGACGGCGTCCTGGCGGTCTTCGACGGGCCAGGCCGGGCCATCCGCTGCGCCGTCGCCCTCCGCAAGGAGCTGCGCGACATCGGCATCGAGATCCGGGCCGGGATCCACACCGGAGAGCTCGACGTCCGCGACGACGACGTCGGCGGGATCGCGGTCCATATCGGCGCCCGCATCATGGCCGCGGCCGGCCCGGGTGAGGTCCTGGTGTCCCGGACCGTCCGGGACCTGGTCGCCGGCTCCGACATCGCCCTGGAGGCCCGCGGGACCTACACCCTCAAGGGCCTGGACGACCCCTGGGACCTGTTCGCGGCCAGCTGAACGCCCCCGCAGCGCCGTGACGCGGAGCTCTCCGATATCGTCGTGCCATGCCAGGACTGGACCAGCGGGACTACGAGCGCCTGCTCGCCTTTCGGACCGGCCTGCGCCGGTTCCTCTACTGGAGCGGGCAGCAGGCCGAGGCGGCCGGGATCACCCCGGCCCAGCACCAGCTGCTGCTCGCCGTCCGCGGGCATCCCGGCCCGGACGGCCCGACCATCGGGGAGATCGCCAGCTACCTGCTCGTGCGCCACCACAGCGCGGTCGAGCTGATCGACCGCGCGGTCACGGCCGGGCTGGTCGCCCGTCAGGCCGACAGCGGGGACGCCCGCACGGTCCGGGTCGTCCTCACCGACAGCGGCCGCGAGCGCCTGGAGAAGCTGGCCGCGTCCCACCTCGAGGAGCTGGCCCGGCTCACCAACCGGATGCACACCCTCTGGGCCGGCCTGGACACCGACACCTCGTCGTAGCGACGGCAATTTCTATCGCAACGCGATATTATTGCTGTGTGCCAAGGAAAGGAGGCGCCATGGCAGCCAGGAACGAGGAGGCGCTGGCGCGCGACCTGCAGGAGCTGCCCGGGTGGCAGCGCCACGGCGACGGCATCTGGAAGACCTACGAGTTCGACGACTTCGCCTCGGCGGCGCTGTTCGTCGGCCGGGTGGCCGACGCCACCGCCGCGGCCGGCCATCAGCCCGACATCGCCATCCGCGGCGGCCGGGTCACCCTGGAGCTCGCCCCACGGGCCGGTTCGACGCTGACCGACGACGACCTGATGGTGGCGGAACGCATCCAGCGGCTGGTGGGCGACCACCACCATCCGGTCGGCCGGGCCGCCCCGTGGAGCCCGAGCGACCGCCTGACCGGCATCCGGCAACGCCCGGTGGGCCCGGCCGGCCCGTAGGCCGGGACCGGATCACCCAGGCGACGAGCCCTTCGGCCACCCGATAGCGAGAACTGGCTGGCCAGAGCACCGCCGGCGGGCGACAATCCGGTCATGAGCAAGGCGACCGGCGAGGAGGACACCACCGGCGACGTCGCCACCGGCGTCACCTGGTCCGACATCTACGAGTCGCCGCAGGTCGACCGGTCGCTGCGGCGGCTGCCACGGCTGTGCCGGGAGGCGGTGCGGCTGGTGTGGGCCGCGGGACGGCGCGAGCTGCTGGTCGTGCTGGCCATCAAGGTGGTCAACGGGCTCGGGCTGGCCGCGGTCCTGCTGCTCGGCAAGGGCGTGCTGGACGAGGTCATCGCCGCCGGCCGCAGCGGCGCCGGCGCCGGGCAGGTCCTGCCAAGGCTGCTCCTGCTGACGGTGGTCACGGCCGGCCTCGGGTTCCTGTCGGCCATCGGCCGGGAGCACCGCGAGATCCTGGCCGAGCTGGCCTCAAGGCACGCCCAGTCCCAGATCATCGACGTGGCCAGCGAGGTCGAGCTGGAGGCCTACGACACCCCGGCCTTCCACGACCGGCTGGTCCGGGCGGCCGGTGGCGGCCAGTTCCGGCCCTGGCAGGTCGTCGAGGGGCTGACCGGCCTGGCCGGCGCGGCGATCGGCATCGCCGGGATCACCCTGGCCCTGCTCGCCCTCCAGCCCTGGCTGGTGCCGCTGGTCCTGGCCGCGGCCGTGCCCCTGCTGATCGCCATGGCCAGGGGCGGCGAGCTGATGTTCGGGTTCCGCCATCGCATGACCGAGGCCGAGCGCCGCCGCAACTACCTCTACATGCTGCTCGCGGGCAAGGACGCGGCCAAGGAGCTGCGGGCCTTCGGCGTCGGGGGCTTCCTGCGCGAGCGCTACGACCGGCTGTACGACGAGCACATGGCCGAGCTGCGCAAGGTGGCCAGGCGACGGCTGCGGGTGTCGCTGCTCGGCAACCTGGCGACCACCGTGGTGCTCGCCGGGATCGTGGCCGGCCTGCTCGTGCTGGCCCTCAGCGGCCGCATCGGCCTGGCCGACGCCGGGACGGCCGCCGCCGCCGTGTTCGTCCTCGGCGAGCGGCTGATGAACGCCGCCTTCAGCTCGGGGATGCTGTACGAGTCCTCGCTGTTCATCGAGGACTTCACCTCGTTCGTGGCCATGGCCCCCGAGGTCGAGGCGCGCCGGGCCCGCGGGCCGGCCCCGTCCGGCTTCCGGCGCCTCCGGGTCGAGGACGTCAGCTTCACCTACCCGAGCGCCACCACCCCGGCCGTGACCGGCGTGTCCATGGAGATCGGGGCCGGCGAGATCGTCGCCCTTGTCGGCGAGAACGGCTCGGGCAAGACCACCCTGGCCAAGCTGCTGTGCCGGCTGTACCTGCCCCACGGCGGCCGGGTGCTGTGGGACGGGGTCGACACCGCCACCGTCGACCCCGACGAGCTGCGCCGGTCGGTGGCCGTCATCTTCCAGGACTTCCTTCACTACTCGCTGCCCGCCGCCGAGAACATCGGCATGGGCCGCCACCAGCGGATCGGCGACATCGGGGCCATCCGGGGGGCGGCGGTCCACGCCGGGGCCGACGACTTCCTGGCCGGGCTGCCCAAGGGGTACGAGACCGTCCTCGGGCCCGAGTTCCAGGGGGGCAAGGAGCTGTCGGTCGGCCAGTGGCAGCGGGTCGCCCTCGCTCGGGCGTTCTTCCGCGACGCCCCGTTCATCATCCTCGACGAGCCGACCGCGGCCCTCGACGCCAGGGCCGAGCACGAGCTGTTCGAGAGCATCCGGACCCTGTGCCGGGGCCGGTCGGTGCTGCTGATCTCCCACCGGTTCTCCAGTGTCCGCTCGGCCGACCGCATCTACGTCCTGGCCGGCGGCCGGGTGGTCGAGTCGGGCAGCCACGACCAGCTGATGGGCGTCGGCGGGCGCTACGCCGACCTGTTCACCCTCCAGGCCTCGGCCTACCTGGCCCCCGAGTCCACCTGAAGCAGGGGCTCGCGCAGGTACTCGACGAAGTCGTGGCCGTGGTAGTAGCGGGGCAGCCGGGCCACGGCCACGAACCCGAGGCGCTCGTAGAAGCGGCGGTGGCGGTCGGTGTCGGGGCAGCGCAGGAAGCAGCGGGCCGCCCCCAGCTCGGCCGCGCGCACGCAGAACAGCTCGACCAGGCGGCCGCCCAGCCCCCGGCCCTGGCGCGGCTCGGCGACCAGCAGGTCGTGCAGCCGGGCCATGCCGGCGACGGCCTCGCCGAGGGCCACCCCGACCAGCTCGCGCCCGGCCCTGGCCTCGACCACCACCGGGCGGCTGGTCCAGTCCAGGTCGGCGCCGAACAGCCGGCGGTCGGCGGCCGGCCACTCCCTGGCCATGAACTCCCGCACCTCCGGGTGCTCGGCCTCGGCCACCCGGCAGACGACGATCGCCTGATTCACCGGGGCACCGCTCTGGGGTTCCCCGGACCCCTCCGGTCCAGCTCCTCCGGTCGCATGGGCACATCTTCTATGATCGTTCGCGCCGCAGCCGCTCCGGGTGGGAAAGGAACCGAATGGACGTCCGCCTCACCGGCGTCTACATCGCCGACGCCAGGCTCGTGTCCGAAGGGGTGGCCCAGCCCGAGGACGCCATGGCGGTGTTCGTCGGCCGGGCCGGCAAGGGGCGGATCGCCCCGTTCTCGGTCCGCCGCTCCTACACCGGCGCCGGCGGCTGGTACCGCGAGGCCATGGCCGTGCTCGCCCCCAACGGCGACGTCGTCTGGCGCAGCCCGGAGCGGGCCCTGACCCTGCGCGGCTCCAGCAAGATCGACACCTTCACCGACGAGGTCCACGGGGTGGTGGTCGACTCCGACGACGACCACGAGCTGGTCCTGCTGGTCAACGGGGACGAGGTCGGCCGCGTTCCCATGGCCGTGCTCGACGAGGACCCGCCCTGGTCGAGCGGGTCGGAGACCGACGTGCTGGAGGAGGCGCTCAAGAAGAGCACGGTGGTCTGGGTCGAGGTCCCGGGCGAGGGAGGGACCGGCGGCCGGGCCGTGCCCGTCTGGTACGGCACCCTGGACGGCCGCGTCTACGTGCTCGTCGGCGGGTCCGAGCAGCACGTCGCCGGGCTGGCCGAGGCGACCCGGGTGGTGCTGGCGGCCCGCTCCAAGGAGCAGCAGTCGCTGGTCGCCGAGGTCGAGGCGTCGGCCCGGGTGGTCGCCCCCAACGACCCGCTGTACGCCCGGGTCGCGGCGGTGCTGGTCCCCCGCCGTCTCAACCTGCGCGACGGCGAGCAGGCGGTGGACCGCTGGCGCAAGGAGTCCACCCTGGTCGAGCTCACCCCGTCGTCGATCCCGGCGGAGGTGTAGGGACAACTCGGACGGGTAGGCAGACCGGACACGCAAACGAGGCAACGAGCCCGAGGGAGGGCCGCATGGGGTTCCGCAAGTCCAACGCGACCAAGGCCAAGGAGACCGTCACCGAGCAGGTCACCGACCGGACCGACGACCTGGTGGCCGCGCTCGAGGCGGCCAAGGAGGCGCTCGCCCGGGCCTCCAACGCGGCCGGCCGCAAGGGTGCCGAGCTCGGCAAGGAGGCCAGCAAGGCCGCTGACAAGCTCATGCCCGAGCGGGCCCGCCAGCGTCGCCGCGAGGCGGCCCGCCGCCGCAACCGCCGGCTGCTCGCCGGCGCGGCCGGGCTGGGTGCGCTGGGGCTGGCGCTCAGCCGGCTGTCCGGGTCCAAGGGCTCCGAGCTCCGCCAGGGCCTGAAGCGCCAGTCCGACAAGGCCAGCGGTGGCTGGGACCGGGCTCCCGAGCCCGGCTCCGCCGACCCGGTCTCCTCGGCCGAGGTGACCCAGCTGCACACCAACGGCGCCGGCAGCGACCCGGCGCGGACCCCGCCGAGCTAGATCAGCTCGGCCTTGGCCCGGTACAGCCCGGCGCCCTGCTTGTCCACGCGGCCCTCCTTGGCGAGGGCCGCGAGGCTCTTCACCACCACCCCGCGGACGTCACGGGTGGTGAACGGGTCGATCAGGCGCTGGGTGAGGGCCCGGTCGAGCACCACCGTCCAGTGGAGGGTCTCGCCGCCGGCCTCGCCCAGCACCCGCAGGCACGCTTCCTTGGGCTCCATGGGTTCCATGACCCGGCCAGCCTACCCGTAGACTTGGACCGATGAGCCCGCCCGTCGTCCCCGAACCGTGCCCGCTCGACCTGGAGTTGCGCCTCGAGCCCGGCGGCCGCTTCGTGTACGTCTCGGACCTGCACCTGACCGACACCGGCCCGAACGACGACTTCGCGGCCACGGCCGAGCTGTGCGACCTGCTCGGCTCCCTCCAGCGGCATCCGGGCCAGGTGGTGCTGGCCCTCGGCGGCGACATCCTCGACCTGCTCCAGGTCGGAGGGTCCTCCGAGGAGCGGGTGGCCAAGGTGCTGGACGGCCCGGCGGCGGCCCCGATCGGGGACGCCCTGCGGCGGCTGGCCGCCCGGCCCGGCGCCACCGTGCTGTACCTGGTCGGCAACCACGACTCGACCCTGGCCTGGGACGGGGCGGCCCGCAAGCTGGTCGCCGACCGGTTCGGAGTGACCGCCTTCGCCCTCCACGCCCGGGTCCGGGTCGAACGGGCCGAGGGGACCGGCGAGGTCGTGGTGGTGGCCGAGCATGGCGACGCCCTCGACCGCTGGAACCGGCGCACCGACCCCTTCGACCCCCTGGACGTGCCCGTCGGCGACCACGTGGTCGGCGAGTTCGTGAACCGCCTGGAGGCGGCCAGCGGGCGCTACCCGCAGTTCGCCCTTGACGAGGTCGACAACGTCCGGCCGGGGCTGCTGGTCCCCTGGTGGCTGGTGTCGAACTTCTTCTACAAGTTCATGGGCCGGGCCCTGCGCGACTTCGCCCTCCCCCTGGTGCTGCTGACGATCGCCCTCAACCTGGCCGTCGGGCTGCTGGTCGGCGACCTGGGCCGGATCGCCTACGTGAGCAACCGGGCGGTCCGCTGGGTGTCGTCGTTCGTGCTCACCGACCTGGCCCTGCTGGCCCTGCTCTCGACCTTCCTCGGCCGCAGCTTCCGCCGGGCCGCGGCCGCCTACGGCCTGCCCACCCCCGACGAGGCCGTCCACGAGGCCCAGGCCCGCAAGGGCGACCTGCCCGAGCTGCTGGCCCGGCGCGACCCGGCCGCGACCGTCCTGGTCACCGGCCACACCCACGAGCCGGGCATCATCCGCCTGCCCGGGGACCAGGTGGCGGCCGACGCCGGCTGCTGGGTGAGGGGTCTGGTCCCGGTGCGGGCCTGGCTGTCGCTGCCGCCGGTGTTCGTGCCCACCTACCCGGTGAACTGGGTCGATATCAGGGCCACCCCCGACGGCGTGGCCGTCGACCTCTGGGAGCAGCGCCTGGCCGTGACCCGCCGCCTTGGCCGGATCGAGCGCCTGGTCGCCCGCCGCCCCCTCCCCCCGGCCGACGCCGCCCCCGCCCAGGTGGTGGCCGGAGCCGTCGTGTGAGCATCGCCTTCGACCGCGCCGCCGGGTACTACGACGAGAGCCGTGGGCTCGGCCCCGAGGCGGAGGAGCTGGTCGCCGACCGGGTCGAGGCGGCGGTCAGGCCGGGCGGGCGGCTGCTGGAGATCGGGGTCGGGACCGGGCGGATCGCCCTGCCCCTGCACCGCCGCGGCCGCGAGGCGGTCGGTATCGACCTGTCGCTGCCCATGCTGGAGCGCTACCGGGCCAAGGCGGCCGCGGCCGGGCTGGCACCCCCGGCGCTGCTGCGGGCCGACGCCACCCGGCTGCCGTTCCCCGGCGCCTGCTTCGACGCCGTGCTCGAGGTCCACGTGCTCCACCTGGTCCCGGACTGGCAGGCGGCCCTGGCCGAGGCCCGGCGCGTGCTGGCCCCCGGCGGCGTGCTGCTGCACGGCGGTGGCGGGCGCTACGAGCGTGGCAGCGCCAGCCCCCGCGACCAGGTCATCAGCCGGTTCGAGGAGCTGGCCGGCGCGGCCGACAGGACCTCCCGGGTGGTCGGCGCCGCCTCCCAGGAGGAGATCCGGGAGCGCCTGGTGGCCATGGGCGGGCGGGTCGAGGAGCTGGCGCCGGTCCTCTGGGAGGAGCAGGAGACCTATGCTGAGGCGCTGGCCTGGGTCGAGGGCCGCGTCTTCTCCTACCACTGGCGCCTGCCCGACGAGGTGTGGTCGGCCGCCGCCGCCCAGGTCCGGGCCGAGCTCGAGGCCGCCGGGACCGACCTGCACACCCCCCGGGCGGCCCGGCACCAGTTCCGGTTCCTGGCCGTCCGGTTCTGAGGTCCCGCCCAGGGAGGCCCCGTCCGGTCCTCCCGCCGCACGCGAACGAGCCTCCTAGGGCCCTTCGAGCCGGGGCAGGACCAGCTCGGCGGCCAGCTCCAGC
>Ga0068861_100003550_pt1 | contig 10376 bp, 7 predicted proteins | sample KBSSwiS42_FD_66593 | JGI IMG/M metagenome (GOLD analysis project Ga0068861, IMG submission 66593) | Switchgrass rhizosphere microbial communities from Kellogg Biological Station, Michigan, USA - KBS Switchgrass S4-2 | ecosystem: Host-associated > Plants > Roots > Rhizosphere > Soil ...
AATTTGACTCAGCAGGAGAACTACAACGACCGCGATGACGATCTTTTTCCGCACGGGGATCTCTAACTCGTGAAGTCCACCGATACAACGTGCTCGCTAATGCTTCTGCCAAACTCGGCAACTTTGACGTGTTCCGGATGCACGGTGTAGGCGTCCAGCGCAGCGCGGTCCGCGAATGTTGCAACGAGCCCGGTATCGTAAGAACGCGGCAGGAACAGGATGTCGAATCCGACCGCGAGACTATGAGCTTCCGGGATTATCGACGCCAGGTTACGTAATAGTTTGACGTGTTCTTCGCGCGCGAACTGTTCCACGTCGGCGCGGTACTTCCAGGCCACAATGTGTGTCAGCATCTGGTGTTCAGAATTCGAAAACGATTAGAAGCTCAATCGCATCCGCACGGTGATCGTACGATTGCCGCCCGAGCCACCGCCGGGCCCGAAGAAGATATTTACACCCGCAGTAGATTGCAAGAAGAATGGCGAAGCCATGTTGCCATTGGGGTTTCCCTGGTTGTTGCGGTTGAAGAGATTGTTGGCGTTCAGTGAGAAGGTCAACGAATACGGCCGCTGCACCGGTGGTTTGGCTGGTGGCTTTGCTGTCGCTCCCGGTGTTGTCGCAGGTGGTGCGGGCGCGTTCGCGCTCGTGGTACCCGGTCCGCCCGGCGGTGGCGCCTTCGGTTCGATTGCTTTACCAAACTTGATCGTCTTTGAGACGCCGAGATTGAACGAGATAAAGGCTCGTCCACGTCCAAAGTTTCTGGGAATAATCGTTTGTCCGGGCGAAAGAGTCGGATCGAAAGCACCGTACGGCGTAATCACCACGCCGGGCTCGTTGAGGTCAGTAGCGAATGCCGGACGCTCAGTGAAAAGCGTATCGCCGTTTGTATCGCGACCCGTCGTGATGTTGAACGGGCGTCCGGAGTTGGCAAACATGAACATGTTGAGATTAATGCCATGTGGTCCTTGAAAGCTGCCGCCGCCGTACGCAAAATTCAGCGACCCAAACGGAGTGCGTGCGTATTCGTGACTGAAATCGTAAGCGTCAAACGGTGAACCGCTCGCACCGGTGTCGGTGTTGCGTGTTTTGTTCAGGTTATAGCCACCCCAGAAACTCAGCTTCTTGAGATTGCCGTTGACGTTGAAACTAAGTGTGTTGCCCACCACTCTGCCTGTCGGCTGGTATTCGAAGATGTTTCCGGCTTGGTTTCCGAGAGGCCGCAAGCCGCTGTTGGGCAACCCGGGAATGAACGTTCCGCCGAGTGGGGCATTGATGTTGACGGTCCTTTGCGAACGGCTTGTTCGCGAATGGGAATAAGCAACTGAGAGCCTGATGTTTTTCGGCAGTACGCGTTCGACCACGAACATCGCTCGCAGTGAACGCGCTGTGCGAAGATCGTCCGCGAACATGCGGCGAACTTGTGGTTGCGCAAAATCGTCGAGCAGATCAACTGGCGGTATCGCCGGAAAGAGATTCAACACCGCCGGATCCGTGACTAAGAACTGTTGTTGATGGACGCCGTCAAACCTGAGCACTTGCAGCGAGAGATCTTCGGAAACGCGGTTGTAGAAAAATCCGGCCGCGCCTCGGATGACCGTCTTCGGTGGTCCCGGAGGCGGCGCAGGCGCCGGCGTTGCGGCGGGCTGGGCAGCAGCTCCGGCCGTTCCGGGTGTATTAGTTCCTTTTGCCGGTTCGGCAGCCGGCGCTTTCTTGTGGCCCAACATTGGTGACCATGCGAACGCGATGCGCGGCGCCCAATCGTAATTGCTGTCAATGTTGCTCTGGTTCTCGTAACGCAGTCCCGGCGACAACGTGAAGTTGGGTCTTATCTTCCATTCGTCCTGAATGTAGAACGAGACGTCCGTCTGCTTAACCACGGCGTCGGGATCTCCGCCCGCGATCGAAAACTGTGTTGCGCCACCGCCGAGCAATCTAATCGCCGCGGGTGACATTCCCGCGCGTTGAAACACGAGTGTGCGACGATAGCGTTCGAGACTGCTGACTTCAATGACTTCCGGCTGGCCGTTGGGTCCGAGTACGATCTGATTATTTGCGTCCAGTCGTGGGCCAAGTCCTCCCGCGAACGTGTACGTGCCGCCGAAGTTTCCGGGCGACAAGCTATCGATGCCCACGTGTCGCAACCTTCCGCCGGCTTTCAGAAAATGATTTCCCATGGACCACGAAGTAAAGTTCTGTAGTTCGAGCCGCTGCTCTGTCCTGGAAGAATTGCCCACCTGCGAGCCGCCGCCAAAGAAAGAATCGATAACGTTCAAAGCAAACGCGTCGAGAACACTTTTCTGAGTAAAGCGACTGCGAATCCACTGAAAGCGCGTCTCGTTGACGGTCTTTTCATTGATCATTGCAGTCTCGGTGATCTGAAGCGCGAGGTTATTTCGCCGGCCGCGATAAGCGCGCGTGGGCAGTGAAAAATCGCCGATGCCTTGTAGATCCTGTGTGTAGACGTCCGAGTTCACGCTGCTGACGAGCGTGTGTTTCTTGTTGATCTTGAAATCAACGCGAGCGTTGCCGTAAGTGTTTTTGCTCGGCGTTACGAACGCCTGGTTGATCCTGACTGGCTGCAGGGTGATTGGATCAAGGGTCGTGGCATTGACAACGGAGTTCGCGTCGCTGAGATACCGTCCAAAGTATGTTGAGAACGACGCGCGTTTGGCGATGATTGGACCACTCAGACCCACACCATAAGAGCGTTGTTGATACGGAGCACGTCGCGCGGTGTATGGATTACGCGAGTTCAGGCTTTCGTCGTTAAAATCAGAACTCAACGAGCCGTGCCATTTGTCGGCGCCGGGCTGCGTAAAGATCTCGATTCCGCCCCAACCGGGAAACTCGTTCTCCGCGGAGAACGGATTGTTATTAATACGGACCTCACGAATCGATTCTTTAGGTGGAATCTGGCCGTTGGAGAAGCCGTCGACTTTAACTTGAGCGCCGCCGCCAGTGTCGGGATCGGACGGCCCGGCGAGTGCTTGGAGAGCAGCCGCAAGTGCGTCCGGATCGTTTGGCAGTGCTTCGAGATCGCGGCCGCGCAAAACTACCGCGCCTGCGTTGTTGTCTGAATCAGTGCTGATGTTTCTATCGTCGACTGTGACCTGCTGCTCTTCAAAGGCAACGCTGAGTTGGGCGTTCAGCGTGACAGTTTCGCGCGTTCGTACTTCAACCTTCTCCTCATACGTGTTGAAGCCGGGTGAAATGACTTTCAGGTCGTACGAACCGGGCGCAAGTCGTTTGAACTCGTAAACACCTGAAGAATTGGTTTTCGCACTCATGACGCCGCCATTCGCGTTGCGCACCGTGACAGTCGCGCCCACGACGAGACTATCGAGCTGGTCTGTTACTGTGCCTCGGAGTGTGCCCGTGGTTTGTTGGGCCAGGACAGGCACGCTGATAACGCAAGCGAGAATTGCGCAACGCAGAATTGTAATCAGCATCTAACGGCCCCCGCAGTTTTAAGGCTTGGTGGGACTATCAGCCTGGAGCAACTTCACTGACGTAAGTGAATCCGGCCAGCAAAAGGTTTCAGACTTCGCCCGCTGAACATCGCCCCTAAATCCTGGCCAGACGCTTACACGTTAAGGCGGTGAGTGCGTTGCAAAAACAACAGATCAGCCTTCGCCGCGGACTGCTTTTAGTTCTTTGATGAGATCACCGATGGCGTCACCGACAAACAGCACCTTGTTCGCCCGCCAGACAATGCGAGGTGGCTTCAACTGCTCCGGCGAACCTTTCACGATCACAAACAGCTCGCCGTAGGGATAAACCGCGTCGAGAATTTTGCGATACTCGACGACGTTGAAATAGATGACGTATTCAGCGTCGGCGAGTCCTTCCGCCGCCGTTATACTTCTGTACTTCTGTGCGTACTTATTCAGCTTCCTGGCGAGTTGAGTGTAGACCCACCGGTTGCGCCCTCGCGGCACTGGATCGGCTTTCAGAACGTCTTCGATGATTGCCCGCTCACGATTGCTGACGTCAATAACGCGCGACCTGAAGACTACGAGCAACACCCGCTGCTTGTCATTTAACTCTTCCAACGAGTTGCCCGCATGTGCCGACTTCACCTTTCCCCGTTCGTCCTGCGCCAGTGCGGAGACACACGACAAGAAAGCAATGACGAGGAGCAGGATGACTCGCATTTGAAGTTGCAGGCAAAGCATCGGGCTGCCATTCACATTGGTCTGGTGGCGGTATGCCCCGTGTAGTAAACTGACTATACCTCACCGCCCCGCCAAAGGAGAAACAAGTTGTGAAGAACTTTGTATTGGTCTGCTTGGGCGTACTGGCGGTTACGTTTGCGGCGATTCCGGCTTATGGCCGCGATGACGACGAAGAGATGTCGCCGTTTGTGCTGGCGAGGCGGATCGGCGAGCCGGACGCACGAGCCTTTTACCTGTTTTCAACTTCCATCGGAAACTACACCATTCGCTTCGACGGCATGGGCGAGGTGTACATCAAGGCACGAAAGAAGGTCTTCCATTTGAAAAGCGGCGCCAGAGGCCGCGTCACTCGAATTTACTTTTTCGAACACGACGGAGATCTGCTACTGCTCTATCAGGCTGACAACACCGGTTATCTCGTGCGCATGGCTCAGCAGACGAGAAAACCGAGGTGGACCAAGTCCGTAGCCGGCAATTTCAAACCGCCAATCATGCGCGATGGATCGTTGGTCTTTAACGACGGCACCGTCATCTCACTGTCGGGTACTTGATCCCCAACTGTTCGAGATACGTGTCGTACTTAGCCGGGTTGTAGTAGTACTTCCGCATCTCGTTGCGGTAGGCATCCATTATTCGCTTGTTCAACCAGATCGGCGGGTTGTCGCTCGCGGAGATCAGCGGCTGATACTTTGTATCCTTCGTCTGCACCTCACGGTAATATTTCCATGCCTGTTCAACCAATTCGGGTTTCGTCAATAGATCGATGAGCGTCATGGCTACAACCTTCGCGCCTGCGGTTACACCTTTGTGCGCGATCGGCGTAGCCATCGCGATCGCGTCGGTCCAGTTGTGACCGGGCAGGCCGGGAATATTCGACGGATAGCGCAAGGAGACGGTCGGAACATTCCACGAAACGTCGCCGATATCGTCTGACCCGCCGCGATTTCGTTGCTCTTCCGCGACTGGCCCGGCGAGGGGCATCAATTCCTTCGCGAGGCCCTGCTCGCGTGCTTTCAGTTCTCGTTGCAAAGCTTTCGCGAGTGTTTGATCTGCTTCACTCCACTGCGGCAGTCCTATCTGTTTGATGTTCTCGTACATCGCTTCTGCAACGGGCCGGTTGAAGTGTTGCGGCCAGGCGGAACCCAGGACACGTGACGTGACAGTTGTGTTCGTCATCTTTGCCGCGCCTTCGGCCATAGCGTCGCCGATTTCACGTAACTGCATGATGTGATCGTAATCGAGTTCGCGGAAGTAGTACCAAACACTGGCCAGACGTGGTACGACGTTTGGTTGATCGCCGCCGTTGGTGATCACGTAATGAGATCGTTGTTGCAGTCGCAGGTGTTCGCGCCGGAAGTTCCAACCGATATCCATTAACTCAACTGCGTCCAACGCGCTTCGTCCCTGCCACGGCGCGCCGGCCGCGTGAGCGCTCTCGCCTTTGAAGGTGTATTCAACAGACACCAGACCAGTCGCTGCGGCCTGGCCCCACGAAGTGTTGAGATTGTTGCCGACATGCGTGAACAGGACCACGTCGACGTCTTTAAAAACACCGGCGCGCACAAAGAAAGCCTTACCCGCAACGAGTTCTTCCGCTACGCCCGGCCAGATTTTGATCGTGCCGGGCAGCTTCGCGCGTTCCATTTGTCGTTTGACGGCGATGGCGGCCGTGATGTTTAGCGGCACGCCGGAGTTGTGACCTTCTCCGTGTCCGGGTGCACCTTCAATCAACGGATCGTAGTAAGCGACGCCGGGTTTTTGCGACGCCTGCGGGATGCAATCGACGTCAGAACCGAGCGCGATGACTGGTTTGCCTGAACCCCACGTTGCGATCCACGCAGTCGGAATTCCAGCGATGCCGCGTTCAATCTTGAAACCCTCTTTTTCGAGAATGCCGGTGAGATACTTCGAAGTCTCGACTTCCTGGAATCCGAGTTCACCAAAACTGAAGACCATGTCAACCATCACTTGCGACTGCTTCGCCATCGACGCCACGTCGGCGATGACTGCCGCCTTGTAGTCGTTGATTGCGGATGATGGTGTTGCTGTCGAAGGTTGATATGCGGTTAGTAAGGCAGTCAGACACAGAACGATCAAGACCACTCGAAGTCTTGGCATAGTAGGCTCCTGGGGTTGGAAATGAAAACCTAATTCCAGTTGTACTTCTGATAGTGCGGCTCGGCGTCGAGCTCGTACTTCTTCAAAAACTCCCACGCAGTTTGATTGAACTTCGAAGCTGAATCGTAATACCAGTGATCGTGATTCGGGATCTCAATAAGATCCACTGGAATCTGTGCTGCTTTCAAAGCATCTCTGGTGGCGCGAACCGGTTGGAGTGGAAAGAACTGGTCGCTGTCGCCCACCTGAATGGAAATCGGTATCTTTCGTTTCGCCAACCTGATCAATTCGTATTCTTCGGTAGTGAGTGCGCCGGCGTGAATAGCGGTTGCAGCGAAGTACTGCGACTCCATCAACGACATGTGCAGCGCGAAACAAGCGCCGGCTGAATGCCCAAACAGATATACCCGTCGCGGATTAATCGCGTACTTGGTCTTCAGTTCTTCGACAAGTGCGTGAAGATAATCGGGACCGTCGATCGGTGAGGACCATCCGCGCAAGTTGGTGGCGTCTGGGCCGGCGATAATAATTCCTTCTTTCTTCGCGTAGTCTTTCCACTTCTCTACGAGTGTGACGCCCGTGCGGTTTGAGCCGTGCAACATAATGATGAGCGGCGCCTGCGTCCCGGCTTTCAGCGTTGACGGTACGTAGAGATAGTAAGGGCGTGTCTTGCCGTTGAACGTGATCAGTTCTTTAGTAATGTCATCTTTGAACAGCGGAGCCACGAATGACGCAAGAATCAGAAGCGCAGCGAGCGGGAGACATGGGTGAAGTTTCATTTTCTCAACTCCTCATTTAGTGACGAGCGGCAGCTCGATAAAACTCGCCTGCCCGGGAGCGTTGTAGATTCGCTGCGTCGCTTTGCGGTAATCCTCGGGCTTGGCCCAGAAAATACTCTTTACAAATGTCTGAGGGTTTCGATCGTAAAGCGGAAACCAGCTCGACTGAATCTGGACCATTATGCGATGGCCCGGCAGAAAAACGTGATTCGCTGTCGGCAAGCCAAAGCGATACAGCAAAGGAGTGTTTGACGCGATTGGTTTGGCAAACTCCAAACTCTCGCGATAGCGGCCGCGAAACACATCGGCAGAGATCATCAACTGATAACCGCCCATGTTTGGTTGACCCGCAACTTGATCCGGATAGACGTCGATTAGTTTAACGACCCAATCGGAATCGGTGCCGCTGGTTGAAGCCATCAAGTTTGCAATCGGTTCACCGCTGATCTTTACGGGCTGGGTCAGAACGTCAGAGGTGAAAGCCAGCACGTCAGGACGCCCCGAAGCCTCGCGCTGATCGTCTACGAGCCAACGCGACCAGCTCGTCATGTCGATCGGGCGCGCGCGATAAGGAACCGGCTTCGCGGGATCGGAGATGTACTCCTCGTAACCCGGCACTTTCGTATTTGGAGTGAAGCTCGCCTTCAAGCCGGCTGTGAGATAAAGCGGCGTCGGTTTGACCGTGCATCCCTTCTCACAGCCCATCGGCCACGCAGAGAGGTTGTGCCAACGATTTGTGCCAGTCTCAAACGCGACTACCGGCGCAATGTTCGCTTTAGGCGCGCCTTCTTTCAGGTATTGATCGAGAAATGGGCGCAGGATATCGCGGCGAAACGTCAGCGCAGTGTCGCTGCCGAATTTGATTGCGCCGAGCGCACTCCCATCGCGGATCTCCTGGCCGTGATGCCACGGTCCAAGAACCAAAAACACTTTGTCGTTGTTCGCATCTTTCGGCTCAATAGCTTTGTAAACAGCGATGTCGCCGTAAATGTCTTCCTGGTCCCATAGGCTATGGACCAGCATCACCGGCACCTTCAACGGTTCTTTGGCGAGAATCTGGTCTACCGCTTGATCGCGCCAGTAAGCATCGTAGCTCGGATGCTCGAGAATCTTTCGCCAGAAACCGACTTGTTCGAGACCGCGGCGACGCCCGAGCTCACCGGCCGAGCCGGCCTCCATGAACATGTCGTAGTCATCGTAGTGGCTGGTCCACCAGGTGATATCGTTGGCGCGCGTCGCTTCCTGATCGTAGATGTAATTCAGGCTGCCCTCCTGGCGAAATGCGCCCCAGTGAAACCAGTCGTCGCCTCTCCAGCCATCAACCATCGGGTTCATCGGCACTGAAACTTTCAGCGCGGGATGCGGATTGATCAACGCCATCAGCGGCAGAAATCCGTCGTACGAAATTCCCAAAATGCCGACGCGGCCGTTGCTTTCAGGAGTGTTTTTGACGAGCCAGTCGATCGTGTCGTAGGTGTCGGTGGGATGGTCCACGTTAGTCGGGTTCTGTGGACCGCGCACCGGACGGTTCATCACGTAGTCGCCTCCGGAACCGTATTTACCGCGGACGTCCTGAACGACGCGAATGTATCCGCCTTCGACGATAACGTCTGTTGCGTTGTCGTAACCGTATAAAGCCGAGCCGAGATCGGAGCTGTTGCTATGACTTGTAAGTTCGTTTGCGTTGTATGGCGTGCGAGTTAAGAGAATCGGGGCGTTGCGCGCGCCTTTGGGAACGAGAATTACGGTATGAAGTTTTACGCCGTCGCGCATGGGGATCATGACTTCGCGGCGTGTGTAGTTGAAGTCTACGTTGGTTGGTTCGAACTTTGTGGGTGTTTCGCTGGGTAGGGTTTGGGCGGCAGATAACACAGAAAAAGAGCAGAGTAGAGCAAGGGCTAAGAGAGTTCGCATTGGTAGCTCCGAGGGAAAAGAAATATTCACGGATAGAACACGGATCAATACTTCACAAACTCGAACTTCAATCGCACGCCGCGGTCGGCACTGTTGAAGAATGTCCCGAACTGTTTGCTGTCCACGTTGTTCTGCACGTCGCGCGGGTTCCAGTGATTCGTGATGTTGAAGATCGTCATTCCCGCGCGGCCCTTGTATTTCTTTCCGCGGAAGGGAATCGTCAGTCCTTTGGTCACCAGCAGATCAAACGTCAGCAACTGCGAAAACCGGCCGCCTTCATTGCGCGCGCCGGCAAAATCCTGCTGCTCGTTCACGATCGAAAAAGGAAAGCCGCTGCGCCAATCCACCACGGGCGTCGCAACCACGTCCCACGGCAACGCGAACTCACCCCAGAATAACAGCCGGTTCGGTACATCGTAGGGTTGTCTGCCGTACTCGTCAGGCCTAATCACGGCGTGTTTCTGGTTGCCGAAGTAGGTGTTGAAATCGTTCAGGTTGCCGCGCGCCTGCGAACGAACGTACGACAAATAGATGTTTCGCGCTTCCTGAAAACGGAATCGGGCGACCGCCTGAAGTTCTCGATAGCGAGATCTTCCTGAGTTCTGCAATAAAAGCAAGCCCTCATCGCTGGTCGCTTGAATCGCGACTGATTCGAGAACGAAATCCCGGCGCGTGCTGCGCTCTTCGTAGCCAAGCCGCAGCAGCAGGCGTTCAGTTAACTGATGGTCCACCTGGAGGTTCCAGGCAAGACTGTACGGGTTCTCCAATTCGTCCGGCGACGTATTCTGAAAGATGCGCGGACCGTCAATAACCGTGACGCCGTCGTTCGCGAAGGTCGTGACGACGAGATCCTGATACTGTTCAAACGAACCAACGTTCAGCGGAATCTTATCGTAGAAGAGGCCGACGCCGCCGCGAATGATCGTGCGATCGGAGTCGGTGGGCGCAATCACCAAACCGAGCCGCGGCGTTAAGTTGTTTTGCTTCCCGATTTGATCGCGATCGTAGCGCAGGCCGAGATCGAGTACGAGGCGTTTATTGAGAATCCACTTGTCCTGTAGAAAAGCTGAGAACTCGTTTTGATTGCGTTCGAGATCGCCTTCACCGGTGAATTCGATCAACTGATACCTGGCGCCATCCGCGCGAAGAATCGTCACCGGCACACTGCGGTCGCTGCCGGTAAACGAAGTGTGGCTAAAGTTCAGACCAGTCTTGAACGTGTGCGAGCCGCGCCATGCTTGCGGACGGAAGTGATAAACCTCGAGTAGTTCGTAGCGCCGGCTTTCGCGATGTTGCCGGTTGAACCAGCCACCGAAGTTTCGCTCCGGCGTGATCTCGTATGGCGCCGCGCTATTCCCGAAGATGTCGCCGTCAAACTGTTTCGCACTGA
>Ga0068861_100003552_pt1 | contig 10371 bp, 7 predicted proteins | sample KBSSwiS42_FD_66593 | JGI IMG/M metagenome (GOLD analysis project Ga0068861, IMG submission 66593) | Switchgrass rhizosphere microbial communities from Kellogg Biological Station, Michigan, USA - KBS Switchgrass S4-2 | ecosystem: Host-associated > Plants > Roots > Rhizosphere > Soil ...
CGGCGCCGAGCCGCGCGCCGGCCTGTAGCGCAAATGCAGGATCCCCGCGTCGCGCGTTGCGTTGCCGCTCGCGACCGCGAGGAAGGCGCCGGCTTTGAGCTTCGTGAGGTCGCGCTCGCCGAAGAATCGCGCTGCGATGCCGCGCGCTTTCGCGATCTCGACGATCGACTTGCGATAAGCCGCCATTGTCAGCACGTTCGGCGGCAGTGCAGTGAACCAACGCGCGACATTGTTCCCCAACGTCTGCGCGCGCGCGGCCGCAAGATCGATGGGACCGCGCGCCCCTAGCACGCGTACGCTCGCCAGCGGTTTCGGAGCGCGCTCCGACTTGAACGTCGGCAACGTGAACGCGGCAGCACCTGCCGCGGCCAGCAAGCTTTCGGCCGCCGCCGTTTCGTCGGCCTCGCCGAGACCGGCGAGGACGATGCCGAGCGAGCGCGGCTTGTTGCGCAGGCTCTCGCGCATTGCCTTTGCCGCCCACGTAAGCGCGGGGAAGCCACGCGCGGCTTCGAACGCGCCGATGGTAAGGCCCGTGCCGCGAGCATTCGCAGCATGCGAGCCGGCGAAGTCGTCGTCGTTCTTGCGCGCGCGCGCAAGCAGCGCCGCGAGCTGTTTGCCGTAGGGCAGGCGCGTGAGCGCGGCGTCATCGCCGCGTCGCGGCGCGACGAACAGCACATGATCGAGCCCGTCGAGCGCGGCGCGAGTCGGCGCGAGTGAAGTGGCTGTAGCGCGAAGCGGTGAAAAATCGGGAAGCTCGATCATCGGACCACTGTCGAATGCGGCATTGCGACGCGGAGGTGTATCATAGCGTCGCTGGAGCGGGGGTCAGTGACGAACGGGGCTCGCATCCTAACAGGATTCGTATTAGCGAGTGGAAATCAGCCCTAATTCGTCACGCGCGTATTTGGAGTAGGGCTTTTCATGGCGACTGCACGACCACTGCCTCTAATTGCTCTCCGCGGCGACGATTTCGACCCTGAGGAAACGCAGGACTGGCTCGAGTCGATCGATTCCGTGCTCAGGGTGCATGGAGCCGAACGCGCCCACTACCTTCTCGAGTGCATGATCGATCACGCGCGCCGCTCGGGCGCGTATCTGCCGTATAGCCCGAACACCGCGTATCTCAACACGATACCCGTAGGCCTTGAGGTCGAGTATCCCGGCGACCGCGAGCTCGAGCGACGCATCGAGGCGTACATTCGCTGGAACGCCATGGCGATGGTCGTCCACGCGAACCGCGTGAGCTCCGAATACGGCGGGCACATCGCGAGCTACGCATCGTCGGCGACGCTCTACGAGGTCGGCTTCAATCACTTTTGGCGCGCGCCGACGCCTGAGCACGGCGGCGATCTCGTCTATTTTCAGGGACACTCGTCGCCGGGCATTTACGCGCGCGCGTTTCTCGAAGGCCGTCTCGACGAGAACCACTTGAACCACTTCCGTCAGGAAGTCGTGGGCAAGGGTGTCGGCCTGTCGTCGTATCCGCATCCGTGGTTGATGCCGGAGTTCTGGCAGTTCCCGACCGTGTCGATGGGCTTGGGGCCCATGATGGCGATCTACCAGGCGCGCTTCATGCGCTACCTCGAGAGCCGCGGGATCGTTCCGCCGCAAGACCGCAAGGTCTGGTGCTTCTTGGGCGACGGCGAGACCGACGAGCCCGAGTCGATGGGCGCCATCACGATGCCGGTGCGGGAGCGGCTCGACAACCTGATCTTCGTCATCAACTGCAATTTGCAGCGGCTCGACGGCCCCGTGCGCGGCAACGGCAAGATCATCCAAGAGCTCGAGGCCGCGTATCAGGGCGCGGGCTGGAACGTCATCAAAGTCGTTTGGGGCTCGCGCTGGGATCCGCTGCTTGCGCGCGACCAGCACGGGTTGCTGCGCAAGAGAATGGAGGAGTGCGTCGACGGCGAGTATCAGGCATTCAAGGCCAAGGGCGGCGCCTACACGCGCGAGCATTTCTTCGGCGTCCATCCGGAGCTCAAAGCGATGGTCGCGCATCTCTCCGACGAGGACATCTGGCACCTGAATCGCGGCGGCCACGATCCCGTCAAGGTCCACGCCGCGTATCACGCGGCCGTGCATCACGAAGGGCGGCCGACCGTCATTCTCGCGAAGACCGTCAAGGGCTTCGGCATGGGCGAGGCCGGTGAAGGCCAGAACATCACGCACCAGAAGAAGAAGCTCGACGACGACGACTTGAAGATCTTTCGCGACCGCTTCCACGTGCCGATCTCCGACGAGCACCTGGCGGCGCTGAAGTACTACAAGCCCGGCGGCGACAGCGAGGAGATGCGCTATTTAATGGAGCGCCGAGAGAAGCTGGGCGGCTTCCTGCCGACGCGGCGCACGAAGGTCGAGCCGCTGCAGGTGCCGGACCTCGAGTTCTTCAAGGGCCAGCTCGAAGGCAGCGGCGATCGCGAGTTCTCGACGACGATGGCATTCGTGCGAATTCTGACCTCGCTCGTGCGCGACAAGAACATCGGCCCGCGCATCGTGCCGATCGTGCCGGACGAAGCGCGAACGTTCGGCATGGAAGGCATGTTCCGGCAAGTCGGCATCTACTCGTCGCTCGGTCAGCTCTACACGCCGCAAGACTCCGATCAGCTGTCGTACTACCGCGAGGACAAGAAGGGGCAGATTCTCGAGGAAGGCATCAACGAGGGCGGCTCGTACTGCTCGTGGATCGCCGCCGCGACGTCGTACGCGAACCACGGCGTGCAGATGATTCCTTTCTATATCTATTACTCGATGTTCGGCTTCCAGCGCATCGGCGATTTCGCGTGGGCCGGCGGCGACATGCGCGCCCGCGGCTTCCTGCTCGGCGGCACGGCCGGCCGCACGACGTTGGCCGGCGAGGGCTTGCAGCACCAGGACGGCCACAGCCAGCTCGTCGCGACGACGATTCCGAACTGCCGTGCGTACGACCCGTGCTTCAACTACGAGCTGGCCGTCATCATTCAAGACGGCCTGCGGCGCATGTGCGTCGAGCAAGAGAGCGTCTTCTATTACATCACCGTGATGAACGAGAACTACGCGCATCCGGCGCTGCCGAAGGGCGCGGAGGACGGCATCTTGCGCGGCATGTACCGCCTGAAAGCGGGCGGCAAGGGCAAGGTGCGTGTGCAGCTCTTGGGCTCGGGCACGATCTTGCGCGAGGTGCTTGCGGCGGCCGAGATGCTCCAGGAACGCTACGCCGTTCCGGCCGACGTGTGGAGCGTCACGAGCTTCAGCGAGCTGCGCCGCGAGGCGCTGGACGTCGAGCGTTGGAACGCGCGCCACCCGGAAGCCGAGGCTCGCGTGAGCTACGTCGCACAGTGCTTCGCCGCGACGAAAGGTCCGTTCGTCGCCGCCACGGACTACATGAAGCTCGTCTCCGATCAGATCCGTCAGTGGGTGCCGGGCCGCTACGTCGCGCTCGGAACGGACGGCTTCGGGCGCAGCGATGGCCGTGCTCCGCTTCGTCATCACTTCGAGGTCGACACGAAGTCCGTCGTCGTGGCTGCGCTGAAGGCGCTCGCGGATGACGGCAGCATCGATCGCAGCACCGTAGTCAAAGCGATGACCGATCTCGGCGTCGATCCCGACAAGCCGAATCCCGTGACCGAGTAAGTCGTCGTTACACCGTGGAAGTCGTCGTACCCGATCTTGGTGATTTCGCCGACGTAGAGGTCATCGAAGTTCTCGTGAAGCCCGGCGACTCGGTCGCGGCGGAGCAAGGCCTCATCACGCTCGAGACGGACAAGGCGACGATGGACATTCCGTCGCCGGCGGCCGGCAAGATCACGGCCGTCAAGGTCAAGACCGGCGATCGCGTTTCGGCGGGCAGTGTCATCGCGACGCTCGAGTCCGCCGGCGCGCCGAAAGCCGCGACAGCACCCGCCGCCGCCGATCCGCGTCCCGAAGAGGATCGCACCGTGCGGCAGCCGAAGCTTGCGCAGCCTGCGCCTCGGGCGGAAACCGGCGCCCCGCGCGTCGTCACCGTGCCGGATCTCGGCGATTTTTCGGGCGTCGAGATCATCGACGTGCTCGTGAAGCCCGGCGACGAGGTGACGGCGGAGCAGAGCGTCGTAACGCTCGAGACCGAGAAGGCGAGCATGGACGTTCCGGCGCCGGAGGCGGGCAAGGTGCTCGAGCTCAAGGTCGCCGTCGGCGACAAGGTATCGACGGGCGACGCGCTGCTACTGCTTCAGCCGAGCGGCGGCGCAAAAACCGCCGCGCCCGCGAGCGCGCCTGCGAAGCCGGATGCGCCGGCGCCGCGCGCGGCGTCGAGCACGAAGCCGGCCGCACCTCGGGCCGCGGCGCCGTCGCGCAGCGCCGTGTCGAGCGCGCCGACGTCGTTCGGCGAGGCGCATGCGAGCCCGTCCGTGCGCAAGCTCGCGCGTGAGCTCGGCGTCGAGCTCGGTCGCGTGCGCGGCTCCGGCGCGAAGGGCCGCGTCACGGCCGACGACGTCAAGGCGTTCGTCAAAGAGATCATGCACGGCAGTGGAGCTCGAGCGGCCGCGCTGCCTGCTGTTCCGGCCGTCGATTTCGCGAAATACGGCCGTGTCGAAACCGAGCCGCTGTCGCGCATCCAGAAGATCTCCGGCCCGCGGCTGCACGCGAGCTGGGTCAACGTGCCTCACGTCACGCAGCACGACGAGGCGGACATCACCGAGCTCGAGGAAAAACGCGCGGCGCTCAAGGAGCAAGCGCAGGGGCGCGGCATCAAGCTGACGCCGCTCGCGTTCATCGTCCGAGCCTGCGCGCTGGCACTCGCCGAGATGCCGCTGTTCAAGTCATCGCTCGCGCCGGATGGCGAGAGCCTCGTCGTCAAGCACTACACGCACATCGGATTCGCGGCCGACACGCCGCAGGGGCTCGTCGTGCCCGTGATTCGCGACGCCGACAAGAAGGATCTCTACGAGATCGCGAAGAGCTTGGCGACGTTGAGCGAGCGCGCGCGCACCGGCAAGCTGCAATCCGACGACATTCAGGGTGGCGTCTTCACGATCTCGAGCTTGGGCGGCATCGGCGGGCGTTTTTTCACGCCCATCATCAACGCGCCGGAAGTCGCGATTCTCGGCGTGTCGCGTAGCACGTGGCAGCCCGTTTATCGCGATCTTGCCTTCGTTCCGCGGCTGATGTTGCCGTTGTCGCTGTCGTACGATCACCGCGTCATCGACGGCGCCAAAGCCGTGCGGTTCACGGCGCGCCTCGGCGAGATCCTCGCGAGCCCCGGCCAGCTCGTCGAGGCGATTCCGTGAGCTTGGTCGAGGTGCGGGTACCGGAGCTCGGGGACTTCTCCGCGGTCGACGTCATCGAAGTCCACGTCAAGGCGGGCGACCGAATCGCCGCAGAAGATCCGCTCGTCACGCTGGAGACCGACAAGGCGACGATGGACGTGCCGGCACCGCGCGGCGGCACCGTGGTCTCCGTTGCGCTGAAGAAAGGCGCGAAGGTTTCCGCGGGCGACCTCGTGCTGGCGCTCGAGGCCGATGACGCCGCGGCCGAGGCGAAGCAGACGGCGCCGGCAAGATCGGCCGCAAACTCTCCGCCAAAGGCGCCGGCATCGAGCGCGGCGGCGCCGACTTCGGCGCGCCCGGCTGCGGCGATTGCGCCGCAGGCCGTCGTCGCGCCGCCGGTCGGCAAGCGGCTCGCGGTGATCGGCGCCGGTCCCGGCGGGTACACGGCGGCGTTTCGCGCCGCCGATCTTGGGCTCGAAGTCACGCTCGTTGAGCGCTGGCCCACGCTCGGCGGCGTCTGCTTGAACGTCGGCTGCATCCCCTCGAAGGCGTTGCTGCACGCCGCGCGCGTCATCGAAGAAGCGCACGAGATGGGCGCGCGCGGCATCGAGTTCGGCAAACCGAAGCTCGACACGGCCAAGCTCGTCGACTGGAAGAGCGGTGTCGTCCGGCAGCTGACGAATGGCCTCGGCACGCTCGCGAAACAGCGCAAGGTGCGCGTCGTCCGCGGCACCGCGCGCTTCAAGTCGCCGAACCAGCTCGAGGTCGAGGGCGAAGGCGGAAGCGAGGTCGTCGACTTCGATCAGTGCATCATCGCCGCCGGCAGTGAGCCGAGCGTGCTGCACGGGTTGCCCGACGATCCGCGCATCATCGACTCGACGGGCGCGCTCGAGCTCAAGTCGCTGCCGAAGCGCATGCTGGTCGTCGGCGGCGGCATCATCGGTCTCGAGATGGCCACCGTGTACGACGCGCTCGGCGTCAAGGTGTCCGTGGTCGAGCTCACGAAGACACTAATCCCCGGCTGCGATCGCGACCTGGTGAAGCCGCTCGAGAAGCGCATCGGCGACCGCTACGAATCCATCATGCTCGGCACGCGCGTCACGAAGATGGAAGCGAAGCGCGACGGCATCACGGTGCACTTCGAGGGCGATCAGGCGCCCGCAAAGCCGCAGAGCTACGGCCTCGTGCTCGTCGCCGTCGGGCGCAGCGCGAATGGCCGCAAGATCGCGGCAGAGAAGGCCGGCGTCGAGGTCAACGAGCGCGGCTTGATCCAGGTCGACAAGCAGCAACGCACCAACGTGCCGCACATCTTTGCGATCGGCGACATCGTCGGGCAGCCGATGCTGGCACACAAAGCGAGTCACGAAGGCAAGGTCGCGGCCGAGACGGCGGCGGGACTCAAGAGCTTCTTCGACGCGCGCGTCGTGCCGGCGGTCGCATACACGGATCCCGAGGTCGCGTGGGTTGGGCTGACGGAGGACGAAGCCAAAGCGCGCGGCACCGCGTACGAGAAGGGCACCTTCCCTTGGGCCGCGAGCGCGCGGTCGTTGACGCTCGGCCGCGGCGAGGGTCTCACCAAGCTGCTGTTCGACGCCGACACCCATCGGCTGCTCGGCGCCGGCATCGTCGGTGTCAACGCCGGCGACTTGATCGCCGAGGCGGCGCTCGCGATCGAGATGGGCACCGATGCGGCGGACATCGGCCTCACGGTCCATCCGCATCCGACTCTATCCGAGACGATCGCGTTCGCGGCCGAGGCCGCGGAGGGAACGATCACGGATCTCTACGTGCCGAAGAAACGCCACTAGCGGCGATCAGCCGCTGCGTCGCCTCGTAGCTGTCGCGCTGCGCGGCGACGAAGCGCGCCAAGTCGTGAGCGTCGTTCGTCAACGAGCCGTCCGGAAGCCGCGCACGGCCGCCCAGCCGAGCCAAACGAAGAGGGTGAGGACGAGAGCTTGCGTCAGCGCAAACGGAGGCTCTTGCTGTGTCGGCGCGAGCTTCGCGAGTGCGGGCGTCTTCGCAAAGAGTTGCACGACGAGCACGAACACGTTGAAGTAGGTGGCCACGACGGCCGTGACGACGTACGCCGTGCGCCACCCGCGCGCAAGCTTCATCCAATAGCGCGCCGCGAGGCAGATGGCCAGCACGACGAGCGACAGCGCTCCGACGACGTGCGCCGGCGTGACGGCCGCGGCTGGGAAGCCAAAGCCGGTGATGCTCGTCAGCGTCGTCGTCTCGAGGAACAGCGCTGTCCAACCGTCGAGACGAGCGCCGCCGATCATTCCGCCGAGGACGACGAGCCCAGCGACGATGCCAACGAGGCTGATGACGACATGGATCAAGGTGAACATCAGCGGCTCGAAATCATCGTTTTCATTCTCCCCGGACGAGGGTGAGCGCGAGCTCGTGGTGCCACTCTAGCAGGGCCAAGGCCGCTCTCGGGCCGCGTTGCCTCTGTGTTACGCTCGCCGCCATGCTTCGCGAGCTCGTCCGACGCACTCTGCAAATCTGCGCTGCAACGGCGGTCATCATCGCCGCCCCGTCGCTGGCGCTGGCCCAAGCCGAGGGGTCGGCGGAGGCGAGCGCGGCCGCGCGCACCGATCCGAGCTGGAAACCGCCCGTGACCGCGTGGGGTCATCCAGACCTCCAGGGAATCTGGACGACGGACGACATGCGCGGCATACCGCAGCAGCGCGCGCCCGAGTTCGGAACACGGCAGCACCTCACCGACGAAGAATTCGCGGCGCGCCTAACGCAGCGCGAGGGCGCGCGGCAGACCCAAGACCGGGGCGCCGTGGGGACGTTCCGCAACGAGGAAGGCACGCGGACGTTCGGCTACACGTCGATGATCATCGATCCTCCCGACGGCCGCATTCCGCCCGTGTTGCCGGCAGCGCGGGAGCGCCGCGCCGCCGGCACGTTCGGCGTCGGGCCGTGGAATACGATGCAGGACTTCAGCCTTTACGACCGCTGCATCACGCGCGGCGTCGTCGGCTCGTTCGGCCCCGCCGTCTACGGTAACGGCGCGCGCATCCTCCAGACGCCGGACACGGTGGTCATCGCGTACGAAATGGTCCACGACACGCGCGTCATCCCGCTCGACGGCCGCTCGCCGCTCGGCGCGGGCATCCACCAGTACATGGGCGACTCGCGCGCGCGCTTCGAGGGCAACACGCTCGTCATCGAGAGCGCGAACTTCACCGACAAGACGGCCATCGGCGGCGTGCGGCACAGCGAGCAACTCAAGCTGACCGAGCGCTTCACGCGCATCGACCCCGAGATGATCGACTACGAGATCCACGTCGAGGACCCGTTGACGTGGGAGAAACCGTGGACGATGCGCATGACGATCACGCAGCAACCGGGCTACGAGATCTACGAGTACGCGTGCCATGAGGGGAACATGGCCATGCGTAACATCTTGTCGGCGGAACGCGCCTACGAGCGAGCGGCCGCCGAGGCCGAGGCCAAAGGGCTCCCGCCGCCGCAGCGCGTGTTCGAGCGCGTCAACGGGCCCGACCGCGCGCGCTGAACCCGGCAAACGGCGTTGTAGTCAGCGACTAATCAATAGGTTACGTTGCCTTTCGAAGGTAACGCTTGCGGTCGGATCAAGACTCCGTCGGCGGCGTCTTCTGCGGATACTCGCAAAGGTCGACGATGATGCAGCGCGGGCATTCGGGCTTGCGCGCCTTGCAGACGTAACGCCCGTGCAAGATCAGCCAGTGATGCGCGTGGCGCTTGAACCCGTCCGGCGTCACGCGCACGAGCTCGTCTTCGACGGAGCGAACGTTGGCGCCCGGCGCCAGGCCGATTCGATTGGCGACGCGAAAGATGTGCGTGTCGACGGCGATCGTCGACTCGCCGAATGCCGTGTTCAAGATGACGTTCGCCGTCTTGCGGCCCACGCCGGGCAACGACTCGAGTGTCTCGCGGTCGCGCGGCACGACACCGCCATGCTCGGCCACGAGCGTCGCGCAAGTCTTCATGAGGTTCTTCGCCTTGCTGTTGAAGAGCCCGATCGTCTTGATGTAGCTCTTGAGCCCGTCCTCGCCGAGCTCGAGGATCGCGGCGGGCGTGTTCGCGACGGGAAACAGCTTCGCGGTGGCCTTATTGACGCTGACGTCGGTGGCCTGCGCGGACAGAACGACGGCGACGAGCAGCTCGAACGGCGTCGTGTAAGCGAGCTCCGTCTTGGGCTCCGGATTGGCCCGCGCGAAACGTTCGTAAATCTTGCGCCGCTTGGCCGCGTTCACCGCAGAGTTCCGGGCGGTGTTGCGTCTCGGGGCGCCGCTCTGCTCAGGCGGTTGCGCAGCGCGAGCAGCAGGCCCATCCCGAAGAACGCGCCCGGCGGCAAGATCGCGACGAGCATGCCGCCGACAGGCAGCTCGATCGTCAGGGAGCGGCTACGCTCCCCGGCGAGCAGCTCGATGCCCGACAGCAGCGTGCCGTGGCCGACGATCTCGCGGAACGCGCCGAGAGCGATGAACGCGAGCAAGAAGCCGAGCCCCGTCGCGAGCGCCGACAAGAATGTGAACGCGACGCTTCGCCGGCTCGCGACGTTCTCGGCGTGCGCGAGCAGGCCGGAGTTCACGACGATCAACGGAACGAATATCCCCAGCGAGCCGTGCAAGTCGTAGAACACGGCTTGGGTGAGCATGTCGACCACGGTGACGAGCGCGACCAGGAGCGTGAGAGCTACGGCCAAGCGCGCGGCCGGCGTGAGCGCGCGCTTGAGCGCGGACATCGTCGTGCTGGCGATGACGACGACGACAGCGCTCGCCAACCCTAAGGCCACGCCGTTGACGACCGTCGTCGTCACGGCGAGCAGCGGGCAGAGGCCGAGCAGCTGCGCGAGCGCCATGTTGTTGCGCCACAGCGGTGCCGTCGCTTCGTGCCAGCTGCTGGTCGTCGGGGTCATGGCTCTTTCGTCGCGGCGGCTGCTTCCGCTGCGCGGGTGTACAGCTCGTCGCGATGCGCCTCGAAGTATAGCAACGTGTTCTTGACCGCCGTGACGACCGCGCGCGACGTGACGGTGGCGCCCGAGATCGCGTCGAACTCGCCTTCGTCCTGCTCGATGGCCCAGAGCGCAGGCAGGGGCGCCGTCAAGGCTTTGCTGTCGAACTGCAGCATCCAATCGCTCTTCGCG
>Ga0068861_100003558_pt1 | contig 10364 bp, 7 predicted proteins | sample KBSSwiS42_FD_66593 | JGI IMG/M metagenome (GOLD analysis project Ga0068861, IMG submission 66593) | Switchgrass rhizosphere microbial communities from Kellogg Biological Station, Michigan, USA - KBS Switchgrass S4-2 | ecosystem: Host-associated > Plants > Roots > Rhizosphere > Soil ...
CGGCGCCTGGCCACATCCAGCCACAAGGTTCCGGCGGCATCGGACATCTCGCCGACTTTTTCGCCGGTCATCAACAGCCGGACATAGTCCTTGGGCAGCAGTACGCAGCGAGTGTCTTTGAAAACGTTCGGCTCATTTTCGCGCACCCATACGAGCTTGGGCGCCGTGAATCCGGGCATCGCGATGTTGCCGGTAATGTCGCGCGAACGCGGCTCGGTTTTCTCGAGGGTCACGCACTGCGCTTCGCTGCGGCCGTCATTCCACAAGATGGCGGGGCGCAGCGGCTTGTCGGAGGCGTCGAGCAGCGTGGCGCCGTGCATCTGGCCGGAGAGGCCCACTGCCTTCACTGCCTTGCGCGAAGCCGCTGGCAACGCCTTGACCGCGGCATTGGTCGCGGTCCACCAGTCGGCGGGATTCTGTTCAGACCAGCCAGCATGCGGCCGGGAAACGTTGAGCGGCGCGGACGCCTGTTCGACCACGGTGTCTTTGTCGTCGACGATGACGGCCTTGACACTGGACGTGCCGATATCGATGCCTAGATACATCACCCCTCGCTGAGAATGCCGACCCGGGCCATATATAAGTGGCCCAAAAAAGCGGCGGTAACGCTACCAGAAATGGGGTTCCGGGGCAGCCTTTGATTCCTCAGGCAGCGGCCTGCTTCCCAAATTGGCCTCGTCGCTACCCGCCGAGTACCTGGGTCAGCCGATCCTGTGATTGGCGCGCCAGCATCCAGTGCGGATATTCCCCCGGCAACTCCGAGGCATCCGAAATCGCCTTGATTTGCTCGGGCGACAGCGTGAGCTCGGCAGCCGCGAGATTGTCGAGCAACTGTTCCTGGTTCTTGGCGCCGATGATCACCGAGGTGACATGCGGCTGCGCCAGCAGCCAGGCGAGCGCCACCTGCGCCACCGACACCAGGTGATCGTCCGCGATCGGACGCATGACGTCGAGCAGTCGCCACAGACGTTCCTTTTCCACCGGCGGAAAATCGAAGGTCGCGCGCCGCGCGCCATCGGGCTTCTCGTTCTCGCGCGAGAATTTCCCCGACAGCAGTCCGCCGGAGAGCGGACTCCAGGGCAGGATGGCGAGTTTCTGGTCGTTGGCCAGCGGCACGAGCTCGCGCTCGATGTCGCGGCTCACGGCCGAGTAGTAGATCTGCAGGCTTTCGAAGCGCGCGAGGCTGCGCTTGTCGGAGATCGCCAGCGACTTCATGACTTCCCAGGCCGGCAGATTGCACAGCCCGATGTAACGCACCTTGCCGGCGCGCACGCAGTCATCGAGCGCATCGAGCGTTTCTTCGAGCGGCGTGAACGGATCGCGCCCGTGGATCTGGTAGAGATCGATGTGATCGGCCTGCAGCCGTTTCAGGCTGGCATTGACGCCTTCCATGATGTGGTAGCGCGAAAGACCGATCTGGTTGTGGCCCTGCCCCATGCGCAGCAGCACCTTGGTGGCGAGGACGTAGGAATCGCGCGGCTGGTTCAGCAGCTTGAGCGCATTGCCGGTGACGACTTCGGAACGGCCGTGCGAATAGAAATCCGCGGTGTCGATGAAATTGATGCCGCTGTCGAACGCAGTCTTGATGAGGTCGGTGGCGCCTTCCTGGGTGACGCTGCCCACGGTGGCCCACATGCCTTCGCCGGTGCCGAAGGTCATGGCACCCAGGCACATTTCAGAGACGATCAGACCCGTGTTGCCGAGCTTCCGGTAACGCATGCGCACCCTCCCGCCATGGATGGCGGGAGTATGCGCGAGCGGGATGAATCCGTCAGGAGAGAGTTAGTGAATGACCCAGACGACGCTGAAGTCGAGCTGGCTGATGGTGCTGTCGTGCAGGTTGAAACCGCCCGCGAGCCCGAGATCGCCGATCTCGGTCTGCTTGTACTCGACGCGAATCAGCGCGCGATCGAGCACGGTCTGGATGCCGACGCCCCACAGGGGATCGAAACCCGTGTCGTCGGTAGACGCGGTGACCTTGGTGCCAGCCGAGGAGTTGCCGACGGAGACGCTCTCCTCGGCCTTCCAGGCAAACATGCCGAGGCGACCGAAGAAGGAGAATTTCTTGCCGATCCACAGCGACCCGACCGCCGAAATTTCGGCACCCTTGACGTCGGTGTGGGAGGCGATGAAATCCGTCGGATCGACGAACTCGCCCGCGAAGGGCTTCGAGTTGAAATCGCTGCCGCCGCGCAACGCGCCTTCGAAGGCCAGGTAGCGATTCAGACCCCAACCGGCCATCAGGCCGTAGGCGAAACGGTTGGTGTTGATGTCGTCCTCGTCGAGGAACGGCTCGAAGAAGAAATTGCTCTCGAGCTTGTCAGAGCCCATGTTCATGCCCAGCCGGAAGCCGGTGAATTCGTCCGCATAAGCGGGCGACGCAAGCGATCCCGCAAGTCCCAAAACTCCGAGAACCAGTGCCTTACGCATGTCGCCGCTCCTCCCAGTTGACATATGTAAAGCATAGCCGAAGCGCTGGTGGTGTAAACCAGACGCTCGTCACGTTTTCAGGGACTTACGTAGTGGTTATCAAGTAACCAATCGATAGTCAGTCTGGGTCCTGGCGTAGTCGATGAAGTAATCCAGGGCCTCGACGTTGGCCATCGCAGCGCGATTGGCGGCTTTTTCGACGGGTACGCCCATGAGAATCCGCCGGACCGGGACCTCCATCTTCTTGCCCGTGAGCGTGTACGGGATGGCCGCGACCTGGAAAATCCGGTCGGGCACGTGACGCGGCGAATACTCATTGCGGATCTGGGCGCGGATCCGGGATTCGACGCCCTCGTCGAGCTTCTGCTCGCCCTTGAGCTTCACGAACAGCGGCATGAAGAACTTTCCGCCCGGCAGGTCCAGGTTGACGATGAGAGAGTCTTCGACCTCCGGCACCCCCAGCAGCGAGCGATAAACCTCGGCCGTGCCGATACGCACGCCGTGGCGATTCAGCGTGGCGTCCGAGCGGCCCAACACGAAGCAGCCACCGCGCGCATTCACCCGGAAGAAGTCTCCGTGGCGCCAGACTCCCGGCCACTGGTCGAAGTACGACTCGCGGTAACGGCTGCCGTCCTTGTCGCCCCAGAAACCCACCGGCATCGAGGGCAATGGCTCGGTGAGCACCAGCTCACCCACCTGGTCGACGACGCTCTTGCCGTCATCGTTGAAGGCGTATGCAGCGACGCCCAGCTGCCGCGCCTGGATCTCGCCGGCATGGATAGGAAGGTTGACCACGCCACCCACCAATCCCGAACAGACATCCGTGCCGCCACTGCCCGACTGCGCCCAGATATCCCGCTTCACGTTTTCGTAGAACCACTGCTGGCACTCGGCCGTGACGGGCGAGCCCGCGAGCACGATGGTTTCGAGCTTGTCGAGCCGGTAACTGTTCTTCGGCACGATCCCGGCCTTTTCCAGGATGGCCTGGTAAGTCGGGCTGGCGCCGAAGAGGTTGGCGCCGGTGTCGTCCGCCATCTTCCACAACAGGTCCGGCGATGGCCAGGCCGGATTGCCGTCGTAGAGCACCGGCACCGCGTCCATGAGCAGCGAGCTCGCCAGGAAGTTCCACATCATCCAGCCGGTGCTGGTGAAGAAGAACATGCGTTGCCGCGGGTGCAGATCCATGTGGAAATGGAACAGCTTGAGTTGCTCGAGGGTGATACCGCCGTGGCAATGAATGATCGCCTTCGGAAGCCCGGTGGTGCCCGACGAAAACAGGATGAACAGCGGATGGGCGAACGGCACCTGCTCGAACTGGAACACCTCGCGGCCCGGATCGGCACCCGACAAGGCATCCGCCCAGAACTTCGAGCGCGGAGTGAGCGGCGTGAGATCGGCCGGATCGAGATACGGCAGGTGCACCACGTGCGCCAGCGTCGGCAGGCCCTCGATGATCTGGCGAATCTCGGCGCGTTTGTCGAACAGCTTGCCGCCGTAGCTGTAGCCATCGACGCAGAAGATGAGCTTGGGGGCGAGCTGGGAATACCGGTCGAGCACGCCGCGCGCGCCGAAGTCCGGTCCGCAGCTCGACCACACCGCACCGATGCTCGCGGTGGCGTACATGCCGACGATGGCTTCGGGAGTGTTGGGTAGATAGGCCACGACGCGGTCGCCGGGCTGGATGCCGATCGAACGCATCCAGGTCGCGAGCACCCTCACCTGCTTCGCGAACTGCGTCCACGACAACGCCTTGAGCGGCTGGCGCTCGGAGAGGTACACGATGGCGTCCTCGTCGGGACGTTCGTGCCGCAGCGCCTGCGCCGCGTAGTTGAGCTTCGCGCCCGGAAACCACTCGGCCCCGGGCATTTCGCGCCGGCCCAGCACCTTGCTTGCCGGCTGCGAGAACTTCAGGCCGCAGAAATCGGCCATGCTCTGCCAGAACGCCGGCAGATCGGCCACCGACCAGCGCCACAGCGCTTCGTAGTTTTCGAACCTCTGGCCGCGCGCTTCGAGCCAGCGCAGGTAACGCGTCAAATGCGAACGCGCCACGCGCTCCGCACTCGGGGTCCACAACAACTCACCTTCCTGGATGGGTTTCATGCGCGTACGGAAGGCGGAACAGGTTTGCGAATCAGAAACAAGACGACAGCTCCCAGGAAACACCAGGCGGCGAGGAAATAGCAGATTCCGACGTAGCCATAACCGTGCATGAACAGTTTGGCGGCCACGGGAGGCGTAATCGCGCTCAACGTGGTGTTGATGGCAATGGCGATGCCGCACAGCGACGCGAAGGCCTTGAGGCCGTAGTAATTGCCGAGCACGGCCATGAGGCATACGACTCCGCCGCCAAAACCGATGCCCAGGCAGACCGCGAATGTGTAGACCAGCGGCACGGTGGAGGCGTGCACGAACACCACGGAGCCCACGCCGAAGATCGCCATGAACAGGGCCCAGAGATACTTGGGATCGATGCGGTCGCCGAACATCACGATGATGGCCTTGGCGATGAGCCCCGAGATGGTCATGACGAAAACCGCGGTGCCGCCGATGCCGGGCGCGTGGCCGAAATCCTCGAGCACCAGCTTGCCCTGCGCCAGGAACAGCGTGTAGATGCCGCTGCCCCCTAACAAAGAGCCCAGGATCAGCCAGTAGCTCGGGCTGCGGATGGCATCGCGGAACTCCCAGGCAACGTCCGTGATGAATGCTGGCCTGGGTTTGACTGGCCTGCCGCTCGCGGCACTCGCCGCTTCGGCGCTGATGCCGTCGACTATCTGCCCCATGTCCTCGGGCCTCTCGCGCACGAACAGCAGCGCGAGCACGCCGGCGACGCCTGAGCAGGCCGCGATCACCCACCAGGCATCGCGCCAGTCACCGGTGTGCTTGATGAGCAGTTCGAGCAGCTTGGCGGAAATGCCACCCGCAATGGCCCCCGCCGAATACATGATCGACAGCGCCATCGCACGGCGGCGCAGGAACCAGCGGGCGACCGCCGTTTGCGACGGCAACGATGCGCCCGTGCACACGCCGCCGCCCACCAGGATGCCGAACGCGATGTATGCGCCCAGCGCCGAGTCCACCACCGCTGCCATGGCGACCGCACCCGCCACCAGCATCACCGTGCCGATGACGATGGTGGTGCGCGACCCAAGCTTGTTCACCAGTCGCGCGACCAGGGGTCCCGGCAGGCCCGACATGATGATGTAGATCGACATCATCAACCCGATCACGTCGCGCGTGAACTTGAGATCCTTGCCCATCTCGGGGTTGAGCACCGACGGGCTGTACGCCGGGATGCCGAGGTTGAACGCCATGATGAACCACACCACGGTGAGCAGCGTCCAACCATAGAATTTCGTGGCCAAGCTCATACCCCAATGCCACGGACCAGGTCCGCGGCCTTTTCAGCGATCATGATGGCTGGCGCATTGGTGTTGCCGCCAACGATGGCGGGCATTATCGACGCATCCGCGACCCGTAAACCCGACAACCCGTGAACTCGTAGCTGACCATCCACCACCGACATCGAATCCGTGCCCATGGTGCAGGTGCTGGTCGGGTGCATGGCGGTGCGCACGTTGGCGCGCAACCAGGCATCGATGGCCGCGTCGTCGCCGACACTCGGCCCGGGCGACAATTCCCGCGAAATCAGCTCCGAAGCCGGCGTAGTCGCAAAGAAGCGGCGCACGAATTTGACTATGTTCCGCAGGCCGATCCGATCCGCCTCGGCCTGCAACAGGTTGAGCTGGATCCTGGGTTTGTCGCGCGGATTCGCCGAGCGCAACGAGACCTTGCCGCGGCTCTGCGGGTGCAACAGCACGCAGGCGATGGAGAGGACATGGCCCACTCCTTTGCGCCAGCCCGGAAACCACGGCCGCGCGAAGATCGACACTGGCGACACCAGCATCTGCAGGTCGGGTCGATCGAGGCCGGGATCGGTACGAACCAGTCCCTGCGCCGAGAGCGGCGAACGTCCGAGGGCGCCGGTACGAAACATTTTCCATTGCAGCACCGACAGTGCCAGGCGGTCGAGCCGCAGGCGGCTGTCGAAACAGAATTCACCGCTCGCGGCGTAGTCGACACCGCAGGACTGATGATCCTGCAGGTTGGCACCCACGCCGGGCAGCGCCTGGCGCACGCGGATGCCATGCGGTTCGAGATCTGCGGGCGCGCCGATGCCGGACAGCTGCAGCAGCTGGGGTGAATTGAAAGTCCCCGCCGAGAGAATCACCTCGCGATCGCAGCGGATATCCCGGATCTCGCCGCCGGTCTCGGCGCGCACGCCCACGCAACGATCGCCGTCGAAAAGCAGTGCGTGCACCAGCGTATTGATGCGCACCACGAGGTTTGGACGCGACATGGCCGGGCGCAGGAACCGCGCCACGGTGCTGGCACGCTCGCCGGCGTGGTAGTTGCAATCCGGTGCGCAGAAGCCTTCGATGTCCTCGGCGTGGAAATCCTCGAGATGCTTGAAACCCAGCGACTCGGCGGTATCGATGACGCGCGGATAGATGACGTCGTCGGTCTCGTAACGCGCCGTGGTCAGCGGCCCGGTCCCGCCGTGGAAACGCGAAGCCCCGCGCCAGTTCGATTCAGATCGTCGGAAGTACGGCAACACACCCGCGTAATCCCAGCCCGGCAGCCCGCGTTTCGCCCAGTCGTCGTAATCGGCCGGACAGCCGCGCATGTACATCAGGCCGTTGACCGAGTTCGAACCGCCCAGCACGCGGCCACGCGGCGCGGGCACGCGCCGGCCGTCGGCGAAGGGCTCAGGATCGGTTTCGTAACCCCACGACAGGCGCGGATCGCGGAATGCATCGAACCAAGCCAGTGGCATGCGGATGCGAAAAAACTTGCGCTCGTCGTCCCCGGCCTCGAGCAACAGCACCCGGATCCCGGGATCCTCGGACAGCCGGGTCGCAATCACGCAGCCGGCCGATCCGCCGCCGACGACGATGTAGTCGAAGTCACTCGACACAGTAGTAACGGAAGATCGTGTAGTCCGGATTCTCGTGGCGTTCGCCGCCGCCGACCACCACGGTGCGATTCAGCCAGTCGTATTTGCCCACGGGCGCGCGGAAGTACGGCGTGCACCGGAAGTACGCCGGGCCCGGTGAATTCGCCTGCGTGTTGTAGATGTATCCCCGGTTCTGGATGTAGATAGGCGTGCCGTCGTCGGCCTCGAGCAGGTACTGCGCATTGGTCTCGACCACGCCGTCGGGACGCACCACGGCATAGTCTGCGCCGCTGTATTCCAGCAGCTTGCCATTGAGTTTCGGCCCGCGGACCACGCCATCCTTGAACGCCACGTATCCCTGGCGCGCGCCGCCCGACACCGGGCCGAAGAGGATGCGCTTGTGGAAATTCATGCGCACGTCGAAGGCATGCACCAGCTTCACGTCGAAGCTCGCCGGCAATCCATCGGTCAGCTTTTCATCTGTCATGTGGGCTCCAGCTGCGGCGGCAGGGTGCGGCCGCGGATGAAATCGGCGGCGCGCTCGGCGATCATCAGCACCGCGCCGTAGGTATTGCCGCCGGGCACCGTGGGCATGACCGAGGCGTCGGCGACGCGCAGTGCGTCGATGCCCTGCACGCGAAGCTGTGCGTCCACCACGCGCCCGGGACCCGGCGCCATGGAACAGGTGCCGACCGGATGCTGGGTGAGACCGGCATTGGCGCGAATATACGCCTCGAGCTCGGCATCACCCGTCACTTGCGGTCCAGGCGCGATTTCCCGGTCGATGAGCTCAGACTGCGGCGCCGTACCGTAGATGTGGCGCGCGGCACGCAGCCCGCGCCGTAACGTGACGAGATCTTCCGGATCCGACAATGCGTTGAACTGGATGCGCGGCTTCGCCAGAGGATCCGGCGAGCGCAGCTTCACATGACCACGCGACTTCGGATGCAGCAGCACGGCGTCCGCGGTGAGCAGGTGCGCCTGGCGCGTACCGAGCATCGGCCACCAGATCTTCGCGTCCATGCGCACCGGGTTGCACATCACCTGGATATCCGGCTGCGCGAGCCGGTCGTCGGTCTTGATGATGACGTTGCAGCTGCTCACCTGGGCCGCGAACGTGCCGGTACCGAACATCAGCCAGCGCAGCAGTGAGAACGCCACGCGATCGGCACGCAACTCGCGCAGGAAGGACACCGGCTCGCGCGTGGTGAACTGCAGCCCGACGCGAAAATGCTCGGACAGGTTCGCGCCGACCCCCGGCAGGTCCGCCTGTACACGAATGCCGTGGCGGCGCAGCTCATCGGCGTCACCGAAACCCGAGAGCATGAGCAGCTGCGCGGAATTGTAAGTGCCGCCGCACAGCACCACCTCGCGATCGGCGTAGACGCTGCGCGTTTCGTTGCCACGTCGCAATTCGATGCCCACCGCACGCTGTCCGGCCACCAGCACGCGCGTGGTCAGCGCGCCCTGCATGACCTCGAGATTCGGCCGCTTCAGCGCCGGGCGCAGATAGGCGCGTGCGGCGCTGGCGCGCCGGCCGCGTGCGTCGATGGTGATCTCCGGCCGCGCGAATCCTTCCTCGAGCCGGCCATGGATATCGTCGCTGGTCCAGAAGCCGGCGGCCGTGGCCGTGGCCATCAGCGGCTCGTGCAGTAGTTTGGTGGTGGCGTTTGGCGCGATCGGCATGAGGCCACTGGCGCCGTGGTACGGCACCTCGCCGCGCCAGCTGCATTCCAGCTTCTTGAAGTACGGCAACACGTGCGCATAACTCCAGCGCTCGCAGCCGAGCGCCTGCCAGCCGTCGAAGTCGCTCGAATGGCCGCGCATGAAGAACATGCCGTTGATCGAAGACGACCCGCCGAGCACCCGTCCGCGAGTCACCGGGAAGACGCGGCCATTCAGGTGCGGCTCCGGCTCGCTCATGAACCCCCAGGTGAGCGTCGGGTCGCGAAACGCGCGCATCATGCCGAGCGGCATGCGGATCAGGAAACGGTCGTCGCTGCCGCCCGCCTCCACCAGCAGAACGCGGCTCTGCGGATCCTCGCTCAGCCGGTTGGCGAGCACGCAGCCGGCGGCGCCCGCGCCGACGATGATGTAGTCGTAGTTCAACTTGGCTGCCCGTCTACAAGCCCACCGTCACCGACTTCACCTCGGTGTAGAGGTCGACGCCTTCGCGGCCGTTTTCGCGACCCCAGCCCGATTGCTTGAAGCCGCCGAGCGGCACGGCGGGATCGACGGTGCCGGCGGTGTTGATGCGCACCGAACCCGCGCGGATCTTCTTCGCCAGCTTGTGCGCGGTGCTGATGTCGCGCGTCCAGATGCTCGAGGCCAGGCCGTAGTCGGTGTCGTTGGCAAATCGGGCGATGGCGTCGAGGTCGGTCTCGGCAAACTTCATGGCGCACAACACCGGTCCGAAAATTTCCTCCTGCACCACGCGCATCCGGCTGGTGGTGTCGGCGAGCACCGTGGGCTCGACGAAGTACCCCTGGCCGCGCGGCGCCGTGCCGCCCGCCAGCAACCGCGCGCCGTCGCTGCGACCGGAGTCGATGTAATCCATCACGCGCCGGCGCTGCACCTCGGAGACGACTGGCCCGATCTCGGTCGCCGCGTCGGTGCCCGGACCGAGTTTCAGTTTGCGCGCCCGGGCCACCACCCCCTCGACCACCTGGTCGAATACCGCCTCGTGTACGAACAGGCGTGAGCCCGCGGCGCACACCTGCCCGCTGTTCATGAAAATGCCGCGCGCGGCGATTTCGGTGGCCGGTTCCAGCGGCGCGTCGGGGAAGATGATCACCGGCGACTTGCCGCCGAGCTCGAGCGTCACCCGCTTGAGGTTGCCCGCGCAGGCCTTGAGGATTTCCTTGCCCACGCTGGTCGAACCCGTGAACGCGATCTTGTTGACGTCGGGGTGCTCGACCAGCGCGCGTCCGGCGGTTTCGCCGAAGCCCGTGACGATGTTGACCACGCCCTCGGGAAATCC
>Ga0068861_100003561_pt1 | contig 10359 bp, 10 predicted proteins | sample KBSSwiS42_FD_66593 | JGI IMG/M metagenome (GOLD analysis project Ga0068861, IMG submission 66593) | Switchgrass rhizosphere microbial communities from Kellogg Biological Station, Michigan, USA - KBS Switchgrass S4-2 | ecosystem: Host-associated > Plants > Roots > Rhizosphere > Soil ...
ATGATGCGCGACCTTTTTCATCGTAACGAAATTGCTAGCGCCTGCCCGTACTGCGGCGCGCCGATCACAACTTCGGACGCCACTATTCGGCTCAACTGCCCGTCATGTAAACGTTTGATCGAAGTTCGGGAGATGTCGCTCCACCGCAGCGAACCATAATTCAGTAGCCGCTCGAGAGCCATTCGCGGGTCTGGTAGTCGCTCAAAGTCAGCGCAAACAAAATTGCCATCCAAAATAGTGCCGCCGCCACAATCACCCACACGAGTCGTGAGCTATAGCGCACGTGCATGAAATAGAGCACGACCAACGTTGCCTTCACGGATGCTATTGTCAGCGCGATGATCGTATTGAACTGCCACGGAAAGTCGTAAAAGGCAGCCATGACCGTCAGAGTGGTGCCGACCAGCAGCGCCAGAAAAATCGTCACATAGATTCTGACCGGAACAATGTGCTCACTCATAACAGACTATCCGTGCTCCAGGTGCCGCCCGAGCAGATAAAGCAGCGGGAACAGAAAGATCCAAACAATGTCGACGAAATGCCAATAGAGGCCGATCACTTCGACCGGACTGTGATACTCGGGATCGAAGCGCCCCTTGATCGAGTAAATGAGCAGGAACGTCAGCAGGCCGGCGCCGATGATCATGTGCAGCGCGTGCATTCCGGTCATCGCAAAGTAGATCCAGTAGAACATCTCGACCTGTGGCAAGGTTGCGCCCGTCAATAAAGTCAACTTGTGATGGTCGGGTGGCTTTCCGTGCTCGTTCACTGCGGGACCAAACGGGGCGCTTGGGATCAAGTGACCCGGAATTAACCGGTCGGTGTATTTATCGTGATACTCGACCGCCTTAATCCCCAAAAACGTCAGACCCAAAATCAACGTCAGCACGAGACAAAGAATCTGCGGCCGCCGCTTTCCGATTTGTGTGAAATAGACAGCCATCGCCATCGTGAAACTGCTCAGGATCAGCACGCCGGTATTAACCGCGCCGAGCGTGATATCAAGGTGATTGCTGGCTGAGGCGAACGCCGCCGGAAACATCGAGCGATAAAGCGTGTAGGCGAGAAACATCCCACCAAAGAACATGATCTCGGTGACGAGAAACACCCACATGCCGAGCGTTCCAGCCTCACGCTGCTGCTCCATGTTCTCGAAATGGTGCTGGAGCGCTGGATGACCGTGGATGTCTTGTGTTGTAGCGTGGCTTTCGATCAAAACAGCTCCTGACTAAATCCGCTCGGCTTCCGGACCAAATTTACCAACCACTTCGATCTCCTCACGCGGCGCGAATTCGTACGCGTCCCAGGTCACAACGGGCGTGACTTCGAAATTCTCTGTCGGCGGCGGCGACTGCGTGCGCCACTCGAGTCCCGGCAAGTGCCACGGATTCGCCTCCGCATGTTTTCCGTAGCGCATGGACCAAACGAAATAGATCGCCGGAATCAACATGCCGAATCCGAGAATGGACGCGCCCGCAGTAGAAAGCACGTTGAACACCTGAAACTCCGGCGGATACGCGTGGTAACGTCGCGGCATGCCGAGATAGCCGGCGACAAACTGCGGCAGAAACGTCAGGTTAAACCCGACGAAGATCACCAGCGCCGCGAATCGGCCCCAACCTTCGGGATACATGCGTCCGCTGATCTTCGGCCACCAGTAATGCAGTCCGCCGAGGTATCCCATCAGTGCTCCGCCGACCATGATGTAGTGGAAGTGAGCGACGACGAAGTAGGTGTCACTCAAGTGGACGTCGACGGCGAGCGACGCCAGAAAGAGTCCGGTCATTCCGCCAACGGTGAACAGTCCGATGAAACCGAGGGCGTAGAGCATTGGCGTATCGTAGGAGATCGACGACCTGTAGAGCGTCGCTGTCCAGTTGAACACTTTGATTGCCGATGGAATTGCGACTGCGAAGCTCAGGAACGAGAAGATCATTCCCGCGTAAACCGATTGCGGCGTGACGAACAGGTGGTGTCCCCACACGAGAAAGCCAAACACGGCGATCGCGAGGCTCGAAAACGCGACAAAGCTGTAGCCGAAGATGTTCTTCCGCGAAAAGTTTGCGACCAACTCGCTGACCACGCCCATCGACGGTAAGACCATGATGTAAACAGCCGGATGCGAGTAGAACCAAAACAGGTGCTGGAACAACACGGGATCTCCGCCGAGTCCGGGATCGAAAATGCCGACGCGAGATACGCGCTCAAACGCAAGCAGCAGCACCGTGATCGCGATCACCGGCGTGCCCAGGATCATGATCAAGCTGGTCGCGTAGTGTGACCAAATAAACAGCGGCATGCGAAACCAGGTCATACCTGGAGCGCGCATCGTGTGGATCGTAACGATGAAATTGAGTCCGGTCAGAATCGACGAAAAGCCGTTGATAAAAATCCCAAGACCGGCGGCAACAACGTATGAGTTTGAAAAAGTGGTGCTGAAGGGCGTGTAGAAAGTCCAACCGGTGTCTACGCCGCCCGCAAGCAATGCGTAGATCGTGATGATTCCACCCAACAGATAAATGTACCAACTCAGCAGATTGATTCTGGGAAAGGCTAGATCCTTTGCTCCAATCATCATTGGGATCAGGAAGTTTCCCAACGTCGCCGGTATCGACGGGATGAGGAAGAAAAAGATCATTATGATGCCGTGCTGAGTGAAGACCTTGTTGTAAGTGGTCGATTGCAGTAGATCGCCTTGCGGAGTCAGCAACTCCAGGCGAATCATCATGGCGTAAAGCCCACCGATGAAGAAAAAGAATGTGATCGATCCGAGATAAAGCAGCGCGATGCGCTTGTGATCCTTCGTCAACAACCACGACTTCAACCCATATTGGGCGTTGATGTAGTTGACCTCGGATGGTCTCGGTGTTTCGAATGACTCTATTGCTTTCATAAAAACTACCCCGCGCTTATCTAATGTTTCGCGTGGGCGATCCTGTTGCTGCCGGCGAAGGTGCAGGCCCCTCTGTGGGCGTCGCTGCGGGGGATGCGCCCGGAGTCGCGGCGCCTCCCGGCAACGACTTAATAAATGCGATTAGTTGTATTAGCTGGTCCTCAGTTACCTGTCCCTGAAAAGTCGGCATGATTGGACCAAAACCGGCGACGATTTTTGCCTGCGGGTTAGTAATCGATTCTTTGATGTACGCCTCATCAGCAATCACTTTCTGGCCACCTTCGAGTTGCTGCTCTCTGCGAAACAGGCCGGCGAGTGTTGGCCCGCGTCCGCCTTCGCCGTTCGCTCCATGACACGAAACGCAACCCAGTGTTTGAAACAACTGCTGACCGGCGACGGTTGGAGTTGTGCTGCCGGTGTTGCCGCTCAGCCAGTTATCAAACTCGCGCGGCTCCATAACAATCACCGAGCCGGTCATGCCCGAGTGGTTCATGCCGCAGTACTCCGCACAGAACAGGTGATACTTGCCTGGTTTGGTCGCTTCGAACCACAGCGTCGTGTATCTCCCCGGAACCACGTCTGTCTTCGTGCGGAACGCAGGTACGAAGAAATCGTGAATCACGTCTTCCGACGTCATGATCAACTTGATCTTCCGCCCGACAGGCACGTGCAATTCGTTGATCTCGCGTTGTCCGGTAGCGTGTTGCAGCTTCCACATCCACTGTTTGCCGACAACGTATACCTCGATCGCGTTTTGCGGCGGCTTGTACTGCTCGAAGTAAAGCCGCGCGCCCCAGGCAAACATCGTCATCGCGATAAGGAAAGGAATGATCGTCCAGAGTGTTTCGAGCTTGTGCGAACCTGCAATCGGACGCGGAATCTCGTACGGCGTGCGGCGCCGGTAGCGAATCACGAAGAAGATCAACACTGCCGAAATCAGCAGCGTAAAGAAAAGCGTCACGCCAGACAGGTAAAAGTAGAGGGCGTCGACCTTCCACGAAAAGGTGGAAGCGCTGTCAGGAACCAGTGGAATCCATGACTGCATTAAAGCGTCGCTCCTCCAGTCTTCGACGTCGCCACATTTGCGTTGCGTCCCTTCAGTAGAAACAGCATCGCGACGATTCCCAACAACGTGATCACGCCGGCGATTCGCATGATCTTCATTACTGCCGCGCCGTATTTACCTGTGGCCGGATCGTAGTGATAGCAATAGAGCAGCAGCGTATCGACGGGTGACCCGATTTTGTTTTCCGACGACTCGATTAAGCCGAGGCGCAGATCGCGCGCCGAGTAATCGATGCCGTAGTAGTACCGCGAGAGTTTCCCCTGCGGCGTAGTCACCATGATCGCGCTCGCGTGCGCAAACTGTTTCGTCTTCTCGTCGTAGCGATAGTGAAAGCCGGCGGCTTCCGTGACCCGGTCAATGTTTGCTGCGTCGCCGGTCAAGAAATGCCAGCCATTTGCCGCGCCCTCGCGCATCTTCTCCGGCAGGTAATTCACGTAGACTTTCTTCTTCGACTGCGCCAGCACAGGAGTCTCGCGCGGATCGAAACTGATCGTCACGACGTCAAACTCCTTGCCTACCTGAAACGGCAACACGCGAAAAGACGTGACCATTCCGTTGAGGATTTGCGTGCAGAGCATCGGGCAGTCGTAATAAACAAACGCCAGCACAACCGGCTTCTTTCCGAAGTAATCGCCGAGTTTTACCTCGCGGCCTGACTCATCGCGGAAAACGAGGTCAAGAGGCAGTTGTTGATTCAATTTCTGTTCGATCTTTACGTCACGCAAAGCAGTAGGCAGTCCGGTCGACGGTTCTCCACTTGGAGGACGCGCGCCGTAAAGCGGCGAACTTGGACCAGGAGGTGCTTGCGCCGTCGCCGTCGACCACGCAATCACCAGCCAGACAACAACTGCTAAAACTTTACCGCTTGATCTCATTGCACTTTCTTCCCGGTCTCGCGCCCGGAGCTCGAAGCCGTCGGCAAACTGATTGCATAGTCTTCCAGCTTTTTGGGCGCGATGGCCGCTTTGGTCGGCAAACCACCACCCGCGATGATCTGATCGATCGCCTGGTCGATCGGAATGCCCACTGGGTTCCCGGCTTGATCTTTCAGTTCGCCGCGCAACGCGCGCTCCCATTGTTCTTTCAAAACTCGGTATTCCGCCTGCGGAGGCTCTAATTGCAATTTTTCAATGTGCCCGTCCTGTAGCTTTACTTCGAACCCCGGCGCTGCCTGAAGACGCGGTTCCGGCGGCAGCCGTTCTTTTTGCTGTAAGGCCATCGGCCCGGGCTTTCGCTCCACTTCTTTGACATTGAAGTAACGAAACAGTAGCCACATACCTAGTGAAATGGCAGCAATCGCAAGTCCCAGCACGACGGCAAACGTGAGCGCGCCGCGCACATTGATGTCGCTGGTCTCGTGCGTGACTTCGACGTTCCGAATATGCGAAACGTCCGGTGTTTCAGTCTTATGGCCGTCGCTTTTTTCTTTCTGTGTCATCTGTGTACGTCCGTGGCCATTACCGATTCAAACTGTGGGTCATTAATTGGTACCAGGGACCTCTTGCCCAACTGCCAGGCAAATAACCCGAGCCACAACCCGCCAAATCCCAGCAGCGCTATAACGTCCAACCAAATCCAGTGATGCTCTTTGAAAGCCGGCAAGAGCATCCACAGCAGATCGATCATTCGCATTACCAAAATTAAAACGGCGACCAGCACTAACTTGCCCGGGTCTCGTTTCAGGTCACGCGACAAGAGGAACAAAAACGGTGCAGCAAAGTGGAGCAACCCAATCGCGATGATGGTCGCGCCCCACGCGCCGCGTATGCGCTCCAGGTAGTAACCAATCTCCTCCGGCAGGTTGCCGGACCAAATGATCAGGTACTGCGAAAATGCGAAATAAGCCCACAACATCACCAGCGCGAGCAGCAGTTTCCCGAGGTCCTGAAAATGGAGCGGCGCGACAACGTGCTTCAGCGGCTCTTCTTTGGTGAGCGTCGCCATCACTGCGATGACAAACGCGAGCGCACTCAAACTCCACGACGCGACGAAAATGAAACCGTAGATCGTCGAGAACCATTCAGGTTCCAGCGACATGTACCAGTCGATCGAGGCGAACGTTACGGCGAAAATGAGCGCCACCATTCCCGGCCCGCTCAACAGTCGCATGCGTTTTGTGTAACGCACGTCGGCCGTGCGGTCCTGCGCGAGTGACCAGCGATTCAAAAAGAACGCGAGCGCGATCCACACGCCGAAGTAGATGACTGCGCGCACAGTGAAGAACGGCAGATTCAAATACGGCGTTTTGAATTGAATGACCGGATGCTGCTCGAGCTCTTCATGGTTCGTCCATTCATAGACCAGGTTTGCGCCGACAATCACGGGAATGAACAGCAACGCCATGATCGGCAACGTGCGCGTCGCAGCTTCGAGTACACGCCTGATAACCAGGCCCCAACCGCCGCCGGTCAAATGTTGCAGCATCAACAGCGCGAGCGACCCGACGGCGATGCCCGTCCAGAAGGTCCATCCGACCAGGTAAGCCTGGTGGAACTGTCTGTGATCGAAAACTCCCGCGACGATTAGCGCGACAAGCAACACACCTCCCGCAATCAATGCTCGATTGCGGAATGTTTTTGTGTTCGGAGGATTGAATGATGTGCTCATCACTGGTGTCCTCCGGCGACTGGTGTTGCTTGCGGCGAGGGCGAAGCTGTTGCTCCGGCTGCCGGCTGAGCTTTTTGCTGGCTGAGTTGCAACGCACGAACGTAAGCGATGATGGCCCAACGATCCTGAACCGGAATTTGCGATGCGTAAGCGGGCATCGCGCCCCAGCCGTTCGTGATTGCGTCGAAGAAATGACCTACGGGCGCCTGGCGCAAGCGATCGTCATTGAACGATGCGGCCCGGCGGAAACCGCGGCGCACGATCATGCCATCGCCATTTCCGGTAAGGCCGTGGCAGACACTACAGAAGATCTCGTAACGTTGACGACCGCGCTCAACGGTTTCTTTCGTGATTGGAAACGGAAACGTGTCCACGTCATCCTTGTAAGGATTTGTACTCAAGGAAGAAGCAGGCACGGAGGACGCGGATTTGTCTTTCTTGCCGGTGAACAGCTCCTTATTCGAACGCAGAAAACCGCGCGCAACCGTGCCCTCGACCGGTTGCCGGCTCGACAGTCCGTCACCGAAGAACGCCGTTCCACGATACGGCTTCATCTTCGGCTGGTCCTGCATGTCGCGCCGGCACGCTCCTGCCGCCAGGCAAACGCCAATCAGCAGGACGCCAATCCCAAATTTATTCCTAAACCTCAACATCGCTAACTTCCATCGCACCCAAACTCTTCAACAACTCAACCACGCGGTCGTGATCAAACTTCGGATCGTTTGCTTCCACCGCGAGGAAAAAACGGTCGCGCGTGGCGAGCGCAAAATTCGGGGTATTGAAAACAGGATGATATGGCTGCGGTAACTTGTTCAGCACTAGCATCCCAAGCACTGCCGCGAATGCCGCAAACAGCACAGTCATTTCAAAAGTGATTGGGATGAAAGCGGGCCAACTGTTGAACGGCTTGCCGCCGACGTTGATCGGATAATCAATGACTTCTATCCAGTACTGCATGAAAAAGCCACTGAGGCCACCGATCACGCCGCCGATAAAAACGATCAACGGCAGACTCGTATGTGTGAACCCAATCGCCTCCGAGAGTTCTTCGATCGGATACGGTGAGTAACCGTTGATGCGGCGATAACCTGCTTCGTAAGTGTGGCGCGCCGCGTGGACGAGATCACCCGGACTCTCAAACTCCGCGATCACGCCGTACAACGGCGCATGCCGTCGATGGTGAACGAGTGGCGGTCGAGCAGACATCGCTTACTCCACCTCCTCCGCTTCGGGCAGGATCGTGCGCATCTCAAAAATCGAGATCATCGGCAGGAACCTGATGAACAGGAACAGCAAGGTAAAGAAGAACCCGATCGAACCGATGAACATGCCCCAATCCCACTGAGTGGGTTGGTACATTCCCCATGACGACGGCAGATAGTCTCGGTGCAAGCTGGTCACGACGATCACAAAGCGCTCAAGCCACATGCCGATGCTGACGATGAACGAAATTATCCAAAGCCACAGCAGGTTCGACCGTATCTTCTTAATCCACAGGAACTGCGGCGTGATGATGTTGCAGAGAATCAGTGCCCAGTAATACAGGTGATACGGGCCGTGCATGCGGTTCCAGATCATGAAGCGCTCATACTTGTTGCCGCTGTACCAGCCGAAGAACGCTTCCATGATGTAGCCGTAACCTACGATCAATCCGGTGGCGAGCATCACCTTGGCCATGTTGTGCATGTGGCGCATGGTGATGAAACCTTCCAGACCATAAAAACGGCGCAACGGAATCGTCAGCAACAGCACCATCGCAAAACCTGCATAGATCGCGCCGGCGACGAAGTAAGGTGGAAAGATCGTTGCGTGCCAACCGGGAATGATGCCGACAGCGAAGTCGAAACTGACGATCGTGTGCACTGAAAGCACGAGCGGCGTGGCGAGACCGGCGAGCAGCAGATACGCCATCTCGTAGCGATGCCAGTGGCGCGCTGAACCACGCCAGCCCATTGCGAGCATCCCGTAAAGAATCTGAAACGGTTTACTGCGAGCGCGATCGCGCAGCGTTGCGAAGTCGGGAATCAATCCGACAAACCAGAACATTGCCGACACCGTCGCATACGTCGATACGGCAAACACGTCCCACATCAGCGGACTACGAAACTGCGGCCAGATTCCCATCGTGTTTGGATAGGGAAATAGCCAGTACATCAGCCATGGCCGGCCAAGGTGGAAGATTGGGTACATGCCTGCCTGGGCCACTGCGAAAAGCGTCATCGCCTCGGCGAAACGGTTGATCGACGTGCGCCACCGTTGTCGCAGCAGCAAGAGGATCGCGGAGATCAGCGTGCCCGCGTGACCGATTCCGATCCACCAGACGAAGTTGAGAATGTCGATGCCCCACGCGACGGGTACGTTGACGCCCCACAAGCCGATACCGACGAATACCAGGTTGGTGATCGTCAGCAGCATCAGTTGGAAGAGGGTAAACGAGATCGCAAAACCAAAAAACCACGCCAGCGACGTCTTTCGTTTCAAGACGATCGAGCTGATCTTGTCGGTCACTGAGGCGAACGTCAGGCCGGGATCGATCACCGGCGCTGTCGAGTGCATCGGACCTTCGATGTATGGTTCTTGCGTTTCTTCGGCCACGGGTTTAACGGATTTCGGGGTTCGGGTTCTTCAACTGCGACAAATAGGTCGTGCGGGGGCGTGTGTTCAATTCACCAAGGAGCGAGTAATTCCGTTTGCTTTCTTTCAACTTCGACACGCGGCTATTCGGATCGTTGGTGTCGCCAAACACGATTGCTTCGGTCGGGCAAACCGCCTGACATGCCGTGACGATCTCGCCGTCACCAACTTTTCTGTCTTCAAGTTCCGCCTGAATCTTTGCGCTTTGAATTCGCTGCACGCAGTAAGTGCACTTCTCCATCACGCCGCGGCTGCGCACGGAGACGTCAGGGTTGCGCATTAGCTGATAAGTCGGCGTCTCCCAGTCCTGGTACAGGAAGAAATTGAAGCGGCGCACCTTGTACGGGCAGTTGTTCGAACAGTACTTCGTGCCCACGCAGCGGTTGTAGACCATGTCGTTCAGGCCTTCCGCACTGTGCACAGTGGCGTGGACCGGACACACCGGCTCGCAGGGCGCGTTTTCGCAGTGCATGCACGGTACGGGCATGAAGTTGGTCGCTTCGGGACGATTCGGATCGAAACCTTTGAAGTAAGTATCGAGGCGAATCCAGTGCATTTCACGACTGCGCGCGACTTCCATCTTGCCGACGACGGGAATGTTGTTTTCAGACTGGCAGGCGATGGTGCATCCGTTACAACCGATGCAGTTGTTTAAGTCGATCGCCATGCCCCACGCGTAATTCGGCGCGTTCTCCGCCTGGTTCTTGTAGTCGTAATCCGGATAGATCGTCGGGTGCGCGTGCTCGTCGTGGTTTTCTTCGTGCAGGAACTCTTCGAGTGTTTCCGATCGAACGACGTCGCGCGGCTCAGTGCTGAATTTTGGATCCTCAAGATTGAAGTGAAGCTGCGTGGTCGCGAGCAGATACTGTCCCGTGACGCCGCGGACCTGAATTCCAGTGCCTGTCCATGGCGCGTATGAAGTGCGAAGCGAGTAAGCGTCGAAACCGACTGGTTGGTCCGCTGAGCCGCTGCCGACGCGTCCTGCGAGTCGTCGACCGTAGCCGAGGTGCACGGTGATCACACCATCAGGCTGTCCGGGCATGATCCAGACCGGCACGCGCACAGTGCGGTTTTGCTGGTCAACGAGATCGACCGTCGGAACGTAGCTCTCGCGGCCCTTGACTGCGTTGTGTTGCTTCCAGCCGCCGGTAATGGCCTG
>Ga0068861_100003562_pt1 | contig 10356 bp, 9 predicted proteins | sample KBSSwiS42_FD_66593 | JGI IMG/M metagenome (GOLD analysis project Ga0068861, IMG submission 66593) | Switchgrass rhizosphere microbial communities from Kellogg Biological Station, Michigan, USA - KBS Switchgrass S4-2 | ecosystem: Host-associated > Plants > Roots > Rhizosphere > Soil ...
GTTCGCCGTCGGCGCGTCGTCCATGAGCGTCATCTCCGGCAGCTGGGGAAGGGCAGCGAGCAACACGTGGAGCTCTGCCCGCACGGCGGTCGCAACGCCGTCGTAGCTCGCACCCAGCCGGTCGCACGCGGTCACGACGTATCGCTGGAGGTCGAGCCACCCCCGCCCGTTCGGCGTGGCCATCACCGTCTCGCATTGCTCGAGGAGATCGGACCACTTGCCATCGAGCATGAGCGCTTTGAGACGGGAGCGCACCGCCGTGGGCGGTGCCTCGAGCAGCTTCGGCTGAACGTCCGGCGCGGTCGCGCGCAGCTCGCCCCAGCGAAGGCCGCGCAGCATCAGGTACGGGGCGGGGTTTGTGGGATCCTGCTTGCGAAGGAACCGGGCGGCCGTTGCCACGCGCGCGGCCGCGTCGGCCACGCTCACCGGCTCCGGCGCGAGCGGGCCGTCGGCTGCGGCGCCCGCCGCGCCGTCCTCGCCCGCGACCGGCTCCTCGACGATCGGATCCGGATCATCAATGAGCTTCTGCGCGAGGATCGGGGCGGCTGTGCGACGAATGTCGTCGAGCGCGGATCGCAGCCTGCCAAACGACGGCGCGTCGCGGCCGAAGCGCTCATCGGACGCCTTCTCGAGCGCGACGGTCGCCGCCAGCGCGGCGTCCGTCTCGGCGAGCAGCGTCTTATAAAAGGCCTTCGGTGCGCCCGCGATCGCGCCATCCACCTCCTCGGGGGATCGCTTGCCGTCGCCGAGCGCTTCCGCGCGCGCGACGCGCTTGTCGCGGTTCCCTTCGGCGTCCGCCTCGCTCGGAACGACACGCGATGCCTGGTAGTCGAGCAGCGAAACGCCGCCTGGCGCGATCGCCGTCTGCCTAACGGGTACTTCCAGCTTCGACCCAACCCATACCAGCGGGCCGGCCCGCAGCTCCGGATCGTCCTCATCCCAGGCGGGGTAGCAGTGGTCCCAGTACCGCTCGAGGATCGAGCGGAGCGACTCGAGCCCGGTGATGAGCCCCGATAGCCCGTCGCGCTTGAGCAGCGCCTCGGACAGCCACGCTGCGAGCTGCAGGTCCTTCGTCTCGGCGGAGAGGAGCTGTGCCGACAGCTTCACGACGTGCTGCCAGTCCGCGACCTTGCGATCCGTGGCGAGCCCGCCGGGCGGCAGCTCGAGGTCTTCGCGCCGCGCCTCCTTCACCTGGTCGTAGCGCGGATCGTAGCGCAGGTCTCGACCGGCGGGGTTGTCGCCTGGAACCGGTAAGAGCAGTGCTTCCAGCAGGGCGGTATCGACGGGCATGCGGGGCGTCTGGTCCAGCGTTCTAGTGGCGAAACCCACACGGCGCCGGCGCACCAGGTAGCGCGCCCGCACCGCGGGAAAGCACGGATTGACGATCGGCGTTGGCGGAGCGCTGTGGCGCTACGCCGGTGGTTCTTCGGATCCGCCCGTAGCGATCACGAGGTCACGCACCTCCAGCAATGGAACGAGCTCGTCGTCGACCCGGAGCAGCTTCTGACCCGTGGGTGCGAAGGACCCGTCGGCGAGCTCCTCCCAGTCGGCTGCCCGGCCGAGCTTCAGCTCCGAATCGTCGAGGCGCCACGCCCTCGGGGAGAGTGCGGGGAGCAACACCTCACCGAGCTCCATCTCACGCATCGTCGCGTTCGTCGTCACGTGGGCCGGCGCCCATCGGACATCGCGCAGCATCCGCGGTGGCTCCATGCGCACCGACTCGACGTACGCGAACGGAATCCACATGTAGCGCCCACCCGCCATCACCTCGAGGCGCGCTCCGACGCGTGGATCCGCGTCCTCGATGGACAGGAAGGGGCGTCCGTTGAGCGTTCCCGCTACCGGCGCCGGAACGCCCCCGGTCGGAAAGTCGCCGGTCGCGAACATGTGCTCTCGGATTCGCTCAGCTTGCAGCGCCGCCCTGTACGGCAGCACGGCAAGCTCCGCGTCCGTACCACCGCGCGCGAGCACATCGAGCTGCTTCTCGGCGCGGTCGTACTGACCCGCGAACGAGAGCAGCTCGAAGAGGAACGTCCGCCGATGTGCATCGGTCGGCGCGTTCCGAAGCTCGGCCCCCAGCGTTTCGATCGCCGAGTCCAACCGTCCGGCGGCGTATAGCTCTCGTGCGGTCGGCATCGGCGTGTGGCTCGCTTACTTGGCGGAGACCTTCGTGACGTCCCACACGACGGGCGTGCCCGCGACCAGCTTGCCGGTCTTGTCCTGCGTCTTGTACTCGACGGTCACCTTGCCGAACGCGAACGAGACCGATTCGGTTGGCGTGTCGTCACCGCCGGACGATCCGGACCACTGGATCGACTCGACGAACACCGTTTCGAACGTGTAGATGAGGAACACGTCCTGTCCGCCCGTGCCAGTCTGCTTGCGCATCGAGACGGTCATCTTGTTGATGTGATCGCCGGTACAACACGACTTGAACAGCTTGGGCGAGGCCTTGTCCGTCTTCTTCATCACATTGAAAGACGAGATGCTCACCTTGGACGCGGAGATACCGGCGCTCCCCGAGCCGACGTTGACCGGCGCCGACGCGCCCCACGAAAACGAAAAGATCTCGATTTTCTTCTCGAAATTTTCTGCGGTTGCCTCACCCTCGATGTCGGTGAGCTCGACATAGGTATCGAATGCCATTTCGGTGCGCCTCGTAGTGAATTGGGGAGACTGCGGGAGCAAGGTGCTGCAGTGCGTTACGGCGCGGTGAACCGGCGACGGGCGCCCGGCAAGCCGGGCGCCCCGGTAATGGTCAGGCAGCGGGCTGCGGCAACTCGGCGACGAGACGCATCGCTACGCCAAGCTCGTCGAGCTGGAAGTGCGGACGGAGGAAGGCGACAGCGCGATAAGCGCCTGGCTTCCCCGGAATCTCGACGACATCGATGCGCGCCTCGCCGAGTGGCCGTTGCGCTTTGATCGAGGCGGCCGCGTCCTCACCGGTGACGTAGTTCTGGATCCACCGGTTGAGGAACGAATCGATCTGCGCTCGCGAGGTGTAGCCGCCGATCTTATCGCGCATCATCACTTTGAGGTAATGCGCGAATCGTGACGTGGCGAAGATGTACGGCAGCTGCGCCGAGAGCCGCGCGCTCGCGGTGGCCTGCGGCGTGTCGTACACCTTCGGCTTCTGGCACGATTGGACGCTGAAGAACGCGGCGTTCGCGGTGCCTTTCTGGTGCACGAGCGCGGCGAAGCCCAGATCCGCCAGCTCCTTCTCGCGTCGGTCGGTGACCTGCACCTCGGTCGGGCACTTCATCACGAGCTCGCCGGCCTCGGTGCGGAAGTTGTGAACCGGCAATCCTTCCACGAGGCCGCCGCTCTCCACGCCACGAATGGACGCGCACCAGCCGTAGGCCGCGAACGCCTTGTTGACGTTCGCCGCCAGGGCATAGGCCGAATTCCCCCAGAGGTAGGCGTTGTGGTCGGTCCCATCGACGCGCTCCTCGTAGTTGAACGCTTCGATCGGAACGGTGCCGCTTCCGTACGGCTCGCGCATGAGGACGCGCGGCGCCCCGAGTGCGACGTAGCGCGAGTCCTCGCTCTGCCGGAACGCCTTCCACTTCGCGAACTCGGTGGTGTCGAAGATCTTCGCCAGATCGCGGGGCTGGTCGAGGTCCGTGAACTTCTCGAGGTTGAAGAGCTCGTGCGACGCGGACGACAGGAACGGCGCGTGCGCGGCCGCAGCGACGTTCGAGATCTTCTCGAGCAGCTCCATGTCCTGGCCGCTCTTGTCGAAGTAGTAGTCTCCGACGAGGGCGCCGAACGGGGTGCCGCCGAACACGCCGTACTCCTCCTCGTACACCTTCTTGAACAACGCGCTCTGGTCGAACTCGGGCGCGCGCTGGAGGTCGCGGAGCAGGTCTTTCTTCGAGACGTTGAGGACCTTGATCTTCAGCATGGTCCCCGTCTCGCTTTGCGAGAGCAGGTACTTGAGCCCGCGCCACGACGACTCGAGCTTCTGGAACTCGGCGTGATGGAGAATCTCGTTGACCTGCAGCGAGAGCAGATGATCGATCTGCGCGATGCGCGCGTTGATCATCATCTCGGTGTCGCGCGCTACGGTGATGGAGCCTTCGAGCACCTCGGCGACGAACCGCTTCACGAGGTCCTTGCCGCGTTCGCGCGTTTCGGGGTCGCGTCCGACTTTGCCCTGCTCGAGGATCTGGTCGAGCAGCCCGAGCTCCGTGCCGGTCGTGAATGCGGCGGCCTGGCCGCCGGCAGCCTGTGTCTCAGCCATTGTTTCCGCCCTCCGGCAGTCCGAGCTCGGTGCGCAGCTTGTTCATTTTCTCGGCATCGCCGAGAGTGGCCTGCAGGACCTCATCGAGCTTTTCGTTGGTCTGCAGTGATCCGCGCAGATCGGCGAGCTGAGTGCGGAGGTCCAGGAGCTCGCGCAGCGGCTTCACCTGCTTCGCCACGGCTTCCGGCGAGAAGTCGTCCATACTGCGGAAGTTGAGATCCACCGCCAGCTTCGGCGCGTTGGCATCTTCCGACAGCTTGTTCTCGACGGTGAACGAGAGGTGCGGCTTCATGCTCGCGAGCACGTCATCGAAGTTGTCGGGCGTCACCTCGACGAACTTTCGCTCCTTCAACTTGGGGAGCGGCTCCGTTGGCTGTCCCGTGAAGTCGCCAAGGACACCCATGAGGAACGGCAGCTCCTTCTTCTCGATCGCGCCACCGGTTTCGACTTCGTACGCGATCGAAACACGCGGTGGGCGTACACGCTCGAGTTTTTTCTGTGTGCTGTCAGCCATGCGTCACTCCTGGGTCGAAATAGGCGGGAGTCTGTCAGGGGCACTGACAGCGGCGCCCAGGGAGATGCCACTGGGCGGTGGGAGCAGGGATTAGCCCTCACCGCAGAGTCGTAAAGAGGGGGCAATCGTGCACATCGGGGGCTGAAATGTCAAGGCAACCGGCGCGAAACTGGCAACTAACCAGCATTCGTGCGACCTGCTGACAACTCTTCGTCACTAATCCGCATCGCGGCCACCCAACCACTCCTTCCGCCATGGAATTCCGCCGCGGATGCGGTGGCCCGTTTCGGCGTTACGGCGCGATCGGTCCCGACGCTCTTTCGGATTCCAATGGTTGCGCACGCGCTCTCGCCGAGAGTCCCGGCGCCGGCGCGCCTCCGATCGCTCGTCGCGGCGCTCCATGGGAGACTCGCCGTGCTGAACCCGTCCAATGCCGCCCGGTTGCCGACGGGCCTCGTATCGGCGGTGCAGGGGTTGGTGCGGGTCGGATTCGACGGCGAGGTGCTCCTCGCGACGGACGCCCGGGATTCTCTGGGGCTTGACCCACGCCCACGCGGGCAGTCCTCCGTGCACCGTGGTACGGATGTGCGCGCCACATACGAGCGGCTCAGGGTCGGCGCGCTCCTGAACGCACTCCCTTCGTCGACGCGGGAGCGGCTCGCCGATGGGGTACACTGGGCCGTCGTCGCGATGTACGAGTCGACGACACCAATCCTCCGGTTCACGACGTCGTTCGGGAGCGATGCGAGCAACGACTCGCCAACCGTCGTCGCGGTGGCTGAGATCGGTTATCGGGTTGTCATCACGGCCGGCACCACCGTCCCCGATGGGGCTTCGCCCGACGACCGCGACGCGATGGATCGCAACGCGATCGCCGCCGCGGCCGCGGCGTGGCCACCGCGCGGTCACCCGGGGCGGGGCGCCGGACACGAACAGCCGGGTGGTGCGAGCCGGCCGTGGTTCGTCACCCGGCTACTCGTTCCCGACACCTGGCTCTCGACACACGCCGATCACGAAACGCTCGCCCACTGGGCACGCCTAACGGGGCGCTCCGGCGAGACCGATCGCTACTGGTTTCCTGAAACCTGGGATCGGTTCCTCGAGCCGGGACGCCGCGTCGGGTGGCTCACCGCGAACGATGTGTGGCGCCGCCGCCGCGGCGGACTTGCGTCCGCCGCTACGTCTGTACGCGACGAAGCGGCCGCCGACGATCTGCCCAGGTATCGCTCCGGGGGAATGGCGCTCACCCCCGACCTCGAGCGCGGCGTTGGCGTGCCGCCCGGATATGCGTTGGTGCAATGCGTCGGTACGCTCGAGGTGTCGGTCGTCGTCCGGCCATGACTCACGCCGACGCCGGCGGGATCGGACAATCGGAAAGCTCGAGCGCCGCGGCTGCGGCCAGAACCTCCACCAGGTGTGCCACGTCGGCGACGCTCACCTCATCGTCCACGAGGCCGGCGTCGCGCAAACCCTGAAGCAGCGCCGCGACATCGCGGGTCCCGTCGCACAACTCCAGCAGGGTGGGCGCAAGCGGCGGCGCTTTCACGAGCGCGTGCGTCGGCCATGCTGTCTCCACCGCGGCACCGACGGTGAACCATCCACCGGTGGCATCCGATTCCAGGTGCACCGCGAGTCGCGCGCCCGGTGCGACGCGTGGCCGCTGTCCGCGCAGCCGTGCTTCGGGCGTCGATCCGGACGTAGCCGCGCGCCGCGCCCAGCGAAACAGCCAGTCCACGGCGCGGTGGTCCGGCGATTTGCCGGCGGGACGGCGCTCGGTCACGGGCGCGCGACCCGCGGCATCGCGCCGCAGCTCCACAGTGCTGAGCGCAAACCGCTCGACGCCCAGGCTGTCGAAGTGTCTGAGCCAGCGTTCGCAGTCGACGAAGCCCTTCCCACCCTTCGTCACATTCTGGTACGCCTCCATCGGGCCATACTCGCCATTCTCCAGCACGACGAGGTCGAACTCATCGCCGGCCGCTCCCAACCATGCGCGCACGCGCTGAGCGATCGGCGCGCCGCGCCGGTCACTCAGCGCCGCGGTCATGACGAAACGGCCGCCGGGCCGCAGATGCGCGCCGAGTCCATCCACAATCCGCCGTGCCACCTGTTCTCCGTCCTCGCCTCCGTCCCGGAAATCGAATCGGTGCGAGAGCGCCGGCACGTATGGCGGATGCGCGACGACGAGATCGAACGCTTCGCCTTCGAGCGTGCTCCACGCGTCGCTCTCCACTACTCGCACCCGATCCCCGAGGTCGTTCAGCAGTGCGTTGAACCGCGCAAAGTGGACGCATCGCGGGGTAATGTCCGCCGCCCACGCCTCGGCCGCCCCCCGGCGCACTGCACGCAGCGCCGCGATCCCGGTTCCCGCACACAGCTCGAGCACACGCGCGCCCGGCGCGTCGGGAACGACGTCGAGGAACCGCTCCGTGAGGTCAGTCAGCGCACTGAACACGTAGTCCTGCGCCATGGCCTCGATTTCCGCCACGCGCGCGGGCTGCCGGTCGGACGCGAGCCAGAGGCCCTGCGTGGGATAGAGCATCACGGTCGCGACGAGCGACGCCGGGTCATCGCTCGCCGGCACGAGCACTCCGAGCGACTCGAGCGCGGACAACGCCTCGACTCCCAGGAGCCGCGCTGCCAGCGACGCAGAGAGCCGCTCCCCGTCGATCAGCAGCCTAACAAGCGCGGCGTTGGCGTCGTCGGGGGTGCCACTGAGCGCCTCGCGGCCATCGGTGATGCGCTTGACGTTGTAGAGCGACCGGACACCGAGGCGTGCGGCGAGCGTCGGTTCGTCGAAACGTGCGGTAGTGAGCAACTCGCGAAGGGTCGCGAACTGCTCCGGGGAGTCGGTTCGGAGCGGAACAGGCGGCGCGGTCTGTGGAGCAGCAGTCACATCGGGATCTCGAATTGGAGGCGGCCTACGATATAGCACCGGCCACGCGCGAGTGCACGTGCGGCGCGAGATCGTCCGCGCGGCCTTGCCAGGCGCACCCCCGAGTGACACGGTACAGCCCCGCGGAATCCACCCGCGTCCACGACGCGGCGGTTCGCCAAATAATGATTGGCGGGTCGCGACCTGTCCGGTACGTTGTAGACCATGCCATCTCTCGATCTCGTTCTGTGGAGCAAGGGGACGCTGCTCACACCACAGCATCTCCAGGCCCAGGACCGCTACCTCGATGAGCTGCTGCGCCTCCAGCTCGGGGCGCTGACGTTCTGCCCATGGGGCGTCACTCGGCTCGAGATCGACCGCGAGGCGCTCGCCGGCGGGACGGTCGTCGTGCGCGCCGCTACCGGGCGCTTCCCCGACGGGCTCCTTTTCGACGCACCCGCGTCTGACCCATCACCGCCGCCGCGGGCGCTCGACACCGCGTGGCAACAGGATCAGCGTGCGATGGTCGTGTCGATTGCGGTTCCCGAGTATCGACCGGGCGCCCGCAACGTCGTGGGCCGCGACGCGCGCGGATCGGGTGCGGCGACGACCGCCCGCTGGCGCGGCGAGGATCAGCTGGCGCGCGATGAGACGACGGGACTCGCCGAACGCCCGATCCAGATCGCACGCCCGAACCTTCGTCTGATGCTCGAAGGAGAGTCGGCCGAGGGGTACGTCATGATGCCGCTCGTGCGCCTGCTCCGCACGCCGGCGGGCGAAGTGACCCTCGACCCCTCGTTCGTTCCGCCGCTGCTGGACATTGCCGCAAGCCCATTCGTGATGGGCATCGCGCATCGCATCCTGGAGCGCGTGGCGGCGAAGGCGTCGTCGCTCGCAGGCATGCGGCGCCAACGCAACCAGGGGCTGGCCGATTTCTCGGTCACCGACGTAGCCAGCTTCTGGCTCCTGTACACGCTCAACACCCATCTCCCGCAGCTCCGCCATCTGCACGACGTACGGCGTGGGCATCCGTCGGACCTCTGGGAAGCACTCGTCGCGCTCGCGGGCGCGCTCACGACGTTCGCGCCCACGTCGCGGGCGGTGCCCACCTACGATCATTCGCGGCCGGGCGAATGCTTCGGCGCGCTCGAGGCGCTGCTGCTCGAGCTGCTCGAGACGGCGGTCCCCGAGGTCGCCGTGGCGCTCCCGCTGCGCACGGTGAGACCGTCGGTTCAGGCGGTCGCGGTGGAGCAGGAACGGTGGCTCGCGGCGCCGGGATGGTACCTCGCCGTCAACGCTCCCGTCCGTCAGACGGATCTCGTTTCCAAGGTGTTGTCGGGCTGCAAGGTCGGGTCGGCCGATGTGGTGGACACGCTGATTCGCCAGGCGCTGCCCGGGCTCGAGCTCGCGCATGTACCGCAGCCGCCGGCGGCGGTGCCGGTGAAGCTCGACTTCGTCTACTTCGCCGTGAAGCGCGCTGGAGGAGCATGGGATGCGGTGGCGCGCGCGCGGAACCTCGCCGTCTACGTGCCGGCCGAGTTGGGCGACGCACGCTTCGAGCTCGTGATCGTGCTCGTCTGACGTTCTGACGAGACGCTCGGTCCGTCGGGCGTCTCGAGCGTGACGCGTGTCAGCGCTTGGTCGACGGCACAGCCGGGACCGATGGCGCGGCGGGCGCCGTCAGCTTCGGTGCGTTAGGCACGGCCGGGGCGTTCGGGACCGCCGGCAGCGGATCGCCCGGTTTCACGTCAGCTGGCGCCGGCCGGAACACGAAGTAGAGCACGAGCGCGATCGCGAGTACCAGCACGACGTTGAGCGCGATGAGCAGGCCGAGCGGCACCGTTCGCTTTCGCGCGACGGGCTGGACGGCCGGCGCGGGCTCCGGCTTCGCGGCGGGCGGAGCGGGTGTCACCGCCTGCCGAATCAGCATCGTATAGTCGCTGGGTCCTGCACCGCGGCCGCCCGCGAGCGGGGACGCCGGGACGCCAGGCGTACCGGTGGATGCCGGATTCGTGAACACGGGTGGTGCGATCACAGGAGGAAGCGATGCCTGCGCCTGTCCCGGCACCATGAGCGGTGACGGGGGCACTGCCAGCGGCGACATCGGGGTGGGCGGGGGCCCGGATGGTTTTGCCAGCGGCGGACCGCTGGACGGCGGGATCTGAGGCGGCGGTGACAGCGGGAGAGTCACCCGGGGCGGCGGGCTGGCCGGGCTGCCTAACGAGGGACGCGGGTCGGATCCCAGCGGCGACCGTGACGGTGCGGCAAACACCGCCGACGAAGACGCCGCGAACGGCGGAGCCGACGACGGCGGCGGCGAACCGAAGGGCGGCCTCGGCGCACGCTCGGACACGGGGGGAGGACCGCCGAATGGCGCGTGGAACGGCGCCGCGGGCGCCGGGTTCGACGGGCCAACGAGCGGCGAGGCCGCAATGTCCTTCGGCGTCGGCGCGGCGGGTGGGCTGAACAACGAAGTAAACTCGCCCGCCTTGAGCGATGCCGGCGGCATGGCCGGAACGGCTTTCGGGCTGGGCGCCGGCGGTGCGGCGTTAGGTGGTACGGGCGCGGCGCGGGTGGCTGGCGCAGCTGGCCTCGCGCTCGCCGCCGGCGACCCGAGGCCCTCGCCCATTCCTGCGCCCCCCTGAAAGAGCCGCGTGAAATCCCCGGGCGGCGGCGGAGGTGGCGCAGCCTTTCCGCGGGCTGATTCCACCTTGCCGATGATGAAGC
>Ga0068861_100003563_pt1 | contig 10355 bp, 7 predicted proteins | sample KBSSwiS42_FD_66593 | JGI IMG/M metagenome (GOLD analysis project Ga0068861, IMG submission 66593) | Switchgrass rhizosphere microbial communities from Kellogg Biological Station, Michigan, USA - KBS Switchgrass S4-2 | ecosystem: Host-associated > Plants > Roots > Rhizosphere > Soil ...
ACGGTCGCTCGACGACATACTGCTCGACCTGTTTGCTCGACGCGCGGAAGGTGAGACCGTCAGCGTGCGGACCTTCACCGACGCGCTGGCGAAAGAGTTAGGCCCCGGTGTTGCCGCGGAGCTCGACTCCGTTGTCGTCCGCGGGACGAAGACCGTGTTCGTGCCGCCTGACGCGTTCGGTCCGTGCTTCACGCATTCCTGGACGCAGGTGGTGGTGCCGGATTTCGCGTTCGATCGACGCACGCCGGAAGTGCGGAGTGTCGCGAGCCTGGTTCCGTCGTCGGCTGCGGCAGACGCGGGACTTCGCAACGGGGATGTGGTCACGACACCGATCGCGGCCGAACTGCTCGTCAGCGAGCGGGTTCAACCGATGCAACTCGATGTCGCGCGCGATGGAGAATCGCTGTACCTCACCTACATCACGCGCCCGATGATCAACGAGTCATGGCAGTGGTCGCGCGTGCCCGGCGTGTCGGTCGCCGTCTGCCGCGGCGCTCAACCATAAACGCCATAGGCACACACCCGTATGCGGTTCGAGGGTAAACTCGCGGATAGACTCGCGGGCGAATGGAGTCGAACTACGCGACCCCTGGCAGCTGCGCATCGCACTCAACGCAGCCCGCGCGAATCTCGGCCTCGCCGCTGCCTAACGACTTCACGACCTCGGCGGCCGGGGACGGATCAGACCTTTCGACGTGTACATTTCAACGATGATTGACGACCGCGACGGCATTCCTCCGACTCCGACAGGGCCACGGCAAGCGTACACCGACCTCGGCTTCGGGCGCGTCGTCGCGCAGCAGGTTCGGGGCCGCTTCCTCACGCACGATGGACAGCCCACGAGTCGGAAGTACGGCGTGGGCGCGCAGCGGTTCGAGCGGTTCTACCTGCGCGCGCTTGCCGAGCCGCCCGCGGCCTTCTTCGCCTGGGCCTTTGGCCTGCTGCTCCTGCTCAACGGCTTTTTCGCCCTCGCGTATCTCGCGCTGGGCGACGGCGCTCTGCGAGGCGGCGACGTACTCGGGATCTCAGACCCGTTTCTTCGCGCGCTGGCGTTCAGCGTCGGGGTCTTCACGACGACCGGCACGGGACCGATGTACCCGTTCGGCTCGACGGCACACTGGCTCGTCTTGTTCGAGTCGTTCTTCGGCCCGAGCGTGCTCGTTGCGACCGCCGGCCTCTTGATCGCACGGCTCACTCGGCCGCGGATGCGACTTCGCTTCAGCGAGTCGGCCGTCGTCGCGCCGTATGAGGGAGGGCGCGGGCTCATGTTCCGCTTCGTCAACGTGCAGCCGGCGGAACTGAGCGACGTGCAGGTGCGCGTGAGCCTCGTGCTCTCCGAGGAGACCGATGGCAAGCGCGAGCGCAACTTTTACCCACTCGCGCTCGAGCGGAACTCCGTCGATCTGTTTACCCTGCATTGGACGGTCGTGCACCCAATCACGGCGGACAGCCCACTTCGCGGCGCAACGCCGGAGTCGTTGCGCGCAGGTCAGGCGGAGCTGCTGATCCTCATCAACGCTCATGAGGAGACGTTTTCGACCCGAGTGACGGCCCGCGCATCGTACTGGTGGGACGAGATCCGTTGGGACGTCAAGTTCGCGAGCGTCTTCGCGACCTCGACCGACGGCGTGGTCGCGATCGACGTCGATCGGCTCGATCGGCTAGACCGCCTCGAGCCCGGGACGACGAGCGTTCCTGCCGCAGCCGAGCTCGCGGGGACGGCAACGCCGTAGCTCTTCGCCGAACGAACAGGTGATCAGCTGCCTAACGATCATCGCCCACCCCGACGCGCACGGATTCGAGGTCGAGCTCTTGCTCGAGCTGTGCCAGCACGTCGTCGGAGATCGCGCCCTCGTTGCGTAGCCGGACCAGCATTCGCCGTTCCGCGCGCAACATTTCCGCGCGCAGTCGGCGCCGCGCCTCGGGTTCGCCGGCGTGGTGCTCCAGCAGCCGCACGCGATCCCGCAGCTCGCTCCGAAGCCACTCCACGTCGCGTGCATCTGCCCATCCCTCGCGCGACAAGTCATCGAGTGCCTCCGCGCCCCGTCGCGCCGCCTCCAGCCGAGCGACCCGGGCCTCCGTGGTGCGTGTTCTCAGGGGCAAACGCGAGGAACCGGAGGAGCGGCGCCAGTGTCAGCCCCTGTACCACGAGTGTCAGGACGATCACGCACATGGCGACCACGATGATCTCACCCCGATACGGGAAGGGTGCCCCGCCGGCAACCGTGACGGGAAGCGCGAGCGCGGTGGCCAGGGACACGATGCCTCGCATGCTCGTCCAGGCGACGACCGCGACCATCTTCGGGGTCGGCGCCGTTTCGTTGCGACGCACTCGAGCGCTCAGTACAAACGGCAGATACGCCGCGATCGGTACCCAGACGAGTCGTACGGCAATCGCGACCAGTCCGATCAGGAAACCGGCACGGACGAGCAACATCGCCGTCGTGTTCGGCCCGCCTGCGAGCAGCGCCCTAAACTGCACACCGAGCAGGAGGAAGATCGCCGCGTTGAGGACAAAAATGACGAGGTCCCACACCGCGCGGCTTTGAAGCCTGGAGAAGGGCGCCACCGCGCTCGAGAAATGGCGGCGCAAGTAAAGGCCACCAGCCACACAGGCGAGCACTGCGGAAACGTGTACTGTCTCCGCCGCGAGCCACGCAACGTACGGCGCCGCGAGCGAGAGCACGGTCTCCGCCATCGCGTCCCTCGACCAGCGGAGCAGGCGAACGACGAGCCACGCGACGAGCACGCCGATCGCGACGCCGACGCCCGCGTCGAGAAAGAACCGTACGACCGACTCTCCCCAACTGAACGTGCCGGTTACCGCCGCCGCGACCGCCGAGCGATAGATGATCAGCGCGGATGCGTCATTCACGAGGCTCTCGCCCTCGAGAACGACGATCACGCGCCGAGGCACCGGAAGTCGCGACACGATGGCAGCTGCTGCGACGGCGTCTGGAGGCGACACGATGGCGCCGAGTGCGATGGCGGCCGCCCATGACATTCCGGGGAAAAGCGCCCGGCCCGCCGCGGCAACGGCGATCGACGTCGCGAGCACGAGTCCGATGGCCAGGAAGCCAATGGGACGACGGTAGCGATGGAAGTCGCGAAGCGAGGTAAAGAACGCTGCCGCCCAGAGGATGGGCGGCAGGAAGACGAAGAAAACGACGTCTGGCTCGAGCTCCGGGATGGCGACGCCTGGCACGAGCCCGACGAGAAAGCCCGCCGCGACCTGGAGGATCGGCGTCGGGACCGGAAGGCGGCGCGCGATCGCGGTCACCGCAACGACGATCGCAGCGAACGCTATCGCAAGGACGATCGGTGGGAGCTGCCTCACCGCACTTGGGCGTTAGAAGGCGAGCGTCTGAATCGAATGCGGCAAGCTGCTGACTTCCGCCGCGTCACCGGCCACCCAGAGATAGTATGCAATCGGTTTGTCGGTCGGGTTCATCACCACAACCACGATTTTTGCCGTCGGGATTGATGAACGCCGCAGAGAGGAGCGCGCTTCGGCTCGGTGAGCTGGCGATCCGTCTGGCACCCGGCCGGACGAATTTCGAGAAGTGCCCGATGTAGTGATACGAATTCGTGTAGATCAACTCACCCGAGCTCGTGTCCGCGTGAACCGGCGCGAAGCAGTAGTTCCCGACGTGATTCGGTCCGCCCGCTCGTCGAGCAACACGTTCCAGTCCGTCCAGCCGACGGCGCCGTCGTTGAAGTCGTTGATCATCGAGCGGCCGTAGTACTCGCCCAGCCTCCAGTTGTGAATGTCGTCGGCCTTGAACGAATCGACGGTGCCCTCGGTGAAGAGCAGTTTCTTCTCCGGGAATGTCTCGCGCACCAGCCTAACGTTGCCGAACATCATACTGCCACCGCTCCACGGCTCGTACCAGTGGAAACCGATCCCCCACACGTACTGTGCAGCTTTGGGATCAGCGAGGATGGTGCTGACGCGCTGGATGGCGGTCGATGGTCATGGTCGATGATTGGAGTCCGGGTAAATATGGCTCCCGCGTTCACGCGGGGAACCAACGCCGATGATCTCGCTCATCATCCACAATGGAGCGCCATGACATAATCCCCCACGAAGGCGCGGGTGTCCACGTCGAACGACCGAGCGGCAGCGCGACGCTTCCGCGCCGATCGAGCGAGGCGTAACATTGCCCGATGCAAGCAAGGCGAGTGGTCCTCGCCATCTTGGCGCTGCCGGTGCTTTGCGCCCCGCGCACCGTGGCGGGGGATCTGTCGGCCGTCGCCCACGGCCAGCGCCCGGGGATGGTCTCGAATTTCGAGCCCGACGGGCAGCCGAGATTGCCCGGCGCCCGCGCGAACGGCACGTCGTTATGGGCGCCTTGACGCCTTCGAGCGCCTTCCCTCCGAAGACCGCGGCGACGCCGGCGCAACGGTCGAGCGCCTTCGCTGGCTGCAGCGAACGGCGGCTTCAACGCCTAACGAGATCGTTGGCGTGGCCGGTTGCTCGATTCCGCGGTAACGCAGCTCAACCGGTAATGAACAGCCGCGCCGGGGTGGTCACCAGCGTGTGCGCCGGCCTTGTTCTACTCCTCCTTCTCGCATGTGACGGCGCGCCCGATGACCTCGAGCGCGCGCTCCTCCGCGATCGGTTCATGGCCGCGCCCCTGGCCGGTGAAACCGATTGGCATCGGTGCAACACGAGCGACAGTACGGCGCCCATTACTCGCGAGCGGTGCGGCCAGGCGCCCGCGGCGCACTCCAAGAGTCTCGAATACATTGACCGCACCGCCCGTGCGGCGCGGAGCTGGCTCCGATCGGACTCCACGCCGCGCGCGCTCCACGCGAACGGGCTCCTCGCGCTTCGATCGCTGGAGGAGAATCCACGAGGCATCGATCGTGCGGTCGAAGCCCTGGAGCGGGCGAGTCGCCTCGCGCCGAACAATGCCGGGTTCCTCAATGACCTCGCCGCTGCCTACGTCGCGCTGGCCGAGCGGGACCAGCAGCTTCTCCCGATGCTCAAGGCGCTCGACGCCATTGAGCGAGCGATGGCACGCGACAGTATGCTCTCCGCAGCGCTGTTCAATCGGGCGCTCATCCTCGAGCGACTCTACCTGCTCAGGGATGCGGAGCGAGCCTGGACGCGATACACGGCCGCCGAGCGGCGCGCGGCATGGAGAGCCGAGGGGGAAGCGCGACTACGACTCGTTCGCGCGCGCCTCGACACCGACGCGAGGCCCGGAGCTATCGACTCGTTGGCGGCGCGTGACGACAGTTCGGCGCGTCGCGAGCTTCGCAGGCGCGTCGAGCGCTGGCCGGAGGGCGCTCGCGACGCGTCGTTCGCGTTGTTTCGCGAGTGGGGCAGCGCCGTCCAGCGCGGCGACAGCACCGGCGCAGCGATAGTGCTGAGGCGAGCCCGCACGATCGCCGAGATACTTAAAGCGATGAATGCGGATCAGACGGTGCTGCTCGCCGTGCGCACGCTCGAGACGCGCCCCAGGGACCGCCATCACTTGGCCGCCCTCGCCCGCGCACACGTGGAGTTCGCGGATGGTCTGGCGCAGCACTTCCGAGCGGCGCAGGACGATGCGGTGGCGGCCCTTGCTCGCGCGGAGCCACCGCTTCGGGACGCTGGGTCACCGCTGGCGCAGTGGGCCGAGCTGTACCGCGGGGCGGCAGAGATCTATCGTGGCCACTACGCCATCGCTGACCAGTTGCTCCACGACGTGCTACGTGCGGCCCGCCCGGACCAGCCAGCCGTGGTCGGCAAAGCGCTCTGGCTACTCGGCGTGTCACAGCTGCTTCGCGGAGCCTACGATGTCGCGAACCAGCGGTACCGGGAGGCAAGACCATTCTACGAGAAGGCAGGCGAGCCCGAGAACCTCGGCGCCATCTCCTATCTCTTGGCGGAGGGGCTCAAGTTCTCGGGACAGATCCCCGCGGGACAGAGCGAGGCGCTGCTCGGGCTCCGGCTTCTCTCGCCCTTTCGCCGATCATCGCACCTCAATAACCACCTAACAACCGTTGCGGCATACGCGCGCGCCGACGACTTGAGTCACGCCGCGTTGGCCATCATGGACGAGGCGCTCGACGTAACGCGAACGCTCGATCGCCCGCGGTTGATCGCACTCGCCCGCATCGCGCGGGCGAAAGACCTCATCGCGCTCGGACGCCTGAACGCCGCCCGCGCGGAGCTCGATGAGGCGCTGCGGCGGGTGGACAAGATTGGCGCGGGTCCGGGCCAAGATCGCACGCTTGCGGATGTGCTCCTGGTTCGCGGCGAGATCGAGCGCGCCGAGGATCCGCGGGCTGCCCTGCGCACGCTGGCAAACGCGGCTGGCGTTTATCGGGGCCTGAAGACCGACGGACACCTCGCGGCGGCGCTGTACCAGGAGGCTGTGGCAGCGCTGGCAGCCGGCGACGAGGTAGGCGCCCGCGCTCGGCTGCAGGAAGCCATCAATGCCATCGAGCGACAGAGCGCGTCCTTTGCTTCGCCGGAGACGCGGGCCATGCTGTACGAGACGGTCGAGCGCGTCTTCGACGCGACGATACGGATCGAGGTCGCGAATAAAAGGTCCGACTCGGCGTTTGCGTATCTGGAGCGCGGCCGTGTCGCCGCGTGGGCTTCGGACGCGCGCCTCGCGCTCGGTACCAGACGCACGCCCGCGAGCCTAACGCGAATCCGCGAGCTGCTGCCCGCCGACGCGGTGTTCGTCGAGTATGCGCTGCTGCCTGACACGCTCGCGATGTGGATCGTGTCTTCCCGCGGGTCGTGGCTCTATGCGGCAGGTGTGCGCCGGGACTCCGTCGCCCAACTCGTCGACCGGTTCACGCGCGAAATGGGTGACCCCGATGTCGACACCACGAGTGCCCGGGCACGTTTGTTCGATTTGCTCCTGGCGCCCTTCGCGAGCGAGCTGGCTGGGAGCGGAGAGATTGTCGTCGTGCCGGACCGAGAGCTGGCGCGAGTGCCGTTCGCCGCGCTCTGGAATCGCGCGACTGGTCGCTACGTACTCCAGGATTATCGGGTTCGCACGCTGCCGAGCGCCGCCTTTCTCGTCGCAGCGTCGAGGGCTGCGTCGCCGGACTCGCGTTCGAGCGCGCTCGTGATCGGGAATCCCAAGCTCGACGCCGCGTCGGCGGCTGGGCTCCCACCGCTTCCCGGCGCTTTCCGCGAGGCCGAGCAGGTCGCTCGGCTCTACGGTCGAGCGCAGCTGCTGACCGACGACGACGCGTCGCGCGACCGAGTGTTGGAGCTCCTTCCGAAGTACAGCGTCTTTCACTTCGCCGGTCACGCCGTGGCGAACGGCGATCAACCAGGGCTGTCGTACCTCGCCCTGGCCAGCCAGCACGCGGACGAAGAGGGGACACTCCGCGCGGCGGAAATTGGCAGGCTGCGGCTGTCTAACCTACAGATCGTCGTCTTGTCGGCCTGCAGCACGCTCAACCCGCGGCCGAGTCGTATGGGCGCGATCGCGGGGCTGGCGTACAGCTTCCTGCGCGCGGGCGCGCCGGCCACGGTGAGCACGTTGTGGGATGTGGACGACGCGGTGACAACCGAGCTGCTGGTGTCGTTTCACAACCGTTTTGCAGGCGGTACGCCCGCGGCCGAGGCGCTTCGCTTGGCGCAGCAGGATGCGCTCAGCTCGCGGCGTCCGGAGCTGCGGTCTCCGAGGGCGTGGGGGGCGTTCGTTTACACGGGTCCTTAGTCGGGCTACCACGATTGACCGGGAGGGCGAGATGACCAGTCCGCGAGGGGCGAATGAATTCACGTTGTCGGTCGAATTTGCGGGCCTCTGTCTCTACGTGATTGATGACACGAGAGGGCGGGACAAGAGGGACGTTGCGGTTCTGATGCCCACGTGCCTGCCATCGGAGCGTGGCCACGGCAGAGGAAGGCATGAGGATGACACGGAGGGCGTACGTCACGTTCCGTACCTGCTGATGGACCTGGCTAACTTTGATCAGCAAGTAACGACGCCCGGACTCCTCGCCGATGGCCCAAAATTCCAGGTGGTGCGGCGACTCAGCCGCGAAGAGATCGTCTTCCGGCTGGAGGACCCAGACGAGGGCATCCAGCTCGCCCCCGACCCTTTGCCCTTGCCCGACCTCAGCGTCTACAAGCCTGAGATCAGGCTCATACCCAACGTGCTTTCCAACAACCCGTCTGGAGTGCTAAATGCTCGGACGATCTTGAAAGGCGGCGAGCTCGCTGCGACGACAGACGGCGGACCCGGCAAAAACAATGGTGGTCACGGCCGCGAGTGGGACAAGCACGACCTTGACTGGACCGGCTCGATCAGATGGATGCGAAAAAAAATTCCGGGGAATTCCCTCACCATCGAAATTCACAATTGGGACACGCAGCAGATTACTCCGCTCACGGTTGGGCCGGTCCAACGCAATACCGGCGCGGTGATCGAACTCAAGATCGCCATCCTTTGCGACACCAACCCGCTCGAATGGAGGGAGTTCGAGCCGAGATTCGAAAAAGAGGACCGCGACTTCAAATGGCTGTTCCGTTTGTTTGAGGCTGAGGGTGGTAGTGTTCTCGACGCAGTTCGCGGGCGCGGGCGCGAGTTCCCATTTCCCAGGATCAATCCGAGGAAACCCCGCACGACGGGGAACGCAGGGTGCACGGGCGGACAGTTCGGAATCCCCTGATCTCATCAACGCGACGTGCCGCGCATCCGTTCACAGAGCGCCGGAGTGCACGGCCGAGCGGCCGCGAGTCGATGAGCGCGCCATCGTGTTCCCGAATCCAGACGGGACCCGACCCGTACAGGCAGTGGGCGCTCTATCGGTGTGGCTTCCCCGCTGTTTGGCCCGTACTCGATACGGGGCCGGATCCAGGCGAGATCGCGGTCATCGACCGGGGTGAGAAGGGCCTGAACCACCGCGAGCTGGCTGGCCGCATCACCCGCAGGCCTGCGCCGTCCCGTTCCTCTCGGGCGGCGCACGCCGCGGCCGTTGCTGCGGTCATCGCCGCGCGGCGCGACGACTACGAAGGGGATGCCGACGGCAGGATGGACGGCTGCTGCTCCGCGCGAGTGCGCGTGTATAGCGCATGGGATGCCGACGAACGATTCGACCTCGGAGCCGTTCGAGCGGCACTGTTCGAGGTCGCCCGGTTGAAGCTTCCGGTCGTCAATCTGAGCTTGAGCATGGCACTACCGAACCAGAGCGATCTCGACGACGCCATTCTGGCGTGCGTGCGAAATGGCGTGGTGGTCGTCGCCGCCATGGGTAGCGGCAACGATCCCGATGACGGACCTATCTACCCGGCAGCCAACCCTAACGTGATCGCCGTCGGCGCCACGAACATGGAGGACAGACCGGCATCTGGTTCAAACAAGGGAGAGCACATCTGGGTTTCGGCCCCCGGAGAAAGCATTCTCACCGTGATCGGGGACGACCCATGGGACTACAAGTACCTTAGCGGTTCATCCTTCGCTGCCGCGATGGTGACCGCGGCGGTATGGCTGGCGCGGCGAAAGAAGCCCAGTCTGACCTCGGGCGATGTGCGAGAGCTGTTGAGGCTGTCCGCTTACCGGCCGGACGGCAGTCCCGGACACGACAGCGAGATCGGCTATGGGCGTCTCGACATGAAGCGGCTCGGCGAACTCCTCCACTGAGCCCGCGCGGGTGCGTGACGGATGAGCCTAACGCCAACCGTTCGATGACTCACAATCCAATGACGGCTTCGCCCCGCGCGCCGGCAAGGTGGGCCGGCACGCTCACCGTCATCCGCGTGTTTCTCGGCATCACGTTCGCGACCTATGGACTCGTAAAGGTCCTGGGCGGGCAGTACAACTACGGCGATTGGGTCATCGACAAGAAAACCGTCGACGGCACGTCGCTCGTGTGGGCGTTCTACGGATACTCACCGTTCTACGGGCGCTTCACCGGTCTGTTCGAGCTCGTGCCGGCGATCCTCCTGCTGATCCCACGAACGGCGACCATCGGTGCAGCGGCGCTGTTCGCCGTCGCTCTGAACGTCACCGCGATGGACTTCGGGTACGACTATCCGGCGGTGAAATACTTCGCGCTCGTGTATACGATCTTGTTAGGTGTGCTGCTCTGGGTCGACCGGGAGAAGCTGTCCCTTCTCCTGCTCGACCGTGAGCAAGCGCACGCGGTTACGGTATCGGCGGGAAGTCTTCCGCGAGCGGCAGGCGGTCCGGTGTTCTCCCCGCTTGCCCGCCGGCTGCTCCTCGCGCTGGCCGCGCTCTTCGTGCTCGTCGAAGCGAACATCGCGGCGCTATCGATCAGCAAAGGCCCCGAACCGGTCGCCAGGCGCGCCCTTGCCGCGCGTCTCGCGCCTAACGCGCGCCTCGAGTTGTTGCGCAGCCGCCAGTCGGGACTCGTCGGCCTGAACTGGACAG
>Ga0068861_100003583_pt1 | contig 10340 bp, 10 predicted proteins | sample KBSSwiS42_FD_66593 | JGI IMG/M metagenome (GOLD analysis project Ga0068861, IMG submission 66593) | Switchgrass rhizosphere microbial communities from Kellogg Biological Station, Michigan, USA - KBS Switchgrass S4-2 | ecosystem: Host-associated > Plants > Roots > Rhizosphere > Soil ...
GCAGATGTCCTCCATCGGCTTGCGCATCTCGGAGTCCATCTCCCATGCGCGAATGCCCGAGGTGCTGACCAGCCGGTGCGGACCGTCGATACGGTAGTGCGGGGCCTCGAAACCCGCTTCGGCGGCGGCCTTCGAATACTTCGCCGGCGACTGGTTCGCGTGCAGCACTGGTGCGTGATAGAACTCCTGGAACGCATCCATGTAGAGCTTCCAGTTCGCCTTCACCTCCGAGCGGTAATAGAAGCGCGAGGTCATCTGATCGAACGGATAACCCTCCAGGCCAAGGATCATCGGGCCGAGGAAGTCGCGCAGCGGCTGCTCGGGTTTATCCGAGAGATTGACGAAGATGAACCCCTCCCACACGTCGCAGTGCACGCTCACCAAGCCGTAGCGGCTCTTGTCCAGGTCGAAGAACTCGCCCTCTTGCTGCACGAAGGTGAGGTTGCCGTCGAGGTCGTAGCGCCACGCGTGGTACTTGCAGGTGAACTGTCTGCAGACGCCGCTGGTTTCCTCGAGTGGCATGTCGTTCCATACCAGCTTGTTGCCGCGGTGCCTGCAGATGTTGTGATACGCCTTGACCTCGCCCGCAGTGGTGCGCACCACGATGATGGAGGTGTTGGCGACCTTCAGTTCCTTGGTGAAGTAGCTGCCTTTGCGCGGAAGTTGCTCGACGCGACCGACATTCAGCCACGCCCGCTTGAACACCGCTTTACGTTCGGTCTCGTAGAACTCGGGGCTGATCGAGTCCTCGTAGGAAACCGGCTCGGTGCCCAGCTCTGGATAGTGCTTTGTCCAACTGCCTTCGGGCGGTTTGGGGAAACGAGGCATGTGCTTCTCCTATCCACTCGCGTAGCGCCGACGGTATATGCTTGCGGCCACAATCACAAGTAGTTGATATTGTGGTTCCGTCATCGTCGAGGGGGCGTCGCATGCGTCAGAATGAGCTGTTCATCGGCGGTGAATGGGCAACGGCGAGCACCGATCGGCGCATCGAGGTCATTTCGCCGCACACCGAACTGCCGGTGGCACGCGTCGCGGCCGCGGGGCCCGACGACGTGGATACGGCCGTCGAGGCCGCGCGGGCGGCATTCGACGCCGGGCCATGGCCGCGGCTATCACCCGCCGAACGCGTTGACACCGTACGCAGGCTCGCCAAGACCTACGGTGATAGGCGCTCTGAGATGGCCGCGCTCATCACCTCTGAGATCGGCGCCCCGATCAGCTTCGCCCAGCGGGCCCAGGTGGCACTGCCGTGGACGATGATGAATGCGTTCTGCGATCTGGCCGAGGCGTATCCGTGGCGTGAAGCGGCCGGGGCTGTACGGCTCCGACATTGCGATCCGTCGTGAGCCGGTCGGTGTCGTCGCCGCCATCGTGCCGTGGAACATGCCGCAGTTTCTGATCGTCACCAAGCTGATCCCAGCGCTGCTGGCCGGCTGCACGATGGTTCTCAAACCCGCGCCTGAATCGCCGTTGAACGCCTTGCTGCTCGCGGAGATGATTGCCGAATCTGGACTACCGGACGGCGTGGTCAGCGTGCTGCCCGGGGATGCCTCCGTCGGCGAGATGCTGGTGAAACACCCTGGGGTGGACAAGGTTTCGTTCACTGGATCCACCAGTGCGGGCAAGGCCGTGGCCGCGGCGTGTGCCACCGACCTGCGCCGCGTGAGCCTCGAGCTCGGCGGCAAGTCCGCCGCGATCGTCCTCGATGACGCCGAGCCGGCCACGGTCGCGACCAGCGTGCGGTCGGCGAGCCTGTCCAACAGCGGCCAGATCTGTAACGCATTGACCCGCATCCTGGTCCCGGCTGCTCGGGCGGAGGACTTCACCGACGCGTTGGCCGCCAAGATGGCGTCGTTGGTGGTGGGCGATCCGACGGATAGCGCCACGCAGGTTGGCCCGCTGGTCGCGCGGCGTCAGCAGGACCGGGTGCGCGGCTACATCGAGACCGGCCAGGCCGAGGGTGCTCGCCTGGTCCTCGGCGGCACCGCGATGCCCGACGGGTTGGATCGAGGCTGGTACGTCCAGCCGACGCTGTTCGCCGATGCCGACAATTCGATGAGGGTCGCGCGGGAGGAGATATTCGGTCCGGTGCTGACCGTGATCCCCTATGCAGACGAGGACGACGCGGTGAACATCGCCAACGACTCCCAATACGGCCTTGCCGGGTCGGTGTTCACCGCGGACAACGAACGCGGCCTGGCGATCGCCGCCCGCATCCGCACCGGCACGTTCGGCGTCAACCAGGGCTACACGATGGATCCCTTCGCGCCGTTCGGCGGCGTGAAGGGCAGCGGCTACGGACGTGAACTCGGCCGCGAGGGCATCGACGGCTACACGGAAACCAAATCGATTGCGGTGGCGCTCCCACCCAAAGTGAATCAGCGCGCGGGCAGGCCGAGGATCCGCTGAGCGATGATGTTGCGCTGGATCTCCGACGTGCCGCCCGAAATGGTGCCCGCGTAGGTGGCGATGTAGCGGGTGAACCAGCTGCCGGTGAAAAGGTCTGGACTGTAAGGGTTATACGGTGCGGTGAGCGTCGGGCTGCGCAGTCCGTCGACGCCCGCCGCGTCCAAAGCATGCCTGAACGCAGTCTGCTCTGCCTCGGATCCGAACAGCTTCAGCACCGAAATGCCGGGTATGTCCCGCTCGCCGCGCGCCGCCTGACCGAGCGCCACCGAGCCCAACAGCCGCAGCGCTTGATAGTCCATGGCGATGGTCGCGTAGCGGTCCCGGTTCAGCGCCCCGTCGGGCCGGTAATCCTCGAGTAGCTGTTCCAGCCTGTTGGCGAACGCCGTCCACATCATCGTGCGTTCGTGGCCAAGCGATCCGTTGGCCACCTTCCAGCCACCGTTGAGTGGGCCGACGAGATTCTCGGCAGGCACCCACACATCGGTGAGGAAGACCTCGTTGAAATCCGGGCTGTCTCGGTCGTAGACGCACGCGAACGGCCGACACACCACGCCGGGGCTGTCGGTGGGAATCAGAAGTGCGCTGAGCCCCTTGTGTTTCGGCGCGTCCGGATCGGTGCGGACAAAGGTGAGCAGGACGTCAGCGTCATGCGCACCCGAGGTCCAGACCTTCTGGCCGTTGACGACGAAGTGGTCTCCGTCGACGACCGCACGCGTGCTCAGGCCCGCAAGATCCGAGCCCGCGCCCGGTTCGCTCATGCCAAGCGACGCGGTCATGTCCGCACGCAGAATCGGCGCGGCCCACCGCCTCCTCTGCTCCTCAGTTCCGAATGACAGCAGAGACGCCGCGATGATCCCGACGCCTTGCGGGTTGAAGCAGTGGTAGATGCGCCGACGCGCGAGTTCTTGCCGATGGACGAACTGCTCGAGGATTCCGGCGTTGCGGCCGCCGAACTCGGGCGGGTTGCCCGGCAGCAGCCAGCCGTGGTCGAACTGAATCCGCTGCCAGCGCCGCGCCCATTCCGGCACGTGCGCCGTCGAGCGCGACCGCTCCGACGTCGCCTCGACCTCGGACGGCAGGTGCTCGTCGAGGAATGCGACGAACTCGGCGCGGAATGCCTCGACCTCGTCGTCGAACGTCAGCTGCACAGGGACAACATATCAAGTACTTAACATTTCGGCCGCAGTGCGCTATGACTGAGGGGATGCTCGATTCGGCGAAGGTTCTGATCACCGGTGCGACCGGCAAGATCGGATTCCCCATCGCGCGGGCACTGGCCGAGCGCAACGAAGTGTGGGGTGCCGCACGGCTGCGGGACCCGGCGGATCGGGGCAGACTGCTCGACGCCGGCATCAAGCCCGTCGTGCTCGACATCGCCGACCCCGATTTCTCGGATCTGCCGAACGATTTCGACTATGTCTTCCACGCCGCGGTCGACTCCGGCACCGGCGACTGGAGCCGCTGTGTCGAGACGAACGCGCACAACTCGGCCGAATTGCTCTACCATTGCCGGTCCGCGAGCGGCTTCGTGTTCTGTTCGACCGGATCGATCTACGGCTACCAGGGCAGGCGCCCACTGCGAGAAACTGATCCGCCAGGCGTGCCGTTGCGGCCGAACTACAGCTTCTCGAAAGTGGCGGCAGAGGCGGTGTGCACCTGGGTCGCGCATCGCTTCGACATTCCGCTCACGATCATCCGCATCTGCTCCACCTATGGCCCGCAGGGTGGCGCACCGGCGGATCGCCTCGATGCGATGCTGGCGCGCAAGCCGGTACGGCTACACCCTGACAAGCCGAACAACTACAACCCGATCTACGAGGACGACTACGTCGAGTTCGGGATCCGGGCAATGGAGGTCGCCGATACTCCGCCGGTCGTCGTCAACTGGGCGGGCAGCGAAACCGTCAGCGTCGAGGAGTACTGCACGTTCATGGGCGAGCTGGTCGGCGTCGAGCCCGTCTTCGAATACACCCCCGATGCGCACACGCCGCTGTGGCCCGACGTGACCCGGATGCACGAGGTACTCGGCAGGACGAAGGTGCCGTGGCGGGACGGTTTCCGCCACATGATCGCGGCCCGGCACCCTGAAATCCGGTTGCACCAAGTCGATTCGACATCGTGAAGGGATCCTGATGCAGCTACCCGGCAGACCCTCGGATGACGTCGCCGAAGTCTTGGCGACCGGTGGTGGCGACATCACCACACTGTTCGTGTCGATGGCTACCCGCCATCCGGATGGCACCGATGCCGAGTACCTGCGTTGGCACACGCTCGACCATCGGCCCGAACAGCACCGGCTATCGGACGTACGTGCATCCCTGAGATTGGTGTCGACGCCTGCCTGCCGGTCCGCACGTGCCGCGAGCACCGGCCGCTATGACGCGATCGATCACGTGATGACGTACTTCTTCAGCGACCTCGGCGGAATGAAGGGTTTTCTCGAACTCTCCAGGGCGCTCGGTGACGCCGGCCGCAAACTGCCGCTGCTACCTCCCGTCGAGCGCGGGATCTATGAGGTCGGTGAAAAGACAGCCTCTGCGCGGGTCAAGATCGGTGCCGACGTGCTGCCGTGGTGGCCGGCCCGAGGGGTGTACCTCCTGCTGGAGGCCAACGCGTCGGCGCCGCCGCAGCTGGCCGACATCGATGGCGTCGCGGGTGTCTGGTCTGCCACGTCGCGGGTGGTCGACGCCAGATTGGCGAGCGCGCCTGCGGGCCAGATGATTTCGTACTACTTCCTCGACGGGGACCCCGTTCTCACGGCTGAACGACTGCGCCCTGCCTTCGAGACGCGGTGGAGCGACCAAGGAATCCCACCGCTCTTCGCGGCGCCGTTTCACACCGTAGTGCCCTATGAATGGGATCGCTATGTGCCGTAGGAGGTTTGGATGCGGATCGGCTTGATGGTCGGCTCCGACAAGGAGCGCCCCCGTGCAGGCCGGCTGACCGGGCTGCTCGACGACGGAAAATCGGCCGAAAGCCAGGGCTTCGCCTCCTTCTGGATCCCGCAGGTGCCCGGCTATCTCGACGCGATGACGGCCGTCGCGCTGCTCGGGCAGGTCACCGAGCGGATCGAGATCGGAACAGCGGTCGTACCCATCCAGACCCGTCACCCACTCATCATGGCGCAGCAGGCGTTGACCACCCAGGTCGCATGCGCGGGCCGGTTCGCGCTCGGCGTCGGCCCGTCTCACCACTGGATCGTCGACGGCCAGCTCGGACTCCCCTATGATCGGCCTGCGCGATTTGTCCGCGACTACCTCGACGTACTGGACGCCGCACTCGCAGGTCCCGGCGCGGTGGCCGTCGACAACGACAGCTTCCGGGTGCACAGCCCGGTCGACGTGACCGACGCGTACGAGGTGCCTGTTCTCATCGCTGCGCTCGGGCCGACGATGCTGCGGATCGCGGGCGAGCGCACGGGCGGAACGATCCTGTGGATGGCCGACGAGCGAGCGATCGGCGACTACGTGGTACCCAGCATCACGAAGGCGGCGACGGCGGCGGGCCGGTCGAAAACCCGGGTCGTCGCAGGCGTTCCCGTCGCACTGTGCGCAACAGACGAAGTCGGTGACGCCCGCTCCTACGCCAGCGAGGTGCTCGGCCATGCCGACTTCTCCCCCAACTACGTCCGGCTGCTCGAACACGGCGACGCACAAGACGTCGGCGACACCATGGCGGCGGGCGACGAATCAGCTGTCCTCGCCCGGCTGTGCCGCTACCGGGACGCGGGAGTTACCGATCTCGCTGTTCGCGTGGTGCCACTCGGACAGGACGCGGACACACGCAGTGCCTCGCGGCGCCGAACTCAGGAGTTCGTGGCGTCGCTGTTCTCCGAATTTTGTTCTGGGGCATAGCCGCCCGCGAATTCGATCGGCACACCGCCCATGGTGCAGAAGAACAGCTCGACGCCGGGAAACCCGGCTTCGAAGCGGGTGACGTCAGAAGCGAAGGTCATCGCCCTGTCGTGGGTACCGTCGAAGTCCTCGGTCAAAAACGACAGCGCGGCGAGCCCTTCGGGCGCGATGTCCCGCAAGTGCTGGGGCACGTCGAGCACCTCGATCAGGCCGGCGGCGCCGCTGCCGAGCATCGTCACGTCTGCGCCATCGGACGGGGGCCAGCCCAACGTCGCCTCCAGCACCTGGCTGGGCACGCGCATCTGGAACTGGACCTCCATGCTGACGACATCGGTGAGGAAGGCGAGGAAGGTCTGCGCCGAATGGCTCTGCATCACGACGTGATGCAGTTGCTTCACGGCAGAACCAGCCGCAGCTCTTCCCAGCCGCGGACGGTCGAGGTCGGCGCAAGCCGTGCCGTCTCGTAGTCGATGTCCCATTCGGGCCAGCGGTTGAGCAACTCGTCAAGAGCGACCGTGCCCTCCAGCCGGGCCAGATTCGCGCCGAGGCAGTAATGCACACCCTTGCCGAACGTCATATGCGAAATGTTGTCGCGATGGATGTCGAACGTGTCGGGATCGGAGTATCGCCGGGGATCACGGTTGGCGGCACCGAACAGCAGCAGGATCGCGCTGCCGGCGGGCACGGTGGTGTCGTAGATCTCGAAGTCCTGTGTCATCCATCGTGCGATGTGCGGGCCCGTCGGTTCGAACCGAAGGGCCTCGTCGACCGTGCGCGTCAGCAAGCTCCGGTCTTCGCGCACCTCCCTGCGTTGATCCGGGTGTTCGGCAAGGACTTTCGCAAGCCAGCCGATGAGTCGGCCCGTCGTCTCGTTGCCTGCTCCCGCCACCACCTGGGTGTAGTGCAGCACCTCCTTGCGGGTGAGCTTTCGGGTCACCCCGTTCTCGTCTTCGAACTCGACATTGAGGAGCGCGGTCATCAGATCGTCGGACGGGTTCTTAGCGCGCCAGTCGACGTAGTCGGCGTAGATGCGCCCGTCGGCAATCGCGTCGGCGTCGGCGACCTTCATGGGCCTACCCGGCTTGGTGCGCAGGTTCGCGTCGTTGGCGTCGCGGACATCGATCTGCTGTTCTTCGGGAATTCCCAACAACATCCCGATCACCCGCATCGGCATCATCGACGCCAGCTCGGCGATGATGTCGAATCCGTCCGAGCCGACGTGGGGATCCAGGCAACGGACGCAGTACTGCCGGATCTGGTCCTCGATCGCCGCCATCCGCCGCGGGGTGAAGACCCGTGACATCAACCCGCGCAGCATGGTGTGCATGGGCGGGTCCTGGAACATCATCACTCCGGGCGGCATGTCGAACTTCGACTTCACCAGTTCGAGGATGTCGCTTCTGCTGTTGGAGAAGGTTTTCCAGTCCGCCAGCGCCTTTTCCACGTCGGCGTGCCGGGAGATCGCCCAGAAGTCATAGGGATCGTTGTAGTAGATCGGCGCTTCGTCCCGCAGCCGCGCGTAGACCGGGTAGGGGTCGTGCACGATGTTGATGTCGTAGGGGTCGTAGTACACCTCGGTGTCGGGCGCAATTGTCATGCCTTGGTGATCCTTTCGAAACGCTTACTTCAGGCAGCTGCCTGCGTCGACGGGAAGCGCAACGCCGGTGATGTAGCGGGCCTCGTCAGAGGCAAGGAAGAGCACCGCGTTGCTGATGTCTTCGGCGGTCACCCACGGAATGGGCAGGATGTGGAAACTCTGGCAGACCGGGGCCATGTCGTCGGGGCCAGGATTTTCCAACTCGGGCCGAAACATCCGGAATGTCTTCTCGTTGAGCAACAGTGGCGTGTTCACGTGGGTCGGATGCACGGAGTTGACGCGGATGGACTGCGCGCCGAGCTCGACGGCGAAGGTCCGCATCAGCCCGACCACACCATGTTTGGCTGCTACGTAGTGGCCGGTGTGCGGGTACGTTTTCAGGCCTGCGACCGAACTGGTCAAGATGATCGAGCCGCCCCGGCCGCCGGCCAGCAGATGCGGGACTCCGGCCTTCACCGACTTCCACACCCCACTGAGGTTGACGTCGATCATCTCCTGCCAGACGTCCTCCTTCATGCGGTCGAGTCGAGTTCCGACCGTGCCAATGCCCGCGTTGGCGACGATGATGTCCAGCCCGCCGAGCTGCTCGACGCCGCTGTCGACGGCGTCCTTCACCGCGTCGTAGACGCGGACGTCGACCTCGGCGGTGACGATCCGCCGATTCTGTGCCTTGACGAGGTCAGCGGTTTCTGCAAGATCTTCGGGAGTCGCAGGCGGGGCCGGTGAGTCGGAAAAGGGTTGGCAGATGTCGACTGCGATGATGTCGGCGCCTTCCTGCGCCAGCCGCACAGCATGACTACGGCCTTGGCCGCGTGCTGCGCCGGTGACGAACGCGACCTTGCCTGCGACCCGCCCCGTCATAGGCCCTCCTCCGTGACGTTGCCCATCATCTTCACCGCATGCCGATGCGAATGTTCTTGACTTGCAGGAATTCGTGCAGTCCTTCGAGGCCGCCGGTGCGGCCGAACCCGCTCTGCTTGCAGCCGCCGTACGGGCCCTGCGGGGAAATGTCGCTGAACGTGTTGATCCATACGGACCCGGCCTCGAGCTGGCGCGCGACCCGGTGCGCCCTGCTCAGATTGGTGGTCTGGACGAAGGCGTTCAGGCCGTAGTTCGTGTCGTTGGCGACACGTACCGCCTCCGCCTCGTCACTGAATTTGATTACGGAAACAACCGGCCCGAAGGTCTCGGTCTGGGCCAGCGCGGATGCGTTGTCGACGCCGATGAAGACCGTCGGCTCGATGTAGTAACCTTGCGCCAGTTCACCGCCCAGGCGTTTGCCTCCGACGATCAGCTCACCCGAGCGCTGGGTGACGGCCTGCTCGATCACAGCGAGGATGCGATCGGCCGCGCCCTGGCTGATCACAGGGCCGCACACCACCTGCGGATCGAGCGGGTCGCCGATGGTCGACGCCTGGATGACGGCGACGAACTTCTCGACGAACGCGTCGTGGACCGATTCGTGCACCAGCACGCGGCTGGCGCATGCGCAGCTCTGCCCCGACTGCATGAGTGGACCTTGATGCGCCGACAGCATCGCCGCGGCATCGAGGTCGGCGTCGCCGAAGATGATGTTGGCCGAATTGCCGCCGAGTTCCGTCACCACGGGCGTCAGATTGGCGGCCGCGGACTGAAGTACCTTGCGGGCGGTGGCGTCGCCGCCGGTGAAGTGGATCTTGCGGATCCCTGGGTGGCGCACAAGAGCGTCGCCGCCCTCGGGCCCCGCGGGTACGACGTTGACCAACCCCGCAGGCAGGCCGACGTCCATACACAGTTCGCCGAACCGCAGGGCGGCCAGCGGTGCCACTTCCGACGGCTTGAGCACGACCGCGTTACCCGCGGCGAGGGCCGGCGCAACACACGATCCGCTCACGACGAGTGAACCGTTCCACGGCGTGATGACGCCGACGACGCCGTACGGCTCGCGCTCGATCAGGTTGATGTCGAAGGAACCGGTCACCGGCGTGGTGGCGCCGTGGAGTTTGTCGATGTAGCCGGCGAAATGACGGAGGAACCGTTCGAGCAGGATTGCATTGCCTGCGAAGGAGATCGGCACCGCGTAGTCGTGAACATTGAGACGAGCCAGGTCGTCGAGGTTCTCACGAACCGCGTCGGCGAGGTCGACCAGCAGGTCGCGGCGGCGATCGACGGTCAGCGACATCCATTCTCGATGGGCCTCCCACGCCGACGCGACCGCACGGTCGATATCGTCGGGGCCGGCCAATCGAATGTGGGCGTTGGGCCGCCCCGTCGCCGGATAGATGTGGGCGTGCGTCCCACCGGACCCGTCGGTGATCCGTTCGCCGCCGATCAAAAGCCCACTGGGCACACTGAGCACGTCCGACGTCATTGCGCCTCCGCCCGCCACTCGTCGAGCACGCGCTGCTTCTGCTCGCCGATCACCTGGTTCAGGTGCGACGCCTTCGCCCAGCCGTAGTAGGCGCCGAAATGCAAAGCCACTTCGTCCATTTCGTCGA
>Ga0068861_100003590_pt1 | contig 10331 bp, 7 predicted proteins | sample KBSSwiS42_FD_66593 | JGI IMG/M metagenome (GOLD analysis project Ga0068861, IMG submission 66593) | Switchgrass rhizosphere microbial communities from Kellogg Biological Station, Michigan, USA - KBS Switchgrass S4-2 | ecosystem: Host-associated > Plants > Roots > Rhizosphere > Soil ...
CCGCTGCGCTTCGCGACCTCGGCCAAGCCGCTCGAGGTCGTTCCCAGCAATTTTCTCGCCGCTTCGACGCGCGCCCTCTGGATCTCTTCCTTGACGGTTCTGTCGAGCACCCGGCGAAATCGGCGCTCCAGTCGCTGTCGCGCGCTGCCCACGGCGCTCGACACCATCGTCACGGTCAGGCGCCGATCGATATTCGCGCGTATCCAGCGCACGGCCCTGGCCACCAGCGGGTCCTCGATCGCGAGAATGTCCGAAGACCGACGCGGCATGACGGCCAGCGGAGAAATCACGATGCGCTTGCCTGCGATCGATTGCCCAGACAGCGCGAGCTGGACGAGTGTTGCCGCGCTCCTACCCAGTTCTTGCCAGGGAATCATCACGCTCGAGAGCGGCGGCGCCATCAGTTCGCACTCCAATGCGTCATTGTCGACGCCGACGAGAGCGATGTCCTCGGGCACGCGCAGCCCCGCCACACGTGTACAGCGCACGACCGGTCGAGCCCAGCCGTCGGTGCAGGTAAAAATGCCGCAAGGCTTCGGCAACGCTCGCAGCCACGTGACCATGGCAGCGGGCCGCAGCGACTCCATTGGCATGATGCGAGGCACCGCGGGATCCTCCGCCCATTTCAGCGCCAGTGCGTCGTCACTCCCCCAACCGACGGCCACCTGGAGGCCGGCGGCGCGCGCTCTCTCGACGAAGGCGCGCTCGCGCGCGACGGCGAACGCCGACGGGTTGTAGCGGCAGGTGCTGACGCAACGGAGTCCCGTGGAGAGTAAGTGCCGGAGGGCGAGGGCGCCGATGCTCTCCTCGTCCAGACATACGGACGCAATCTGATCTGCGCTGCGGTCGACGGTCACCGAGACGAGCGACGCGGGAGCGAGCCGCCCGAGCGACGCCGGATCCAGCCCAGGCCCGATGACGGCGGCGTCAGGCGCCCACTCGTCGGCCACCCAGTTTAGATCCACCAATGGGCTGTAGTGCAGCAGGGTCCAGCCGCGCTCGTGCGCGGCCGACGTGAAGCCGCGCAGAATTCCCCGCGACCAGGCAGCGACCGTGTCCAGGATCACGAGCACTCGCGGGGGATGCATGGGGGTCTACGAGACTAGCATGACGTGCATACGAGGTCCTGGTCCGGGGGCATCCGGGAGCTCGCCTCAGGCGCCCTTGCACCCGCCCTGGCCCTGGCAGGCATTCTGGGCCTTGCAAGCGTGCTTGTCCGTCTTGCAGCCACCCTTTCCCTTGCAGCCATTCTGCCCCTTGCAGCCATTCTGGCCCTTGCCGGCGTGCTTGGCACCGGCAGTCGCTTTGTCTTTATCATTGCCGGGAGCCGGCAGGGGTCCGCCGCGAACGCTGCCACGGAGCAGGATTCCAGAGACCGCCGCCGCCAAGAGTGAGTGCTGTTTCATGTTTCGTTTTCCTTCTAGAAGGTCGCTCTAGACTTTGTCAGGAGGCAGATCTCGACAGCCGCATGCCGTGACAGGAGCAGCAGGGTGAACAGGCCCACCCGTGCCCCGAGGAACGTCCCTGCCCCATCCCATACCGCCCGCTGCACGGTCAGCACGACGCGCGGCGCCGGAGTACCCGCGTCCGGCTCCGAAAATGCAGGTCGCTCCAGATCGGCCCGCTGCGGAAGCCGCGCCGCTGACCCGGAACGTCGGATGCAACGGAGGATCGCTACGGCCTCAGCAAAGGCGATCAGGGCTGCGTCTGTCGTATTGAGGTGCTGAGAGACGTGAGCTTCGCCAACGTCTGAAACACGACGCAGTAGCGCTCGGTGAGCTCGACCAGCTTCGGTAACTTGTCTGCAGCTGGTGTGCGCAGGTCGAAGATCACTCGAATGGATTCGAAGCCGACCGGCACCCCCTTGGCCACGCCCAGCGTGCCACGAAAGTCGACCTCGCCCTCCGCCGTTATGCTGGCGTCCTCGAGCTCGATGCTCATGGCCGTCGCCACCGCGGCGAGCGTCACGCCGGCGCAGCCGACGAGCGCTTCGAGCAACATGTCTCCAGAGCAAGCCAGAGAGCCGTCGCCGCCCGCCGCGGCATGCAGCCCCGCCGGCACGTTTGGTTTTCCAGTCTCGAGCTGGCAACTGAGCGTCGCCTGGTGGACTCGGCCGCGAGCGCGCAGCGTCACCCGCGCCTCCGCCGGATGCTCTTTGTAACGAGATTTGAGTGGGGCCTGTAGCTCCCGCAAGGCGTCTGCGTCCATCACGCGATTGTAACCTCACGCCATGCCAGCAACGAGCATCTCGACAGACAAACTGGACCGGGTGTAGCTCCTTTTGAGCGAGGGCCGGGTGGCGGCGCGAGATGTTGAGGCCCCACGAACCAGTCGGTTCGTCCGTGTTCGATGAAGCTGCCGAGCAAGAGCCCAGCGCCCTGCCCCGGGGGCCCCTTGCTGTATCGAGTCTCAGTTTGTAAACGAACTACGTTTGGCGTGCGTGATAGGGTCCTCCCGCGCCCCCTGGGAGGGCCGTCATCTCGGAGCAGTTCGCGCTTGACCACCTAGGACGATCGTCCTAGTTTGAAGTCCGTGGTAGGACAATCGTCCTATCTCGCCCGACCGCGCCACGTGCTCGCCGTGAGTGACAAGACAACCCGCGACCACATCATCGAAGCAGCCGATCAGCTGTTCTACCGGCAAGGGTACGAGCACACCTCGTTCTCGGATATCGCTCAGGCCGTGCAGCTCTCGCGCGGTAACTTCTATTTCCACTTCAAGTCCAAGGACGAGATCCTGAACGCGGTGATCGCTGTGCGTCTCGCAGGTACCAAGAAGCTGCTGGAGCGGTGGGAGCTCGAGGCAACACGCCCCGAGGACCGCATCCGAAGCTTCATCCAGCTCCTCATTGCCAACAAGGAGCCCATTCAGCGGTATGGCTGCCCGGTGGGTACGCTGTGCAGTGAGCTCGCCAAGCTGCAGCATGCCTCGCAACCCGAAGCCAGCAAGCTATTCGCCCTGTTTCGCACCTGGTTACGCAGGCAGTTCACGCTGCTGGGCCGCGCAGCAGACGCCGACGCGCTAGCGATGCATCTACTCGCGCGGAGCCAAGGTGTGGCCACGTTGGCTAACGCCTTTCGCGATGAGCGATTCATCAAGTGTGAAGTAGAGCAAATGTGCGACTGGCTGAGCTCGTACACGCAGGGCGTCGCGCGCACGGCACGCTCCGCGCGGCGGAATTCGACCCGTGGGCGCGCAAAACCCTGACGACAGCCGAAGGAGACCAACCCGATGTTCATCGTGCTTCTCGAACGGCTCACGTTCCTCATCGACTGACGTCGTCGGCAAATGCGCTAGTCACTGAGGCCCGAGGACGCTCAGGTTGGAACCCTGGATGGGCGATTCGTAGCGCCAGCCATGTGGGCTCCAGACGGTCACGGGCGCGGGCTGTTCAACCGCCCGCTCATGCAGACAACGGACGGGATCCGCGAGCTCTGGCAGCTCCAGGAAGGTCTGTAGCTCTTGCCTTGCCGCGGGCAAGGCAGGCAGGTCTTCACGGGCCTCCTGCTCGAGCCGCAGCGCGACCTTGCGCAGGGCGGAGAGCTCGCCGGAAGGGCACTGCGCGAGCAGCTCCGGCCAATAGGGAAGTGCGACGAGCAACGCCAGCGCCTGCTCGGCATCGGCGCCGATGCAGACCGCGTTTCCACGAGTATCGACGTGCACGCAGCAGCTCTGCTCACCTCGTTCACAGCAGACATACGCGCCGCCCATTCCGTCCCGTCCCACGACGGAAACGGCGGCGTCCGGGACCACGAACGCAGGCAGCCAGGGCGACGGGGTCGCGTACGCTTCCGCGCCGAGCGCGCGCTCGAACACCTCGAAATCAAAAGTGAACGCGAGAACGTCCCGCACCTCGAGCACTCGACTCCAAAACGGTTCCGGTGTGGCTAGCATGCTCTGGAACAGAGCTAGCCAAAGTCCGCAGCCCGCGCAACCCGCGAGGCGTTTCGCCCCGCCTCGAGGCCCAGTCTGGGCGCGGCACCTCGCGGGAGCCGCGACCCGAAGAACAGAGCAGCGGTGTTCGCCAGATGGTCCCCGAGCTGGTGACTACGGCCGGCCCCTTCCCGTGCTAGGAAGGTGCCGCTGCGTACGCGCCCCGAGAGCGCCGCTCATGGCTAGTCTACCTGCTGCCGGTACATGGCTGCCCATCGATGTGCTGGTTCGGCTGATCCTGGCGCTCGGAACCGGGCTACTCGTTGGGCTGGAGCGGGAGTGGCGCGGCAAGGAGGCCGGCCTGCGCACGTTTGGTTTGGCCTCCGTCCTCGGCGCCCTCGCTGGCCTGCTCGGAACGGAATACGCGATCGTGAGCATGTCGCTGCTCGGGATTCTGATCGTGTTCCTCAATCTACAGAGCATGCGCTCGGATCAGGGTACGGAGTTGACGACTTCGGCCGCCTTGCTCCTGGTCTTCCTCACGGGCGTGCTGTGCGGCCTCGGGCACAGGGTCACGCCGGTGGCCGTTTCCGTCGTTACGGCAGGGCTGTTGTCCTGGAAGGAACGCCTGGCACAGTTCGGGCACAACCTCACCGCAGCGGAACTTCGCTCCGCCATTCTGCTCGGCATTCTGGCATTTGCCGTCTATCCGGTGCTGCCCGATCATGCCGTGGACAGCTGGGGCTTGATCGTGCCGCGCGATGCCTGGCTCACGGTGCTCTTGATCGCTGGCATCGGCTTTGCCAACTACATCCTCTGGAAGCTGTTCGGCACGCGCGGTATCGAATTCGCCGGGTTCCTCGGAGGCCTGGTGAACAGCACGGTCACGGTCACGGAGCTTTCGTCCCGGGTGGCGGTCGTGGGCTCCGGGCTGGTGGGGGTCGCGTACCGTGGCATCCTGTTCTCGACCGCGGCCATGGCCTTGCGCAATGCAGTCGTGCTCGGCCTGTTGGAACGCCGTGCTCTCGTGGTTGCGGGTGCGTCCCTCGGATTGATGCTCGTGGTCAGTGCCGTGCTGGGGCTGCTCACCCCGCGCAGCGTACTGGCGCCGTCCGAGGACGAACCCCTCGATCTGAAGTCGCCGTTCTCGCTGCTCGCCGCCCTCAAGTTTGGCTTCATTTTCCTGTGTCTGCAGGTTCTCGGCAGCGTCGGGCAGGGCCTCTTCGGGCACTTCGGCTTCTACGTGGTGAGCTCTCTCGGCGGACTCGTCTCGAGTGCCTCGGCCGTCGCGGCTGCAGCAGCACTCGTCGTCAGCGGCAAGATCTCGCCGAGCGTCGGCGGAATCGGGGCCATCCTCGCGTCGCTGGCCAGCGCGGGCGTCAACATCGCGCTGGTGGCTCGCCTTTCGCATTCCAGACCATTGACCCGAAGGGTGGCGCTGGCGACCGCGATCGTCGTGGCTATCGGGCTCGGAGGCGCCGTCCTCACGGCACGGCTGGCGTGAGTCGCTGACGGGAACGGCTTGGACGTCGCTCCGCGGCGTCATTGCAAGGTCAAGGCGTGACCCTGCTCTGCAGAGTCACGCTGCCAGCTTGGATCGAACCCGACGTCGCGGTGAGCTGGATGACTCCCGACTGCCCCCGGAGCCCGCGAACAATCACCAGCGCCAGGCCGCCAAAGGCCCGGCGCTCGCGCGCAGGAAACGCCGTGAGATCGGTGGGGTCTCCGTTGTCGGTGGCGACGATCTCCCCGGGTCCGTCGATGCCGAACTGGATCGAGTCGCTGGCACGAGGCACGGTGATCCCTGCCGCGTCGCTGACGCGCACCGTGACGAAGGCGAGGTCTCTGCCGTCGGCGCGGATCACTTCGCGATCGGCCGATAGCGCGAGCGCCGCGGGAGCGCCCGCGGTCCGGACGACTTCCTCGGCCCAGGTGGCGCCGGCCTTGAAGGCGACGACTCTCAGTTCCCCGGGCTCGTAGACCACGTCGTCCCAGCGCAGGCGATACTCGTAGGGCCCCTTTGCTCGGCGACCGAGCGAGCGCCCGTTGAGAAAGAGCTCCGCCTCGTCGCCGGAGGTGAAGACGTGAACCGGCGTGACCTGTCCGATGCGCTCGGGCCAGCTCCAGTGCGGCAGGACGTGCACCATGGGCAGGTCCCGCCGCCACTGCGATTGGTACAGGTAGAAGCGGTCCTTCTTGAATCCGGCCAGGTCGATGACGCCGAAGTAGGAGCTTCTCGACTGGTAGTACGGAGTCGGCTCGCCGAGATAGTCCCAGCCGCTCCACACGAAGCCGCCCCCCACGTACGGGTGCTGGTCCAGCGAGCTGAACACCTTGTCCGCAGAGGAGCCAAAGGGCGCCGTGTACAGATCGTACGCGCTCACATAGGCGCGCGCCGGATCTCCGCCCAGGCCGTCCGCCACCGGTGCGCTGCTCTCGGCCGCGACGGGAAACAGGTAGGTGCCGCGACTGCTCACCGCCGCGGCATTTTCGCTGCTGAAGATGACCTTTCCGGGAAAGGCCCGGTGAAAGTCCGGGTAGAGCGGCGGCGTGCGAATCCCCGTGAGCTGGGCGTAGCCCGGCGCGTCGCGGATCCCCTCGCCCTGGTAGTTCAGACTGACGAGGTCCACGACGGCCGGCAGCGGCATGTCGGGCTTGGCGTAGTTCATCGCGCTGGTCGTGGGGCGGGTGGGATCCTCGTCGCGCGCGATGTCGCGCAGCTCTCTGGCCACCACCGCTCCCGCCTCGCCGGTGTATTGCTCGCCGACCTCGTTGCCGAGGCTCCAGACGATGACCGAGGGGTGATTTCTGTCCCGGCGAATCAGTGCGCGCAGGTCCTGCTCGTGCCAGTCGGGAAAGATGAGGTGGAAGTCGAGCGGAGGTTTAGCCTGCTCCCAGGCGTCGAAGCCCTCGTCCATGACCAGGAAGCCCATGCGGTCGGTGAGCTCGAGCAATTCGGGAGCTGGTGGATTGTGAGACATGCGGATCGCATTGCAGCCCATCTCGCGCAGCAACTCGAGCTGACGTTCGGCAGCGCGAACGTTGAAAGCGGCGCCGAGCGCGCCCAGATCGTGGTGCTGGTTGGCACCTTGCACGTAGATGCGCTCGCCGTTGACCAGGACCCCCTGCTCGGGATCGAAGACGAGGTCCCGGATGCCGAAACGCGTCTCGTAGTCATCGACGGGCTGGCCATCTCGCACGAGCGTCGTCAGAGCCACGTAGCGCAGCGGAGTCTGAGTGGGTGGCGGTCCCCACAAGCGGGGGTTGGCCAGGGTGACGGCGCCCTGAAGCTGGGCGCGTTGACCCGCAGCCACCGACGTCGCGAGCGGCTCGAGAGCAGCCACCGACTCGCCGCCTCGGTTGCCGTCGGCATCCAGAGCATAAATCTGCGTGACCGCCTCGACGCTCGCGTCCGAGCCGGAGTCGTTGTCGATCGTGACCTGCACCTGGATGGTAGCGGCCGCGGCCGAGACGTTCTCGGTCGTGACGACGGTTCCCCAGTGCGCCACGTGAACCGGGTCCGTCTTCGTCAGCCAGACATTGCGGTAGATGCCAGCGCCGGGGTACCAGCGCGAGGAATCCGAGGGATTGTCCAGTCGGATCGCCAGCTGGTTTGCCCCACCCGGGATCAGATACGGCGTGAGCTCGACCTGCCACGATGCGTAGCCAAACGGCCAGCCCCCGACCAGGTGTCCGTTGAGCCAGACCATCGCGTACGACATGGCGCCGTCCACCTCGAGGAACACGGATTTGCCCGCATCGGCGACCGGGATCTCGAGCGTCTTGCGGTACCAGGCCACGCCCGGGCTCGGCAGGCGCCCCATGCCCCCGCCCACGCCGACGGCGGCGCCCGCGAGGAACGGCCCTGCGATGGCCCAGTCATGCGGCAGGTCCACTCGCTGCCACGAGGCGTCGTCGAAGGCGCTCTGCACGAAGGCGAAGTCACTGCCCGGATCGCCTGGCGGGCGTACGTGGCGCCGTGCGGGATCCCGGATGAAGTCGTTGCCGGAGGGCAGAATCCAGGCCTTCAGAACCGGCTGATTCGCCTCGACGTCCACCGCGTCCGTGGGCTGGGCATCCGCGGGACGGTCGTCCTGCGCATTGGTCACCCCCGGGCGCACGTCGTAGATCAGATTGTCTGCCTGCGCTGCCGAAGGGTATTTGTAGAACCTCCAGTCCTCGTTGATGGGAATGTGCTCCCGTACGACCAGGCGCGCGCCGGGTACCGGCGCTTCGGGCAGCGCAGGGGTCGTGGTACTGGTACAGGCCTGCATGGCGAGGCAGCTGGCAGCCGTAGCCGCACGCATCGTCAGATTCATGTTTCCCTCCGCGATGGACACGAGGTCGGCGTCGCTCACCGACGGTGTCGGAACTCCAGGGCTGCCGACGTCGGCAGCACCCGACCCCGAAAACGCCGGCATGCGTGCTGCGCCCGAGGGCGTGTCCGTCGTGCAGCCCAGCCCGGCGAGAAGGCCCGAGACGGATAGCGCCCGCCAGCGTGTACCTGCGTCCGTCATTTTCATCTCCCGTTGCGCGACTCCGTCGGGGCAGACGGCGGCTGCCGCCCTTCCTGGCGCGAAACGCAGCCCATCGTAGGTGCGGATCAGGCTCGCGGGAACAGCGTGAACGGTTGTCGAACGGTGGCGAGAGGTTACGAGTCGCGGGAGGCTCGACGACTGGCGCCCCGTGCTTCGGACTGCTCCGGAAGGGTAGGGCTCAGAGCTCTTTTATCTCAAGGTCCGAGCACCAGAACCGTAGGAACAGTTCCGGGGACCAGAGGATGGTTCCGAGGGAACGGGACGCTGCGGCATGAAGTGGACGATGGTGGGGCTTCTGGGCCTGGCGGCGACCGGCTGCGGAGGCGGCGACTCTGCCGATGTCTCGGAACGGGACGCCACGAGCGACGAGTGCCCGGCAGCAGGAGGCACGGTGCTCCTGCTGGACGGCAAGAGCGCGGCGATCGTGTGCAACGGTACGAATGGCCGTGATGGCGCTCCGGGCGCTCCGGGCAGCCAGGGGGAGCGAGGCGCGGACGGTGCCGACGGCGTGCGCGGCGCAACCGGTCCCGCCGGGGCTCCGGGCAAGAGCCCGCCGAACGTCGTCGCGGGGGTCGCGAAACGGGCAGCCGCCATCGTCATCGTCGAGTGCACCGACGGCGACGAGATCGGAGACGGGAGCGGGACGAAGACCGACACGGGCACGGTCATCACGGCGATGCATGTCGTGGACGACATGACGAGCTGCAAGGTCTACTCGCAAGCGCCGGTGGTTTTGCTCGGCACGATGACGCTCGCCACTCAACGAGGCACCCGCGACGAGGCGGAGCTCAGCATGAACTGGACGGCGGATGGGTCGAGCATCCCGGGCGTCACACCGAGCCTGGGCGTCGTGCCGGCCATCGGCGATCTGGTCACCGTGGTCGGTCACCCCGGTGTCTATGATGGGCTGGCGCTGGAGCACCAGTACACGACGGGCTTCGTCACTGCGACCGACCTGACCGCCACCCTCGCGAGCGTACCCACGCTGGTGAACGCCGGGCTCGCGACGCGCTGGGCTCAGAGCTGGTCGACCGACGCCGTTGCCTGGCACGGAAACAGCGGTGGCCCCGTCTTCGACGCGGCAGGCAACTGGATCGGCATCCTCGTGGGCGCCTTCAATGGTGCCAGGAACAACCAGGGGCCCGATTTGAGCGTCGTGCTACCCCTGCTCTGAGCCGCTCGCGACACTAGCCGCCTGGAAGAGCCTTGGCCGCCGCCGCGACGGGTTCGGGTGGGGCGACTCGCCGGCGTGGCGAGAGCCGCCCGTTGAGCAGCAGGGCCACGAGCGGCAAGCGTTCGACCAGGCCGAAGTGGATCGCGTAGCCGGCGACCAGAGCGACCAGCGCGGCCGTGACCGCTCGCAGCGGCTGAGGAAAGCCCCAGCGCTGGCTGTGCAGGAGCGCGAGCGAGATGAAGAGGTAGTGGACGATGTAGATGGTGTAGGCGGACGCCGCCGTGAGTGTGACCCAGCGCCGAGGACGCCGCACCCAGCGCTCGGCGATGCCGAGCAGCGCGAAGGAGCAGGCAAAGGCAGTCACGAAGTCCAGGGCCAGGTGCACCAGGTGCTGCGGGGTGGTGGTGATGGCCTGTTGTTCGAGCCACCACCTGGGCCCGAGCAGGCCCAGCCCCGCCACGCTCCAGAGCCAGGGCCGCGCGTGCGCGAAGCGGAACACGGCCGGGGCTCGCTGCATCAGCAGCCCGCAGGCGAAATAGGGCAGGTTCTCGGCGGCATAGCAGAGGATCTCGGAGTACTGCCCGAACGCCGGCAGCACGCCGCCCCACTTCTCGAGGGCCTTGAGCACGACACTGGCGACGGCCGTGAGCAAGACCAGGCCCAGGGCCTCGCCATACTCGGGGCGGGTCAGCCTCCCGAGCGCGCCAGCGACCGCCTGGCACAGACTCAGCAGGGGCCGCGCCGCG